>Ga0123353_10002254_pt1 | contig 23893 bp, 16 predicted proteins | sample TergutLab28metaG_3_FD_92763 | JGI IMG/M metagenome (GOLD analysis project Ga0123353, IMG submission 92763) | Labiotermes labralis P3 segment gut microbial communities from Petit-Saut dam, French Guiana - Lab288 P3 | ecosystem: Host-associated > Arthropoda: Insects > Digestive system > Gut ... | reverse complement strand
ACTCGGCTACCTGACAGGGGGGCTGTCTTCGGAAGATAAAAAAGTCGGCGAAGCCAACTCCAACGCCCTGCGATTTGCGGACTCCCTTGCCGATTTGACACAAAATACTTGTTAGCGGACTGACGCTGTTTCCAGTCCGTCGACAAGTTCGGTTTTTCCGTCACTCCCGCGAAGGCGGGAGTCTAGCAACACAGGGTTCACATCTTTCGTCTGGGTTCCCGCTTGCGCGGGAATGACGCTGTTTCACTTCTGGCTTTCATGCGATTGCGTTTCTGTACCGGAGTACCGGCTAACACACTTCTGGATGGTTCAGGGCTTGTGCAAACGACCATTTTTGGTATACTGCCACCTTGAGGTGTCTATGAATTTTGATATTGAATTTGAACAGGAAGAAGACGGTCGGTGGATTGCAGAAATCCCCGAAATTCCGGGTGCGCTCGTGTACGGTGTAACGCCGTTACAGGCAGGAACAAAGGCAAAGGCTTTGGCTCTGAGAGTTTTGGCGGAACGAATGGAAAATGAAGTTTCAATTCCGGGCATCAATTTTGTAGAATTTACGAGTCATTATGAGCCAGTGGCGATCCATTAAGGCAAAACGTCTGTTAGCAGTGCTATTAAGAATCGGGTGGTCCGTAAAAAGACAGGTCGGTTCTCACAAAACATTGGAGAGATCAGGTTATCCCGATTATGTTTTTGCTTTTCACGATGGCGATGAAATAGGTCCTAAAATGCTTGCAAGGGTGGCTAAACATATAGGATTAAAGCCAAGTGATTTATAAAATTGATCTAACAAAAAAGTCCTTCAGCGTTCAAAATAATTTTCCCGTAGTAACAGGTCTTGAAAATTCCGCAACGTCGTATAACATGTCTGACAATGAAAACAACAGACAATAGACAACGGCTAACGCCGCTGGAAAGCGTACACCTTGCCGACTATCCGAAGGCAGACGAGCATTTGATTGACGAAAAGATGTTACGTGAAATCAAGTTGATGCGAGAAATCGTATCGCTAGGTCGTGCTGCCAGATCGAATGGACAGTTAAAAGTACGGCAACCGCTCGAAGGAATGAAGGTGATGTTCTCCAACACCGAAGTCGCCAGCATTTTTTGGAATTCAGATGTAATCGACAACGTCCGGGTCGTTCAGGATGAGTTAAATATCAAGGGAATGAAGGTACTCGAAGACAAGAAGGAATGCGAGGAGTACGTTTCCTTCACGTTGCTACCCGACTTCAAAAAATTGGGACCGAAACTGGGCAAAAGGTTGCCAGTGGTCAAAGAGTATCTTTCCAAAGCGGATGGGGCGGCAATGCTTGCCGAGTTGGATAAAAACCAGAAGGTCGTCCTTAAATTATCTGACGGCAATGTGGAACTGACGAACGAAGAGATACAGGTTCGCCTCACGGCAAAGGAAGGTTGGACAGCGGCGCAGGGACCAAATTGTGTGGTCGTGTTGTCCACCGAACTGACAGAGGAGTTGCTGTCGGAAGGTCGGGCAAGAGAGGTGGTGCGATTGATTCAGGATCGCCGCAAAGAGTTAAAATTGAATTATACTGACCGGATCGTAGTGGGAATTACAACGGCATCTCGAGCGATTGGCGAAGCGTTGCACAAGCACATTGAGTACATCAAGGGGGAGACACTGGCGGTTGATTTGAAGAAGGGACCGATACCGAATGCGGAGCCGTTTGCTCATTCGATTGACGGAGAGGAATTGACGCTCTCTGTTGTCGGGTCGGATATTTAGCCAGTCCTCCGACTTAATCAGACTGCTCAATCAAACAATTTTTTCAGTTCTTGCTTGAGACGAGTGCCACGTGCACCGGCAGCGAGAACTTTTCCTTCTTTGTCCACGAGTAGCATTGTGGGAACGCTCTGTATTTCAAAGGTTTCACTTTGCGGCGGCAATCCTGCTTTTTTCGTCAGAGACTCCGAAATGATGATCCAAGGCAGTTTTTCCTTTTCGACAAACTGCCTGACCGTTGCGTCTGCATTCGGTTCCTGTTCCCAAATATAGACGGAGACGATTTCAAGCCCTTTGTCATGGTAATTTTCGTAGGCTTCGAGCATACCGAAAATTTCCATTTTACATGGACCGCACCACGTTGCCGTAAACTTGACCAGGACGTATTTTCCTCGAAGGCTTGCCCAATCGAAGTCTGCGTTGTCCAGCGTTTTGCCGTACAGGTTGAATTCCGGACCAGCCGCAAACGTTGAGGCTTCGATAGGTTTCTGCAACTTTGCGGATGGTTCCATCATAAGCCAAACGCCTCCGACCAACATTGCAGCAATGAGTAAAGCACCTATACATGCACAGCCGATTAAGAGGTTCCTTCCAGCGTTTGTTTGTTGCTCATTCGAGTCGGGCGAAAAAATCGGCGAATTCGTCATTGGATTACCGCATTGGGGACAAAACGTCGCTCCGTTCGGTAATTCTGTTTTGCAACGTGCGCAATTCATGACAGTCATTAATTTCTTTTTTAAGTCGGTACACTACTGTTCAGCATTGTAGCAAAAAAATAGATTTGTTCCATATCCGTTTTGCTGACGTGTCAATCGACAGGCTCGCAAAAATTTTCTTGTGGATTTCAGTTTCCCCTTTTTTGTAAAAAAACCAAGCGACAATGAGAAGCAATATGATACCCGTTCCCGATAAAGTAAATCAAAAAACATCGGCACCGTTGACGATTTCGGCGAAGCATTTTCGCAAGGCACTCCGAAGCGATTCGTCGATTTCCGGTGTTACGACACAGGCACGGTCGCTGGTTTCGTATCCCCCGTTTTCCTCGAAAGCCGCTCTTGTGGGAATGTACCAATAAACGCCATTTCCGTAGGATGCTGTTGCAAGAAAATGCTCTGGAATCAGCGACTGAGCGAACAGTTGGTAATCGACGAAAACCTCACCCAACTCAAACGAAAGTAAATGGACTCTCGATCCGAGACTCATGCGAGCCACGCTACTCTGTCGCCAACGATCAAGCGTTTCCAGCAGATAGCGTCGCTCCTGAGCATGTTCTCCGCTGTATGCCGAAGCGGGTTGCAACGACGGATTGAACGGAACTTCGACGGCGACTCGCTTGACCTCGATGGAACCGAGCGGTTGTTCTTCGAGTTGCTGTAAATTGTGGAGCATTCCTTCGCCCAGTCGTTTGCCCAATCGTTCAATGGCGTGAATGTCGCCGGTAAGATTGTACTTTCCCAAGGTAACGTCGCCGCCGCAACCGGTAAAGTAAATGTTCAAGGCAACGGAATTGTCATTTTCCGCTACATGACGCAATGCCCTGCCGGGAACGTCGGTGCTGACCATTTTTCTCCTGTACGCCGCCATCGGATGCGTTGCGTAAAAATGGAGAGCAGCGATCTTTTGACCTTCGGTATTTTCAAAACAGACGGTTCGCAGAACCGGATCAATTTTGCCGACTGCCCAAGCCTGTAATGCCGGCGGATTCTTGCCGCTAAAACGTGTATGGGCAAACTGCCCGTTTTCATCGACCAGCCGTCTGTTGGCGGCAAGCCCGCCGATGCGCGTTTCCGCAGTCAGCAATTTGCCCACCGACTGCCACGGACCGCTTGCCGCTTTGGCAATCGCATCTGACACGTCTTTCAGACTTTTCGCGCAGTATTCCGGCGAGACGACCAGCGGTCCCTCTTCGCCGGGCTTGGGATTGTACTCCGGTGCCCAGCGGATACTATCGTGCTGATGAACGGCATGAAGAAACACGTTTTCCTTGACGGTTCCCGCCTGTTTGGCAATCATTTCGAGCCACATGACATAGGACTCACCGCAAATATAGATGTAATCGCAGGATGCCCAAACGACACGAGTTTGCCCGTCGTCCAAGACGATCCCACTGACGTAAATCGGGGTTTCGACCGCCTCGTTGGGATCGTATGCAAGCGGCTCGCCAATCGGCGGCGTTACATCGACCTTGAACGTTACAATTTTGAGCCTACCCGGACTTCCAGAATCGACCGCTTGCGTTGCCGAAACATCTTCCGACAACGCAAGAGCAACCGTTCCAAGGGCGGCGGACTGAAGAAATGTTCGTCGAGGAAATTTTGGCATTGCAGTATCGTTCATTAAACGGCTTTGATTTTCGCAACATTATTGTGAATTTTGTCCACGGCGTTGGCGATGTCGTCCATATCGGCTTTCGATCCAAGCATGAGTGCAGGATTCCATACCCAAAGGGCGGTGTTGAACGTTTTAATCAACGCCGGACAGTGGTTACGCTGTTTATACTTCTCAAAATCAAGTTCGTCCGCCGTGTAAAACTTTTTGTAGATGTCGGATTTGAATACCTCGTGAAGGAACGGCTGCGTATAGATCGGATCGTTCGGATAACCGGAACCTACTGGAACCCCTTCGGCGTTCAACGCCTGCATGAACTTGTCGCGCGGGAGACCATCGAGTCCCTCCGGGTTGTAAATCATGGAGTAAATGTAGAAGGACGCTTGCGTTGCGCCCTTGTGAAACTTGACCGGAGTCACACCGGGATACACGGAGAGTTTCTCCGTGAGATACGCTGCATTTTCGTTTCGCAGTTTGTGCTGCGCTTCGAGATTTTCCAGTTGGCATAATCCGATCACGGCTTGATACTCTGCCATACGAATCTTGTTTGCCAGAATGTGGGCGGTAATCGAACTAATCTGACCGGCTGCGGAGCCCGACGCATAACCGAAATTATGGTAAGAATAAAGTCGATGATAGTAGTCGGTGTCGTCGGTCAGAATCCCGCCGCCTTCGCCGATGGGCAGGGTCTTCGACCCCTGAAAACTAAAACAACCGGCGTTGCCGAAGGTTCCGACCTTTTTGCCGTCGATTTCCGCCAGGTGTGCTTGACATGCATCTTCTACGACAAACAGATCATGTTCCTTGGCAATTTTCATGATTGCCGGCATATCCGACGGATAGCCGCAGATGTGAACCGGCAAAATGCCTTTGGTTCGTGGAGTGATTTTCGCCTTGATCTTCTCGGGATCAACTTGGAACGTCATCGGATCAATGTCCGCCCAAACGGGCATGGCTCCCTTATAGAGGACACCGAAGCCCGACGCACTGAATGTGTAGGGGGAACAGATTACTTCATCACCGGGCTTGATGTCCAACTGCATCCAAGAGGCACTTAACGCATTAGTTCCATTGACCGTTGTGAGGCAATGTTTTTTTCCATGCATTTCTGCCCACTTCATTTCAAACTCGTTGACCTTGGGTCCGCGGGACCAACTACGGGTTTTCATGACTGCATCCACTTTGGGTCCCCACGCTTCTGCATTCCACTGCGGCCAAGTTTGCCAACCCGTTGTGTGCGCTTTGGGACCGCCGAGAATTGCCGGGACTGTCTCGTTGGCACTTTGCGCCGACACCACCGAAACCTGTGTTGCTAAAACAGCACTGGTCGCTGCCAGTCCGCTGCTCTGTAAAAACGAACGTCGTGTAACTTTATCTTTTTGCATAGTGATTTCTCCTGTTTATGTCAAAAAACATCGGGTCGGGTCAAGGCATCGGGATTTTTACCAAATCGGCGATTTCTTTTCCATTGCGTACGAAGCGAGCCAGTGTGTAGATATTACCTGCCTTGTCCTGTGCAATGGAATTGACGTAAGTCGGAAAATCGCCGTCCGCGTAGAAAATCGCACCATGGTCTTTGTATTTCCTTTGGGGAATGTTGTAGGATACCAAATGTAGATTTTCCTTTCCACGGGCTGCACCCATAGCGATTTTGTCCACGCCTTTCACACGTTTACCGTCCTTATAGATCGGACCGCCGGTGAGGTAATAAATGGTATCGTTTTTCCCCAGCATGAATCCGAGATAACCGTAACTGAACTGATCAAACATACCGCTTTTCTTCGATGGTTCCGAGACGATACGTTCCACGAGTTCGACTTTTTTCGCTTGGGGATCGAAACGGAACAAATATCCCGAATTGCCATGCACTCCGTAAGCGACATTTTCCGGTTCGTACCAGAAGATTTTTCTCCAGTTGTATGCCATACTGCCGGCTCCGGTGTAATCGTACTGACCGAAATAGTCCAGCCGCAAATCAACATCGGCTAATTTTTCAGGAGCGGACATCCCCGGCTTGTAAAAGAATATATCCCCTTCGGCGGTAGAGTAGTAAACGTTTCCATCGCGAGGATCGACCACCATAGAGCGGCAAATCACACGATAATCCTTGCCGATGACACCCCCTTCCCCTTGTTCGTTGACCAAGCCAAGGTTTTTCAACTGTTTCGTGTTGAGATCATAATGCAACAGATACCCCTTGGGCCAAGTGATGCCGTACAGATGACCACGCTGTTTGTCCATCGTCATGGTGAGGATGCCTTCGCCGTGAGGGGCAAGTGCCAGACTTTCAATTTTGCCGCTCTTCAAGTCGTAGGAAACAAAATGCCCTCCGGGATAGAGTTTATAACCTGCGGGAGGATTTACGGGGAGGCACTCCGCCCCGTCGATCATCTCATAAAAACCCACATGAGTTGCGAAATACAGTTTGGCGTTGTATTCGTAAAATTCGACATGACTTTTACCCTGGGCAATACATTTCGTTTCTCCGACGGCTTCTGACAAGTCAGCAATAAACTTGGTTTGATCGGTTGCCGGATCATACACGTAAAACTTACCACCGACATCGTGTTTATCAGACGAAAGCACATAATATATTTTGCCGTCGCTACCTGCGGAGATGGCGTTGTAGGTATCATGGGCATCAGAAAACCCTGAATAATAGTGTTTCGCTGTCAGCGGCGGCGAAACTTGCGGTTCGGAGGTTTTCACTTCCATAAACGTGCTAAGGGCAAAAAGCGTCATCAGGGTCAGACCGGTTAAAAAGAGGACTCGTGTATTCTTCATCATTCCTTGTCTCCAAAAAAGTGATTGCGGTATCAAGTAAACAATTTTCACAGTTGTCATGTCATCTCTGCGATTTTTAATAATACCCCCGTTTTCGACGACAGCAGAGTCTAATTTTGCGGCAAAACATGTATAAAAATGCGACACTTGATTAAGTTGTCTCTGTTGGCTATACTGTGTCCACTCGCAAAATGGACATTTTGAGGGGGCAGAGTAACGTCGCTTCCATGAAAAAGAAACGTGTACTATTGATCATTGAAACGTCTCGATCTTACGGGCGCGGTCTGATTACGGGTATTTCCCATTATGCTCTTGAACATGGACAGTGGCAAATCCACTTTGACGACCGCGGACTTCTGGAAGAACCCTCCGACTGGCTGCGAGACTGGAAGGGAGACGGCATCATCTCACGGACTGCAATTCCGTCCCTGGCAGCGATTCTTGCAAAGAAAAAATGTCCGATGGTTGAATTGCACGGATTTGGAACATACCACGATGGTGTTACTCTGTTTCCCGAAGTTCAAATTTGCAATCAGTCGATTGGAGCAATGGCGGCGGCACATTTTCTCGACCGCGGATTTCGCCACATCGGTTTCTATTCCAGTGGCAATCCTTGGTGGTCGCAGACTCGGTCAGAAGCGTTCGTAGAAAATTTGAAACAACATGACATTTCTTGTCATGTCTATTCCGGCGACTCGACTTCCCCTGTTTCGTCTCATCCTGTTTGGGACAATCGTTATGAAAAGTCGCTCAAGAAATGGTTAAAAGGTCTTCCCAAGCCGATTGGTATTTGGGCAATCACCAATAGTCAAGCCGTCCGTGTTCTCGAAGCCTGTCAGAACATGGGGTATAGCGTCCCGGAAGAAGTCGCTGTCCTGGGGACATCGAATGACGAGATAATCTGCAATCTTGTTACACCGCATCTTTCCAGTATTGATGTCAACAGTTCCGGAATCGGATATGAGGCGGCAAAGCGACTAGACATGAAAATGAATGGAGTCGTCCCAGACAAACCCGTCGTGAACATTCCCCCTTTGGAGATCATCACACGACAGTCAACCGACATCGTTGCGATTCAGGAGCCGGATATTGCCGAAGCCTTGCACTTGATCCGTAGCAGGGCTTTCGAGGGAATTACCGTCGATGAAGTCGTTCGCGGGATCGGCATTTCACGGCGTTCCCTTGAACGAAATTTTCGTCGATATTTCGGACGTTCGCCTCATGATGAGATCATGCGGATTCGAATCAGTCGGGCGATGGCACTATTGAGTACAACGGATCTTTCCGTTTCCGCCATTGCGGAGAAATCCGGCTTTCAGAATCGGGAGTATTTTATCTTTGCCTTTCGTCGTGAAGCAGGGATCACACCCCATCGTTACCGGGAGAGATTGCGAACGTCGAAGTGAAATTAGCGGCAAGTGGTACAGCGATCATTCGGCACGATCCGGCTCTGTGTGGTCGAATAATAAGCCGAAGCGTTTTTGGGCGGATAAGGAATCGGCGGAGAACCCGCAGCCCGACTTGAAGAGGTTGCAGAACCGGCAGTGATTTGCGCTCCCTGCCAAATGGGAATCGGACCATTGATCCGATAGGTACCGGATGCTTGTCCCGGAGCAACCGTCCGAACAAACATTGCACTCTGCACGCCGTAGTGTACCGTGTACTCTTGGATATGCGCAACCGAATGGATGGCCGCCCCTTGCCGGGGCGGGTTGGCACTTGCTATAAATGTGATGTTGTTGATCGCCATTGTCGGACTTATCGGAGCATTGCCGATGGGATGTCCGCCCCTTTCGGAAAAGTTCCTGTCGTAACATTCCTGCCGTAAAAACGGTACAGGAATGTTAACTTTGCAACGGTGGGAGCATTTTCCGGGCGAGTTTATGTTCTTGAGAATTGCGTACTCTCTGTCATAGATTACCGGAACTCGTCCATTTAGCCCAATATCCCATAATCGTACAACTGTGGCAACATCTTTACTTTCAACAGCTTGTGCCGACGTTTAATATCATCGAGCAGATCAAAGCCGAGTTTTGCATCCAATAGTGTTTTTTGGATTTGATACCAACCCGCATCGTAAGTTTCGATCTTGAAATCGGCTTTGCTCAGTAAATTCAAGTGCGCAAAGTAGAATCGATAGATTGCCTTTGCACTTGCTAGCACCGCCTGTGCCTCAGCAGATAATTTTTGTTGCGCAAGCCAGTCCGCAACAAACGAATTTTTTGCCTTGCATAGCGAAGCCTCGATTTGTTCGTCGTTTATTATCCAACTCCGCATCTCTGCAACGGGAAAGGGGAAAAAATGGTTGTCGATCTGATAGACTCGATCCTGATACTTCACGTTTCTCAAGGCAACCGTTTGATTTTTGCCATCGAACAAACTCCACACGGCACAATCGGCGATAAACTGTGGCGAAAGTTCACGGTTCGGACGCAGCAGTTGATCGACGTGAGTGACCCAAGAGTCCTTCGGCACCCGCCTTGCCGCAAAGACGGCGACCGCCTGTTCAAAATTGTCCGGTGTTACTGACAACGCTCCCGCACTGACCTGCGGACCGGACAAAAAAGCGGTCTGCTGTTGATTTTGTAACTCGTTGCCGGGACACATCAGCGAAGCCAAAAAACCTTCGGAAATCCGATTGCGGGTATCGACATTGCCTGATTTGATGGTCAGTGCGGAACCAAACGGTGGGAAAATGCTCGTTCCTCGTGGGCGTTTGATCCATCGACTTAAAAAATCGTTCCGATGTGCCGGTTTTAATGTTTTTGTTCCGATTTTTCGGGCTGTGTGGTCCAAAACATCAAGTTGGAATTCTTGTGCCGTAACATGATCCTTTCGATGAATATCCCAAAGAATGAACGAAACCGGAAAATGACTCGTTTTGGAAGTTCCGCCGAAGTTTTCCGAAGAAAAGATGAATCCTGACTGAAATGCTGCGTGAAATACGTTGTCCCGAAACTTTTGATAATTTGTCGAAATCAGATATTTGAGCGGTGAAAACAAACCTAAAAAGGTCTCCCGATGCTTGAATTCATTCATAATTCGGTACAAAAATTGAACGTAAAGTTCACGGGAGACTTCACCGAGTCCGTCGGCATGCATACGTTTTCGGATTTTCGTATCGGAAACGCCCTCTTTGCTTGTTCCTCTCAGACCGGCTTCCTGAGCGGTGGCGTAGGGGGGGTTCACCAAAACGACCCATTTGATTTTCGGTGCTGCCAAATCTTTTCGCAAAGTATCGGGCATCTTGTCCCCATCGTCCTCGAGATAGTCATATTGAAAAACGGTTGCCGACGGAAATTGTTGCTTCACATGCTGTACGTCTTTCTGCTCTAATGTCGAGAGATAGCAGTATTGCAAAACGTCTTTTGGCAGAAAGAGTTCGAGGTGTCCCGTTCCTGCCGCCATGTCCCAGAATCGGTACTTGCCCGATTGCATCCAGTTTTTACCGAGCGTTTTTTCGAGGTATTCAAAGGCTTTTTCCGCGAAGGGAAGGGGCGTGAGAAAAACGCCGCGCCGCCGTGTTGCCGTGTCCATAGGATCATTGTAGCAAAAAACACCAACGATTCGGTGCCGGGAGCCAACTCTCGGTGCGAACGTCCTGTCAAAATCGTTCCGGTTGGCAAACCCGGCAATCCTTTGCCCAAACTTGAACAAAAATCCTCCTATTTTTCACAGAAACCAACCGGTTCAAGCAGATACATCATGATGACGTTGGAGTTTGTATTGAACCGATTCACATGAACCAAACAATTTGTCATTTCAAATATGTTGCTTCATGGGTTTTCTGCGCACTTATCGCAGGTTTCTCGCCGTATGGGCTCGGTCAAGCCCTTCCACCGCTGAATCCGGTTAATGTACCCAATTTCACGATTCCTTTTGAAATCGAAGAATCGGCGAATACCATTCGGGAAATCGAACTGTTCGTTTCCAAAGATCGAGGCAAACGTTGGCATTCCGTTGCCCGGCAGCCCGTCGAAACGAAAAGATTTGCTTTTCGTGCTGATTCCGATGGGGAATACTGGTTCGCTTTTCGGACGACCACTTTGACGGGAACAGTCAGTCCGATGACGGGATTGCCACAACTTCGGGTCTTGGTCGATACCAAAACACCGACGGTAATACTTCCTTCGCAGCCCAGTGAATCGGGACCGCTCACGCCGCCAAAACCAGCGCGATTTCGGGATGGACAGGCACCAAAGCCCCAGCCCCAACAACCGGTGCAAACTGCCCTGATGGGAGGCGAAATGGACAAGCCGGACAAAACAAATGCCGAAGAATCTACAGCGTTCATGCTCGGTCCCAGACTGCCCGGTTTTGAACTGCCCGAAACAGGAAAGAATCACGATGCCGATTTGCTCGGAGATTTATTGAGCGAAATGGGTCCTTTTTTAGACGTACAACCTGTACCGGTCAAGAGTGTTCCCAATAATCAGGTTGCTACCGATAAGTCGAACCCAACTTCCAAGTCGCCCCCCAGTATGCCGGCAGGCGGCATTACCGGTATCTTTTTGAACAGTACCGCATCGAAACCACAGATTGTAGTGAGATGGAACTCTGGTTCGGAGCCTTGGCACGATGCTCAGATTGATATTTTGCGAAGTAGTACAAAAGAGGGACAACCGTCCCCGATTGCCATCAATTTGCCGAACAACGGTGAATACTGGTGGTTTCTCACGCCAGAAGACTTGAAGCCATTTTACGTTGTAGTACGGATACGCAGCATGCACGGCGGCATTCATACAGACATCACGCAAACGGCAATTACGATTGACCCCCAATTACAACTCTAATCCCGTTCGGATTCCTTTCACCGATGGGATGGGCTGTTAATGATCACCAAACACGGTTTCGGATGTCAGCTGAAATGTCTGTACTAATGCGTGCTTTCGATTCCAATGTCCAGGGAAGAGACACTGTAAAAATGCTACCCACTCCCAGTTGACTCGTTATACTGATTTCACCTTCCAGCATTTTGCAGATTTCGCGGACAATCGAAAGTCCCAGTCCGCTGCCGGAATGTTCACGCTTCATTGTATCTCCCTCAGCACTCGTTCCCTGTCGGAACTTTTCAAAGATGATCAGTTGATCCGCCTCGGAAATTCCGACCCCCGTATCCGTTACTTTGAGTTCCAGCATGTCCCGCTCGGGTGGCAGAATCATTGCTGCCCCGGCAATCGGCGGCGGCACTTTCGGTGCAGGTGTCGGCACCGCTGCAAGACGGCGCACGGAGACCGTAATCCGTCCCCCCTCCGGTGTAAATTTAATCGCATTGGATAACAAATTGTTCAATATCTGCTGAATACGGGATTCTTCCTGCTTCATGGGCGGAAGACCCGGCTCGACTTCAAGTGTCAAATTGATATTTTTTCTATCCACCAGCGGTTTTGCCATATCGATTTGGGCAGAGACAATCGATTCGATGTTGAACGAAGTCGGTTGAACGTCAACGCGTCCTGCCTCGATCTTAGCCATGTCAAGGATGTCGTTAATCATCGTCAACAACGACCTGCCGGACGTGTTAATGTTTTCGACATATTTTTTTTGTTTGTCCGAGAGCGTTGCGATGGAGCCCAAGACATCACTGAACCCCAAAATACTGTTGAGCGGTGTCCGAAGTTCGTGGGACATCGTTGCCATAAAATCGCTTTTAATGCGGTTGGTTTCGTAAAGTCTGACCGTTTGATGGGCAAGTTCATTCACCTTGCTTTCGAGTTCCATGTTTGCTTTACGTAGTTTGTCCTGCGTTTCGTCGAGATGTTCTAACATTCTGTTGAACGCCCCGGCAAGCGTTTCAAATTCGTCTCCTGTCCGAAGGTCGGCGCGTTTTTTGATTTCGCCCCTGGAAATCGATTCCGCAACCGAACGCAAAGTTTGAAGCGGTTTAATGACAAGCCAGCGGATCACGACATTGACCGCAATCAATGCCAGAAAAATCGAAACAATGGCTGCTGCCGACATGTACGCCAAATACTTTTGCATTGTCCGACGCATGGAGGACCTCGTAATTTCCACATGAACAACACCCATCAATTCGCCGTCGTCAAAGGACCTGTGGCAACTGTAGCACATGCTTGCCGAATCCATTCGTACCTCTTCAAAGTAATGATAGGTTCCATTCTCATCGAAATAGCCAAAGGGTTCAGCCTCACGTTCAGGATTGAAATCGGGTTGACGAGTAAGAAAACGGGACAAGGCATCGGCATGCTCTTCGCGTAATTTTTTCGTTTGCTTTTCTCGTGTTTCCGACTGTTCAGCATCAGTAAAAACGGAAAAGTTGGAGATTTTTTCGAGATTCGAATAAAAACCGATGCCCGTTTCTCGGTGCCTGATACGTTGGCTAATTTCCTCCACGATAGACTGAAAATCCGCTTCCATGGGATCACTGGAGGACATTTTACCGAGTGCGGTCCTGTGGGCTTCCATAATATGCTGCTGTGCCCAGGTGTTCGCCATGATCGGATTCAGTTCGCGGACCATTGTTCGCGTTGCATAAAGATAGAGCAAAAAACTAACGCCAAGAGCCAACGCCAGCGCAACAATGAAAAAGAGCATGCATTTGACCTCTAAACTTCTTGAATCGGCTAAAGTACGACTTAATGGTCGGGACATGGGTTCATGGGGATGAGAGCCGAAGGGAAAGTCGTTTTAGCAATTAAAAACAAGCCGCTTTTAACAAGCAAAAAAACGGGTAGCACCGGAGTTGTTTTTCCAGCCCTCGCTTTGCGTTTGTTTTTCTTCGGTTTGCGGCTACCATCGCCTTCTCTGCTCCATTCTTACCGAAATCCTTCCCTTTGGCAACTACCTTGCACGCATAATGCCGACCATAGAGACTTCGGAAAACTCCAGACACATAAATCTGACAGGGTACTACGGTATGGTCGTCAGTTCCACCACCATACTGGTTGACTTTTGAGACAAAGGAAACAGCATTCCTCCACTCATCAAGTCGGAACCTTTCAGTTGCCGTTCCTGAATCACCGGTTTTGGCGTGTTAATCTCACGAATCCGGTACACCGCATCGGGATTGAGCCCTTGAAGAGAAATCAATTTTGTTCCATTCGCATCGTCTTCCATTTGATAGACGAAAAGAATCGCCCGGCTCTTGTCGTCATTGACGTACATCAGCGAACATCGCGGACTGTTATACGGCGAAATCAAGCGGTAAAGGATTCCCAGTTGCACGACATCACGGATTCTCTTGTACTCCGCAATCGCTGATTTGATGAACTCAAAATCCTCTTTGCTCGCTTTTTCGAGATCATAGTCCATTCCCAATCGGCAACTCATGTGGACATCAAAGGAGAACTTCAGGTTCCCTCTTTTGGTTACATGCGCTGCCTGCGTCATCGCCGGAAAGAAATGCGAATAGCCCCACTGGATGAAGACCCGTCTCTCTGGAACAGTATTGTCGCTGGGCCAAAACTCGTGAAAATACGAAAGGGCTTTATAATCGGTACGTCCTCCACCACCACTGCAAAGCATCATTCGGATATGCGGAAACTCCCTAGCAGTTTTTTCCATGTTTTCATAAAGTGCTTCGTGATAACGCCAAACCAGTTCCGATTGCTTTTCCGGCGGCAGATAACTCGAACCGCCGTTTGTGATGTACCGATTGGCATCCCACTTGATAAAACTAATATAGGGATTTTGTTTGAGAAGGTCGGCAGTAATGTTGTACGAAAAATCCTTCACTGCCGGATTCGTCAGATCAAGGATCATTTGGTTGCGAAACAGGCTCAACGAACGATGCGGCTGATGAATCGCCCAATCGGGATGCTGTTCGTACAGTTCGCTTTGCGGATTGACCATCTCCGGTTCGACCCAAATGCCGAAAGGTATCCCGATGCGCTCGGCTTCTTCACACAGTCCCGCAACACCTCGCGGCAACTTCTTTTGATTGTAATCCCAGTCTCCGAGTCCGGCTTTATCATTGTTGCGGGGATATTTGTTGCCGAACCAGCCGTCGTCCAACAAAAACAATTCAAAGCCAGCATCCTTGGCTCCTTGAAACAGTTTGACCAATTTATCGTGATCGAAATTGAAATAGGTCGCTTCCCAATTATTGAGCAAAATAGTCCGAGTTTGATTCCCGTTGCGGAGACCATATTTTCGTCCCCAGGCGTGATAGTCCCGGCTCATTTTTCCGGTGCCCTCGGCACTGTAAATCGTCAACATTTCCGGGGTGCGAAAGGATTTGTTCGAGTCTAATGCAAACTGTGAAGCAAATGGATGAATGCCAGACGTAACACACAACGTATTCCGTTCATCGACTTCAAAAGCAAATTGAAAACTTCCCGACCATGCCAACGTACCGCCATAGACTTCCCCTTGATTTTCGTCGATTCCCTGATTCGGCGCAAGCAAAAAGAGAGGACTTCGCATTTCGTGAGCGCGGACTCCACGTTTGGAATCGAGAATTTTGATGCCGGGAGTCAGTTTTTCCTCGACCATGTTTGCTTCGTTGTTATGAGTCCCATGAAATTGGGTCATGAAATAGGAATTCGCTTTCAGCGGCATTGACTGCGACGCATACTGATAGACCATGACCGGTTTGTCTTCGCAGTTCATCAAGTCCGTACAAGCCGCTATCAAATTTTCACGATCATAAGCCTTAAAAATCAATGTTACGAAGAAGGAATAATACTCGTCTTTCAGTAGAATTCGTGTTTCTGTAATGTTTTCGTCGATTTTTTTGGTTTCGTGAGACTGATAGACCAGAAGCGTCGATGTGTTGCCATCGGCATGAACGACTCGCAGTGCAGGTTCTTTGACATAATCACCGCCTGCACAGGGATAGGCTTCCCAAATATGTGGAAACTTTCCTTGTTCCGGCATGTTCTTCTTCAGTCCATAATAAGAATAAAAGACTCGACCAGCATTGCCTTTGGACAAGACCAGCGCGTTGTCCTGTGTCTCGATGGTGACCAAAGCATCATTGGAAAATGTGAACGAAACAGTCAGCAACAGCGTTGCGGCAAGAGACAGAATTCTTTGCATCATGGTTTTGTTGTTCGCAAGAAAATAGTGGGGAAACAGAACTACAATATACGTTTTGGAAAAATAAAGTCAAGTCTCAAAAGAGGAGACATGAAACTGAGTGTGTATAAAAAATTTGCCTATTTTCACCGGATAGGATGATTTTTGAAAAAGGGGCAATTTGTTTTCAGGTTTCCGAACATGTCTATTGTATTCTTTGCTTGTTTCGATACAATGAGCGGTCTTCCCATTGTTTTTCCACTACGATCATGCCGTTTGATCCCTATTCTCTCTGTCCCGGAGGACGCAATAAAAAAATCCGCTTTTGCTGTCCCAACATGCTCAAAGAAATCGAACAAGTCGAACGGCTTCTCGAATCGGAACAGACCAGTGCATGTCTTGCATACATCGAATCACTCGAAAAAACTCACCCGAACTGTGCGTGTCTAACGACGGCAAAACTTTCCGTTTACCGTTCGGAAAATCGTTGGCAAGAGGCACTGCCAGTCGCAGAACGTTTTCATGCCCAAGAACCGGACAATCCTGCCGCTGCCGCAGAATATGCTCTTGCCCTTACCGTTACTGGAAATCCCAAACTTGCTCTTTCTACGCTCGTTGATGCTTTTGAACGAACACAAGCCGATACCGTTCATAGTGCGCTGCTCCATGCCACCATGCAAGTGGCAACCTGCTTGCTGATCGGCGACCTCATTTTACCGGCAATCGCCATCGGACACGTTCTAAAAGAAATTCCCTCCACGTCCGAACCGGCAAATATGCTTTTGTTCCGCGCCACTTCCGAATCCAACATTCCGCTCCTGCTGCGCGACTGGGCTTTTGATTTTAATTGTCCCGACAACTTTCCCGGCAAAGCAACATTTGACGAAGCCGCCGTTCTCGTTCGGCTCATGCGTTGGAAGCAGGCTCTTGCTCAGTTGGAACCGCTCACGCAGTATGCCGATTCTTGGTCAGGAATATGGCGCAACATCGCTGCTATTCGTTTCTGGCTTTTGGACGAAGAGGGAGGTTGCGAAGCCCTGAAACGATATGCTTCGCTCCCCAACACATTGCTGGAAGATGCCGCCGATGCCGAAGCGACACGATTATTATTTGTTCCCGATGCGCTGGGCGACCAAACGGAAATGCTCGCCGTTGAATATGTCATCACAGATACCGAAAAAGCATTGGAAAAACTTTTGTCTGATCCGCTGATGTACTCTACCGACATTCCATTGCAGTCAATGTCTCCGCCGCCGAGAGGAGGTTTTCTGATTATCGATCGCCCTCTTCCCGGTGCGGAAACGCCGCTAACACTGGAAAATGCGGCTTCGCAGCAAGCGATTGTCGTTTTATTCGGCAAGGAAACAGACAGGGAATCGCGACTTTTCGTTCAAGCCCTTTTGGCTTATGAACAGGAAATGATCGAGGCTAAACTTCGCGGCATTCTTGGCGATCTCATCCAGATACCCGGTAACATTCTCAAGCGGCATCCTGTTTCCAAAACCAGAGTCCTGACACAATGTCGCTACTGCCCCCCGCCGGAAAGGTATTCCGATTCCGCCAGGGAAACGCTCAAAAAATTGTTCGACAGTTACAGTACAACAGTTTTTGTCGAATCGTGGCTTACCCTTCCACTGGGTTTGCTTGACGGTAAAACTCCGAGTGAAGCGGCAAAAGAGTCGAAATATATGGTTCCGCTCTTGGCGGCAATCCAGACGATAGAGGCGTGGATGGCTGACGGGATAGGCGATGCTGTCCCCGACCTCCGGTCTCGTCTGGGATTGCCGACTCAGGACACGATTACCATTACGACAAGTTCTGACGAAGACCCGACGGCGGTTTTGGATGCCTACCCGGTTTGGCGTTGGCATCGCTTTGACATGAGCAAACTTTCGACAGAAGTCCTCTTCAGTGGATTGCAAATTGTATTCAGCATGCAGGTCCTTCGGACTGCCGCCCGATTTGCCGAAGAATTACTGAACCGTCCGATCGATTCGATGCCGTTTCCTGCCCGAATTATGGCATTTGAGACGTTGATAGCCGACTCTCAGGCAAACGAAGATGTCGAAAAAGCGTTATTATGGGTCGAACGGGCAAAAAACGAATCGGCTGTGCAGGATATTTCCGATGCAGCATGGTATTTGCATGAACTTTCGTTGCGGTTGATGCAGAAAAATAGCCAGGCAGCCCACGAAGTCTTACAGCACTTGGTAACGCATCATGGGAACGATGAATCGGTCATGGAAGCGTTGCATGAATTATTCGTGCGACTTGGTGTCGTGAATCCCGATGGAACGCCATCAGCGGCAATGATTCGGACGCAACAGAAACAGAGACAAGAGGAGCAAAAGATTTGGACCCCAGACGGCGATGCGTCAGCGGGTTCTGCCGCTTCTTCCAAACTCTGGGTTCCCGATTGAGCAGGCATCCGATAGTTGCGTCAACCAGTCCATGGAGCGGTTGTCCGGTTCTCGTTCGTCATAAGTCGTCAGAATCGGAATTATCGTCATTATTGTTAAACTCCGACGGTTAAATATCCGAGAAAGACAGAGGGGGTCGGTTTATGTCGGAAAGTCCAGTTCAAAATGACAGTTCGGTTGATGGTGTGGCATCGCTCCAAGCCCAGTTTGCGGCATTGGACATTCCGCCGAACATTGATCCTTATCTGCTGGCTCTTTGGATGCAGCGGGAACAGGATGAAATTGACCGTAAGAAGAGGAAATATGTCAAACCGCCGAAGAAATATGGGCGCAGCCTCAATCGTCTCTTTGCCGCCTACATCGGGATCGCAGTCATGTGCCTTGCCGTAATGCTGGGATTGATTCAGCGTTTGGAACCGACGGCAATTCTTCAGACAACGTGCATCGTATTCTTGGTTTACGCTATTATCGGCTTTTTCGTTGGTACGGTTGCCGAACGTTGCGTCGGTGATTCCGTCGAGACATTGCTCCGCGACATTGTCAAACGAAGCCGGGAAGCAGGGGAACAAATAATCGAAACAGAAATCCAGAGTACCGACTGAGGGGTCTTGCCTATCCCCATTGAGCAGCGGCAAGACGTTCATTGTACGCCGCCAAAATATCGCTTCGCCGTAGCATACCCCGCAAAACATCCGGTTGACTCGCAGAAATAACGGGCAATTCCGTAACGTGTTCCTGCAAACACATCCGAAGTGCCGTGTATAAATCTTTCTCCGGCGAAATCACAATCGGCGACGTTTGTGTCAAGTCCCAAACCGTTCGTCCCTGCTGTTTACTCCAATGCTGAAACGCTCCCCATAGATCGCTTGTACTGATCATCCCGACAAACTTGCCCTGTTCATCCAATACGGGAAACGCCGCCTCCGGCATTGCGGCAATCAACTTGACTGCTTGGGTGATGGACATTGACTTCGGAAGGGCAACAAGTTCCGCACTCCGCATGTCTAACGCTTTGCGAACCGACAAGACTTTCAGTAGATCAGCAGAATAATGCCCAAAATGGGCTTCACTGTCAATCGGGGCTAAAACCTGTTCTTCATAGAGCGATGTAGAAGGGGATTGAATGGCGATATGCAGCAGATTCAGCACGATCAGCGGAATGAGCAGTTCATAATGAAAACCGGACATTTCGCAAACGATGATTGCTGCCGCAAAGGGCAATTTGGCAATTCCTGCGAAAAATACCGACATTCCGACAAGCACGCACATCGTTATATCCGGTGGAGCGTAAGGCACACCGAAGTGTGCAAAAGCGAAATGCGTTAAATGTCCTAATGTGCCACCAACCAGTCCGCCGATAAACAAGGAAGGGGCAAAGAGTCCACCGCTTCCACCGGAAGAAACGGTCAATGCAGTTGCCAACATTTTCGGCAAGATAAGTGTCAGAATCAACACAAAGGGCAAGCCGCCGTGTACGAGTTGCGGCATCCATTCATAACCGCCGCCGAAAACCTGTGGAAAGACCAAAGCGATACAGCCGACCAGCAAACCGCCGAGTGCCGGTCTGAACCAGTCGGGAATCGGAAGCCGATGAAAGAGCCGATACCGTAATTCACGAACGAGTGTTACGAAAAGAAGTCCTGCCAGGGCAATCATCGGAACAAACAAAAGGAGCATCAAGGAATCGAGCGGTGCGTGAATACCGACTGAGTTGGGCAAAGTGATGAAGTGGACTTCACCGTGAATGTGCCGAAACACAGAAAAACCGACGACCGATGCCAAAATGCAAGGCAGAATTGCTGAGAATTCCAAAGCGGAACTTGCATAAAGCACTTCGACAGCAAAGAATGCGCCGCCGATAGGAATTTGGAAGAGACCACCAATGCCGCCGGCTGTGCCTGCAAGTAGCAGGGTGCGCCGATCCCGGCTGTTGAGTTGCAAGCCTTGTGCGAGACAGTGGGAGGTCCAGGCACCGAAAAGTTTTATGGGTCCCTCAAACCCTGCGGAACCGCCTGTGCCCAACGTCAGAAAACTGGCTAACATTTTCGTAACGGGCACCCGATTTCGGAGCGCGCCGTTGCGTGTATGAAAGGCACGGACAACGTGGTCGGTTCCATCACTAAATGCTTCAGGGGCAAACGAGCGAACACAAAAGCCGCAAATCAAACCGCCAAGGGCAGGAACAAGCGGAATGAGAATCCAATATCGAGGCAGTACAAGCCATCCATAAACATCTTTCCTGTCTGCTATGTTGAAGGCTTCACCGGGCAGAGGACCGGAAGTTGCGGTGTAGTCTCCGGGAACTGGCAAATTGATCCCGACGGTGGGATAAATCAACTGAACGGTAGCCTTGACTTCTAAAAGAACCGAGTAAAGTCCTGCGGAACAAAGTCCTGTAAGACAACCGACCACGACGCTGTAAACGAGAAGTTTACCGGAAGAATTCCAATCGAATTGGCAACGAATTCGTTCTGAAAAGGGTAACTGTGAATATCGGTTGCCTTCCATGGAACCTTGTATTTAGCCGGTACTCCGGCTCCCCGGGACAGGGTGCAGGAATGTTAGAAAAAGAGTCCTGCCGAGTCAAGAGGAAACCACCAAACTATTGTGCCTCCGTTTGTTCCAGCAGGGCTTGAAGCAATTCCAACGTTTTTTGCGTTGCCCCGACCTGACGCTGAACAAGATTTCGGGCATTCGTGCCAAGCCGCTCTGCAAAGTCCGGCTCTTCGAGACAGCGGCGAACGAACCGCTCCATCTCACGTTTGTCGTGAATGACTTGAGCGGCATCGTCTCGAAGCATCATCTCTACAATGTCGTGGAAATTTTTGGTGTTCGGTCCAAAACAGACTGCCGCTCCATAAGCCGCCGGTTCGATCATGTTTTGTCCGCCGCGTGTGCCCATACTGCCGCCGACGTAAGTAATCGTTGCCGTTCCCCACCAGCCACCGAGTTCACCGACCGTATCGACCAACAGTATCCTTGCATGGTCGGCATTGCGGAGACCGGATTCCGACAGAGCGGAACGCCGCTCCCACAAGATGCCCTTATCATCCAACATTGCCGACACCTCTTCAAAACGTTCGGGATGACGCGGCACAATGATCAGCCGCAGTTGGGGAAACTCCCCTTTCAAATGTTCATAACATTCGACGGCGAATATTTCTTCAGGATGCTGCGTACTGCCTGCTAAAAAAACGATGTCTTCCGCAGAAATTTCCGCTAACGTTCGGAATCGTTCCGTTTCAGCATTGTTACGGTCAGTGTTTGCACCATCGAATTTAATCGAACCAGTGATCCGAATAACTTCGCTGGACACGCCGAGTCGGCGAAACCAACCTGCATAGATTTCGTTCTGCGGTGCAATGAGATCGAATTGACGAAGCAGTGGTGTAAGGACCGGACGAATCCAAAGATACCGTTTGTAACCGCTTTCGCCGAATCGACCGTTGACGAGGGCAAGTTTGGTGTTATGCCGCTTCGCCGATTCGATCAGGTTGGGCCAGAGTTCTTGTTCTACGAGAACCAGCAGGTCGGGTTTAAGCCGTTGGAAGGCTTTTTCGGTTGCCCAACTGAAATCGAGTGGACAATAAAAGACTGTCCAGTCATTGCCGTACAACCGTTTTGCCAATTCCATGCCGGTTTTGGACGTGGTCGAAACGGCACAGTACCAATCGGGCTGGGTTTCCCGGATTTTTTGGAGTAGCGGGCGAAGCAGTTTGACTTCTCCGACACTGACGGCGTGGAACCAAACGATTTTGGTATCGGATTGTTCGGAACGGTTTTGCAAAATGTGCCGCCGTTTAGGGATTCGACCGAAAAACTTTTGTTTGAATCCTTCTCGGTACTTTCCGTGCCGAAATGACCGGTAGACGATCATTGGCGACAACGCCAATAAGACTCCGATGTAGATCAGATTGAACAGCCAACGTTTCATGGAGATACCGTTTCCGATGGCGAGAACGCCAACGTATCTTTGATTGTACCGAAAAATAGGATCATTCGGAATAGACCGCACGAGGATTGTAAAGTCGTTTTTCCGTCCCTCCGCAAAAGCGACTTGCAACCGGACTAGTGTGGTGGGGCTCCCTTGTCCGCTGCAAAAAATGAGGTAGAATCACGCGTGTCTATACCTGTGAGACATGTGACTTCGACTAGAATTTATGCCTAATATCGCAAGTGCCAAAAAGCGGCTTCGTCAGAACATTGCAACTCGTGAGCGGAACCGTGCCAGTCGGTCTTTTGTGCGGAATCGTTGTAAGAACGTAATTAAGGCGGTGCGCATGGGGAACGTTGAGGAGGCGGATCGATTGTTCCGCGAGGCGGTCAAGTCGTTGGATCAGGCGAGTTCCAAGAGGATTGTCCACAGAAACGCTGCTGCCCGCAAGAAGTCGCGTCTTTCCGCGATGATCCGGAAACTCAAAGAAAGCGGAAAGTAGTGGGTGGTTTTGTCTGCTCGATGGCTTGCGGGGAGGAGGGCGTTTGTCAGGGGTAAGCGCAAAGGTTTTTCTGCACCCCTAGCTCAATTGGATAGAGCATCGGTCTACGGAACCGAAGGTTGCCCGTTCGAGTCGGGCGGGGTGTAATGGATATTATGCTATAAAATAAGGTGTTTGCGGCACTTTTGAATTTCAGTTGTATGGGTTATTGACACTTGCCAAAGGTCGTAATTACGACCTTTGAGAAAGGGAAACTCATGCCTAAACTGAAAAACAGGCTCCCGAAGAATTGTCGGGACAGAAATCAGGCTTTCTCGAAACACAACGGAAAGCGAATTTATCATGGCAAATGGGGAACACCAGAAGCCGAAAAATCCTACAAGCGGTTCATCGCCGCTCTGTTGGAGAGTCCTAGTCTGCCTTTGCTGGATTGCAAAACCGGCAACGTGCTGGTATCGGAACTCGCCGATGGGTTCTTGGAACACATCGAACCCCAGATGAACAAAACCGACTACCTGCACTTCAAGTATGCCATTGCCTACCTCATCGAAATCTACGGAGACATTGCCGCCAACGATTTTTCTCCGAAGAAATTGAAGGTTGTCCGGTCACAAATGGTTAAATCCGGTACGCTCTGCCGGAGAATGATTAACAGGTACGTCGGCAAAATCCGCAGGATTTTCGTGTGGGGTGTCGGCGAGGAAATCGTGAAATCGACTGTCTCCGATGCCCTAAAAGCGGTAAAAGACTTGCGGAAGGGAGAAGAAGGGACACGAGATAATCCCCCCCGTGAAGCCGTTCCCGAATGCGTGATCGCCGCAACGTTACCGTTCCTTCCCCTAGTGGTTGCCGCAATGGTGGTGGTGCAATACTTGACGGGTATGCGTCCGAGCGAAGTTTTCAATATGCGGGTCGGAGACATAGACCAAAACCGGGACAATGGACTCTGGTATTATTCTCCCAAGCACAAGACGGAGGAACATATCGGAGAAAAGCCGATCCCGTTGGGTGAGCCGGAGCAAAAATTGATTGCACCGTACCTCGTCGGCAAGAAGCCGGAAGCGGCGGTGTTCAGTCCTCGCCAAGCAGTAAAAGAACGGGCAGAACAGGCACGGGCAAGGCGTAAGACGAAAGTTCCGCCGTCGCAACAGGAACGGGATCGGCGGACAGCAGAGAATCCCGCCGACAGAGTGGGAGAGTTT
>Ga0123353_10002253_pt1 | contig 23895 bp, 19 predicted proteins | sample TergutLab28metaG_3_FD_92763 | JGI IMG/M metagenome (GOLD analysis project Ga0123353, IMG submission 92763) | Labiotermes labralis P3 segment gut microbial communities from Petit-Saut dam, French Guiana - Lab288 P3 | ecosystem: Host-associated > Arthropoda: Insects > Digestive system > Gut ... | reverse complement strand
GATATTCGTATCGCGCAGATAAGAGAAAAACGAACTTCCGATGAATTATGGCGGGCAAAGGTCTACGGAAAAAAAGATGACGATTCGTCGATGAATAGATATGAAAATTATGAAGCGCCAAAATATGAGCCGATGAAAGTAGCGTCGCCATCAAGAGGACCGTATTATTTGATGGAACCGACAGGAACGCCGGAAGATGACGAAAGGCTTATGGAAGCGATAGCCTACAGAAAATCGGGCGGGAAATATTATACTTTGGATGAATGGAAGGCACGTATGAAAACCGTTATTGGTGATATTAATAATGCCAAACGAGTATAAATATATGGTACATATCAGCCCTGCCGCTGATGACAGAATCTCTTATCACGTTAACTTCCTAAAACGGGTAAGCATTTCAGGAGCATTACGGTTATATGATAAATTCTGCAAAGAGCTTGGTTCTCTCGACTTCAATCCTGAAAGATGTCCGCGCTATTTTTCGTCTAAAAAAGCTGTAGACGATACAATGTTTCGCTACAAGTTCTGCGCAAAACGTCACCGCATTGTTATTGAAATAGTTGACGATACAGTATATATCCAAGACGTACAGGACTGCCGGCAGCATACGAATAAAAGTCTTGTGTAGCGTTTCTATGCCAAGTATTTTTTGAGTTTATCCAAAATATCATCATAATCAATTGGCTTACCCAAATAATCATCCATACCAGCCGCGCCGCATTTTTCTATATCTTCGCGGAACACGTTTGCTGTTAACGCTATGATAGGAATTGTTTGAGCTTTGGAATTATCGAGCGCCCTTATTTTTCTTGTAGCTTCGTAGCCGTCCATTTTTGGCATTTGTATATCCATTAAGACCAGATCATATTTCTCTGCGGATTCTTCAATTTTTTGCAGCGCCTCAACGCCGTTTTCCGCACACTCTATATTAAGAAGCGTCGGCTCAAGAAGCGATATAACTATCTCGCGGTTGATCTCCACATCCTCAACTAATAAAACATTACGGCCTTTAAAAATGCCGTCTGTACTTGGAGCGGTTTCGATATTCAGCTTCTCTCGTTTTTCACTTACAACTTCACTTATCATATCCATAATCGCAGACGGGAAAAGCGGTTTGGGCAAGAAACGATCGACGCCCGCGGCTTTTGCCTTCTCCTCAATATTACCCCAACCGGCAGCCGCGCTTATCATAATCACTATCGTATTATCCGGCCGCTCCGCTTTGGCTTTAAGAGCTTTTGACAAAGTGATACCGTCTGTTCCCGGCATTTTCCAGTCAACAAAGTAGACATTGTATGAGCCGTGGCGGTCAACAAGCCTCAGAGCTTCGTCAGCGCCGTCAGCCGTATCGCATTGTAAACCAGCTTCACTTGTTATCTCCTTGAAATACTCTAAAACGCCTCTGTCATCATCAATTACAAGAATAGAGACGTCGTCAAGTATTACAGGGATCCGCTCCGTTAATTTTATCGCGCGCTTAATCTTAACTGTAAAGGAAAACGTAGAACCGCTTCCGACATGAGACTCAAGCCATATTTTCCCATCCATCATCTCTACTATCGTTTTACAAATCGACAGCCCAAGCCCCGTACCGCCAAAACGGCGCACGGTGTCGGATTCTGCCTGAAAAAATGGCAGGAAAAGCTGCGCCTGCTTTTCGGGAGATATCCCAATACCGTTATCAGTTACAGAAATTTTAAGAGTACAAACCCCTTCTTCCTCACTCAAAAGAGCGGCGTCAAGCGCTACAGTGCCGTTTTCGGGAGTAAACTTAACGGCATTCCCCAAAAGGTTCGTAATAACCTGAGTAAGCCGCTGTTTGTCCCCTATAAAATACTTGGGTATATTCTTGTCTATATGGACAGAAAACCGCTGGCTTTTTTCATCTGTGCGGAAGTTGATTACATTGGCAACCCTTTGGAGCATCTTCTCAAAACTGAACTCTTCGGGCGAGAGCTCAAACCTCCCGGACTCGACTTTTGATATGTCGAGGATATCATTTATAACCCCGAGAAGATGCTGAGAGGCGTCTTCAATTTTTGCCAAACAGTGATCTTTGCGCTCAATGCCCTGAGCCGCTTTGCCTATAAGAGTCATGCCGACAATCGCGTTCATCGGGGTGCGGATCTCATGGCTCATGTTGGCTAAAAACATACTTTTGTGTTTGCTTTCGAGATCGGCTCTGTCTTTACCCGCGTCCATACGTATCAGCGCGAAGCAAAGTATTAACGCGAGCACAGTACCCAGACTGCAAAGAACCCACAGCATGTGGTTTATACTTGCGTAGTATGGTTTTTCAGGGGTGAGAATGCCAAGATACCAGCCGTTTTCGGTTGACCTGAAAAAAGCAAGCGCCCTCTCGCCTTCGTAAGTTATCACGGGACGTTCGGAAATACTCATCCCTGATTCCAAATCGCACTGTAAAATAGCGATTGTGGGATGCAATTCGCTGATGTGTTTACCCTTAAGAGTGTCTTCGGGATGCGCAATCAGTACAAGATCCTGATTTAAAAGAAATCCGTAGCTTTGATTGGTAAGCGCCATTTTTACAACACGGTCGCCTATATTATTGATTTTAGCGTCAAGACCGACAACCGCTAAAGACTTTCCCGTGCTGTCATTAATACTGCGTGAGAAACCGTATGTGATCTCACCGGTCTTAGCGTGTATAAACGGCTTGGACTCAGAAATTACCCCGGCGCCTTCAATAGCGGTTTTATACCATAAACGCTCAGCGGGGTTATAATCATCCGGCGGAATCCAGTCAGAGCCGCTTATAAACACCGGTCCGCCCTCAAGCGTTTTAAAATATCCATTAAAACCGAGAACGGCTGACATTGTTTTATCGAGAGACCGCAGGTAATCAGACAAATAACTTATATAATCTTGCAGTTCATCTTTACTTGAGCCCCTCTCAAGCATTTTGCTTACATTCTCAGAAAACATTTCGAGCGACACCCGCGACTCAATAAAATCCGCATTTATACTTAGAAGCCCGAAAGAGAAGATGTTTTCAACATTTTTTACTAAATGATTATGTATATTACCCCTTATAAATCCATAACTGAAAAATACCATTAAGGAAAACGCAAACACGGTAAACAGCAGCTGTATATGCAGATGACGCTTGGCTTTTAGCTTTTCAGTGGTTTTTGACATTGGGTATTAATCTCTTTTTGTAACATACTGCATAACGGCATAAATCTACACTGTGCCGCCAAGCAACAGGGCTGGTCCTGCGTGCAGTTCGTGCGGTGCGGTATACCAGTATACCGCACCGCACGTAAACAAAATCTTCCTGCTTAAATTCCAGCGTTGATGATATGCGGAGTAACAAAAATAACGAGATCTTTTTTCTCAACAGATTTCTGCGACCTCTTAAAAAGGTTGCCGATAATCGGAATACTCTTTAGTATGGGAATACCGCTCTCAATCTGCATCTGCTCGTTTGACGTCAATCCGGCAATTACCACAGTCTCTCCATTGTTAACGAGTACATTGGTTTCCGCGCTCTGCTCATTAATAACCGGTACACCGCCCGCTCCTAAAAAATAGGATTCCTTTTTAGGATTTAAAGAGAGCATAATTTTGCCGTCACCCGAAACATAAGGAGTAACTATCAATTGAGTTCCGGCGTTAACCATCTCTGTTACTGTGTTGCCCGCTTCATCTACCCGGTTTATGGGAATCTGCTGACCCATAAAGATTCTCGCTTCCTTATTGTTAAGGGTAGTGATCTGAGGCTGAGCAACAATCTCCGCTTTGTTATCTTCAAACAGATACTCCATCGCAACGCTGAACTTCTCGGCGCTTAACATTCCGTAAGTTACCCTGTGCATCCCGTCAGCTACAATACCATCACCGCTGTTTGCAAGCTGTGAAGCGGTAAAATTGTTGCCGGCATCTGTAAAGCCCCACTGTACGCCCATTCTCTGCATAACACCGGAACTCACCTCTATTATTTTACAGGATATAGATACCTGAGGAGTTTGGATATCTATCTGACTTATAAGATCTTTTATCTCTTTAATGGCGGTTTCTGTGTCAACCACAACAAGCGCGTTCATGTGCTTTACCGGAGTGAGCTTCCCGCGCGCGGAAAGGAGTGAACCTACTACTTCAATCATCTCATCTGTTTTTGTAAAACGAAGAGGGATAACCTCCCGCGTAAGCGGACCGCCGGCGGCCCCCGGAATACCCGGCATAGCAGCTCCTGCCCCGCCCGGAGCTGCGGCAGCGGCGGCGGCGCTTCTCTTTTGAAACTCGTCCCGGCTCAATACATATACAAATGACTCCTCTTCTACAACGGCCAAGTTATGCACCATACAGATAATATTAAGAATCTCACGCCATGACTTGTTGCTTACGGCAATAGAGACGGTGGCCTTTATATCGTCGCTGGCCACAATATCCACACCGCTGTGAGCGCTGAGCTGACGCAGTACAGATCTTAAATCCGCTCCGTGCACTTCAAAGAAATCTACAACACGTCCGCTTCTGGCGGGACGCGGCGTGCTTGGAGCGCTGCTCTGATTGGCCGCGGGCGGCTGAGCAAACACAACCGATATAGCCGCAAGAACTACCATTACAAAACGAATTGCTGTTCGCTTCCTACTTTTAATTTTTGTCATTTTCATTCCTCTCACTCTTTTTCTCACTGCGTATTTCTTGCGATTCTTAATGTATAAGAGCGCGCTACGCCAAAATCACTCATAAGGAAAACTACACGGTCTCTATGAATCCGCAATACCCGTCCATACTCAACCATATCATCTGTGCGCATGGCAAACGCCCTGTTCTGATCTGTAAAATCTTCCAAAAGCGCGATTCTCTCACGTGAATCTTCCAATACACCGACAAGGCGCAGGTTCTCTACTTTCGGCAGACCGGTAAGCCCCGGATCTCTCACAAGCGGAACAAACGGATCGCGGCCGTATACTCTATAACGCACCAAATCTCCATCCGCCGACTCTTTAGTAACGGTAACATCGGAGGCGGGAACAGATTCGTCGTCAAAAACATTTTGAAAAGAGGGCTCAGGCACTTCAGATCTTCTAGGAGACGCCGCCTGAGGCTGCGCCGGCGCAATCGAAGGTGAAGCAGCGCCCGCGGCAGCAGTACCGCCCGCCGTTACAGGAAAAAGCGCACCGCCGCTGCCTTTTTCGATATCTCTATGCGCCCTGTTTTCCATTTTTTGCATATCGACAGGCTCTGCCTTAATCTTAGTAAATGCAACATTTGACTTAACGCCTTCATTAGCGCTCCAAATAAAAACTCTCGCCGAGTCTCCGCTTTCAGCATATAGCGAATACTGATTATCAAGGCGCATACTTACCGGAGTTACAAGGGCAAAATTTCTGTTCAGCTTTACTACAGCCACAACACTGCTGCTTCTGTCGGCGGCTCTCTCCTGACGTATTCTTACAGAGCTGTAAACCGTATTTCCCGGCACATTAAACACACGCGAACCGATTTTTGACACGGTATTTGAAAAACGGATCACTAACGAATCGCCCGCTCTGTCCATAGACGCAACCGGTTCATCTGAAAAGTCAAAATTAAGCGATACCGTCCTGTCGCGCTGTAAAACACGGATATTGTTAAGATCGCGCGGTTTATCGGAAGGGATAGTCACATTCATAACATCAGACGCCGGAGCAGCGCTAACCGCGGGAGCGGCAGCGGCCCTATTCTGCACAGCACTCGGCGCCGGCGCGGCTTCCGACGGCTTAGATTCCGCGGCCAAAACAGCCTTGGCAGGAGCAGGAGCTGAAGCGGCCCGCGGAGCGGAGACGGTTTTGCCTGTTGAGGCGTTCCAGTTTACCTGCGGGAACTCATCTCTTGTGAGAAGTATTCTTATCTGATTATCGCCGCTGCGAATCTGCACCGGCCCATTCATAACGCCGCGCATTCTTATGGATACATCTACTCCGTTATTGGACTCTTTTAAAGAGATCTCTCTTATGGGAAGCTCCGCGGGGCCGCTGAAGCTGCGCTCTCCAAGCCCGCTGCGCGCGTTTTTGATGCTGATGCGCACCTCTGAATACTTGCTTGTCATCTTCTCCAATTCATCAGGCTTGCCGCTTATATTTATAGGGCCGCTGCCGCTTATTATAAGCACGATTCCCCGCGACTGCGCCCTCACTTCAATATCATCAATTGAAGAGGGCTGCGCACCCCAAGAATACACCGCACAAAGAAGCACGAGCGCAAAGCAGGATCCGGCGGCCTTATAAATTTTATTTAAAAAATTCTCTCTATACATCAGCGTCTCGATGAAAATGTGGTCAGCTCAAATGATGCAAGTATTGCCGGCGTATCATCCCGGGTAGGCGATTCCGGATCGTCTCTCCTGTAACCCGGATTCGCGCTTATCGCAACATTGCTTAAATTTATTATAAGCTGAAAATTTGCCAAATAACTGAAAAACTCTCCAAGATTGTGATAATCTCCCGCTACTGAAACATTATACCTGTTTTCTACATAATAATCCTTCTCCACATCAGGCATGGGAAGAAACCGGGTTGTCACGATATCGCTTTTTCTGTTCACGGTAGTAATTTCCCTGATAAGACGCGGAACCTCTTTTTGATCGGGAAAGATATTTTTGAGCGAATCAAGTTTCTCGTTAGCGAGAATAGTCTCTCTGCGCAATCTGTCAAGCTGAGGCTTTAGCGCGTTAATAGTACGCAGCTCCGACTCTTTTGTATCTTTTGTCTCATTGAGCATTACGATCTCTTCATTGAGAGGCCCAAAACTGTAATCGTACCACAAGTAACCCAAAAAGCCAGCCAAAGCTATTACTATAAGAGGGTTCCTGACTTTAGGATCTTTTATGTCTAACTTGGTTTTCGTTTTTGTTTTAGCTTTATCTTTATCTTTAGCCATCACTCTTCCTCTCCCGGCGATTTGTCGAGCTTGGCGTCGGGGTTAATAGTGCAGGAGATAGAGAACCTGAAAACATTGCGCCCCTGAACCGCACCGGACATCTGCTCTATCTCAGCTAACTCCACAGAAGTAACAAACTCACTCTGTTCGAGCTTGCTCATATAAGAGGCCACTTCGTGAAAAGAGTAAGTTCTCGCGTCTATACGCACTACAGGCGGTTTTCCCGCTGCTCCCGCCTCCTCCCGGATCGCCACAAGCCACGAATAAGAGGGCAGAGAACCGCTGAAAACCTCCATGAGTCTAACCCACTTTTCACGGTTCACATTAATGCGCTCAAGCGCCCGTATCTTCTGCTCCACCTCTAATTTATCTCTGCGCAGCTTATTAATTTCCGCCTGAATATGCTTGTTTGCCTGTATCTCCCGCTCAATAGAAGCGATCTCATCTTCAAGCGCGGCCGCTCTGTTCTGCATATAAATACTAACAGACGCAGCGCCAAAAATCAGAAGTACAAGACCAACTATAGGATACACAAGCGAACGCGGCAATTTGAGATTGCGCCTGTGGACACGGTATTCGGCGGGAAGTAGATTTATTTCTATTCTATCTATCATTACATCAACCCACCTTCCGCAAGGCAAGCCCTACAGCTACCGTAAGAAGCGCGCTTATACTCTGAATATCAACCCCGCCAAAAAGATCGGGGTTGTACTGGACATGAGCGATCGGATTCGAGATAAGAACTTTTGTCTGGTGGCGGGTCTCAAGAAACTGAGTGAGGCTTGGAATATAAGCTCCGCCGCCCGAAAGCACTATTTTGTCAATTGAATCGGTCTTCTCAGATGACTTATAATATGAAAAAGCCAAGTCTATACCGGAAGAGAGCTCCTCCGCCGCATAACCCACGCTCTGCTTTAAAAGGTTCATATCAAGAGCCGTAGTAGTTTTGCCTTTTATCGCGTACAAAGCCTCTTCGCTTGAAAGCCCCATATTACGCTGCAGCGTGCGGTTAAAAAACTCTCCCGCAGTAGAAATGTCACGGGTTGAGTGATAAATACCGTCTTTAATAAATGTGACATTAGTCATGTAATGCCCAACATTTAAAAGCGCCACCGTTCCCGTATCAGGAAGCCCGCCGCACTCAAGAGCGTAACTGTTGGTTGTGGCAAACGCGTTAACATCAACAATTACAGGCTTTAACCCCGCGTCATAAAGCAGATCTATATACTCCTGCATTATCTGATTTTTAGCGGCAACAAGAAGCACCTCCGCCTCACTCGTATCGGGATACCTGCGCAATATCTTATAGTCAAGCGTAATATCGTCAACATCAAACGGACTCCTCTGACTCGCTTCCCACAAAATAAGCTCGTCGGAATCCGCCTCATCCTCAATCTTGAATGTAACCTTATCGGAAATGATCCCATGCCCGCCCATAGAAAAAACGACTTCTACTATAGAAGGGTCGCACTGGTTTATAAGGTGGGTAATCGACTCAATAAGCAGATCTCTCTTTTTAACCTCACCGTTTTCGATAGTACCTTTAGGCAACTCCTTTATACCGGTAGCCTCAAGATGATAACTATCCTTATGATGCCTGAGCTTGACAAGCTTCAACGAATGGTTGCCTATATCAAGCCCTACGGTAGAATTCTGCGCTTTCTTAAAAAAACTCATCTTTTTTAACTTTTTTAACTGTGATCAGAACGACCCAAGAGACATTTGTCGTCCGAGCCAAACATCAAACCAATCCCTATAAATATATTCTAAGAGGGGTGATTGTCAAGCCGTCACCCGCTTTTTTCACACTTAACGCATACCTTCAGGGATCCAGGTCGAATCGCCTTCCGATACCTCAAGCCGGAATACACACTCCTTTATCTGAGTAACAGAGCCCATAGTCCCTCTTGATATTATCCTGAGATAAACTATATCGTCACGCGTCTGCCGTTCAAGATCAACATCAAAGCTCCCGCCCTCATACGGCTCTTTTGAAAAACCCTCTATCCAGTCAGACGACTGCGCCAACTTCTCAAAAGCAGTCTGCAATCCATGCTCGCTTATCATCAAAGCTATACGGTAGTCTTCCGCTTTTTTACTCTCAAAACTCCTAAGAGTAAATACTATCACAGCGCCCGCCGCAAGCAGTGACACCGCACAGATAATAACCCTTAAAGCAACTCCGCCCGAGCGGCTCTTATACCGTTTTTCGCGTTGTGTATCACTCATAGTATTATCCAAATCCCCGATTAACCAACTCTATAAAAATAATACATTATTTTATATTATCCTTTTCCGGAAACAAAAAATCAAGACCGAAAATAAAAATCACCGCATCTGAAGCATTTCCCTATGCTTCGCGAAAACAAATTTTACGATCTGTTCTCTTTGCTGCGGCTCTATTGAGACAAATTGAATGTGATGCCTGTAATGAACTAATGTTTTACTTTCAACACAAATAACTCTCAACACCTGCCCCTTTATCCCGCCAAGCGGCTTATCCCCATCCGGCAGCATCAACGCGATTAAAATTATATCATTCGCCTCAAGAGGTTTTTCAGCGTAAAAACTTAACCCGCCGCCGCTCATTTCCGCAATGCGGGCAGTAAGCTGCATCGCGGGCGGCTTCTCTCTTTTGTCTGCTTTTTCAAGTATACGGAACTTTACCGGCAAGTTAATGTCAAGCCGAACATAACGCCTGTTCTGATTGCGCGAAAAATCGAGCGTATTATAAAATTTGATCTCCCCCGCGCCAATGTTCGACCCCTTTATTCTCGCGGCTACACTGTAAACCGCGTCACCCTGACGCGAGAAAGCGATAACAAGCCGCGCCCCGTCCTCATAGCTGAAACTCCCCGCGTTCTGCCCGCCTATGCGCACGGTAAAATCATACTCGCTTACCCCTACAACCATACTGTCCTGCGACAGCGCGACTTTCTGCCCCGGAGCCAAAACAGATACTCTCTGTCCTATGGAAAGATTTCTCGTAGAAAGAAGAGGCTGCTCAACAAGAACAACATTATATCCTAATTTTTTGCGCACGGAGAGGAGCGCCTGATTATCAAGCCTCTCATGATCTGTACTGATTCCAGCGGCAAGCCGCTTGGTTATGTAAGCATCCATACAGCGCTCAAATATCGCCGCCGATTCAAAAATCAGATGCGGCCTTGTAACGTCCTGCATAAAAGGAAGAAGTTTGCCGAGAGCATCTTTCTCATAATCAACAAGCCCCGCGCTGCGGCACGCGGTATTAAAAAGAGTGTAGGATATCTCATTATTCTCTTTAACCGTCTTGCGTGTAACATTAACATAAAAGAACGAAAGTAATCCGAATCCAGCCGCTACAATCGCAATTACAATCGTAATAGTGGCGCTGTCTGCCTTCTCCCATCCTATTTTGGTCAATAAAGGTTGATTTTGCGCCGTAGCAGATACTGCAAATAAAACACAAAACAGCGCCGATCTGCGCAACAGCAAATAAATTTGTCGGATGGAAATAGACACCGCACCTCTCCTGTGACTGTAAAGACAGATATTTATCAACCGATGATACAAGCTGTCATAATTAATTATAAATCAAGGTACAATGAATTGTCTACTGTTTTAATAATTACGGTGACGTTACCGATGTTGTCCTCACCCCGACGGGGCGGCGAAATAACTTGAGCCTCCAATCGCGGCAAGTTGGAAAATCGATACAAATCAAACTGCAATAAGAGGACAATTATAATTTAATGATCTCCATAATCCCCACAATAAAATATTTTACACCGACGAATTATTGATACTTTGGAGGAAACTTAATGACAGATAAGAGAATGATCGTTCCCGACGAGATATCCCTTGAGCTTTACCTCAAGGATATCAGCAAAACTGTGGCGCTCTCCGCAGAGGAAGAGTGTAAATTGGCCGTCCTTATTAAAAAGGGCGATAAAGAGGCGCTTGAAAGGCTCATTAAGGCAAACTTGCGATTTGTAGTGAGCGTAGCCCGCAACTACCAAAATCAAGGCTTGCCGCTTGGGGAGCTTATAAGCGAGGGAAACCTCGGACTGATACAGGCGGCAAAGCGTTTTGACGAAAAGCGCAATTTTAAATTTATCTCCTATGCGGTATGGTGGATCCGCCAATCCATACTCAGGGCGCTTGCCGACCGGTCGCGAATTACACGCGTGCCTCTCAACCGCATAGGGGTCATCCACAAAGTAGGCAAGACACAAAGTAAACTCGAACAAAAATTTATGCGCATGCCCACAATGGCAGAGATTGCCGATGAACTCGGCCTCAAAGAGAACGAAGTAATCGCAATTCAAAGAATCGGAAACCGCTGCCTCTCACTTGACACACCGGTACAAAATGACGATACCTCCGAAATGATCGATTTACTGCATGATGAGGAGCAGGAACTCCCCGATACCAATCTTGTAGAATTATCCATGTTACAAGGTGTAAATAAAATACTTGACACGCTCACAGAGCGGGAAAAACGCGTGCTTAAACTTTACTTTGGGGTAGAGGAAGATGTTCCGCACACACTTGACGAGATTGGGAGAAGGCTTGATTTGACGCGTGAGCGGGTGCGCCAAATTAAGGAAAAGGCGATTCACCGGCTGCAGGTCTCTTACCGTAATCATACTATTGAGCCGCCGGAGTATTAATTGCGTGAGGAATTAAGTATTTTATAGAGATGAAAAAAAATATACGGCGGGTTTTAAGCATCGTATTAGTAATCGCTCCGCTTGTATGGATCTATACCCGTACAAGCGCTGAAGCTCTTGCTGAGACTTTGAATGCTGTCCGCCCGCTGCTTTTGATTTGTATATTGGCACTGGCTTTTTTTATTATGATTATGCAGGGAGCCAAGTGGTGGGTGCTTATCCGCCGGTTTGTTCCTGAGCTTAGGTTGGGCAGAGCGGTTTCTGTACATATAGAGAGCGCTTTTTACGCCGTGGCGCTTCCTACATCCGCGGCGCATGATGTTGTAAGATCTGTGATGCTCTCCCGCAGCCACTCTCCGCAAGTCGTATGGGCGGCAACATGGCTTGGTAAACTTATCGGCTTTTTTGTGCTGATACTCCTGTCGGTTTTCGGCGCAGTTTACGTTCAAAGCGAGACTCTTCCCGCAAATTTCCGATCATCTATTTTCGCCGCGTTAGCTGTTTTAACAGTTATGAGCGCAGCCTCGTTTTCAAAAAAAATGACCCGGCCTCTGAGAACAATTATAGCCGCAGTACTAAGCCCAAAAACAATGAACCGCCTTGATAGAGTCCGGGAAGGCATATACACATTTAAGCACGAACGGTCAACGCTTTTACAAACATTTATAATAACCGCAGCCGTCCAGCTTCTTGTTATGTTTATGATCTCTCTTACCATGTACGCTGTTACCGGCAAATTTTACTTTATAGAATGCCTCGCGTTCGTGCCGTTAATAGAAATCGTAGCGCTGTCACTCCCCCTCACCCCCGGAGGAATAGGGATCCGCGAGGCGCTGATGGCAGCGTTTTTTATGCACCTCGGGTTAAGCCCGCAAGAGACCGCTTCTTACGTGACAATAAGCCTTATGGTGACTATGCTCAGGCTCACCGGCGGGGTTTATCCTCTTTACAGGTTTGTCGCGAAACGTAAGCAGCTGCCCTAATCAAAAATTGGTGATGGTCGAAATCAATTGATGCGTCATTGCAAGTCCATGAAAACCGATTAAATACAATATCGTACCAACTCGTTTATGACACTGCCATGTTTTTTTCATTTTATACCTTGCACTTATATATATTAATTATTAATAATATTGGTTTATAATGATAAAAACTTTTTTAAAATATTAATTTGGAGGGATTCATGACCATCAAACAAAAGATCACAAAAATCGCGGCGGCAGGAATTGCTGTGATGATATCGGCGGCGGCCGTGCCGGCGCAAGTACAAACGCTTTATGATATGGCGGCAGACAACAACATACAGCAGGCACAGCTTAACAGCAATTTAAATGTCGGAGCCTCAAACGGCCTCTTCGCTACTAATGTACCGCCGCATGACGGACAGCCGGAAGGGCGCGTTGCCGTCATACAGCATCAGGGCAGCAGAGCGCTGGAAATCACAGGGCGCACGCAGAACTGGATGGGTTTGGATATTCGCCGCGATGGAATAAGAAACAGACTCGGCGGTAACTTTCTTGACGGCAAGTACTCAATCATTGTGACAGGTACCGTCCCAACAAGTTTTACCATACCTGCCGGCGCGGTCGTCACATTAAGTGTAACCGACGGCCCTCCATGGACAGAGTTTGGACCGGTGGATGTTTCAAACGATAACAGAAATTTTGTGTTAAGATATGAACCTTTTGCGATGGCCGGCAGCGCTTTTGGGGAGCTCCAATATAATTTCAGAATTCAAACCCGATCAAGCACTCCTACGATGCCTCTTATTATCACATCGATAGTTGTCAGGTTCGAACCGGATGACGATTTTGTTGACTGGCCGGCTCCCGCGTGGAATACCGCTATTGCGTCTATGAAAGATAAGTTTGCAGGCATATTCCAAATCGGTAATATTATGTCGCCCGGCAACACTATAAACTTATTGAACAGTCCGCACCAGTGTACTACTTTCTTCAAAAAACATTACAACGCGGTTACTCTTGAAAACCACATGAAGCCAAGCTATCTTATGCCGGCCGCAAACACAACGGTAAACTCCGCCGGCTTCCGCGCCGCGGATTCGGTCGTGAACTGGGCAAACGCCAACGGTATTGATGTTATCGGCCATACGCTTGTTTGGCACTCCCAGTCTGCTAACTGGCTGTATCGCAATTCATCCGGCCAGCCGCTCACCCGCGCTCAGGCCAGACAGAATATGGAGACATACATAAACCTCGTAGCCGGACATTTTAGGGGCAAACTCGCCGCGTGGGATGTTGTAAACGAAGCGTTTATGAATATCGGCGAATGCTTTGCCGAAGCCGAGGATTGGAGAGACGCCCTGCGTTCCTCTCCCTGTCACAGACGAGATATGAGTGTGGATGTTAATGACCACACAAATCAGCAGCTCTCGCCGTGGTATGACGCATACGCCAATGAGGCGAACGCCGCGGCCGGTGAACACGCCTCAGATTATATTTACGACGCGTTTGTATTCGCGCGTCTCGCAGACACAAGCGCCAAGCTATACTATAATGATTTCAACGAGGAGTTCCCGCTTAAACGTGAATCTATCGCCCGCATGACCATAGATTTGAACACCAAGTGGGCAGCCGACGAGCGCAACAGATGGCCCGGACGTCTGTTGATCGAGGGCCTTGGCATGCAGTCTCACTATTACGGCGGCGGTGTTGAGCCTGTCGCAACCGCGACTTATAACCTCGAATATGTGGATGCAACCATCAAGCGCTTTGCAGAAACAGGCGCTCGAATAAGCATCACCGAGCTTGACATACCGATGGGCGGATGGAGATCGGATGACAGATACAGCAAAGCCAAGCTCTCTGCAGGAGAGGAAGCGCTTCAGGGAAAGCTGTATGCCGATCTTATGAGAACGTACCTCAAATACGCAGAGCATATTGACCGTATCACCTTTTGGGGCATGTCAGACGGTACAAGCTGGCGCGCACACGGAATGCCGCTCATCTTCGACAACAGTCTGCGTCCCAAGGCGGCATTTGATTCGATCATGGCGCTTGACATTGGGAATGTCTCAGTTAAGTCATCCGACCGTGTTGCCGGCTTGTCTAATGCCAAGAGATCAAACATGAGAGTAACAGCTAACAGATCGGCGATAAACGTAAGATTCAATGCCGCAAACAGCGGTGAGACTGTGATAAAGCTCTTCAATCTCAAAGGTGATGTAATACAAACCGTAAAAGTAAATACCGTTGCGGGCAAGAACTACTCTCACTCGTTCAAGCAGAAGAGATTGCCTAACGGTTTTTATGTGGTGAGGATGCAAAACGGCAATATCGTTGAGCAGTCAAGAGTGATGATGTCCAAGTAAACAAAAAAAGCAAAGGGGGGAAGTCTCCCCCTGTCTCCAGCCAAGAAATTAAACAAAAAGACGTTTAATTTCTTGGCTTCCGCCACCCCCTCTGCGGGGACACCCCGCAACGCCCCGCCGTATTAGCACCCCCAACCCCCTCAAGGGGGCTAAGTCAAAAGATAAAATTAAAAACTATTTTGTGGCAATGATTTTGCTCCCAAAGGAAAAGTACCCTTACGCGTAAAGGCTTTTTCTATCTACTAAAAATTTAATCACTTAAATGGGAGCATTGTGAGAGATGTTAAATAACGTTAAAGTTGGTACTAAGCTTATTGCCGGTTTTTTGGTTACTGTAAGTTTCGCGGTTTTTATTGGGATTGTGGGGATTAAGAGTGTAAACAAAATAAACGAAAACGTAGATACGATGTATTCGCATAATCTTACCAGTGTAAGCCTTGCAAAAGAGCTTGATCTGATTGTAACCCGAATGCGGCTCTTTATACGAAGCGCGGCGCTGGCTGTTAACGAAAGAGAGAGAGATGAGCAGATAAAAAGGTTTGATGAGAGCAAAAATCTTTTTATGGCTGTGCTTGATTCTCTGAAGAAGATTTCATACACCGACAGGGAAAAAGTACAGATAAAAGCGATAGAAAATAACTGGGACAAGTATTTAGCCGAATGCGCCAATATGATGGATGTTGCAAAAAGAGCGAATTTAAAAGTTCCGCAGGAACTTATGAAAGCCTACAGCGACGGCGCCGTTTTTGTAAATATCATTGAGAACAGCACAACAGAGTTGGAGCATATAAATGAAACGATGGCCTTTCATGAGTGGAAAGAGAGCGCCGAAATACATACAAGAATCCGCGATGCTCTCATTGCTTTACTTATCGCAGTATCCGCAGCGGGAATTCTGCTTGGAGTATTCCTCTCACGCAGCATAAGTATTCCTCTTAAGAAAACAGAAAAAATGATTGACGAGATGAATTTGGGCCATCTTGACATGCGGTTAAATATGAACCGTAAAGATGAAATCGGCGTCATGGCAAAAGCTATGGACAAATTTGCGGATGATTTGCAAAACACGGTTGTATCCGCCATGAAAAAAATATCAGAGGGTGATTTAAGCACAAGAATCACACCGCGCGACGAGCGCGATGAGGTTTTAAAAGCTCTTGAACAGACAACAAAATCTCTAAGAAACCTTATTATGGAGGATGGCGGTATGGTCCTTCACGGCGCGGCGCAAAAAGATCTGTCGCTGCGTCTCAAAAAAGAGTATAAGGGCGAGTTTGCGGTGATGAAAGAAAACATCGACACACTTGTGCAAAACCTTGACGAAGCGCTAAGCATGGTATCTGAAGCGGTAGAGCAGGTTTCAAGCGCAAGCAGTCAAATCGCGAGCGGAAGCCAGCAGCTTGCCGAGGGATCAAACATTCAGGCAAGCTCTATAGAGGAGGTCTCTTCGAGTCTTGAGGAAATCTCCTCCATGACAAAACAGAACGCCGATAACGCCAACCACGCAAAGCTCCTCGCAAAAGAAGCGCGCGAAGCGGCCGATGAGGGCGACGAAGCGATGACGCGCATGGCAGAGGCTATCATGCAGATAAAACTCTCATCTGACAATACCGCTAAAATCCTTAAAACAATAGATGATATCGCATTTCAAACGAATCTCTTAGCCCTCAACGCGGCGGTAGAAGCGGCTCGCGCCGGTGAAGCGGGTAAAGGGTTTGCGGTTGTCGCGGAAGAGGTGCGCAACCTCGCGATGCGCAGCGCGGAAGCGGCCAAAAGCACGGCGGCGATGATCGAAGAGTCGATCAAAAACGCCGAAGGCGGGGTCAAAATCACTGAAGAGGTGGCTAAAATTTTAAGCCAAATTGTAAACCGCGCCGGTAAAGTAGGCGATATTATAGCAGAGATCGCTGCCTCATCAAATGAACAGGCCACAGGCGTTGAGCAGGTGAACAGCGCGGTATCGCAGATGAATCAGGTAACTCAGCAAACTGCGGCAAATTCAGAAGAGTCCGCAAGCGCGGCGGAGGAGTTAACGAGTCAGGCTCAGGAGCTTGCCGGTATGGTGCACTCTTTTACGCTCAGCAGTCTGCCGCAGGGAACAGTGTCAAATAATAAAAGGCAAAAGGGGCAATTTGGACAAAAAGGACAGACTCGTTTGCAAGCGCCCGGGAGAGAGTATGCTGCCGCTGCCGCAAGTAAAAAGGGGGCAAAAGTTTGTGTGCCGCCGGGTGTTAAGTTTATATCAAAATCTGTGAAACCGGAGGAGATATTGCCGCTTGATGAGGATGAGCTTCGGGCGTTTTAAGTAATGAAGCAAAATTTACAATGATAAACAGTGCACCGTTTTCGGCGCACTGTTTATTTATTAAGGCGGCAGTTAAAGGCCGCTACCGATTCCAATAAGTAACACAGATAGAAACCGACGTATACCTCTGACCCAAGCCTAATACTTTGTAAAGAAAAGTATCATCCTTTTTCTCTATGCCGTTCAAAAGATCATAACCAAAAGAGATGCCGAAACGGTTAGTATAATTATATCTGCCCGCTCCTTTGGAAAGCGCTGCTCCCGCGTATAGATTATTATCAAACATATAGATTAACTCTGTCTTTGTCATACTATAATAATCAGTACCGTACTTCTTCACCGAAAATCCGCTCTGCGCCCACTCCATTGTGCGCTTCATATCATCTACACCCGCGCGCATGTAAACAGGGAATGACGGGTACTTTAACCTGAACATTCCGTAGAGCACCCCAAGAGAATTTCCTATTTGGTCTCTTATTGAAAAACCGACGCTTGAAACACCGTCAAAGCATTCCATTATAGTCCAAAAAGCAAAACTTGCCGCTCCCGCCGCAAGCACCGGATCTTCAAACCCAAAACTCGTCTTTAACAAATGGTAATTAAGCTCCGTCATAACAGCCCCGCCGATAAAATGCAGAGACTTATCCATTAGATAAGGTTCTGTCTCATCGAATTTAAAAGGCTTATACGCGCTTGGGGGACGGTTCCAAATGAGATACTTTTGAAGTACCGGCGCGCCGAGAAGTTCAAAGCAGAGAATAGCTGTCCCAGCACTCTTTCTCATAAGACTTGGAGCAAAAAGACATTTTTGGAATGCGAATTCCTGCGAATCCATATCATTACATATATAATCACCTGTATCAGTACTTACATTGATATTTGTATTTATACTTGTGTTGATACTTTCATTAATATCAGTGATGATATCTGTATTGATATCCAAACGGTAATCGAAACTATAGCCGGCCTGAATTACACTTACAGCGCAGAACAGGACGGCCAGCAGTATGCGTGTTTTCATACAACCTTCTCTCAAAAACTGGCCTTATTATCATGTATCTGCGCAAATAACCTCTATTACTATAAAAAAACAAATGGCGTACCATGCTATATTGAATAACGGCACGACTCTGCACTGTGCCGCTAAGCAACCTCACGGCCCTACGTGCAGTTGCGTGCGGTACAGTGTGGACTCGTGCCGTGTACCATGCTATTTATGCGTGTAATATCAATGAGTTATACTGAAATGAAGGAGAACAAACGGGGGCGTAAAAAAGGCAATGTAAATAATTAGTAAAAAAATGTAAAAAATCCTTTTTTTTAATGTGAATTGAATTATTTTTTATCCTGTTCAGTTTCCAAGGACTGCCCGGCGGCAGAGAGGATTTCTGACATCACGATATGTTTTACCTCTCGGCAGGACGGAGCAAGAAGCAGGTGAAAGGCAGTCTGGTAACAATTAAAAACGTCGAAAAAAATTTCGGCGACTTTCAGGCTTTAAAGAATATCTCTCTTGAAATAAAAAAGGGTGAGTTTTTTTCTCTTTTAGGTCCCTCAGGTTGCGGCAAAACTACCCTCTTGCGCATAATCGCAGGGTTTGAAGACCCATCAAACGGCACCGTGCTTTTAGACGGCCGCGATGTGATCCCCATCCCCGCAAATAAACGGCCTGTCAATACGGTTTTTCAATCTTACGCGCTTTTCCCCCACTTGACAATATTTGAAAACGTAGCGTTTCCATTAAGGCTTCGCAAAGTTGCCGGCAATATCGTTAAAGAGAAAGTGCAGCAGTTTTTAGAACTTGTCAAACTGCCAAAAGAGGGAAAAAAACTCCCCTCACAGCTCTCCGGCGGACAAAAACAGCGTGTAGCCATCGCGCGCGCGCTGATAAACGAACCGAGCGTCTTGCTTCTTGACGAACCGTTATCCGCCTTAGACGCAAAACTCCGCCAGCATATGCTCATTGAGCTCGACGCCATACATGACAAAATCGGAATCACCTTTATCTACGTTACCCACGATCAGCAGGAAGCGCTGAGCGTCTCCGACCGCGTAGCTGTTATGAACGAGGGCAATTTGGAACAGATAGGAACACCTTTTGAAATTTACGAAAGTCCGCAGACCCATTTCGTAGCTAATTTCATCGGGGAGACCAATCTTATTACAGGCAAGGTAACCGAAATAACCGATGAAAAACACGCCTTAATTGAATTTGACGACTTGGGCTCTCTTATCGTTTATCGGGACAAACCTATTGCCGCAGGCGATAAGGTCAAGGTGACAATACGTCCGGAAAAAATCCGCGTCTCAACCGAAAAACCGGCTGACATTAACAAAGAGTACATAAACGTTCTATGCGGTGAAGTTGACGAAGTTATTTATTCAGGTTTCCAAAGCAAGTTTTTTGTTAAAATCGGCGAGCGCACAATGTTTCGGGTCTTTAAACAGCACGTCAAATTTTTCATGGATGAAAAAGCGATCAACTGGAAAGATCAGGTTTACATTTGGTGGGATAACAGAGACGGCTATGTGGTAGAGGTGGAACCGCGGTGAAGAAAAATTTCGGCCCATTCTATGTTGCGCCAATGACGCTTTGGATAATGGCGTTTGTCATTGCTCCTATCAGCATTATCATCGTTTACAGTTTTATGACCAAGCATTTCCGCGGCGGAGCGGTTACGCCTTACACGCTTGACGCGTACCGCAATCTCTTCAATCCGGTATTTTTCAGAGTTACCCTCAATACACTTTGGGTTGCGGTTGTCTCCACAATATTAATGGTCGCGCTTGCCGTCCCCGCCGCGTATTTTATGGCGCGGAGCAGATATAAAAATTTCTTTTTGATGCTTGTCATCATCCCTTTTTGGACAAACATTATGATAAGGATCTTCGCGTGGCGGGAGATTCTTGGGAGCCGGGGGGTTCTTAATAATTTGCTTATAACCCTTGGCCTCATAGAGCAGCCCATCCAGTTTCTCTTTAACACCAACGCCGTGATATTGATAACCGTCTACGCGTATCTGCCGTTTGCGATACTGCCGCTCTATTCAACAATAGAGAAATTTGATTTCTCACTCCTTGAAGCCGCGAGAGACCTGGGGGCATCCAAGTTCACCGCTACAAGGCGCATACTGTTTCCAAACATTCGGGCGGGCATAACCACGGCGGTACTCTTTACGTTCATTCCGGCGTTTGGAAGCTATGCTATTCCAAATCTCATTGGCGGCAATAATTCGTTTATGCTCGGCAATCTCATAGCGCATGAGCTCAACACCGCAAGAAACTATCCGTTAGCCTCATCCATGTCTGTAGTGCTTACGCTTCTCACAATGATCGGCGTGCTTATTTTCCTGCGGGTCAACCGTTCCTCTGTTGAGGCTGTGCGCGAGGAGAGCGGCAAGCGGGTCAGCGATCCAACACTAAAAGCGGTACAGACAACAAATACACCGGGGGCGCAATGATTAATTCCACCAACAGACCCACCGGCAAATTTTCGCTCTCAATGTTCATGCTCGTCATAATTTTTCTTTATGTGCCGCTTGTTATTCTTGTCGCGTATTCATTTAACGCAGGCAGAACGATGGCTTGGGAGGGATTCTCGCTTAACTGGTATCATGAGCTCTTTTTCTCCCCAAGATCAGAACGTTTGTGGATGTCATTTAAGAACAGCGCGATCGTTGCGGTTACATCGGCTGTCTTCAGTACAATAATAGGAACGCTTGGCGCGATCGGACTTTACTGGTACAAATTCCGCTGTAAAAAAGCGATTCAGGTCGCAACATATATCCCCATGCTTGTACCGGAGATCATCATCGGCGTTTCACTCATGATGCTTTTTGTGCGGATAAGTCTGCCGCTAAGTTTAGTCACCGTATTTATTGCGCACATCACATTTAATATCCCGTTCGTACTACTTGTGGTTATGGCGCGGCTTGAGTCTTTTGATTATACGATAATTGAGGCGGCTCACGATCTTGGAGCATCCGAAATCAAAGCGCTCACAAAAGTGATACTGCCGGTAGCGTTTCCGGGGATAATCTCGGCGTTTCTAATCGCGATAACCTTGTCGCTTGAAGATTTTGTGATAACGTTCTTTGTGGCCGGACCGGGAGCGTCTACGCTGCCGCTCTATATTCACGCGGCTATGACGCGCAGCAACCCCGATGTTCCTACGATGCTCATAAACGCGCTGTCGCTGATTGTCATTGCCGGGACTGTAATTTTGGCGCTCCTGTCACGCAATGTTGTAAAGTATATGTTTCAAAGTAAATAATAAACAAATAAACATTCACCCATTACTTGGAGGATTATGAAAAAGTTTTACGTTACTGTCGCGGCGGCTCTCGCAGTATCACTCGCACTCTTCGCAATCACCGGATGCGGACCCAAAAAACCAAAACTCTATATTTACAACTGGGAAAACTACATGCCCGCCAGTGTAATAAAAGAGTTCGAGAAGCGTTACGGTGTAAAAGTCGTTTACGACATGTTCGATTCTAATGAGCAGCTGTACACAAAACTCAGAAGCGGCGGCGGCAGATACGACATCGTGGTTCCATCAGCCGACTACGTCTCCATTTTGATTAGCGAGGGAATGGTTCAGCCTATAGATCTCACTCTCGTCCCTAACATCAAACATATCGATTCCGCCATGCTTGAAATCCAAAAAAGATTTGACCCGCAGCAGAAGTACAGCGTACCTTACGCAGCCGGCATGGCCGGGGTTACTGTAAACATCGCAAATGTGGGTGAAGACTTCGAAAAGAGCTGGAGAATTTACGAAAACCCCGCGCTCAGAGGCAAAATGACGCTCCTTGATGACATACGCGAGACAATGGGCGCCGCTCTTAAAGCGCTTGGCTACTCCGTCAACAGCATAAATCCCCAAGAGGTTGAAGAAGCGAAGAATTTAGTCCTCGAGTGGAAAAAACATATTGTTAAGTTCGACGTAGAAGCGTTCGGCAAGGGTTTCGCCGCCGGCGACTTTTGGGTCGTGCACGGTTACCCCGAAAACGTTTTCATAGAGTTAAACGAAGCAAACAGAAAAACCGCCCGTTTCTTCCACCCCAAAGAGGGCGGCCCGATGTACATGGACAATATGCTTTTACTCAAAGACGCAAGAAACGTAGAGCTTGCGCATAAGTTCATGAACTTCGTTCACGAGCCTGAAATCTACGCTCAAATAATGGACTACTTGGAAACACCGTCCATTAACGTAGCCGCAAGAGCTCACATGACAGAAGAGACACATTACACGATCGAAGATATGGCGCTGCTCGGAGAGCTTAAAGAGGACCTGGGCGAGCATCTTGAGATGTACAACAGGGCTTGGCAGGAGATTCGGGTTGGGAGATGATACACATCAACAGCAGCGGCCTTTATGTTTCGCTGCTTGATCCCCGTATAGATATTGACAAATTGGGATCGAGGTACTGCACCGGCGGTTATATATGGCAAGTCAGCAATGCCGCCGGGCGCTCCCTTTTGTCCGGCCCGCAGTTTCCATCACAAACGCCCCCGGTTTTTGACGGTCAGGGTATGCCTGAGGTTTTTGAGATTCCTCTTGGCGGGGATAAGGCGCCCTTGGGTAAAGACGTATGTGTGACAGGCGTTGGTTTCGTCAAAAAGACAAGCGATATAGAGCCATTTCACCCAAGAAATAATCCGCAAGTTACAAAATTTTGTTCGTGGGATATTGAGCATGGGAATAACTTTGCGGTAATGTCAACGAAGCAGTCTTATGAAAACAAGTCTATTGAATTAAGACGGGAAGTACGTGTAGACGATAAAATAATCGTATCAAAAACTCATATCAAAAATACGGGCAACGATGAGATAACCCTGCGCTGGTTCAGCCACCCTTTTTTCCCGCTCAACGCAAACTTAGCCTGCGGAAAAATCAGCCCGAACACAACCCCAAACAATATGCGCTCTAATGCAACTCCGTCCCCAAATATGCCGAATGTGAGCTCAAACGCAACTCCGTCCCCAAGTATACTGCCCCAAAGCATCGGCTACAGGATGGATGATGAAAACGGTATGATATTCATGAAAGAGGATTATCCTTGGCAAAAAGGGCTGTTTCAACTCCTTAACGTCCCTGAAACAAAACTAAGTTTTGATATCCCCCACCCTGTCTGCAAATCTATAAAAATTGAGTGTGATTACAATGTAATACGCTGCGCTCTGTGGGCAAATGCTAATACATTCTCGTTCGAGCCGTTTTTACAGAGGGTCTTAAAAGCTGGTCAAGACAGCGAATGGCAGATTTCGGTCTGTTTTTCCTGACTATAACTGACTAACGTCATAAATCTACACTGCACCGCACGCAGCTGCACGCAGGACCGTAAGGCTGCTTAGCGGCACAGTGTAGATTTATGACGTAGTTCAGTTATAATAAAAAAAGCCCTCGTTGAAAGTCCAAAGACTAACAAAAAGGGCTATCTTATCAAACGGACCGGACGGGACTTGAACCCGCGACCTCCGGCTTGACAGGCCAGCGTTGTAACCAACTCTACTACCGGTCCTTTTTAACTGTGATCGGATTTGCCCGGGAGACTCTTGTCTCCTAACCAAATCTTTCCTGCTTCCTGCGTACAGACAGGGCAGCATACCCTGTCTCTGCGAGTATTTATAAAAATGGGCGTTGTAGGATTCGAACCTACGACCACCTGCTTGTAAGGCAGGTGCTCTATACCAGCTGAGCTAAACGCCCT
>Ga0123353_10002252_pt1 | contig 23896 bp, 18 predicted proteins | sample TergutLab28metaG_3_FD_92763 | JGI IMG/M metagenome (GOLD analysis project Ga0123353, IMG submission 92763) | Labiotermes labralis P3 segment gut microbial communities from Petit-Saut dam, French Guiana - Lab288 P3 | ecosystem: Host-associated > Arthropoda: Insects > Digestive system > Gut ... | reverse complement strand
TTGCGGCTCTTGAAATTTCGACCTTTTTTTGTAGAATGCGACACATACTGCGTTGGTGGAAGAGGGACCATGCCGCAAACAGAATAATGGCAAGTACAGTCTTCGCACCGATTACAAAAGAACAGACCAAAAGGAGAAAATCATGAAACGAATGGATTGCATTACACGACTCTGGTCGGCATCGGTCTTTACGACCGCCCTGCTCTTTACGACCGCGCTGCTCCTCTGCGTTGCACTGGCGTTTTGTCAGGAAGCGCGGACTTGGAAAGACGACACCGGAATGTTCAGCATCGAAGCCACCTTCCAGCAGATCGACGGCGAGTCGGTCAAACTTGAACGAACGGACGGCAGAATCATAACACTGCCGATCTCCCGATTGAGCGAAGCCGATCAACGACATATCGTCGAATTGACGGCAAAGAATCCCTTTGAAGGGGACGATCCCGTTGCTGTAGACCCCTTTGCAGTAGACACAGACGCTTCCGCTAACCGAGACTGGGAACTCCTCTCGGCTAACATCCGGGCGGTCGATCTTTCGCAAGCCCGTCAGGCAGGCGGCGTAATGCCGAGCGTTTGGTCTGCCGAACCCGATCCGGCACCGCAACGGGAATATCCCTCCGACGTTGTCCGATTGAATTTCCACATGGCAAATACATCGGCTCCCATTAACTTCTTCGTCAGTCCCACAGGCAAAACAGCGGTGGGTGCCATGAACGTTGCCTCTTCCGTCGATATGGCAGCCCAGCAAGCCGCCACTCGAGCACGCATGGAAGTCCAACAAGCCGCCGCCCGAGCACGCATGGAAGCCATGCGGGCAGGCATCACTCCCCCGCCTGCAACTGCTACTACGCCTGCACCCACTCCCGAACCCATCGACGATGGACGCAGAGGCAGAACACGGATTTTTATCGCCGATACTGTTACTGGGAATACAATCACCCACGACACGACGCTCAAACTTGTCCCCTTCGGCTTTTCTCCCAATGGAAAACGTTTGCTCACCCACCAAGCGACTTGGGCTTTCCCTGCCAGAGGCAACCAGACTCTCCTGCACATTGCCGAAGAGTCTGCCGATTGGAGTGTGGTTACGACGTTCGAGCCGTTTGCCCAGTTAAAATCTGCAAACGATTCCCCCACCAGTTCGAATGCTGATGTTCAATTCGCCACGTGGGTGAACGACGAACATGTTCTCGTGCGGTCAGGAAATGGGACGTTGATCCTCCTGAACATCGACACCGGCGAAGCCATTTGGCGGATGCGGATTGAAACCAGTGGCGGCATTGAACTCTCGCCGGGCGGGAAATACTGTTTTCTTCCTGTCGGCGAACTGACAATCCTTTATGAAACGATGACCGGCAACCCCATCGGTGGTGTGGACAATGCCAGAGCCCAATTTCGATTCTCTCCCGACGGCAAGCGGTTTGTCACGAGCAACGCACAGGGAATCATTCTCGGCGACGCGACGACGGGAGCGGTTGATGTACCCTTTTTTGTGTCGGGTCGTTCAAATATACAGCCCGTTTTCTGGCTCGATGACCGGTATCTCTTCGTTGGAAGCGGGATCAGCAGTAACACACTCGTACTCAACGGCAATATAGTCGGTAGCGGTTCTGCCGGTGTCAATGTGGTTGACACGGCAAGCAAGGGTGTTGTTTGGACGTATACCGGTCTGGGAAACAACATTAAACTCGCCGGCGGATACGCTTGGTGCTTGTTCAGTAAAGGGTCCCGAGAGGGTTCGTTTCTAACTCCTCTGACGCTTCCTCATGCGGGAATGATTCTGCCGGGGATTTCCGAGGATAGCGAAGCGGCACTCGTGTTGAAGTCCGGCGCGAATGTCTCTTTGGTGCTTGATGACTCCGTTACCAAAGAGCGTGCGGAGATTCGGGCGGCAATGGAAAAGAAAATCGCCGACAACAGTTGGGGACTTGCCGATGGTGCTCCGGTTGTGATAACCTTGTCGATGAAAGAGGAGAAAGAGACCTCGACGGAATACGGTGTTTCTCGGTCGATAGGTCCTGTACCTATTCCGCTGCCGCGTCCGCCGTTTCGGTCGCCGTTGGACGGACCGGGCATTGAAGTGAAATTTCAACCGGAACGTTACGATCTCAAGATTACGGAGAGGGAAGGCGGCAAGGAAATTTGGAGTGCCACTCACACCACGACTCCGCCGTCACAGTTGCCGTTGAATGTCGTCAAGGATGATTCGCTTCAAGAGGTCATCGACAAGGCGATGGATGCACAGAATTACAAAGAGTGGATTGAAAAGGTGTTCATTCCGAGAACGATTTCCCGTGCACAGGCGGGAAAAGGGGAATCAAGGGTTTCGGAGAACGGCATTGTGGATGTTGGGAGGAGATAGCACCCAAAGAGTGGTCGGGCGGTAGGACGTACCCGACTACCTCTCCTTTTGTGCTGGTCGGTATATCGGGAAGCATTATCTCGTTCATTCTATTTGGACGACCTTCATCATCGCCAATTTCTTCGCGATTTCGACGGCGATGCGGAAGACATCAGGGTGTACGAGCGTTACGACAATGCCGTTAACGGGAGCAACCTGCTCAAGATCAACACGACTCCCAAACCGGAAAGTCCCAGAAACACGAGACCGACCGTCCATGTTTTCAAGGCATCGGTCTCTTTGATGCCCCCCAGCCGACAGAAGAGCCAAAAACCTCCGTCGTTCATCCAACCGGTTACGCAGGAACCGAGTCCAATCGTCACGGCAAGGTAAGCGACATTGTACGGCAACTCGGCGGCACCATCGGCAAAGATGACCCCGCTGAAAATCCCCGCCGATGTAATCATCGCCACCGTACTGGAACCCTGTGCCGTCTTAATCATTGCCGTAACGCCAAAGGCAACGAGGAGGAGCATCATTCCCGTCAGATCGCCATCGGCATGGAACAGATTTTTGATCGCTTCGCCAACTTTGGCGGTGCGGAGCATTTCGCCGAAAGCACCACCGGCGGCAACGATCAGAATAATCAAACCAGCACTCAACAGAGCCGTTTCGGTGCGACGCTCCAATCCGATGAGCGAAAGTTTGTGAACGCGCATGAGTATTCCCATCGACACAAGTGCCGCAAGAATCATTGCAATCTGCGGATGACCGAGAACATGTACGGCGTTCCACAAAGCCGGGGCATTCGCTTTCAAGGCAATCGTCTCTGATTTTTCGAGCATATCCATGACCGTTGCTGAAAGGATCAGCACAATGGGCACAAGAATGGGAGCCATTGCCACTGATAATGGCGGAAGTTTACTCTCGTCCGTCTCGGCTGGTTCCATTTCTTCGACAAGGTGGATTTCGGGATTCGGCATCAGACGATTCATGGTCATAGCAATGAGCAACGCAAAGGGGGCTGTCAGTGCACCGACCATTAAGCCGACGAGGAGCATTGTGCCGATGGGAACTTTCAGTTCAATCGCTGTGAAAATGGGACCAGGTGTCGGCGGGGTCAACGTGTGTGTAAGCGTTGCTCCCAAACCGATTGCCATGAGGTAAAGAATGTAATTTTTTTTCATCGCCCTGTAAACGGAACGTGCAATCGGCAGCATTAAATAGAACGCCGCTTCATAGAAAAGCGGGATCGAAAGAATGAATCCACCAGAGAACAATGTTGCTGGCATCAATCGCTCGCCGAAGAACGAGCGCAACGACCTGATGATTCGTTCGGCACAACCACTGTCCATCATGCATTTTCCGATGATGGAGCCCATTGCGATGAGGATGGCAATTTTCGCCGCCGTAGTGCCGAAGCCGGCGGAGACGCGGAGGACTTTATCAGCCCAGTTGCCGGTATCAATCGGCACCATAAAACTGACAAGAAACGCCGCCGCAAGGAGCGACAGAAAGGCATTGACCCGAAGGACAACAATACAGCCGATGACGGTGAGGATTCCGCAGAACAGAATAAACAGCGGATCGGCAACGAGATTGGAGAGGGTATCGAGCATGAACACCATTGTAGCGAAAATTTTTGGAACCGCAATCGCAAAATTTACCTGCGAAGATGTGGATATTTCAATTGTAGGCGGGAGTCTAAACGGAGTCCGCCTCGTTTCATTCCCGGCGTTCATCGGGAATGCCCGCCTCACTGAAGGCACGTTGCCGTAACTGACACGATTCGCACTGTCCGCAGCCTTTGCCTTCCGAGGTGGGATCGTAACAGGAAAACGTCAACGAATAATCAACGCCAAGTTCCAAGCCGCGCAGAATCGTCTCCTTTTTCGTTAGCGAAATGAGCGGGGCTTCTATCGAGAAGGCAGAACCTTCCATCCCTGCCTTCGTTGCCAAGTTTGCAAGCGTTTTGAATGCCGATAAGAACTCCGGTCGACAGTCGGGATAGCCGCTGAAATCGACATTCGAGATACCGATGTAAATCTTTTCGGCACCCACTGACTCGGCCAATGCCAATGCCAATGCCAAAAAGACGGTATTCCGTGCCGGTACATACGTGTTCGGAATGCTTTGTCCGATTTGGTCAACCGGAACACCCTTCGGGACTTCCGTGTCGCCAATTAAGGAGCAATCGCTTCCGAAGAGACGAAAATCGATTGGTAAAATGACGTGTTTAGTAGCGCCAAGATGTCCGGCAACCCTTTTGGCGGCTTCAATTTCGATTCGATGCCGCTGTCCATAGTCGATGGTCAGAGCAAAGAGTTCGTACCCTTCGCTCTTGGCAATCGCCGCTACCGTTGCGGAATCGAGCCCCCCTGAAAGCAAAACGACTGCTCGCAACATGAAAACAGAAATCTTGTTAACTTAGTTTCCTCAACTCGTTTCTATTGCATTTGTGATCCCGGTTGGAGCACCATCATCGGCGGCTGATATGGATTCGGGATCGGCTGTCCTGGCTGTGTGAAAGTCCGAGGACTCGGCGGTGCCGGAATCGGTTCCGTCCGAAGAACCGCACTGCGGCTCGGTCCATAGTGCATGTCCTGCGGCAACTGCGGCGGACCAGGAACCCCCGTCGTCGTCTTCGTCATCGGCACTCCGTAAGGCGGAATGTTGACACCGGCAATCATATTTTGCGGAATGCTTGATCCGTGCATAGGGTACACGCCCCCGGTAGGGAAGTACATTTGCCCATTCGATCCCATGAAAGCATGCTGTGCGGCAAACTGCTGGCGTTCGGCAACCGTGCTACTCAAGTCTTTGTTGCCCATCCGAATGACGGCAAGGATCGAACCTCGCTTACTCGCTTCAATAATCGGATCGACTCCCGGTTGAAGTTGCGTATTGACCAGCGTACCAACACCGGACATGGCGATTCCTTGGAATTCAGGATTCGGAAGATAAACGACTTTCGTAACGAAATTGCCAGAGAAAACCTGATCGAAATCGTTGTCGGTGAACTCCACTGGCACGGAACTGTGTGCCAAAAACGCTTGTGTTCGGGCGGCAGTCGGAGCAATTTCGAGAGTGGGAAACAATTCTTTGCCGGGATGACCGGGAATGTTCGATGCTTTCAGCCGGTAAATGCCCCCCTGCGGGAAATCGTGGGTAGCGGGCAAAACGAGCGGAGCGGAATCAAATGTGCCGGGGCGAGTGGCATCGAAATTGATGACGAGTGATTCTTCGCCGAGAAAATTGATCTGCGACGTGGGAACGAACGCGGGAGGACCTTGCATAGGAGAACGGGCGGACATACGGCTATGCTCTCCCAGCGAAGCCTGCTGGAAGTGTCCGGGCATCGCACCGGGACCGCCCATAACGGGACCCATACCTCCGTGTCCCATAACCCCGGGACCGGGACCATCGACACCGGGTGCCATATAGGGGGGCTGATAGAAACCGCCGTTCGGGATGGGACCTTGGCATCCTACAACCAATGCCGAAAGCAGAACGACTGTGAAAATACTACATCTCATGGGCTTCCTCCCCAAAGTGAATGGCTAAACGATGAATCGGGACAATCCGCTCCCCTACTTCGTCTTTCGGCTATCCGCTTTGGGGACTTTTACAAATCCCCGGGAAATCCCTCTGTTTGCCTTTCCGGCCGGAAAGCGCGGCGTTTTAATCGTCATACTGGGTAAAATACTCCCAGTGACAGAGCATAGCGACCAAAAGGAGCCGGAACCCCGGCGACCCATTTTCGAAACGAGAGTGATCCAATTGGTGCTATTATGTCGTCTGTAATACGCATGGTCAACACAATTTTGGGCGGGAAAGTAAAAATATCCGAATTCTGACTGTTTTCGGGTTACAAATTCCCTGTTTTCATGGTAGAATAACGTGGAGAGTGTGCGGCGGTATTTTTCCGCACCCCCCGGTGGGCGGTTTTGAACGAGGTGAACGATGAAAACGAGACGTGCTTTTACGTTGGTTGAAATTTTGACGGTGGTCGTCATTATCAGCATCCTGGCGGCACTGGTAACGGTGGCAGTGGCAGGAGCAATGCGTGCCGCCAAACGTGCCGCTATCGCTACGGAAATGAGCCAAATCGTCATGGCAATCGAACTTCACAAAACCAGTCCCAACGGCTTCGGGGTGACTCCGCCAGATATGTTCGACAATAACACGCTGGTCTCCTACGTCCAACAACGGTGGTCCCGGCTGGACTGGACAAGCATTGATACGTTCGTTACCACTCAACGACCGTCTAATTGGACAGCATTGAACTTGACGGAACAAAACGCTTGGCTGATAAGGGAAGCCATAAGTCTCACTTATAGTAACGTTTATGGTAGCCCCGTGGATTTTAGAGGTACAAATCCTTACATGCCGTTGGGGGCATTGGCACTGTGGCTCGGCGGATTTCCCAATGCGGATGGCAGATTGTCAGGATTCGGCGCAGATCCGACCAATCCCTTCGATCTCTCCTTTGGATTTGACAATGTCGTGTTTCTCGACTGGGAAGTGGGGGGCGGCAAAAACATCCGAATCATTGATTATGGCAATCCCAATGGGGGCGTGCCGGTTATTGGAAATGAAATTCAGAGTGTGTTCGTTCCCATCGTCTATTTCCGAGGCAGGAGCGGCGGTGGACCTGGGGCATACAGATTCGGAGCCACTGGGACGGGACCCGTTAAGCAAATTGAATTTCCGGAGTTCGGCTGGTGTGCTCCCTATGCGGACATGATAAACAACGATGGATCGATACGATGGAAGAATCCGACGACGTACCAGTTGATACACCCGGGTCTTGACGGCAAATTTGGCGACACAGAATGGGATGAAGCAACAACGCCGCCGATACGGAGGATCATCACATCGGGCGACGGCATCGGACAGTGGGATTTCGACAACATCACGAACATATCGGGCTATAAAGAATTGAAGAGTATTTTACCGTAGGGGACTTTTGGGTGAGTAAAAGGCGTAAGGGAAATTTTGACAAAGCACAAGAGCGGACGGGCGTTAGCCCTCCGGTTCAGCGCGGAGTACCGGCTAAATACCGGAGGGCTAACGCCACGCCGCTCTTGCGCTCCCGTATTGCGTTTACGCTGGTCGAGTTGCTGGTGGTGGGTGCGATTATTGTCATTATAATGGTGCTGACCCTTTTCGTCATGAGTTCGGTGACGAAATCGACCAAAGAGACAAAAACGCGAGCCACGATCCAAAAACTGGACGTGGCAATACAACAGATATTCGAAACGTATGACGAAAAAGCGGCGACCATCCGAAGCCGAGTCGCCAGAGATTATCGTGAGGAAACAAGCCCTAACAATGCCGCAGAAACCGTCGAAAAACGAGAATTGCGGGAAACAATCGTGGCACACTTCATTCGGGACACGATGCGAATGGAAATGCCACAAAGTTGGGCGGAAGTTTATAATTCGGCAGGCACGCCGGATGCCGATGGTGTTTATCCGAAACTGGGTCCGGTTAGAATCACCCTCGACGGCAACACTTACGAAGTCGAAGAGCCGCCGGTGTTGAATTTTTACTGGGAGGTGTATGCAGAAGTACAACGAGCGACGGGAAAACCACCCGGTCGGGCAGCACTGCTGTTTTTGATTATTCAAAACCTGAACCCGGAGGCGTTGGAAGCGTTTCACGGGAGCGAAGTTGCCGACACGGACGGCGATGGTCTGCTGGAGTTCGTCGATGCGTGGGGCAAACCGATCCAATTTTTGCGTTGGGCACCAGCATTTCCCGGCGGCGGTGGCGGCGGCGGTGGATTGCAACAGGACGTGTTGTCATTGGCAGGATACGTACCCAAAATCAATGCGGACGACAATGCAACTTGGTGGCAAAACAGTTATCGTACAGGAAACCCGCAGGAGTTGCGTCTCGCAATACAGGAGGCAAGAAATTCCCCCGTCGGGGCAGCCGACCCGTTTGATGGTCGGCGAAACGCTATCGGTTGGTTTTTGTATCCGCTGATTTATTCGGCAGGTCCCGACGGTAAATACGATATTGTGAGCGAGCGAGTGGACACTAATGGCAATCCGATCTCGCCGACGGTACGCCCCGGCAGAATCCTTGACCCGTTTGCGTTTCCTTACGGGATGCCGGGAGACTTCGACGGCAACGGCGTGTTGAACCATTTTGACAATATACACAATCACCAGTGGTATAGGACACATTAAGACTAGGACAATGCGGAACCTTCAATTATCACCCCATCGGGGAATGACGTTGGTCGAGTTGTTAGTAGTGATTGCCATTATCGGCTTGCTACTGGCGGTCAGTGTGCCGATTATCAAGCCGATGTTGGAGACCCGACGGACATCCAACGCCGCTCAGGTGTTGGCGGGAGCGTTCCAACAAGCCCGATTGAAGTCGATCCAAGAGCAACGCAGTTATGGTGTCCGATTGGTCCCCTTCGGCACTGCCCCGACGGTTTCCGTACAGTTGCAGATGGAAGCGGCAGCCACGCCCATCGTTACATTGAATCCTCCCGACATTCGGGTCAGAGTCGAAGAAGGATTCATTGTCCCCTACCGTTTTGACATCGACGACGGCTGGCAGAAAATACCGCAAACAGAGCAGGAATATACGGAAATTTTAGCACTCTTTCAGGAGGGTTACGAAGTCCAATTCAATCGCCTCGGACGCTCGTTTTTGATAGGAAAAAATCATCAACTGGTTGCTCCCTACCAGGACATGTGGCTACCGGAAAGGGAACTGGGCAGCAATGAAGTCCCGAACGATGCGTTGGAATATCGGATAATGTCCACATGGGAACCATTGACCACTTGGCAGACCATGATGCCGCACGGTACGGTTGTCGATCTGGCGTTTTCCGGTGGCGAGACACTCAATTTCGATAGCGTCGATAAAAAACCGGGAGACCTTCCGGCGGCGTTTTTGCCTTTACTGCCCGGTGAAATGCTAACGGCAGTTACCGTAATGTTTTCCCCGGCAGGACATGTGGATACGGTGCGTATCGACACCATTGATGCCGATGGCAACGACGGGTTCAGGATATTCAAGGTCAACGAGATGCTTTATTTTTGCGTCGGCGAGTGGGATCGGCAAGTCGATGCGACGGGCAATCCCCTCGCAGAGGACAAGAAAACAAATCTCGCGGCATCGGCAACATATTGGGTATCGCTCCACCCCAAGACGGGCGGCACTCGCATAACGGAGAACGCACCGATTCAACCGGGAAGCACTACAATGATCGACTGGCTCCACGATGCCAGAAAATTTGCGAGAGAACACTTTTATAATGTAGGGGGACGGTGAGGTTATGGACTCTGCGCACTTTGCGAAAGTCTTTGCGTTAAAAAACTTAAACGCAAAGAACGCAAAGATTCACACAGAGGGCGCAAAGGATGAAGGTATTATGACAGAAAATGAATTATCGAGTATAGTGATCAATGCCGGTTTGAAGGTACACAAAACATTGGGACCCGGTTTATTAGAGAGTGCTTATGAAGAGTGCCTCTATTACGAACTTCAGAAATCAGGTGTGTTGATCAACAAACAAAAAGCATTGCCGCTGGTTTATGAAGGAGTAAAATTAGATGCTGGTTATCGTATTGATTTATTGATTGAGAATAAATTGATCGTAGAGATCAAAGCCGTCGATGCGTTAAATGATTTACATTTGGCACAAGTGTTGACGTATTTAAGAATAAGCGGTTGTAGGTTGGGACTATTGATAAACTTCAATACAGTGCTACTTAAAGATGGAATCAGAAGAGTTGTCAATAAATTATAAATATCCTCTGCGTGCTTTGCGAAAACCTTTGCGTTCTTTGCGTTAAAAAACTTAAACGCAAAGAACGCAAAGATTCACGCAGAGGGCGCAAAGGAAGGAGGTATTATGACAAAACTACACTCACAAAACGGGGTTTCGCTGTTGGAGGTACTGGCTGCGATATTCGTAGTCAGTATCGGCTTGATCGGTGTGCTCGCCGTGATCCCTTTCGGTGCGTTTCAAGTGTCCCAAGCCAAGCACGCCGAGTACGCCTCCAATATGCTCGCCAATGCCGTCGTGGAAATTGAAATCCGTGAATTGGCAAAGCCGACAAAGTGGGGACTGCCAGACCTCAAAAGTGCCGGTGAGGATGTCTTTGAAATGGCAGGGCAGTCGGAGGACACTACACTAAATTGCACGAAATTTCTTTGGATCGAGCCTCATAACATGTTCGATCCTCCCCAACATATTTTCTGTATCGGGGCGCTATTCGGATTAGAGGACGGTACAAACGAAAGATGGTTCGAACTGATGCGCGGGCAAGATGATCTCAAGTATAAAATTGAAGGCAACCAGCGTCCTGTACTGCAATTCCATGAAGATGGCAAACCGGTGAGTACCGGCAAATACTCATGGTTTTTCACCTATTTGCCGGAAGCGGAAAGTTCCTACACGGGACCAATGGACGAAGTGCCGCTAGGCAACGTGGAGCGCACCGTCGCCGTGGATGTGCTCGCTTGTTACAATCGTGTGCCGACCGATGATCAGCAGGTGGAGATACCGCGAAATAATTTCACCCTTTCCCAAGGTGGCGGCACATTTACGTTGCTTCCCAACGCGGATATTTTAGAACTGCTCACGCAAACGAAGTACGTGTTTGTAACATGGGGACCGCCGCGACAGGTCATGGGAGGAGCCTGGTGCAAAATCGTATTTTTCGACAAGTCCAATGCGTCGGCACCGAAAGTCGTTGTAACGGGAGCCTTGCCGGACAGAATAAGATGGAACAGACCCATGCAGGTACTCATTCCCAGCGGTGTGCTGTATCACAAGCGCGTGGAAGGAGTGCCGATTAGGTAGAAGAAGTTAGAATGTAGAAGTTAGAAGTTAGAATATGGAAGTAGAGTCGATACCAAATCTTCTATCTAACTTCTAACTCCTGAAAATTGCCATGACAAATACACAAAACAAACGTTACGGAGTTACGCTGTTAATCGTGCTTGCGCTGATGGTGATGTTTGCCATGTTGGTAACGGCATTCATGGTGATCGTTACGCAGCAGCGTCGGAACAGCGAATCCATTGCCAAAATCCTCATAGGAACACATGCCGGCGAAGGGAGACAAGGCTCGTCGATGTGGGGTGGGAAGGCAGACACCGAGAGCCTTGATGAATCCATACGTCTGCTCCTGACGGGCAGTTCGGACTTGAACAACGTTGTTGCTTCGCACAGCATTTTAGAAAATTTCTACGAACTGCCGGGAATAGGCAACCCCGCCGCGTTGTTCACAGGGATGGATGCCGCTGACAAACCGTTTGCCCTGCGTCCAAATATCCTCGCCCCCGATGCCGATGGCAACCAAAGGTATCTGGCGTATCTGAATAATCCTGATAATGGTGTCCGAATGAATTCCGACTACACCGCGCCGGACTACATGACGATGTTTCTGGCTTGGAATGATTTCCGAGCCGGTACTTTGGAACGTATTATTCCGTCGTTTCACCGTCCGCAACTGGTGAATTACTGGCAATCCACCGATGATCCCGATGACTTCAATGAATTACGAAAATACGTGTTGCGACCGTTGCCGACGGACCATCCCGGCTTTACCGGCAGCAATCCGGCGGCAACGGTGAGCAATCTGCTCAATTTTCTCACCGTCGGTCCTTGGGACGTGGACAACGACGGCAGTGGAAGAGCCAATGGTGTTTGGCTCGACATCGGTTTGCCAGCCAGATTCGATGAACGCACCAAGTCATGGTACAAACCGCTCGTGTCGTATCACATCATTGACATGGAAAGTCGCATTAACGTCAACACGATCAGTAATCCCAAGCGATTTGCCGCTCCCGATGAGGAAATTGGTGCAATCGGTTTGGGTTCTGCCGAGTTGTCCTCGCAGTTGCTTACGGATAAAGTGTTGCTCGACCGATACGGCAACGATGAAGTGCCGGGTGATGATAGTTTATCGCCTGCCGAATTGTTGCAGTTACTGCGAGAGGCACACGGGATCAACCTCGATGCGTACACCCAAGGCGGACTGGTGGCGGATTGGTTCGGGACGTTACCGACCAAGTTCGATGAACTCGGCAACCGCATGGGCGGAAAACCCTTGTCGGACGAAGAAATCCGAGACATTCCTTACCTGATGAATCCGTACAGCGAACTGACCGGCGACAAACCGTTCGTGTCGGACGATTTAGCGTCGCTCTTGCAGTCGATCATGGAAACGAATTGCCATCGTTTGTCGCAGAGACTCCAAGAAGCACTCGGCAGTTCTTACGATGCGAATGGTTCGGTGGCGATGCGTTACAACTTGACAACGCGCAGCAGCGATATTCCTGTGGCGACGAAGTATGTACCGGTGGTGGACGAGGACGGCAAGATTACGGGGTACGAAACTCTTGAAGACCGCGCCCTTCGCACACCCGGTCTCTGGGAATTGTTGCCACCGGAAGTTCAGCAAGGTCGAAAAGTGGACTTGAATCGCTTGACATTGGAGCCGGATTGGATGACCGGCGGACCGGACATTCTCAAAAAGAAGGTTCGATTTGCTCAAGAAATGTTTTATCTGATGCAGATTTTGTTTCCCGAACAAGCGACGCAAACTCCGGAAGCATTGGAGCGTCTCGCCCAGTGGTCGGTCAACCTCGTGGACTTCATTGATGCCGACGACGTGATGACTCCCTTTATTTTTAAGAAGAATTCCACGCCGGGAAGCATCGTCGCTTTTGACAATGACGTTCTCATAGACAAATTGCTTGCCGGTACATTGACAGCAACGGATCTGTCCGACAATGATTGTCTCCTGATCTGGGGATTTGAAAAATCGGAAGTTGCTCTGACGGAAACGTTTGCCGTCCATAATCGTAATGTACGGGATATGGCTTCCAATAACATCCCGCAGTATCGCCAAACTGTTCGCCCGTACGGTGTGCTTTTTGTAGAACTTCACAGACATGGAAATTCTCAACGCTCCTATTCCGCGAGCGGTCTCGTCGAAGCAGACGGTACATTGGACCTTGCCAAAAGAACAACGAATATCCCTGATGCCAATATGGGTGATTACATTTGGCGACTTGCCATCGGTGAAGCAATAAAAACGGATGCCAGTGAGTTCAAGTGGAATGAAGGCAGCCACCCCGAAAGAAATGCTCTCCAACAGTTATTGACTCCCGAAAACGGCATAAAGTTTCCGCAATTTTACCAGTGGTGGTACGACGACCCAATTACAGAGGGAGTCGGTCAATATCGCCCCGATCTGGGCGTTCCGGATCGGTTTGTCTGGTTTGGTCGTTGGGATGATACGGATTTTCCGATGGCAGACAGCGATGTCCGGGCACGTTCGTTCGTTAACGTAGGTGAAACGAGTGTTGTCCTTCAACCCAATTCTACTCTTGTTGTGGGATCGAATTCCGGTTTTGGTGGTCCTTGGAGCCCCCCTGACGGCACAATCATCGCCAGGTTTTCTCCCGACCCGCCGGTAATTATGGGCTTGACACCGGTGATGAATGCTTCCGAACCCCTGCCAGTCATTCAAGGCGATCAGTTAGTTGATGGATATGCTGAAAAAGGGGCACCGTCCACTACTGCGCCTCCGTTTGATGATGGGGTCTTGCGCCAGCGTGGAACTGTGGCTTGCTATAAGACGATATGTTTGCAGCGGCTTGCCGATCCGAACAGGGCGCATCATCCGATTGGCAATCCGTACCTCACGGTCGATTGGAATATGATTGATCTGCAAGTGATTAACAGTCCCAACGTAGGGAGTCAAAATGAAGAGGACATCCCGAAAGATGGAGAGAACATCTACTTTTCTTCGCGGAAATGGAAACAAACCGTATCCGGTTTTTCGAATCTTTGGGACAGAACACTCGAAACAATCGACGATAAAGCAGGATTAGGATTCGGAACGCCGGAGTATTACGACGATGCAGGGGGAACCATTCGGAATCAGCCAGACCACTCGTTTGGCATGTCTAACTTTCCCAGCCTTACGGACACGCCATTTTTGCATTTCCCCTGGCACGATGCTCCGCTCATGAACACGGGCGAGTTAATGCTCGTTCCCGCCTCGGCACCGGGACGGTTTGGGGTTGAGTTCCACGACAATGGAACTGGCACAGCATTTTTTGGCGACACACCACGTTATAGTTTTAACGATGTAGGTCCTTACCTCGACTGGGGAAAAACTGACTCCGACATGACACGCCTCTTCGATTTCGTTCACGTTCCCACTAAATTTGCCGGAACGCGCGATGATGCCGGAATCGTCTATCGGGAACCGGGCAAGTTCAATTTGAACACGATTACCGAAGCCGGTTGGGAGGCATTGGCAAACGGCTGGGACGACTTCCCCACTTACGAGGAGTTCCGCAGGAGTCGGCATTGGGGAGATGTACCGGGAGTCGCTCATCCTTCGGAGTTCCGACCGTTCCGGTCGCCGTCGGCAGTAGAGACTCCAATGGAGGCAACGTGGCTCGGCTTGAATTTGATTGACGACGAGGCGGACAATCCTTACTTGGCACTGGAAAACGCGATGCGGCTTTCCGATGTGACGACGGCAAAATCGAACGTCTTTGCCGTTTGGATTACGGTCGGGTATTTTGAGGTCGAACAGTTTGCGAACCTTGACGACTTGCGACGAAAGTATCCTGCTCATGATTTTGGTCACTTGACTCCCGGTCTATTCAGCGTGGTCTATCCCGATGGTTATGTATTGGGTGCCGAAAAGGGACTCGGTGATGGTACGCTCAGACGGCATCGGGCATTTTATCTGATTGACCGGAGCACACCCGTCCCCTATCGACGTGGCGAAGGATTGGGCAGCGTTCAAGATGTCATTCTCGGAAAAGCATTATTGGAGTGAGTGTTGAGGGTCGTATGCACATTCCGCCGGAGCAATTAGAGTTCACGTTTGTCCGCAGTTCCGGACCGGGGGGACAGAATGTTAACAAGGTATCGAGCAAGGCGCAGTTACGATGGAATCCCGGCAAAAGCGGGTTGCTTTCCTCCGAAGTGCTCCAACGATTGGAAACGCTCTTTCCTTCACATTTCACCAAGGACGGCGATCTGTTGATCACGAGTCAAAAAACTCGGGATCAACTGAAAAATCGGGAAGATTGTTTGGCGAAACTGCAAACGATGATTCTCAAAGCGAGCACCATTCCGAAGCCGCGAAAACCGACGAAGCGGACGAAGAGTTCCGTCCGTCGACGTTTGGAGGACAAAGAGAAAAACGCTCAAAAAAAGGAAGGACGCAAAAGCGGCAACTGGGAGTGAAGACGTGCTATTCCTCAATCACTACCGTTCCGATTCCTCTATCCACCATCGGCGTAGGACAATTCTCATACGTCGTTCCGCGAATGAGAAAGCCGGTACTGCGGCTCAAATTATATCCCTGTGCACTGTTCTTAATGGTATTGCCATCACTAAGCGTTGCGAGCAATGCCGGTCTGCCTTCGGTGCCGGTCGTGTCTTCCCAACGCTGGACAAACGTCGCAATCGCTGCCGGTGCGTTGTTGGCATGGCGTTGGTTCACGTCCATACACGCCTGTCGGTCGATCACGTTGTCGCGCAATTCGGCACCGTAATCTGCCACGCCGAGATAACGCAACGTCTCGTTTTCGACCCGCAATGTGATTCCCATCGTGCTGTGTCCTCGATAAACCGGCGATCTGCCCGTGAACGTCGAACGCCGCAGTTGACTGAAATAGACCGGCGTGTGCCAATTTTTGCCGAAATGTGGCGGATTGCCGGGAGCATTCGGCACCTCACCAATGCGTCCCCAGTTGAACCAACCCTCGGTATCAATCGAAACCGCATCGGCATCAATGCAGTCGTATGTGCCGCCGTAATTCATGTTGTACTGCGAGTTGGCAACTTCGGAAGTATTCTTCCAAAACACATTGTTGACATGAAAACTGCCAGTAGTTGCAAGACTCGTTTCATCCGGCACGACATCCCAAGCGGGTGCAACGTTAAGCCGAACGACCTCCGGGTCGCCGCCGAGTTTCTCGTATGATACTACACGCCGCAGTTGTCCTAAGCCTTTCCCCTGTACAACGAGCACGGTGAGTTCATGTTGATCGATGGTCTGGAAACTGGCATCGAGATCAACACGTACATGGACGCTTCTGTTCGTCGCTTCGGTAACGGCACCGGCAAAACATGACCAAGCCGAGTCCAATGCAAACGGCTGACAATCGCCGGGACCGTCAAGGTTGCGCGTGTGATTCTCCGCAATGTAGGCATTGAAGATATTCCAACCCATCCAACCTTCGGTCACGAAAAAGCCGTTCATCTGTCCCGCATACTCCGCCGGTTTGAAGACCAGTTCGTTGTTCAACAGGAGCAACTTTTCGGAGGACATACAGAAACCGAGTCCATCACGCATCTCAATATAATTGTTGCGGAAGGTAACGCGGTTCTTGACTTCGTGATTCCAAATGTTCTTATTAAATCGGCACTCCGCCACGAGCATCGGACCGTCCCCTTTGACATAATACGGATTGTACCGGGTAGCGACATCCGGGTCGCGCAGGAAATCGAAGGTTATGCGGTAGAGGAACAGTTTTTCCGCATCGCCGGTCAGGAATGTGATCTGTTCGTCCGTCGGAACGTCAGGATGATAACGCAAGGTCATGGCAGTGATACCGTGCCGTTCTCCTTGGAATCGTATTGTCCGATGCCGGGCGGGCAAACCGAGCAATACGGTCTCTTCCTGACCTTCGCCAGTCAAAATAATGCCCGATGGAATGTCGAGTTGAGTAATTCCGTACACGCCTTCGTGAAAGTGGATGGCACCGCCTTCCTCGCCGAGATGTGCGATGGCTGTTCGGATGGCTTCTGTGTCGTCAGAGCCATCGCCTTTGGCACCGAAATCTTTAACATAGACGTATTTTTCTCGATTGAAATCGTTTATCCAAGAAACGTTCAATGCACGAGCCAGCAAAAACATCGGGTGCTTTGGATCAATCGATTCGGTGATGGTAAGGATCGTTTCTTCCGGCGTTTCGGGATATTCGGAGCGATTGGTGAGCGTAGCCCATTGACCGCCAACGCCTCGGGAATTGCCATTTCGTTGAGGATTGACCAAAATTTTGTAAGTACCGGGCTTCGCATGTGCAGGGACAGTAAAATCTACACAGTAAGGATTGACTTTATCGGGTCGAATATCATAGCCAACACTTCCGTCTGTTGCCACGAGCAAGACATGTGTATCCGTTATTATTTCGCCGTACTCCGCGGCATCGAGATTGCGTCCGATGAGTTTCATTTTCATACCGGGAAACGCTTGGTCATCGGAGAGCCAACGCGGGTTCGCTCGGTTGATGTAAAGTTCTTGCTCTGACCAACCAGCGGAGTTGAGAACGGAAAGACGATAGACACCCGGCTCAATGTCGGGAAAAATGGCACGGAGAAATCGTCCCTCATGATCGATTTGAACGGTTTTCGCTAGAACGGGAAGCGGGGTCATTAACCGGACTTCACATGATCCATTGAGATATTCGCCGTACAGCGAAAAGACGGTTCCAGGTCGCACGCCTTCGCTGACGCGGAACACAACGGCGCGCTCGGTTTGTGCAACGGCGAGGTTGGGGAAAAATAGGGAGCAGATAAGTAGCGGAAGGCAAGTTTTCCAGTTCATGAGGGTGTGTTTGGTTTGAGGGGGACAGTCCCAGTGTAGCACAACTCTCACAGAGTCGCAACAAGCGTATGAGCGGATGCTTCCACGCACCATCCGTTTCGCCATCGGCAACCGGTGGGTCGGCAACCGGTGCGGTCAATTTTGGTGGGAGGTGGCAAAAGGTTTTCGTGTTTTCGCAGAACCCATTGAATGTCTGGCAAATCCGTGTCATAATGCAAGCGAATCATGCAACACCCCTATACGCAACACAAGTAAGAATTTAGGGACACTCTCTCATGCGGCAAACACTGTTTTACATTCCTGAAACGCTCTTCGGTCTGCCCCTCTTCGGCTGGGGCTGGGGACTGGGATTGCTCGTTGCCGTCGTTGCCATTGTACATTGCTATCAGTACCTCCGGCACGGAAAGATCGGCGATGTCGGTGGGTCGCTCGCACTCCTCGGCATCGGCGGGGTAATGTTGATTTTTGTCGTGCCGAACCTTGCGGAACCGGGACGCGGCGTTGCCATCCGAGGTTATGGCACCGGACTCCTCGTTGCCATTCTTGCCGCTTTTCTTCTCTTGTCGCATTTGGCAAAACGGCAGGGCATTGTACTCGAAAAGGTTTATTCCCTTGCCCTGTGGTCGGTCGTGACCGGCATCATCGGCGCACGGCTCTTTTATGTAACCGAGTATTGGCGGGAAACGTTTCTCGATCAAGCCGGACAAGTTCTTCCTCTCGGTGATTTGCTTTTTCGGCTCCTCAATTTTGCCGGAGGAGGATTGGTGGTGCTCGGTTCGATTCTCGGCGGAGCATTGGGAGCCTTTATTTTTATGCGTCGAAACAACATGCCAGTGCTTCGGACGTTCGACATCATGGCACCCGCGATGATACTTGGCAGTGCCATCGGTCGGATCGGCTGCCTCCTCAATGGCTGCTGTTTCGGCGGTGTTACCGATGTTCCCTGGGGGATTGTTTTTCCGCCCGGCAGTCCCGTTCACGTTCACCAAGTTGCACACGGCGACACGTTCCTTTACGGCTTGAAATTTGACGAAGTTACCGTCGGCGAACGAAAATTGCTGACCGTGACGGAGGTTCAGCCGGATAGTGAAGCCGAAACGAGCGGATTGAAACCGAACATGGTGCTTTGGAGCATCGCGGGTAAATTGGAGGGGGAACCCATCGCCGGGCAACCGCAAACCCGTTGGCAAGCGGCGGAGTTGCTCACCGACTTGCGAAAGACAACTCCCGAGGGTAAACTTCAATTCGATTTTCTTCCCGTTCCTCCCGAGCGCGAACTCGTAACGTGCATGCTTGTTCCGCCCCATTCGGAAGTCTTGCCGGTACATCCGACACAGATTTACAGTTCGGTGCTTGCTCTGTTACTCTGTGGAACGCTACTATTTTTAGGGCGAAGCCGTTTTTATCAGCAACGGGCAGGGCTTGTTTTTGCTTCGTTTATGGTGTTGTACGCGGTAGGTCGTTTTTTCATAGAGATGATTCGTACCGACGAGGCTTCGTTTTTCGGCACCGGCTTGACCGTCTCGCAGAATGTCAGCATTGTTGTTGGTCTGGCGGGCATTGCGTTGTTCGTGTGTGTTTGTCGAATCAAGAGCAGCGGGCATCAGTCCGCCGGTTCTTTGTGAGTGAGTCGTCCGTAGTGAACCGGAGAACTGGAGGGCTGGAGAACTGGAGAACCGGAGGGCTTGCGCCCCTCCGCTCTTACGCTCCCCCAAAAAACAGGTACAATGACCCATCATGTCCGTAAAACCCCGTCCTGACCGCAAAGACATTCCTGCCGATAAGTCACCGTGCGATTATTGTCCCGGAAAATGTTGCCGATACTTTGCCCTTCCGATTGACACGCCGGAAAGCCGAAAGGAATATGATAATATGCGTTGGTTCCTGCTACACGAAAAAGCGGCAGTTTTTGTCGATGACGATACGTGGTATCTGCTCGTCTATTCGCCGTGTAATTTTTTGGACAAAGAGACCAATCGTTGCATGACTTATGAAACACGCCCGAACATTTGCCGGGAGTACAGTAGCGATAAGTGTGAGTACGAGGATCATCACGTTTACGATCAGTATTTTGAGTTGCCGGAGCAGATCGAGGAATACGCAGAGGCGGTACTGGGACCCCGACGGGGACAGTCGTTTCGGTCTTCCCAATAACGGGAGATTACGTGCCCTTTTGTACTTGCGTTTTTTTTCGTCTTATGCTACAATGGCGTCGTAATCAATCACCCAACAATACGGAAAAATGTCAGATACAACACAGAACGAAACCCCACTGAATGTCGAATGGTCCTATTCCGGCAAAGCACTGCGGTCACAGGCACTTTTATTCGTACTCCTTTCGCTGATATTGGTCGGCGGCGGACTGTACGCATCATTTTTTTCCGACTTGTTCCAGTATTCCTACTTCTGGGCTTGGATCGGCATCACGAGCGGCTTGGTACTCCTTTGGGGGTATCATTTCGGAGTCTATTTTTACAGGACCTACACGATCCATTACCAGTTGAACGAGAGACATCTTTGCTCGTATCGGGGACTTTTCACCCGAGTCCGCGACACACAGGAACTTGTTCACATTGACGATGTTCGGCTTGTGATGACGCTGTTTGATCGCGTCTTCAACGGCGGAGTAGGAAAACTGGTAATCTTTTCTGCCACAGACAGAACGGGCGAAAAAATGGTCCTGACGGGCATCGACAATCCGAAGGAAATTTTCGAGCACATCAACACAGCACGAACAACCCTCCGGGCAAAACGTTCCATTTTGACTGGCGGAGGTGGGGGTTAAGAAAAAACGGGGGGGCTTGCGCCGTCCCGCTCTTTTGCGTTCACACGGTTCAATAGGAACATATTTACGGAAAAATTGACAACACAAACCAATGGCAGGACATTCACACTGGGCGGGAATCAAGCACAAGAAGGCACTCGTCGATGCAAAGCGGGGCAAACTGTGGAGCAAGTTGGCGAAAGCGATCATTATCGCCGCAAAACTCGGCGGTCCTGATCCCGACAGCAACATCCGACTTCGCGCGGCAATCGATGAAGCAAAAGCCGTTTCGTTGCCGAAAGACAACATTCAGCGGGCAATTCGACGCGGTAGCGGCGAAGGGGATTCCGAGCAACTCGATGAACTCGTTTACGAAGGCTACGGTCCCGGCGGTGTTGCTGTATTAGCAGAAGCCGTTACCGACAATCGAAACAGAACCGCCCCGGAAATCAAAAAAATCTTTGAAGTCTGCGGCGGGAAACTCGGCACCACAGGTTGCGTGGCTTGGAACTTCGAACGGAAGGGCTTCTTTGCAATCTCCAAGTCCATTCCCAAGAAAGGGGAACTCACGGAAGACACCGTAATGGAAATCGTGCTCGAAGCCGGTGCCGATGACGTAACCGAAACGGAAGACGGCTTTGAAATTACATGTGTACCGGATCAATACGAGGCGGTATCCAATGCGTTACAAAAGGCGGGTATCGAACTGGAAGAATCCCAGTTAAGTTTAATGCCGAAAGACCGAGCAGCAATCCAAGATGCTGAAACGGCGGCAAAAGTGCTGAAACTCATGGAAATGCTCGACGACCATGACGATGTGCAACATGTTTCCTCGAACTTTGACATTCCCGATGGGGTGATGGAGCAGTTGGAAAAATAACAAAAAATTCCATCCGTTCACAGGTTGGTGTGATTGTTCGCGTTCGTTTTGTTGATTTGTTGGCAACGTCTTCATATTCTTTTGGCAATATGCGATATTCATCGAGAAATTTAACAATTTTTCGGTAGCCCATGTAATTTACCCGTCATATTGTCAAATCCCATAAAAACTGGCATATCGTCTGATAGTAACCAGTTTGCCGCCGATTGTGCGCCGGGCTATGTGTCTGCGTGATGAGGGTAGTCCCCTCGTAGCCGGTCGGCAGAGACAGGCTGCAGACCACCTCAAGCTGCGATGGTCAAGAGCCATTCGTGGTGAGCGTTGTAGGAAAAGGCACGGTGTGATTGTGGGTTCCAATGAACCTGCTAAAAGATATGCCATCCGTGTTCTCTGAGGAAGCCGCATTCTCTACCAAAGCACCGGCTAAATTATGCCGGACGATTTCGCCGGTGAACATAAAAATTGCGTCTTCGGCAATGCTCGTACAAAGATCGCCGATCCGCTCCAAAGCACGCCCCAACGCAGTCAATTCATGCCAAACTTGCAAACGACCGTGAAACGTTTCTTCAACGACGAGAGTCTGGTCAAGGAACTCATGAAACAAGACATCGGTCTCGGCATCAGCAGTAATAATCGACCGAGCAGTTTGCATACCCGGTTCCGATTCGGCATCCTCACTATTGTCGCGCAACGTGAATAACCGAATCGTCTGCCGATACGTTGCCGAAACCTGTTCCACCAATTTATAGAAGGCGGGAAACGTTCGCATAGAAATGTTCTCTTGCTTCATTATCCGTCCCCGCTTTGCAATTTTGACACAGTAGTCGGCAATGCGTTCCAGATCGCTGTTCACCTTGACGACGAAGCAAATTCGCCGCAGGTCAATCGCTGCCGGTTGATACAAAGCCAGTAGCCGAATACAGTTTTGCTCCGTCTCCACTTCACGAGCATCAATGACATCATTGGATTGGATCAAGGCTTCCGTATCTTCATCCTTGCCGCTCTCCACAGCGAACAACGCATCGGCAAGCATCTGCTCGGCGAGCAGTGCCGTGTGATCCAGTTTCAAAAAAAGATTTTCGAGACGTTTAACAAGTTCGGTCATTGACGCATCCTTTCGCTTGTTCATTTGGAATGCCACCATTCCGTTTTCCCCTCTACCGGAGCCTGCCACACATGGATTCCGCCAATGTAGGTGGCATCGACGACAATGTCCTTGATCGTTTCGGGCGGAACTTGGCGAGGGTCTTGACGCAACACGATAAAATCGGCTAATTTTCCGGGAGTGATGGAACCTTTGATGTCCTCCTCGAATGTGGTGAATGCACCGTCAAGTGTCCATACTTTGATTGCCTCTTCAACGGTAACACGTTGACTTCCGCCGTACAGTTTGCCATTTTCCCCTCTGCGGTTAACCATATCATGAAGAACCAACATCGCGCTGGATGTGGCAATCGGAGAATCGGAATGACCGGCTACGTAAACACCCATGTCGATGGCAGTACGGTACGGATGAACCAATTCCAGCCGCTTTTCGCCATATACCTCCAACTTGGCACCATGCTCAAACATGTAAGTGTGGAAGACAAGAATGATGCCCGCAGCCTTTGCCCGCTCAAGCAACGGCATGGTCATCACGCTTGCATGCTCAATGCGGTGTCGGGCATCAGGACGCGGATTATTTGCCTGCGCTCGTTCGATGGCGGTGATTGTCATGTCGATTTCACGATCTCCGTTAGAATGGACGGCAACTTGAAATCCGGCATCATGGATTTCTTGAATCGTCCTGTCAAGACTTGCCTGCGAGCGACTCGGTTGAGTACCGTAATACTCAGTATTGCCATCAGGTCGATTGACATGCGGCTCGGAAAGCCAACAGGTGTTACCGCTCATGGAAGCACCATGAAACATTTTGATTGCTGTATAGCGCAGCCCCTCGTCACCATGCCCATAATTAATGCCCCTGCTTTGAAGAGAGGAAACGGAACCGGAAGACATGACGGCTATACGGACAGGGGTACCGGTATTGCGCAACGTTTCATACCTGCTGATAGAATTGCTACCGGCGATTCCAACGCTAGTGATGCCTCGTCGGGCATATTCGCGAAAGCACTCACGATACGCCTCCATTTGTGCTGCCGCCGGAGGACTTGGCGCACTGCCAGTAGCCCCAGTGTTGCGGACGCTCGCACCAGCGCGAAGAACACCATTCGGCGTTCCGTCTGGATCACGGTCGAATCCCTGACCGGGAGTGTCTTTAGTGATTCCCGATGCCTCCAAGA
>Ga0123353_10002251_pt1 | contig 23912 bp, 21 predicted proteins | sample TergutLab28metaG_3_FD_92763 | JGI IMG/M metagenome (GOLD analysis project Ga0123353, IMG submission 92763) | Labiotermes labralis P3 segment gut microbial communities from Petit-Saut dam, French Guiana - Lab288 P3 | ecosystem: Host-associated > Arthropoda: Insects > Digestive system > Gut ... | reverse complement strand
TTCCTGTTCCCCCAGGTCGGATTCCCGGATGGCTTCTATGGAACTGTCTCCCGTCATGGCGGCCAGGGTATTTCGCAGGAAATCGACCGCCTCCAGCAGCGTTTCACCCGCGTCGTCCGGGTAGACGAGGGTGTATAAAAATTTGCCGTCCTTCGCCAGGCACAGGGATTTCTTTCGTGAAAATTCCGCGCGTACCACATTCTCGTCGTAATAGAGCCGTGACTCTATTGCCCCGGGATTTGTGTCATCTTCCGCCCGAGCCGGCACAGCAATAAACAGGCCGCCCAACAAAAGGGCCGCCGCGACTGCCGACAGCGTTATTTTTTTCACAGCGTTTATATTTTTCACCCTAACGTATGGCCAGAAAAAGCGGAATTCCGTGTATCAAATCCTCTGTTTCATACTGCCTGATCCATAAAACATCCAGCAGGCACCCTCTGCCCTGCCCGGGGTCTTGCCTGAATATCGCCCCTGCCATCCCACTGTCCCCGGCAAAGCAGTCCCCCACGCAGTGCAGCCGGATGAACCGTCCCTGGTCATTGCCTATATCGGACTGCAATAAGAGAAAACTCTCATCCTCTTCCGCAAACCGGGAGAAACTGTCCCTGCAATAGATATACAGAGCATCTCCTGCCTGGCCTATATCCGCGATTTGACCCTGGGCGGCCAGGGACTGCAGCACCCGGTTCAATTGATAGACGTGGTTTTTCCGGACCTCGGCGTCTGTCTGGCGCAATGTCGTGTCGTCGTAGCGGATTCTTTCGAAGGGGGGTATTTTATCTTCCGGCTCCAGAAAAAATTCTTTCCGGATGATCTGGTTGGAAATTCGCCGCTCCATCACGACCTCGGATTCCGGCAGATTTTCATAGAGCAGCTGAACGGTCTCCCTGGCGAGATAGGGGTAATATTTGATTTTCGGGTCCTGGAAAAAGCGCCTGAATTCCCTGTCTTTCGGAATATCCCGCACAGCATATCCCTCGCCCGCAGGGGACGATGCCCCCATCGTCCCAGGTATCCTATTGTCTCTTTCTTGGGACGATGAAGGCATCGTCCCCTACACAGAATTATATGGAAGCGGTATACCGTACATGCGGATTCCGCGTCTGTACTATTCCAGAATTTTTTTGAAGGCGGTCGGCAGGGCGATGTCGTTTTCCAGCGCCGCCGGTTCCGCCCAGAAAAATTGTTCCGAAGGATGGGCACAGGCGATAAAATAGCAGCGCATGTGCCATTCGATGTGGGTGAAGATATGCCTGCGCTCCACGCGCTTCTCTACATATTCCGGCAACACGCCCCAGTTGGCAGCCGTCCTGAAGGCTGCCGCTTCCGGCAGGAAACCCTCCACATTCGGCAGCTCCCACAGGCCGGACAGTACGCCCGCCGGACCGCGCTTACACAATGCGGTTCCCTGTGGGCAGCGCAGCACGAAGACGGTCAGCGTCTGGATTTTCCGGCTCTTTTTCTTGGCTTTGACCGGCAAGTCCTGTTCTTTTTGACTTTGCCGCGCGAGGCACAGCCGGGCCAGCGGGCAGGCATCGCACTTCGGCGCGCCGTTGGGTACACAGACGACAGCGCCCAGCTCCATGAGCGCCTGGCTGAAGTCCCCGCAGTGTCCCTCCGGGTAGATGGCCGCCAGCCTCTGTGTGACGTCGCGCTTGACCTCCGGCGTATCTACGCAGCGGAAATCCAGGCACAGCCGGGCCAAGACACGCAACACGTTGCCGTCCACCGCGGGGCTGGGCCACTCGAAGCAGATGGAGGCGACGGCTCCCGCCGTATAGGCGCCGATTCCGGGCAGGGACAGGAGTGTCTCACAACTGTCCGGAAACCTGCCTCCGTATTCCTGCACGACGGCCCGCGCGGCCTTCTGCAGATTCCGCGCACGGTTATAATAACCCAGGCCTTCCCAGAGCTTGAGCAGCTTTTCTTCCGGCGTGGCTGCCAGGGCCTCCACCGTCGGCAACTCCGCCAAAAAGCGCGTGTAGTAGAGCTTTACGGCTTCCACCCGGGTCTGCTGCAGCATGATTTCGGACAGCCAGACGTGGTAGGGCTCCCGGTCGCGCCGCCAGGGCAAATCCCGCGCACTGCCGCGGTACCAGGCAAGCAGCGGCTCGGGCAATGCCTCGTAAATCTCTTGAATTTTGGCCTCGTCTATCTTCACGTTTCGTCCGCAATCTCCCACAATTTTTGTTCGAAATCCTTCACAAAATACCGTTTGCCCTTCTGCAGGATTTCATGCCCCTCCATTTCGAGCAGCAGCTTTTGCCCGTCGATGCCCTCGGGATATTTTTCGTTCAGCTCGCCTTTTGCCTTGAGAATCCGCCAGTAGGGGATTTTGTCCTCGCTCCGCTCCGCGCTGGCATGGGCGCTGATGTTGATGAAAATCCCCGCCGTCAGCGGGCAGGTGGCGTCGGCTCCGGCCTGGGCCGCCAAGTAGTCCCGGAGTTTATCCGCTGTGATAAGCTTGCCCTCTGGCACCCTTGCCATGATTTCGTGGTACTGCATCGGCGCCGCGACCAACAGCTTGGTGCCGCCGAAGCGGGCGACGGAAGCGGGTTTCTCCGACAAATCCTCGATTTTCGGCAGTTCTCCGGCGTTGCGGAGTTTTTCGTTGTATGTTTTTCTGGCCATAGAGAGCCTCCTCGCGATAATTTTTTTATTTTCGGACGGCCAAAAGCCGCCCCTACATCCTATCCACAGCCTTTCCCCTTTGTAGGGGCCGCCTGCGGAGGTCCATTTGCAACAAGCTATTTACACGGGAACACTCCATTTATTTAAGTATATCATGAAATCGGGGCCAGGCAAAGCCCTTGATGCGCCAAAACAAATAAAAAAAGGCCGACACTATTTTTCCGTGTCAGCCCTTCTTGTTATTTCTTTTTCCGTTTCGCAATCAAGCCCAGTAAAATTGAAAGCAATAGCAGTCCAGCCGCGCCGATAACTACATGAATAACCGTATTGCGGTTGTTGGTTTTGTTAATGCTGTTGCCCTCGCTTAGCGCGTTGGTCGACGGGTTGTCACTTGACGGCTCGTCCGCATAATTGCTGTTTAGCGGGCCGGTGGTCGTATAGTTTCTGTCCGAAAAGCCAGTCCAGGGATCTCCCGTTGCGGAGGAAAACAGCACGGAACCGGTGTTCAGGTCCAAGTTGGTTCGGGTTCCGTCTTTCGCCGTTACGGACAAAACATTGGTCTCCGGGTCAAATTTTCGCTCCTGCGTATTTTCCCATTCCACATGAGATACGGAGAACTTCGCTTTTGTTCCATCTCTGATTAATTCGCCTACCGTATAGCTTTTTAAAAAAGCGCCGTTTTTAAAGAAAAGAATTGCTTCCCCCTCGGCGGGACCTTCAAATTGCCGCGATTGATGGTGCCATGAGCGATTTTGGGCCCACGGAATCAGCGCGACAGCCATGCCGTCGTTGGAATAGACAAAGCAGCTTTCATGCAGATACGAGTTATACTCGTGCAAATAGTCATCGAAATAATAGATATTTCTGGGCGGGTTTTCGTTGTAGTACAGCCCGGATTTCGGGTAAGATTTATTTTTCCCGTGCAATTCTCTATCTGTCGGTGTAATGCAGAGAATTTTATTTCCGCCTTCGAGCGGAATGCTGTACGGCTCTGGGGAAGCAATACTGTCCGCCGATGCCGTAATCATGCCAAAAAATACGACAACACAGAAAAATACGAAAAAAGCGGCGATCTTTTTCATCTCACCCTCCGCTCCCGTTCTGAGATGGTCTGCAAAAATTCTTATTTCTTTTTCTTTCCGAAACGGCCCTTTTTGTCGTCGTCGTCATCAGCGGAGTGGCGTCTGCCCATCTCCAAATCCAGTTCCCGGATCAACTCTTTCTGGCGGGGCGTCAGTTTCTCCGGCACCTCCACCTGAACGCGCACATATTGGTCGCCCCGGCTCCGGCCGTTCAGGTTTTGGATGCCCTTGTTCTTCAGGCTGAACACTTTTCCGGGCTGCGTCCCCGCCGGGAGGTTGAAACTGGACTTGCCGTCCAGCGTGGGCACCAGCAACGTGTCCCCCAGTGCCGCCTGGGCATAGCTGACCCCAAGGTCGCACAAGACGTCGTAGCCGTCCCGCTCAAAGAAGGGGTGCGGGCGGACGAACACGGCCACATGCAGATTCCCCCGCGGGCCGCCGTTGACACCGTAGTTCCCCTGCCCGCTGACGTTGAGCACCTGCCCGTCGTCAATGCCGGCGGGTATGTTGACCTCCAACTGCTTTTCCTTGGGATAGCGGCCGTTTCCGCGGCATTTGGGGCAGGGGTCCTCAATGACGCGGCCCTTGCCGCCGCACTTCGGGCAGGGTTTGGAAGTCTGTATCACCCCGAAGGGCGTGCGCTGCTGCGCCATGACCGTGCCCCGGCCGCCGCAGTCCGCGCAGGTTTTCGGGGAAGAGCCCGGCTTCGCGCCGTTGCCGCCGCAGTCCGGGCAGGCGTCCACCAGCCGCAGGTCCACGACGCGCTTGCAGCCCTTCGCGGCCTCCTCAAAGGAGAGCGTCACCCTGGCCTGCACGTCCTCGCCGCGGCGGGGCGCGTTGGGGTTGACCTTCCGGTTTCCGCCGAAGCTGCCGCCGAAAAAGTCGCCGAACAGGCTGCCCAGGTCCCCCAGGTCGAACTCAAATCCGCCGAAGCCGCTGCCGGGGCCGCCCCGGCCCGCGCCGAAGTTCGGGTCCACACCCGCGTGGCCGAACTGGTCGTAGCGCGATTTCTTCTGGGCGTCGGAGAGTACCTCATAGGCCTCGTTCGCCTCTTTAAACTTCGCCTCCGCGCCGGCGTCTCCGGGGTTCAGGTCGGGGTGAAACTGCTTCGCCTTCTGGCGGTAGGCCTTTTTGATCTCGTCCTCGGAGGCGCTTTTCGAGACGCCCAGGACATCGTAATAATCCTGTTTCTCTGGCAAAATTTTATTCTCCTATAAGGGGATTTGTAGGGGACGTATATTATTCAGGGGCGCAGAGGACTGCGCCCCCTACAGGCGTTCCATTATTCGTCCGGGGTCACGTCCGTATAGTCCGCCTCGGTGTAGTCGCTGTTCGTGGTCGGGTCGAATCCGGGGTCGAAGTCCGGGCCGGGGCCGGCCTCGCCCTGGGGGGCCTGCGCCTTATACAGCTTCTCGGAAATCTCGTAGAACTGCTTCTGCAGCTCCTCTTGGCGGTTCTTGATCAAATGGATGTCCTCGCCCTTCAGCGCCTCTTTGAGGGCGTCGATCTTCTCGTTCAGGGAAGATTTGTCCTCCTCGGCGAACTTGTCGGCGTTTTCGCTCAGCAGATTCTCGCACTGATAGACCATCTGCTCCGCCGCGTTGCGGGTATCCACTTCCTCCCGGCGCTGCTTATCCTCCTCCGCGAACTGCTCCGCCTCTCGCACGGCCTTTTCGATGTCCTCCTTGGACATGTTGGTGGAGGAGGTGATGGAGATGGACTGCTCCTTGTTGGTGCCCAAATCCTTCGCGGAGACGTTGACGATTCCGTTGGCGTCGATGTTGAAGGTGACCTCAATCTGGGGGATGCCCCTGCGCGCGGGCAGGATGCCGTCCAGATGGAACACGCCGAGGGTTTTGTTGTCCCGCGCGAACTCCCGCTCGCCCTGGAGCACGTGCACCTCCACAGAGGGTTGATTGTCCGAAGCGGTGGAGAAGATTTGGCTCTTCTTTACGGGAATCGTCGTGTTCCGGTCGATAATTTTTGTGTTGATGCCGCCCATGGTTTCGATGCCAAGGGAGAGGGGCGTGACGTCCAGCAGCAGCAGGCCCTTGACGTCGCCGCCGAGCACGCCCGCCTGGAGCGCCGCGCCCAGGGCCACGCACTCGTCTGGGTTGATGCCCTTGAAGGGCTCCATGCCCATGAACTGTTTCACCGCGTCCTGCACGGCGGGGATGCGCGTGGAGCCGCCCACCATGAGGACTTTATGGATATCCGAGGTCTTCAGGCCGGAATCCTTGATAGTCTGGCGGACGGGGCCCATGGTCTTTTCCACCAGATCCGCCGTCATCTCGTTGAACTTCGCGCGGCTCAGGGTGATTTCCAGATGCTTCGGGCCATTGGCGTCCGCTGTGATGAAAGGCAGACTGATGTTGGAGGTGGTCACGCCGGAAAGCTCGATTTTTGCCTTCTCCGCGGCCTCCTTCAGGCGCTGCATGGCCATTTTGTCGCCCCGCAGGTCCACGCCCTGCTCCCTCTTGAATTCCTCCGCCATCCAGTCGATGACGCGCTGGTCGAAATCGTCGCCGCCCAGCTTGTTGTTTCCGGCGGTGGCCAGCACTTCCTGCACGCCGTCCCCCATCTCAATGATGGAGACGTCGAAGGTGCCGCCGCCCAGGTCGTAGACCATAATTTTCTGGTCGGTTTCCTTGTCGATGCCGTAGGCCAGCGCCGCCGCCGTCGGCTCGTTGATGATGCGCTTGACTTCCATGCCCGCGATTCTTCCGGCGTCCTTTGTCGCCTGCCGCTGGGAGTCCGTGAAGTAGGCCGGGACGGTGATGACCGCTTCGGTCACCTTGTCGCCCAGATAGGCCTCCGCGTCCGCTTTCAGCTTCTGCAGGATCATCGCGGAAATTTCCTGCGGGGTATATTTTTTATCGTCAATTTTTACCCTGAAGTCGCTGCCCATCTGCCGCTTAATAGAGGCCACGGTGCGGTCCGGGTTGGTGATGGCCTGCCGCTTCGCGACCTGCCCCACCATGCGTTCACCCGTTTTTCCGAAGGCCACGACGGACGGCGTGGTCCGCGCGCCCTCCGCGTTCGCGATGACAACGGGCTCGCCGCCCTCTATGACCGCGACACAGGAATTTGTGGTGCCCAAATCAATTCCAATAATTTTTGCCATACTAGATTTCCTCCTAATGCTCATTCTTTTAAATTTATATATTTAATATAGGTTTTGCCTTTTTTGTAAGGCGTGTTCCCGCACGTTGCGGATTTACGCCCCCGGTACGCCGTTTACAAACGGCATCCGTTTTAGAGGTACAGGCACGCCGAGGGCGTCGCGCCCTACATCAATTCGCGACCTGGACGGTTGCGGGGCGCAATAGCTGCTCCCCAACCCGGTAGCCCTTGGAAAACACCTGCGCGACGCAGTTCTGGGGCCGGTTTTCGTCTTCAATATGCATGACCGCGTTGTGGATATTGGGGTCAAAAGCATCCCCCGCCGCCCCGAATTCTTCCACGCCCAGCTTTTTTAGAATATCGCAGAATTGCTGGAAGATCATGTCCATGCCCTTTTTGTAGTCCGCGTAGTCCGCCTCTGTATTTTCGGAAGCGCGCCCGAAATTATCCAGCACGGATAAGAATTCCTTGACGGTGTCTGCCTTGACGGCCTGATACAGGGCCTCCCGCTCCCGCTGAGAGCGCTTGCGGAAGTTGTCATACTCCGCGGCCAGGCGCAGAAGCTGGTCGGACTTTTCATTGAGCTGTGCTTGCAGGCACTGTTCCGGGCTGGGCGACGGTTCTGGCGCGGTTTCTGGTACGGTTTCTGGCATATCCGGCGCGGTTTCCGGTACATCCGGAGTGGTTTCCGGTACATCCGGCGCGTCGGGGGCGCCGCGCCCTACATTTTTGGATTTTTCCGCATTCTTTTTGCTCAAAATACGTTCGTTCCTTTCCTCCTGGGACGATGTGGGCATCGTCCCCTACAAAAGGCCTATTCGTCCAGGGCCTGGGACATCAGCTCGCTGACCAATTTTGTCAAGTACTGCACGCCCGGAATCAGGCGCGCGTAGTCGATGCGCGTAGGGCCGATGACGCCGATGGCGCCCGCCTGCGCCCCATGGATAAAATATTTCGCCAGAATGATGCTGGACTTTTCCAGCTGCTGATACTGATTTTCCGTGCCGATCAACACGTCCAGCCCGCTCTTGCTCAGATTGACGATGTGGTTCAGGGGTTCCCCCTTGTTGAGGAATTCCATCAGCTCATAGACGTTGCCCGCGAACTCCTTGTGGCCCAGCAGGTTGGACTGCCCGCCCAGCACTACCTGCGCCAGCGCGGCGCTCTGGGCCAGGTCGGATACGACGCCCAGCACCGGCAGCATCACCAGGGCATTGCTGCCCAGGGAGGCCGCGAGGCTCTGGAGCATGGCCGCGCCGATTTCCGCGACCGGCCGCCCTATTAGAGCAGAAGACGCCACGTTGTAGAAGGTCTCCAGCAGGGAGGGACTCCACTCCGTGTCCAGACGGCACATGCGGCTCTTCAAGATGCCGGTGGAGGTCAGCAGCACCATCATCGCCGTTCTGCGGCCGACTGGCACGAGCTCAATGCGGCGGATCACCGCGTTTTCCCCCCTGGGGGTGGTGGTGACGGCGGCGCAGTGCGTCAGTTCCGCCAGTACGGCGACCGCGTTTTCCAAAAGGCGCAACGGGTCGTCCGACCCGCGGGCAATGCCGGCCTCGATGAGCCTGCGGTACTTCTCATCCACCTCCTGGCGCTTCATGAGGTAGTCCACATAGTAGCGGTAGCCCTGGTTGGAGGGCACCCGCCCCGCGGAGGTGTGCGGCTGTTCCAGATAACCCAGGTTGACCAGCTCGGACATTTCGTTGCGGATGGTCGCCGAGGAGAGCTGCATATCCAGTTCTTTCAACAGGCCCTTGGAGCCGACAGGTTCCCCGGTTTTGATATACATCTCCACAATGGTCGCCAGGATTTTTTGTTTTCGTTCACTGAGTTCCACAGCTACTGCCATCCCTTTCATGCACGTGTTTGAAAAACGAGTTTTTCAAACTCTCCACCTTCCTCAGTGTGCCAGCGTTAGCACTCTTGCTTCTCGAGTGCCAGCTCTGTATATACTATAGCCTGATTTCCGGATATTGTCAATCCTTTTATTTGTAAAAACTTTGTGAATACAGTTTACTCAATGCACACGCGTTCCACTGAAATCGTCTTCCCCGTCGCGCTATCCACCTCAAAGATGCAGCCGCAGAGCATGCAGGGGCTGTCCTCCGCGATGTCAAAGCGCGTGGGCATGGCGGTTTTCAGCCATGAGATTGCTGTCTCCGGCCGGATACCCAGCACGGACTGCTTCGGGCCCGTCATACCAAGGTCCGTGATGTACCCTGTACCGCCCGGCAAAATCTGCTCGTCGGCGGTCTGGACGTGGGTGTGCGTACCCCAGAGGGCGGAGACCCGGCCGTCCAAATAGAAGCCCATGGCCCGCTTTTCGCTGGTCGCCTCTGCATGAAAGTCCAGCAGGATGATGTTGCAGCCCGCCAGTTCCTCCAGAACGGCGTCGACACAGCGGAAGGGATTGTCCGCCCCCTCCATGTAACTCGCGCCCGAGAGGTTCACCAGGCCCACCTGCACTACGCCCATGTCGAGTACCGCGAAGCCTCTGCCCGGGTTGCCTGCGTAAAAATTCTGAGGGCGGAGGATGTAGCCGCTCTCCTCCAGAAAGTCGTAGGCCTCCCTGCGGCGGTAGACATGATTGCCTGTGGTGAGGAAATCCACGCCGCTGTCCAGGAGATACTGGGCGGACTCCTTTGTCACGCCGTTGCCCGCGGCGGAATTCTCCGCGTTCGCGACGCAGAGCTTGATCCCTTTCAATTTTTTTAAAGAGGGCAGACGCTGCCGCAGAAATGCGGCGCCCTGGGCGCCGACCACGTCGCCGATGGCCAGAATATTCATATGCATGATTTTAGATCATTCCATTCTTTATGCGTTGTAGGAGGCGCAAAAATCAAGGGCGGACACAAGGCCCGCCCCTACAGTATGTCCCCTATTTCGCGAAGTCAATCGCCCTGCTCTCCCGAATGATGTGCACTTTGATTTGGCCGGGATACTCCAGCTCTTCCTCTATGCGCTTCACGATATCGCGGGCAACCAGTACCATTTTGTCGTCGGAGATGACCTCCGGCTTGACCAGAACGCGCACCTCACGGCCAGCCTGAATGGCAAAGGAGCGCTCCACCCCTTCGAAGGAGGTGGCGATTTCTTCCAGTTTCTCCAAGCGCTTGATGTAGCTCTCCACATTTTCCCTGCGCGCACCGGGCCGGGCCGCGGAAATGGCGTCCGCCGCCTGAATCAGGAAGGCCACCACGGTCGTGGCCTCCACGTCGCCGTGGTGCGCCCGTATGGCGTGTACAACGTGGTCGTTCTCCTTGTTCTTCCGGGCAAACTCATAACCCAGCTCCACATGGGAGCCGTCCATTTCATGGTCGAGGGCCTTGCCGATATCGTGCAGCAGACCCGCCCGCTTTGCGAGCTTGACGTCCGCGCCGATTTCAGCCGCCATCAGCCCGGCAATGTAGGAGACCTCCAGGGAATGGTTCAGCACGTTCTGCCCGTAACTCGTGCGGTAGCGCAGCTTCCCGAGCAGCTTGACGATTTCCGGATGGACGCCGTTGACACCCGCCTCAATCAACGCGCGTTCGCCCGTCTGCTTGATGGTGTACTCCACTTCCCGGCTGGCCTTGTCAAACATCTCCTCAATGCGGGCCGGGTGAATCCGTCCGTCCGCAATCAGCTTCTCCAGCGCCAGACGCGCGATTTCCCTGCGCACGGGGTCAAAGCTGGAAACGGTGATCGCTTCCGGCGTGTCGTCAATAATTAAGTCCACTCCCGTGATGGTCTCCAGCGTCCGGACATTGCGGCCCTCCCGGCCGATGATTCTGCCCTTCATCTCGTCGTTGGGCAGGGCGACAACGGACACCGTGGATTCCGCCGCGTGATCCGCCGCGCAGCGCTGGATGGCCGTCGCGATGATTTCCCGGGCGAGCTGCTCTGACTCGTCCTTCGTCCGTTGCTGAATGTCCAGAATCCGAACCGCCTTTTCGTGCACAAGGTCGTCTTCTAACGATTGCAGCAAGTAAACCTTTGCCTGCTCTTTGGAGTAGCCTGAAATCCGCTCCAGCATTTCAAACTGGCTGCGTTTGATGGTCTCAATTTCCGCCAGGGTATCGTCCGCCTCTTTGGCCTTCCGGTTCAGGGCCTCTTCTTTCCGCTCGATGTTGTCGGTCTTCTTGTCCAGGTTCTCCTCTTTTTGCACAATCCTGCGTTCCTGCCGCTGCACCTCGCTGCGCCGTTCCCGCAGTTCCCGTTCCAATTCCGCGCGCTGCCTGTGTATGTCGTCCTTCGCTTCCAGGATGGCCTCTTTTTTCTTGGCCTCCGCCTTGGAAATCGCATCGTTCATGATGCGTGTCGCTTCTTTTGTGGCATCGCCTATGGCGGCCTCTGCAATCCTTTTCCTATGTAAACCGCCCCAGTAGAAACAAGCGGGACCCACAAAGACACCCGTGACCAGAACGGCAATTAGGATTTTTACCCAATCCAAATGCCATGCGCACCTCCTTAACTTTTAAATTTTCATAAAAATTTTAATTTAGAAATCAATTTTAAAAATTAAAATTTACATGGATTCAAATGGCACACAGATTCCCGTATCAGGCAAGTACGGAGATATCCATGAAACCATTGGTACTATTTTAAACGGATTGGGCAGGCATGTCAAGGAGAAAATTTGACCTGAGACATATCGTATACACATTCTGGAAAAACTGGTAAAAATAAGGGACGCCCCACTGTGCGTCCCCACTGATTCACTATTCGCTATTACTTATTACTTCTAGATTTGCTCCGGCCGCTGTTTGTCCTCCGCGTTTGCCTCCTGGGATTGCTCTTCCTGGGGCGGTTGCTCCTGCGGCGGTTGTTGCTCATAGGGCTGCTGCTGGCAGGGAGGAGGCGAACCATAGGGAGGTTGCTGGTGATAGGGAGGCTGGCCGTAAGGCTGCTGCTGCCAGGGTTGATCGCCGTATTGCTGCTGGTACTGCTCATACTGCATGCGGACGGTCTCCTCATCCGGCATGATGATCGCGCAGATGATGTAGAGGGCGACTCCCGTGCCGGCAAACAGCACGAACAGCGCAAATCCCACGCGGACCAGCGTAACGTCCACATTGAAGTACTCCGCCACCCCGGCGCAGACGCCGGCGATCATTTTGCTGCTTGATTTTTTGTAAAGTCTTTTTTCCATGATGATCTCTCCTTTATAAAATATTTATTTATTTGGCATTGCCGCAGTCACGGTGTTTTGCAGCAACATAGCAATGGTCATAGGCCCGACGCCGCCGGGCACCGGCGTGATTTTCCCCGCCTTCGGGGCAACCGCCTCAAAATCCACATCCCCGCAGAGCCTGCCGTTTTCGTCGCGGTTCATGCCGACGTCGATGACCACCGCGCCCTCCTTCACCATCTCCGCCGTGACGAATCCGGCTCTGCCCACGGCCGAAACCAGAATGTCCGCCTGCCGGGTGATCTCGGGCAGCCGCGCCGTGCGGGAGTGGCAGATGGTCACCGTCGCGTTGGCGTGGAGCAGCAGCATGGCCATCGGCTTGCCGACAATGTTGCTGCGGCCAATCACAACGCAGTGCTTGCCTGCCGGGGAGACCTGCTCCTCCTCCAGGAGCCGCATGATACCCGCGGGCGTGCAGGGCAGCAGACGGCAGTCGCCCAGCAGGATGTGCCCCACATTGACGGGGTGGAAGGCGTCCACGTCCTTCTGCGGCAGGATGGCCTCCAGCACCGCCTGTTCCGCAATGTGTTTGGGTAGCGGCAGTTGGCAGAGAATCCCATGTACATCCTCTCGGGCATTCAACTCCGCAATCAAGGCGAGCAGTTCCTCCTGGCCGGTCTCCGCAGGCAGGGTATATTCCAGCGAGGCGATACCCACCTGGGCGCAGGCCTTCTTCTTGTTGTTCACATAAATCCGGGAGGCTGGATTGTCCCCCACCAGAATGACCGCCAGGCCGGGCCGAATGCCCTGGGTTTTTAGCGTTTCCACCTCCGCGGCAAGCTGCGCTTTGACTTTCGCGGAGATGGCTTTGCCATCTATAATTGTCGCCATATGAAACCTCCCTTTGTTCTGTAAATTTATCATGGATTCGGGCGGACAGGGTCGTCCGCCCCTACAGGAAATTATTTTGTTTCCGTTTCTTCTGTATCCGGCGTTCCCTCATCCGCAGTTGCTGTGTCGGGAGCCTCCTCTGCCGCAGGGGCTTCCTCCTCTTTCGGGCTAGAGGGCGCGCCCGGGAAGAAGTCGATTCCTTCAATGGGTTTCGGATTCTTCTGGCATTCCTGCAAGCGGAACAGCAACAGTGCCGCGCAGGCTGCGGCCAGCAAGAAGGAAACCAGCAGGGACACACGAACCGGGCCGAGATAGAGGCTCTCCGCCCGCAGGTTCGAGAAGAACATACTGCCCAGGCTATACCAAATCCCGAAACAGAGCGCCGTCTGCCCGCTGAACTTCCGGAAATTTTTCGTAATCAGATAGAGCACAAAAAAACCCAGGAGGCACCAAAAAAATTGATATAAAAAGGTCGGGTGTACATAAGAAAATGGGTCAACCTCCAGCCCCTTCCCGATGAACTGGGATTGGTTGGCGTAGAGATAAGCCGTCGTCTTTTCGCTGATCATGCCCCAGGGCAGCTTCGTGTTCGAGCCGAAGGCATCCTGATTGGTGTAGCCGCCCCAGCTGCCGAGGCCCTGGCCCAGCAGCAGGCTCATGCCCGCGATGTCCAGCAGGTTCAGCAGGTTCAGCTTTCGGATTCTGCACACAAGCACCACCGCCAGTGCGGCGCCAATCAAGCCGCCATACAGGGAGAGGCCGCCCTCCCAGATGCGAAACGCCGCGCCGAAGTTTTCTTGATATTCCGCCCAATGGGTAATCAAGTAATAGAGCCGCGCGCCGACGGTGCCGCCCAGTGTGCCGTAGATCAGAACGTCGGTCAGCTTATCCGGATTCATCCTCCATTTAAGGGCCATCCGGCCGCCGAACAGCAGCGCCAGCAGGAAGGCAGCGGCGACAATGATGCCGTACCAGCGGATGGTGACCGGATTTCCGGACAGGTTGAACTCCGCCAATACGCCGGAGACGCTGTACCCCCGCTCCAGCCCTTTGAAATAGACCACGGTCATTTCGTTCATGATGTGTATTCATCCCCTCTGTAGGGAACGACCCCTGTGTCGTTCCAGAATAGATATAATTTACGCTCATAACGGAATGACACGGGGGTCATTCCCTACTGTTTTGCCAACGCCGCCTGAATTTCTTTTTTTAGCGTGTCCAGGCCCTCGCCGCTGATTGCCGAAAAGGCGATCTGCCGGAAGCCGCCGAATTCCGCCAATTCCTCCGTCAGCTCCGCTTCCCGCCGCGCGCGTTCGCCCTTGTTCAGTTTATCGGACTTTGCCGCCACAATGAAGCAGGGGTAGCCGCCCGCCTGCAGGAAGCGCAGCATCTCGTAATCCTGCTCGGAGGGTCTGTGGCGCATATCAATGGCTTGTACCACCAGCCGAATCTGCCGCTCGGAGCGGAAAAAGCCCTCCATCAGCTTGGACCAGCGCTGTTTTTCGGCAAAACTGGTCTTGGCGTAGCCGTAACCGGGCAAATCCACCAGGTGGAAGCCCTCTCCTTTATAAAAATTGATGGTCACGGTCTTCCCCGGCTTGGTGCTCACCCGCGCGAGGCTCTTCCGGTTGCAGAGCTTGTTGATCAGAGAGGATTTTCCCACATTGGAGCGCCCGGCAAACACGATTTCCGGCAATGCGGAGGGCCGCAGCTGCCCGAGGGCGCCGTAGGCCGTTTCGAATTCAATGTTGTCAAAGCGCATAAGGGAACCCTCTCTGTAGGGGCCAATGCCCACATTGGCCCGTTCTTCCGGCGCGTATTTTCGTGGGACGATGTGGTAATCGCCCCTACAAGTCTTTACTGCGGAATCGCCGGGTGGGCCGGGGCGCGTGTCTCTATCCGGGGAAGTTCCGGCTTGATCTCCCGTTCCGGCTCATCTTGCAGGCATTCCAGCGCGATGCCGAATACCTCTTCCACGCGCTCCACCGGCAGGAAGGTGAGACCGGCCTTCACGGCGGGGTCCACCTCGTCCAGGTCCGGCAGGTTCGCCTGAGGGATCACCACGGTCTTGATGCCGACGCGGTAGGCCGCCATGGACTTCTCCTTCAGGCCGCCGATGGGCAGTACCCGGCCGCGCAGGGTGATTTCCCCCGTCATGGCCAGTTCGCCGCGCACCTTGCGCCCCGTCAGCGCGGAGGCCAGCGCGGTGGCGATGGTGACGCCGGCGGAGGGGCCGTCCTTGGGCGTCGCGCCTTCGGGCACATGGATGTGAATATCTTTGTCTTTATAAAAAGTCGGGTTGATCTGCAGGGCCCCGGTCTGGGAACGGATGTAACTCAGCGCCGCCTCGGCGGATTCCTTCATCACGTCCCCCAGGGAGCCGGTCAGCCGCAGTTTACCCGTGCCCTCCAGCACGGCGGCCTCGATTTCCAGCATCTCTCCGCCTACGGAGGTCCAGGCCAGGCCGTTTACCACGCCGACCTCACTCTTTTGCCGCAGGCTGTCCTGTTTGTATTTCCGCGAACCCAGGAAGGATTCCAGATCCTCCGCCCGGACACTGACGCGCTTACTTCCGTCCGCGACTTTCGCCGCCGCCTTCCGGCAGAGCGCGGCGATTTTCTGTTCCAGGGCGCGTACACCGGCCTCCCGGGTGTAGCCGTCAATCAGGCTGTGCAACGCCTCGTCCGAGAGGCGGAAGGTCTTTCCGGAGAGCCCGTGGCGCTTCGCCTGTTTGGGCAGCAGATGTTTTTTGGCGATCTGGAATTTTTCCTCGTGGGTGTAGCTGCCCAGCTCGATGACCTCCATGCGGTCCAGCAGCGGAGCGGGGATGTTTTGGCGCAGGTTCGCCGTCGTCATGAACAGGACCCGGCTCAAATCGTAGGGCAATTCGATGTAGTGATCCCGGAAGGCGTTGTTCTGCTCGCCGTCCAGCACCTCCAACAGCGCGGAGGAGGGATCCCCCTTGTAATCGTTCCCCAGTTTATCCACCTCATCCAGCAGGATCAGCGGATTGGCGCTCCCGGCCTGCTGCATGGCCTGAATGATGCGCCCCGGCATGGAGCCGATATAGGTCTTCCTGTGGCCGCGGATTTCCGCCTCGTCCCGTACGCCGCCCAGGGAGATGCGGACATACTTCCTGCCCATGGCGCGGGCGACAGACTGGGCCACCGAGGTCTTGCCCACACCGGGCGGGCCGACGAGGCAGAGAATTTGCCCTTTGATGCCGGGGGCCAGCATGCGCACCGCCAGATATTCCAGCATGCGCTCCTTGATTTTTTCCAGGCCGTAGTGGTCGTTTTCCAATATGCGGCGGGCCTTCTGCAGGTCCAGCTTTTCTTCGGTCTGCTTGTTCCAGGGCAGGGAAAGGCAGGTCTCCAGGTAGGTCCGCAGGACCGTGCCGTCCGGCGACTGCATCGACGCGCGCTCCAGCCGGTCGCACTCCCGCAGCAGCTTTTTCTCCGAGTCCTCTTCCAGCTTCAGGGCCAGTATCTGATCTCGGAAAGTCTGCAGTTCCTCCTCCGCGGAGACACCGTTGTTCAGTTCTATTGAAATAGATTTCAACTGCTCACGCAAGTAATATTCCCGCTGATGTTTGTCGATCTGATTCTGCACCCGCTCCTGGATGTCGTCCTCCAGTTCCAGCAGCTGGCTCTCCCGCAGGAGCAGCACACAGAGTTTTTCCAGCCGCTTCATCGGGTTCAGTTCGTCCAGAATCGCCTGGCGGTCGGCATGGGGCAATACAATATTGCCCGCGACGAAGTCCGCCAGCGCGCCCGGCTTGTTTTCGTCCAGAATCGCCATGATGAACTCCGGCGGCAGATGGGGCACATTGTCCGCGTAGTCGTTGAAGATTTCTTTCGCGTGCCGCAATAACGCCTCCTTGTAGTCCTTTTTCGCGGAGGTGACGCCGATGTCCTGGGCCTTGCGCACACGCGCCGTCAAATAGGGCTGGTCCGAAAGGATCTCCTCCAGCCTGGCGCGGTAGAGGCCGCTGACGGCGACCCGCACGGCATTGTGCCCGCCGGGCAGCTTCAGCAGCAGCTTCACCGAGCAGACCACGCCCGTGGCATAGAGGTCTTCGCGCTCCGGGTCCTCATCAGACATATGCTTCTGGGCCAGCAAAAAGACCTCCTGCCCCCCCGCCATGGCGGCCTTCAATGCGGACACGGACTTGTCCCGCGCCACGTCGAAGTGCAGCAGCATACCCGGAAAAACCACGATGCCCCGCAGGGCTACGGCCGGTATCGTCAAAGCGGGCCCTCTGACCCTACCCATATATGTATCAGTCCCATCTGTTTTTTTCTGCGGTTTGCAACTTTATTATACTGTATCGGCGGCCAGCCGTCAACTTTTTCGACGCTCTTCCCTTTTATTCGCAGTACTTTTTTGCGTATCCGGTTTGTTGTACAGGAAATTTATGTTTTGTATAGGAATTTTGCGTATTTATAAAATTTTCGTGGGAGCGCTATGCCGTGTTTACTTTTTTTTTAAGCTATGATATACTATAAAGCCCCACTTGGGCATAACATGATGAGGAACGGAGTCCTGCTTGATGGAGCAATTTCAGGCGTTTATGGCACAATTGCAAGCATTTGCCGAACGGCAGCAATCCCTGTTTGGCATTCTGTTTCTGGCCGCGAGTGTTGTGCTGCTGGCGGTTCTGCTGCTGGCGCGTTTTTTCCCGCAAACAGTGAAGGAGGTCATCCGCAGCCTGCGGGTCAAGGCGATTGTGTTGGCCTGCGCCATGCTGCTGGTGTCGTCCGTGCTGCTGTTCACTTGAATATTTTTCTTGACACCTGCCCCAGGCGGTGTTATACTCCTTTCTAATAAATTAAAGCGAAGATGCAGAGCACTGTTGCTTGGATTGTTCTTCCAGAGAGTCCGCGCCGCCGGCTGGAAGCGCGGGCAGAACAGAACAACAGGAAACCACTGCGGAGCGCGTAGTGAAGCCGGGGAATTTCTCCGGATAAATTGTGCCGTCCGGCCGCGTTAAGGCCAGAAGAGCGGCGGCAGCGATGCCGCAAGTTTGGGTGGAACCGTGGAGCCGATTTGCTTCATCCCTATTCGGGATGGGGCTTTTTATTTTAGAAAGGAGCAGGGTTATGGTATGCATCACATTAAAAGACGGCATTGTCAGGGAGTTTGATTCCGGCACGACCGCCGCCGAAGTGGCAAAATCGCTGGGCTCCGGCCTGTTCAAGGCCGCCTGCGCCTGCAAAATCGACGGCGCGCTTTCCGATTTGCGCTGCCCGCTGACGGCAGACTGCAAGCTGGACATTCTGACCTTTGACGACGAGGACGGCAGAAGGGCCTTCCGCCACACGGCCTCGCACATCCTGGCCCAGGCGGTCAAGCGCCTGTACCCGCAGGCGAAGCTTGCCATCGGCCCGGCCATCGAAAACGGCTTCTACTACGACTTCGACTTGGAGGCCCCGCTCACGCCGGAGGCCCTGGAAGGCATTGCGGCCGAGATGCGGAAAATCACCAAGGAAGCCCTGCCCATCACCCGCTTTGAGCTGCCGCCGGAGGAAGCCCTCGCGCACATGCAGGCCCAGGGTGAGAATTATAAAGTTGAGTTGATTCAGGAACACGCGGACAAAGGGGAAAACATCAGCTTCTACAAGCAGGGCGAATTCGAGGATTTGTGCGCGGGCCCGCACCTGCTGGATACGGGGCGTGTGAAGGCCTTCGCGCTGACGGCCTGCACCGGGGCCTACTGGCGCGGCGACGCCAACAACAAGATGCTGCAGCGGGTCTACGGCACGGCCTTCCCGAAGAAAGATGAACTGGAAGCGCATCTTGCCGCAATTGAAGAGGCAAAAAAGCGGGATCACCGTCGTCTTGGCAAGGATTTGGAGCTGTTCACCTTCATGGACGAGGGCCCCGGCTTCCCGTTTTTTCTGCCGAAGGGCATGCTGCTCAAAAACCAACTGTTGGACTTCTGGCGGGCATTGCACATCGAGAAAGGCTACCAGGAGATCTCCACGCCCATCATGCTCAGCCGTCACTTGTGGGAGACCAGCGGGCACTGGGGACACTACCAGAAGAATATGTATACTACGGTCATCGATGAGCAGGACTTTGCTGTCAAACCCATGAACTGTCCCGGGGGCATGCTGGTATTCCAGTCCAAGCGGCGTTCCTACCGCGAACTGCCCCTGCGCATAGGGGAATTGGGGCTGGTACATCGGCATGAGCTCTCCGGCGCGCTGCACGGCCTGATGCGCGTACGCTGCTTTACCCAGGACGACGCGCACATCTTCATGACGCCGGAACAGATCAAGGATGAAATCAGGGGTGTCGTCGAAATCATTGATACCGTTTATAAAAAAACTTTTGGCTTCCAGTATCACATTGAGCTCTCCACCCAACCAGAGGACTCCATGGGCGCCAAGGAAACCTGGGATGCCGCAATAGAGATGCTGCGCGACGCCATTACGGAGATGGGCTACAACTACAAACTCAACGAGGGCGACGGCGCGTTCTACGGACCGAAGCTGGACTTCCACTTGACCGATTGCCTGGGCCGTACCTGGCAATGCGGCACCATTCAGCTGGACTTCCAGATGCCAGAACGTTTCCAATTGGAATATATGGGCGCGGACGACCTGCCTCACCGCCCAATTATGATCCACCGCGTGGTTTTGGGCAGTATTGAGCGCTTCATCGGCATTTTGACCGAGCACTTCGCGGGCGCGTTCCCCTTGTGGCTCTCGCCGGAGCAGGTACGGGTTCTTCCGATTTCCGACCGGCATCAGGAGGCCGCCCATACACTTCTGGAACAACTGCGGGCGGCTGGTTTGCGCGTCAGCTCGGATGACCGCAGTGAGAAGATCGGCTATAAAATCCGCGAGGCACAGCTGCAGAGGTTGCCTTATATGCTGCTCATTGGCGACAAGGAGACCGAGAGCGGCACGGTTTCCATCCGCAAACGCGGCGCGGGCGATTTGGGCGCGGTACCCGTCGCGGAGTTTTTACAGACGGCCTTGCAGGAGGCCGTGGAAAAAACGATTTTTTAAGCTTGACAAAACAATTTTAGTATGATATTATAGCATCACGCTACTACGCTAAAGCGTACTGGGGAGGCGGACATTGACCGCCTGTAAAACCAAACAATAGGAGGGCTCTCATGCAAACAATACGGATTATCCCCTGCCTGGACATGAATGACGGGCGCGTGGTAAAGGGGATCGGCTTTGAAAACCTGCGCGATGCGGGCGACCCCGTGGAATGCGCGAAATATTACTGCGAGATGGGCGCGGACGAACTGGTGATGCTGGACATCACGGCGACGACGGAGGGCCGTGCCACCCGGCTGGACTGGGTTCGCGCGGTGGCGGCGAACGTGAGCGTGCCCTTCGCCGTGGGCGGCGGCATTCGAAGCCTGGAAGAGTTTACGGCGCTGCTGGAGGCCGGGGCGGACAAGGTCGGCATCAACTCCGCGGCCGTGAAAAATCCGCGCCTGCTCACGGAGGCGGCGGCACGGCACGGCAGCGGGCGGGTAGTCTGCGCCATTGACGCCAAAAACGAAGGGGGAGCCTTCCCGGTCTATATCAACGGCGGCAAAACCCCCGCCGGCAAGGACGCCGTCGCCTGGGCGAAAGAGGCCGAAGCCCTCGGCGCGGGAGAAATTCTGCTGACCAGTGTGGACCGCGACGGCCAGAAGAACGGCTACGACCTGGAACTCACGCGCGCCGTCGCCGAAAGCGTTCGCATCCCCGTTATCGCCTCCGGCGGCGCGGGCTGCCTATCCCACTTCTATGATGCGCTGACCGCTGGCAAGGCCGACGCCGTGCTAGCGGCCTCGCTGTTCCATTTCCGGGAGATCGAAATCGGGGAATTGAAGGCATATTTGAAGGAGCGGGGCATCCCCGTGCGCATCAACAATGCATAAAATCTTGGGTTCCTGGAGCGGGATGCGAAACTATCTTGAATCCGAAATGTTAGCGGACTCCCTTAAAAAAAGAGTCCGGTATTCCTGTACAACATTTCCCGGCATGGACGGCGCGGGAGTATTTACCATACACGTTGACAATAAAACAATCAAGCGTTTTTCCATGGAAACGGTGGCAAGCCATGCTTTTCAAGGGGAGAAACCCATCAATATGCCTGCATATTGGAAAGCCTATTGGGGCGAAAAGGAACACACGCCACTTGCAAACAGAGAAGAATTTGACGACATGGAGTTTTCAGAGGCGTTGGCGGAATACAGGGCAGTTGATATCAACAGCGCACTGCTGTCCTCAAATCCCATTGTCAGAATGTTTGCGGTACTGGACCGCCGTGTTGGAAAGAGGACGCTCAAAAACTTAACCGATACTGTACAAGAACAGCCGGAGTGGTTGCAGTTCTTCTACAATCTGCGGATCGACGCCGAAGAATTATGATATGGTGTGGAGCCAGCCCCGGTCTCCCCCACAGGAATTGATTATGGAATACTATCTCACCCGTTCCAAGCGTTTGACTATCGGCATTCACGTCAAGCAGGGCATTGTGGAAGTACGCGCGCCCCTGCACTGCCCCCAGGAACAGATCGAGACACTGCTCAAAGAAAAAGAGGCCTGGATCGAGCAGGCTCTGCTGCGGCAGAAGCTGCTGCTGGCCCAACAGGAGGCCTTCCGGCTGGACTACGGCGGAACGGTGCTGCTGCGGGGCAGGGAGTACCCCATCGCCGCCCACGGGGGCAAAGCCTTCGGCTTCGACGGGGAACGCTTTCTGCTGCCGCCGGACTTGCCGCCGGAGGCCATCAAGCAGGCCGTTATCCAGATATACCGGCGCGTCGCGAAGAATGTGCTTCCCGAAAAAGTACGGGTCTACGCGGCGCGCATGGGGGTCACGCCCGGCATGGTCGGCATCACGGGCGCCAAGACGCGCTGGGGCAGTTGCAGCGGCAACAATGGAAACCTCAACTTCTCCTGGCGGCTGATTTTAGCGGAGGAAGATGCCATCGACTATGTGGTCGTCCATGAGTTGGCACACCTCAAGGAGGCAAACCACAGCAAGCGGTTCTGGGCCGAGGTGCAGGCCATCCTGCCGGACTACCGGCAAAGGCGGCAAAGCTTGCTTGCGCTGCAGGCAAGGCTGCAGACGGAGAATTGGGAAACAGACGCAGAACGATAAAGGGGCGAGCCATTGTGGCCCGCCCTTTATTTTATCTTATAAAAGCCCTTTGGAATACGCAATCCGCACCGCGTCCATACTGTTCTCCGCATTCAGCTTCTCGTAGATATACTGCAGCATCATCTTGACCGTATTGATGGAAATCCCGCGCGCCGAGGCGATTTCCGAGCGCGACAGACCATGGGACAGATCCTCCAGCAGCGCCGTCTCCTTCTGCGTCAGATGAACGCTGTTCTCCAGTCCCTCCGCCAACCGATACTGCGTTTTCACCTGCCCGACCCGCTTTGCGTAGGTCGCGGCTTTTTTTTGTATCGTTTCCAGCCAGGCCTTCGGAATACCGCAATCAGGGGATTTCTGGGCAAAGACGGTCAGGCTGCGCATGTGGTTGCCCAACTCAATGAAAAGCATATCCAGCTTGTTGGGGGCCGCCATCTCATAGCCCTGCCGCAGGGCATCCAGCGCCCCCGGAGGGTCCTTGAGGTGATACAGGCAGACCGCCCGGTGTGCGGCCAGGCCGATTTGGCCGAAGAGATAGCGCCCGATATCAAAGTTTCCGGTGCGGCTGTTGAGCATGGCCAGCATGGCGGCATACTTCTGTTCCGCCAGGTAGTATTTGCAGCGCGCGAAGTCCTCGTAGTTGGAAATGACTGTCTGCGACTGGCCGATGGAAAAATCACTTTTCAGCCAGTCCGCAATGCTTTCTTTTTGCCCGATGCTGCCGTAAAACCAACTCGTTTTAATGTCGTAGCGGATAGTTCGGTTGACGAAATCCGCGTTGTCCAGTTGGGCCTCCATCTGCGCCAGCGCGTCTTTGACCGGCGGATATTTTCCGGAAGCCAATCCGGCCCGGAGCAGATAGAACAGGGCGCGGTTTTCGATTTCATACTGCCCTTTCTCTCGCGCCTTGTACAGCGCCTGCATGGCGTAGCGGTTACAGCCGGCGATGTCTGCCCGGTAATAGGCCAGTTCGGCCCGGGCCAGGTCGTCCAGCCCGTACATGCAGCCGTCCATCATACGGGAAATATGTGGCACCGCTTCTGTGACGGCTTCTATATATTTTTCCGGCTCGCCCTTTTCCCCGCGGCCGATCCGAATGACAAAGGGCGCTATCGTGGCGACCCGCATAATTCTCCGCAAAACAAAACTGCTGCCCCGCACATAGCGGTCTGCCTTCTCAAAGTATTGTGCAAACTGGTAGTCTCCGGTCTCGTTGCAGGTAATCATACGCGCGTAACCCAGCAGGTAGTAGGCCCCCGCCAACAGGGATTTCTCAAACACGCCCTAATAAAATTACAAATTATCGGCAGATAAGCAGGTATAAAGAATTAAATTTATAAATGGCAAGGCATTGACAGCGAAAAGGGTTTATGATAAACTATACTAGAGTAGTGGTGCTTCCTCTATCAAAAGGAACTGCCCGGAATCAATGGTTGTCGCATTCGCTACAATAGACCAAAACAACAATCAACAGGCAACTGGAAAAGCACGCAGAATCAAGGTACAGTTTTATGTAACTCAGTAGCTCGTATATATTTTGGTTGATTCCGTCCGGAGGCACCTGTTGCGGATGTAGCTCATCTGGTAGAGCGCCACCTTGCCAAGGTGGAGGTAGCGAGTTCGAGCCTCGTCATCCGCTCCATTCTTTTTCTGCAACAGAATCGGCGCCATAGCCAAGTGGTAAGGCAGAGGTCTGCAAAACCTTTATTCCCCAGTTCGAGTCTGGGTGGCGCCTCCATCAGAAACCCGCATGGCGTAAGGCTTTGCGGGTTTTCACTATTTTATGGGGCGGTTCAAAAAAGTCAAAAATAAGCGTTTGCCCCCCATTTGCCCCCCATAAAATTTGAAAGGAGCGTATCATTATGACAGCAAGCGACTATACCCGGTATTTGTTTCAAGAACCGATAGTAACGGAGGAAGCCATAGACGAGGAAGCTGTCTATACTTGAACTCCG
>Ga0123353_10002250_pt1 | contig 23917 bp, 27 predicted proteins | sample TergutLab28metaG_3_FD_92763 | JGI IMG/M metagenome (GOLD analysis project Ga0123353, IMG submission 92763) | Labiotermes labralis P3 segment gut microbial communities from Petit-Saut dam, French Guiana - Lab288 P3 | ecosystem: Host-associated > Arthropoda: Insects > Digestive system > Gut ... | reverse complement strand
TATTTTGACATGGTCGGCTACGGCAACCATACACCGGTGTTGAAAAAGTCGATGGAGGCGGATTTGACGGCAAGTCTGCACAGCATCGCATTCCGGGCGACCAAGGCCGAATGCCTCGACCTGCCGGAAACCACCGACATAATCAGAACCGTGGAATTGGAGCCCGCCGCCATGAAGGTCTACCGCGACCTTGTCAAAGAGAGCTTCGCGGAGCTCGGCAGCGACAGTAAGGTTACCGCCACAAATATCCTGACCCGCTTGCTTCGGCTCTCGCAGTTAACAGGCGGATTCATCGGAGATGACGAGGGCGGCGCTCCTAAAAATATCAGCCACTCAAAACTGAACGCCCTGTCCGACATATTAGACAACGCCGTGCAGGAGGATAAAAAGCTGGTTGTCATAGCCCGCTTCGTGCCGGAAATCAAGGCCATCTGCTCCATGCTCGAAAAAAACAACATCGGATATTCCTGCATCATGGGCGGCGTGACCGACAGGGATGAACAGGTCAGCCGTTTTCAAAACGACCCGGACTGTCAGGTGTTTGTGGGACAAATCGCCACGGCGGGCTTGGGCATCACCCTCACCGCCGCCAGTACGCTGGTGTTCTACTCCACCGATTACAGCATGAGCAATCATGAGCAGGCGCGGGCCCGCATCCACCGTGTGGGGCAAAAGGAGAACTGCACCTACATCTACCTCGTTGCCAAAGGCACGGTGGATGAGAAAGTGTTGAAAACCCTGCAAAACAAGGCCGACCTTGCCCGGACGCTGGTGGACGACTACAGGAAAGGGCTTAACCCATTCCAATGAACCGCCGCAGGCGCGTTCATTTATGAAAGGAAATTCTATGGATAAATTATTCAATCTCGCGGATAAGCTCCGCGAACTGCGGGAAGAGAAGAACGACCAGACCGCTATCTTGAAGGACGTCAACTCCGAAATCGACTCGGTGGAGTATGAACTCGCCCAGGCAATGGTTGATGCCGAATGCCCCAACTTCACGCGCGGCGACAGGCAGTTTGTCCTCACGATGCGGACGTACTGGTCAGCTGCGGACGGGCAAAAAGACGCGCTCTACGATGAGCTTAAAAAGCAGGGACACGAGAGCCTCTTTACCGTCAATTCGCAGACCCTCGGCAGTTTTATCCGCGAGCAGGCGGAAAACTACGCCGCCGAACATGACGGCGAAGAAGGCCTTCCCGACTGGCTGACCGGCAAGGTCAAAAGCTATGACGGCGTCGGCATCACCATCAAAAAATCCAACAAATAAGGAAAAGGAGAAATTTATCATGTCTACTGGCAAAAACGAATTGGCGACACAAAACGCCTCCGGTTTTCTCGCCGAAACAGGCGGGGACATCAGCGAGCTTATCCGTCAGGAATTGGACGGCTTCGACCTCACTTTTGACAAGGTGAAAATCCCGTCCGGCGGCGGCCTTGCCTATGAACTGCCCGGAGAGGACGGCGAGCCCATCCCCGTCCCGGAATTTTCGGCGGTCATTCTTTATCATCATCCGCTCAATGTCTACTACAAAACGGCGTATCAGGGAGGGAACGCGCCACCGGACTGTTTCGCGGTTGACGGCAAGCTCGGTGTCAAGCAGGAGACCGGCGAGGTCTGCTGCTGCGACAGCTGCCCCCTCAACGAATTCGGCTCGGCGGACGACGGTTTCGGCAAAGCGTGCCAGAACCGTAGGCACCTTTACATTTTGCGTGAAGGCGAATGTCTGCCCATGCTGCTGTCCCTGCCCGCGACCTCGTTAACGGCGATGCGGGAATACACAAAAACTCTGCTGAGAACAAGGTGTTCAAGCGATACCGTGGTGACGCGCTTCGGTCTGCAAAAGGCCGTCAGCAAAAACACGGGCAAGGACGAAAACGGCAAAGAAAAAGGCAATATCACCTATTCCCAGGTGAAGCTGAAAAAAGAGCGAGGTCTGACCGCGGAAGAGTGCGCTTACATCAAAAAGCTGGCGGAGCAGGTCAAGGTCTACAGCAAGACCGCCCCCGTCGCCAATGATGCCGATGTTGCTGTCGACCCCGAAACGGGCGAAGTTATAGAGCCGCTCAACTAAAAAGATGTCCGGGCTTGGGAGCGTGACCCGCTCCCAAGGCTCCGGCGGAAAGGAAACACGCTATGTATAAATGTATAACAAAAATCGCTGAATTAAGGGATTATCTCAATCTTGCGGGCATCGTTGCTTTTGACTTCGAAACCGCCCCAGACGAAAAATACCGCGATGAGGAAAAAGCGGCCCTCGACCCGCACAAGGCACATATCGTCGGCATTTCGTTCAGCAAAGCCGAAGGCGGCGGCGTCTATCTTCCCGTTGCTCACAAGGTCGGGAAGAACGCCGAAAATCTCACGGAAATATGGCAGTGGCTTGCGGAGGAGTTTTTCGCCAGTGCAAGCATTATAAAAATAGCCCACAACCTCGCCTTTGAATCTATGTTCCTGTATGCCCGCGGTATTGTATTGCAAGCCCCGGCCTACGACACCATCGCCGCAAGCCAGCTTACCCTCAAAGGCAACACAGCGTTTCGCTCCCTTTCCGACAGCGGATTGAAAACCCTTGTGCCGGAACTGTTCGGCGAGGAGCTACCATCTTTCAGCGAGGTCACGGGAGGCCGCCATTTTGACGAGCTTGACCCTGACGATCCCGAAACCGTCCGCTACGCCTGCGCCGACTCGGATTACAGCTTGCGGCTGTATTATCTGTTTAACGGCTGGTTTGATAAATGGATGCCGAAGCACCGCGCCGTCGTGGAACAGATAGAATCCCCGACAGCCGTCTACTGCGGACTTATGAAGTATAACGGGATTTGGGCGGACGCCGGGCTTATGACCGCCAAGTCAGCAGAGTGCGAGGATCGGTTCGTCAAGCTGCGGGAGGATATCGCCTTCATCATCGGCGACGTGAATATAGGCGCGAACTGCTCTACATCTGCGTTCAAGCAATATCTGTATAAAGACCTCGGCTTGCCCGTGCGGAAAACAACGGCCACGTATCAGGAGGCCGCGGACGATGAGGCCATGATTCTGCTGCATGAGTGGTGCGAAACAAACCGCCCCGAACTGGCGCCGCTGTTCAAATTGGTTCAGGAATACCGCCGCTGGGGAAAAATCAAGTCAACCTATGTGGACGGATATATGAAACATATATCTCCCGTTACCGGGCGCGTACACGCCGACCTTATGCCCCTTGCCACCGAAACCGGCCGTTTCGCCGCCCGCAACCCCAACCTTCAAAATATGCCGAGGGCGGGAGCCGACGACGTGGGCGTCAGGAATTTCTTCATAGCCCCGGAGAGCAAGGTTCTGTTATCGCTGGATTTCTCGCAAATCGAACTTCGCGTCGGCGCTTTCTACTGCCGGGACGAAAAGATGCTGGAAACCTACCATACAGGCGGCGACATACACGACCAAACGGCAACGGTTATTTATGGCGAAGGTGCCCATGACAAAGAGCAACGCACCATAGCTAAGAACGTAAACTTCGGCACTTTCTTCGGATTGTTCCCCCGCGGACTCCAGCGCACATTGAAATTCAAAGCCAGGCTGGGTGTGTCCCTTGAGCAATGCGAGCGGATCATCTCCAACCTTAAAGCCGGGTATCCGAAATTATCGGAATGGCAGGAGGACACAAAAGCGGCGGCGGCAATCAGGCGATATACGGAAACACTGTCGGGGCGCAGGCGCTATCTTCCCGATATTAATTCTACCGTTTGGAGCAAGAAATCCTTCGCAGAACGCTGCGCTCTTAACAGCCCTATACAAGGCACGGCGGCCGACGTCCTCAAACTGGCGCTGGGCAGGATCATCACGGGACTGCCTGACAGACCATGGCTCCGACCGCTTCTGCAGATACACGACGAGCTCGTTTTCGAGCTTCCCGCTAATAAAACAATAGACGCAATCGGGTTCATTAAGGCCTGCATGGAAGCGCAGCCTTTCCCCGGTTTTGACGTACCCATAACAGCCGAAGCCGCCGTTGGTGTGCGCTTTGGTGAGATGAAGGAGGATTTTTAAGATGGATTTATACAAAAGGGCGGTAATGGTCGCCGAACATATTATTGAGACCCGTGACACGGTCAGGGAGGCCGCGAAGGCATTCGGGATCGGCAAAAGCACCGTTCACACCGATATCGTGAAACGGCTGAAGCATGAGAATTACTCATTGTACGAAGAAGCCGCGGCTGTGCTGGAACAGCATCTGCAGGAGCGGCATATCCGGGGCGGCGAGGCGACAAAAGCCAAGTTCGAGGTTTTGCGCGCCGTTACAAAAAAGGCGGAGGTATAGCAAAATGTCAGATATTAACAACCCTAAAAATATTAAAAAATTTACGGAGGAACAGACAATGTATAACAACGGCAATGAAAAATCCACAAGGCAAATACTGAAGAACGTAGCCCTCGCGGCCTGCGTACCGACCAATTATCAGCGCGGCACCGACGACGCCCAGGTCGCGGACATCGTGAACGGCTTTGACGAAGCGAGGCTCGGCGCACTTACCGTATCCCTGCGCGACGGGAACTACCATATCGTGGACGGTCTGCACCGCTCCAAGGCTATGAAAGCCCTCGGTTACACCCACGCTTTGTGTATCGTGCTGACGGGCATGACCTACGAGCAGGAGGCGGAATATTTCCGCAAACAAAATGAGAACAAGCGCATCATTTCCACCTTTGACGATTTTAAGGCGGGCCTTGAGTCCAAGAACGAGACCTGCATGAAGATTGACAAAATCGTCAGGGCTAATGACTTTCAGGTAGGCAGGGGCGGCTTTTTCAAAATCGCCGCGATCAGGGCACTGTTCACCATAGTCGAGGATTACGGCTTTGACGTGCTTGACGACACCCTCTGCCTTATCGCCGCCACGTGGAACGGGATAGCGAAAGCCTCCCAGATTGAGAGTTTACTGGGTGTAGCTGAGTTCGTACACCGTTACGGTATGGTTGAATTCTCCGAGCGGCTACGCGACAAGTTTACGGTGATTTGGTACGAGTATTCCGAATCTATGCGCGTCAGGGGCTCCGTCGGCTCGAACGCCTCCCGCAAAAAGTTCTGCCGTGCCCTTGTGGAATATTACAACAAGGGGCTGGGCAGCAAAAGTAAAAAACGCCTTGTGTGGGAGGAATAAAGAATGTTAGTCGATATCAGAAAAATAAAGGTCACGGAACGTATACGCAAAGAAGTAGGCAAGATTGAGGAGTTGGCGGCGAACATACGGGAACACGGTCTCATTATGCCGATTGCCGTTATGCCGCTTGGCGGCGGGGAGTATCAACTCCTCGCAGGCCTCCGGCGGCTGAGAGCCATGGAGCTTAACGGCGAAACGGAAATAGACGCCAAGGTGTTCCCCGCGTCAGATGCGGAAGCCGCGCTCAAGATAGAATATTCTGAAAACGACCAGCGCGAGCCGTTTACCTATTCGGAGAACATGGATTACGCGCGGTTGGCCGAGGAAATCGAAACGGCAAAAGCGAAGGAACGTATGCTGGCCGGAAAAAGTCCCGAACGCACAGACCCTGTGGACCATGGTCCACAGGGTGGCAATAAAAGCCGCGACGCAATCGGCGCGAAAATCAACATGAGCGGCAGGCAATATGACCGCGCGAAATATATCGCTAAAAACGCGCCCCAAGAGATTATTGACGAGCTTGACCGCGGCGAACGAAAAATCCGCAGCACATACGATGAGCTCCGCGCCAAAGAAAAAGCCGCCGCACAGCCTCAAGAAGAAAATATAGCGGCGGAAACGGCGCCCGCCGCCGTGATTCCCGCTGCAACAGAGCCGAAATCAGATACCAAGAAAGAAGCGGAGTTGCAGCCTGCGGCCAAGCCGGAGCCGCAATCCCAAAAGCCGCCCCCTCACCCGTTCCGCGGCAAAACAGACCCCGCGCTTGAAAAACTCAGGGCGCAGGAGGCCGAGGCTGCCCGCAAGAGGCAGGAGTTCGATAACCTTTCCCCGGATGAAAAAATCGCGGAGCTTCAGAGCCGCCTTAAAGAGGAGCGCATCCGCGCCAACGACGCCGAGTCAAGGCTTGAGCGGGAAAAGGAACTGCGCCGTAACGACGTTTATCACCGTGACGGGACGATTGAGATGCTTAACGGCCGGGTTGCATCCCTTGAGGCCGCCCTGGACGCAGCTAACGCGAGGATAAGAGAACTGGAGGAAAAACATGAGCGTCAATAAATATAACCATGAGCGGTACCCCGACCCTACGGCATACGAGGCTCTGACGGCGGTGCGGCGCGAAGAAAAAAGGAGAAGCCGTGTCTACCGCCCGCTGGTATACATATGCAGTCCCTTCGCCGGTGACGTTGAGCGGAACATAGAGAACGCCCGGAAATATTGCGCTTTCGCCGTTAAACAAAAGGCCATACCCCTCGCGCCCCATCTTCATTACCCGCAGTTCATGGACGACGGCGACCCCGCCCAACGGAAAGACGGCCTGCGATTCGCTTTGATTCTGCTGGTCAAATGCGACGCGCTGTGGGTGTTCGGGGAGCGGATATCGGAGGGGATGAAGAAAGAAATCGCTAAGGCCCGAAAAAAAAGCATCCCCATCAAATTCTTTACAACGGATTGCGAGGCAAGGATGATATGACGTTTCCCAAAGAACTTACCGATTTAAAACAATGGATATGCTGGCGGCTGGAGCCCGACCCCAAAGGCGGCAAGGACAGAAAAACGCCTTACTGCGCCTTGAGCGGCAAAAAGGCATCCTCCACCAATCCCGAAACATGGACGGACTGCGAGACCGCCCTCGAAATCAAGGGAAAATATCTTTATACGGGCGTCGGCTTCGTATTCGTCAGGGACGGCGGGCTCGTCGGCGTGGACATAGACCATTGCCTCGACGCCGCCACGGGCGAGCTTAACCAAACCGCCGCCGACATCCTCGCCATGCTGCCCCCGACCTACATCGAGGTCAGCCCTTCGGGTACGGGGCTGCATATATTCCTTAAAGGCGAGATGCCCGAAGGCGGCTGCAAAAACGCCAAGACCGGCGTTGAGATGTACGCCCATAGCCGGTATTTCACCATGACGGGGCGGAAATACAAAGGCGGCGCCGATGGTATCGCCGAAGACGGCGGCGCGCTGCGTAAAATCCATGCCACCTTTATCCGCCCCAATCAAAAGCAGCCGAGAAAAAAGAAGCGGCAGGCCTCGGCGCCCCTTTCCGATGAGGAGTTGTTGGAGAAAGCCCGGCAATCCGGCGCGGGTGAAGCTTTTGCCCTGCTGTGGGACGGCAAGTGGCAGGATTTGTTCGGCAGCCAGTCCGAGGCGGATATGTCCCTTTGCTGCAAGCTGGCGTTCTGGTCGGGGAAGAACCGCGAACAGATGGATAGGCTCTTCCGGCAGTCGGCGCTTATGCGCCCGAAATGGGATGAAAAACATCATGCCGACGGCGCTACCTACGGCGAGGAAACCTTGAACAAAGCCGTCGAAGCCACCGAAAACGTCTACAGCCCGGATTCCGACGCCCCCGTGTTTCAGTTCGACGGACGGTATTTCCGAGCCAAGGGCGACAAGATTTATCCCCTTACCAATTTTATCGTGGAGCCCGTGGAGATGCTGCTGGCGGAGGACGAGGCGCAGCTTACCGCAGACCTTATTACAACGGGCGGCGAAACCTTCCGCCAGACCTTTATGGCTTTCGACTTCGCCAACCCGCAGAAGTTCAAGGGCGTGTTGAATAAACGTACTATAGCTTTGTCCTATCTCGGCAGCGAGGGCGATTTGGAATTATTCAAGGGTTATGTGAGCGACCTGCCCTGGGACAAAAAGAAAGGCATCCGCGCCATCGGTATCCATGAACATGGCGGCAGGCCTGTGTTTGTGTCGGGCGAGGGCGCTTGCGAGGCGGGCGGCTCCGCCGTGGACGACATCGTGCAGCTTGAAAAACAGCAATCCATTCAAAGCAGTATTTTATCTAAGAAAATGATAACGGCGGAACAAATGAAACAAATCGGTACATGGCTTATGGCTTTCAACGAGCCCGCCAAAACCGTGGCCGTGCTTGCGTGGTCTGCGGGCTGTTTTATCAAGCCCCACCTGCGGAAAGCGAACATAAAGTTCCCGCACCTATTTCTTATCGGCGAGGCCGGGAGCGGCAAATCAAATACCCTTGAGCGGGTTATACTGCCCATCTTCTCCCGTACAAAAGTCACCGCCGCGACCCAGGTGACGGCGTTCACCCTTATGCGTGAATCGGCCTCCTCCAATCTCATACCCCAACCCCTTGACGAATTCAAGCCGTCCAAGATGGACCGCTATAAACAAAGCGTCCTGTATAACCATTTCCGGGACGCATACGACGGGCATGAAGGTATCCGCGGCCGCGCTGACCAGCAGACAATAACCTATGAACTGCTCGCCCCTATGGTCGTGGCCGGGGAGGAGTCCGCCGACGAGGCGGCGGTGAGGGAACGCTCCATTGAACTGCTGTTCTCCAAGAAAGACCTGAAAAGCGCCGATTGCCGTGCGGCGTTCCGTAAGCTGTGTATCCGCGAGGATTTGCTCGGCGCTTTCGGTCGGGGCTTATTGGACGCCGCCCTGCGGACGGATTTCAAGGAAGCCGCCACATGGCATGACGAGGCCCTCTCCTCCTTTTCCGACGCGCTCCCGGCGAGGGTGGTCAGCAACCTTGCCTGCGCCGATGCCGGGCTTCGCCTCATGGAAAAGCTGTGCGCCGCTTTAGGTTTGACATGGCATGAGGTATTTCCGATCGGCCTTTCCGACTGCCGCTGTTTCTTGGAATCCGGCGTCAGGGAGTATCTGTTCGACGGCGGCGACAGCAACAAGAGCGTGGTGGAGCAGACCTTTGAGGTCATGGCTCGGATGGGGCTCGACGGGGAAAGCGAATACAACCTCAGTCCCGACGGCAAAGTCCTCAGCCTGTGGCTCAACCACATTTACGACAAATATACTAAGTATCGCCGCGAATACGCGGTGTCCGGGGAGGTTTTGGTCTATGCGCAGTTTAAAAAGCAATTGGAACACAGCGATATCTTTATCGCCAAGAACAAGCAGATGTGGCTGGGCAGCGACAACCGCAAGGTCTGGCAGGTGGATTTCGGCGTCCTCACCTCACGGTGCGACGTGTCGGGGTTTGAGCCGAACCCAAAGCCCCTGCGGGATTCTAACCTCTAACTTTTCATGCTTCAAAGAAGTTAGGGTAAAAAACACAGATGTATCGAGGCTTCGCCCCCGTTTCCTAACTTCTATCTTTTATAAAAGTATAGGTATAGGAAAAACGAATACACGCACCTGCGCACGCACACGCGCACGCGCGCATATAGCCGAAGCTCTGCAAATGGAGGTTAGCGGGTTAGAAGTTAGGAAAGGATGTAATCATCGTGTTGGAAAAAGACATCACCAATAAAATTATGAAATATCTAAAGACCGTCCCCGCTTGCTTTGCGTGGAAGACCCACGGCGGGATGTATGGTACAGCCGGGATGCCCGATATCGTCTGCTGTATCGGCGGCCGGTTTGTGGGGCTGGAGGTTAAGCAGCCCGGAAAGAAGCTGACCGCCCTGCAGGAGGACGCCATCAACAGAATAAACGCCGCTGGAGGGATCGCCGCCATGGTGACAAGCGTGGGCGAGGTCAAGGAAATCCTCATGGGGATGAATGATAAAAGTTTATGAAAACAAATACGGTTAGGAGGCCCGGCGTATGGACGCGAAAGAATACCTTTCCCAAATCGGGAAAATCCAAAAACGAATAAAATGCCTGACGGAGCAGCTGCGCTTCATGCGCGACGCCTCCGAATGCGTCACCTCCGTCATCAGCGATATGCCAAAGGCCGCAACCCGCAACATACACCGCCTTGAGGATTCCGTGATCCGCATATCGGAACTGGAGGATAAACTGAGTCAGGAGCTCGACAAACTGGCCGAAGCCAACAGGTTCATCTGCTGTCTGCCAGACCCTCAGTGGCAGGACGTGATAATAAAGCGGTACCTCAATAAAATGATGTGGGATGAGATTACCTCCGAGATTGACCTGAGCTCCCGCCAGACTTACCGCATACACGGCCTCGCCCTTGATTTTCTCGACAAGCTTCTCGCCGACGGCAGTGAATGGCAGTCCGTGGCAGTTGATGGCAGTTGACGGCAGTCAATGGCAGTCAATGGCAGTTCGGCGTCAGTAAATGGCAGTCAATGGCAGTTCCAGTCAGTTGAATGGCCCAAAAAGACCTGTTATACTAAGAGAGTAAAAGTTTGCTCAAAAGAGGCGTTCCTTTCAGGGGCGTCTTTTTTCTTTGCATCGAAAGGACTGAAGCCCCATGCCACATAAACCGAAAAGCCCCTGTGCCCGCCCCGGCTGCCCGAAACTGACAGCCGGGCGTTTTTGTGAGGAACACGCCAAAGAGGACGCCCGCGAGTACGAACGCTACCGCCGCGACCCCGAGACCCGCAAACGCTACGGCCGGGCGTGGAAACGAATCCGTGACCGGTACATCGCAAAGCATCCCCTGTGCGAACAGTGCGAGAAAGTCGGACGAATCACCCCTGCACAAGAGGTTCACCATATTTTGCCTCTTTCCGAGGGCGGCACCCATGATGAGGAAAATCTCATGTCTTTATGTTCCTCCTGTCACTCCGGGATTACCCTGACCGCCAACAACCGCAGCCGGGGGTAAGGGGCGGTCTTAATCTCCGGGAGTATTTCCCATTTGCAACGGCGTGGGGTAACGCGCAAAAAATCGCGTAAGTATTTCGGGAATAGGCAAAAAGTTTTATGCATTGATTTATATAGCTTTTTGCCCCGAAACTTACGCCGGAAAACAGGCTGAAAAGAGCCTAAATACGCACAAATAAGTTTTTTTATATAAAAAAGTATCAAAAAGTTTGAGGAGTGATGACCATGGGTACACGGGGCCCGAAGCCCGGAAACGGCGGCAGGCCAAAAAAGCCGCTGGCGGATAAAGTGCTGGAAGGCAACCCCGGCCGCCGGCCACTGGAGATAGTAAAATTCCCGACCGCAGAGCTAAAGGGCGAGGATATGCCGCCGCCCAAGGAATACCTGTCAGAAAAGCAGAAAGACGGCGAGGCCACAATCGCGGCGGAAGTATATGAGAACACATGGAACTGGCTCAAGGCCCGCGGATGCGTTCAGCTTATCCCCACTGAGATTTTGGAGCATTACGCCCAGACTGTGGGGCGCTGGGTGCAGCTTGAGCGCGCCATTACCCTGTACGGCTTCCTCGGCAAGCATCCCACCACCGGCGCGCCGATACCCTCTCCCTTCGTGACAATTGCCGGAGCCTACATGAAACAGGCGAACAACCTGTGGACTACCATTTTCCAGACGGTCAAAGAAAACTGCGCCGCGCCTTTCGAGGGCGGCAACCCCCAGGATGACGTTATGGAACGCTTGCTCCGCTCAAGGCGGGGCTGATTTATTTCAGATTGGAGTTTTTTTGATGTTAGAAAAAGTAAACAAATACCATCCCGACAAGGTGGCCGACCGTATCGCGGGTGCGGTTGTTGACTATGCCTATACGCTTGATGACAACCCCAAAATCGCCGTGGAGGTTCTTATCGGCCATGGCCGGGCGACTGTCATCGCGGAAACAAGCGTAGTCCTTGAGGACAGCGTCGTCGAAGGTGTTGTCGCGCGCATCGCAGGCGTTCCCTCCGAGGACATTGATTTTATTCAGGTTCCTCAAGACCCTCATCTTTCCGAAAATCAATGTGAGGGGTTCCGATGCGGCGACAACGGCGTGTTCACGGCGAAATGGGACGCCGGATATGAGAGGGCCACGGAGCTCGCGCTTGCCCTTGGGGAGCTTTTTCCCTTTGACGGCAAGTATCTCTTTGACTTTGAAAAAAGCAGTGCGACCATATGCCAGTCCAACGCCAAGGCTGCGGACATAGAAAAAGCCGCGGCGCTTTCCGTTTTCAACACGCTTTCTGTCAATCCGCTGGGCGACTGGACGGGCGGCACGGATACCGACACGGGCTGTACCAACCGCAAGTTGGGCAGCGACCAGCCTTTTTGCAACCCCAACGGGCTGCACGGCAAAGACCTGTCGAAAGCGGACGTGTCCGTCAGTATTTACATCAACGCCCTCTCCCGCAAGCTCGGCGGCGTTTTTGTGCAGGCGCATTGTTCCATCGGCGACGAGGCGGTTACGGTTGCTGCCGACGGCAACGCGGAAAAAGTGCCTTTTGCGGACATCGTGAAATTTGCGCGGGATTATATCAACACTCTCGGCGGCTTTGAGAAGTTCGCGGAATACGGAATGAGGTGGGACGGATGAAAACGACAGAACGTTTTGAAAAAGTAAATATTGACAAACTCATCCCGTATGCCCGCAACGCCCGGACGCACAGCAAGGAGCAGGTTCTCCAGCTTCGCGCGTCCATGCGGGAGTTCGGATTCGTCAACCCGGTCATTGTCGACAAGGACTTAAATATCATTGCTGGGCATGGCAGGATCATGGCCGCCAAAGAGGAAGGTATCGCCGAGGTGCCCTGCGTTTTTGTCGAACACCTGACCGACGCGCAAAAGAAAGCCTACATACTGGCGGATAACCGCCTCGCCCTCAACGCGGGCTGGGACGCGGATATGTTGTCGGTGGAGCTCGCTGAATTGCAAGGCGCGGATTTCGATGTGTCTTTGTTGGGCTTTGATGACAAAGAACTGGATAAACTGCTGGGGGCCGATGCGGAGGACGTCAAGGACGACGACTTTGACGTGGAGGCCGAGCTTGAAAAGCCCGTCATTACAAAGCCCGGCGACCTGTGGATGCTCGGCAGGCACCGCCTTGTCTGCGGGGACAGCACGAAGGCTGAAACCTTTGATTTGCTTATGGACGGCAAGGCCGCCAACCTCTGCGTCACCGATCCCCCTTACAACGTGAACTACGAGGGCAATGCGGGGAAAATCAAAAACGACAATATGGCGGACGATAAATTTTATCAGTTCCTCTTTGACGCTTTTACAAACACCGAAAAGGTCATGGCGAAGGACGCCAGCATCTATGTTTTCCACGCCGACACCGAGGGGCTGAACTTCCGCAGGGCATTTGCCGACGCGGGCTTTTATCTTTCGGGGACGTGCATATGGAAAAAGCAGTCGCTGGTGCTTGGCCGCAGCCCGTACCAGTGGCAGCATGAGCCCGTGCTGTTTGGCTGGAAGAAATCGGGTAAACACGCATGGTACTCCGACCGCAAGCAATCCACAATATGGGAATTCGACAAGCCCCGGAAAAACGCCGACCATCCGACCACTAAGCCGATCCCGCTTATGGCGTACCCGATTCTCAACAGTTCCATGACCGGCTGCGTCGTCCTCGACCCCTTCGGCGGTTCCGGCAGCGCCCTCATTGCCTGCGAACAGACCGACCGGGTCTGCCATACGGTGGAGCTTGATGAAAAGTTCTGCGATGTTATCGTAAAACGGGCGATAGAGCAATTCGGGAATTCCGATGAAGTGTTTGTTGTCCGGGGCGGGACGAAAATCCCATACGCGGAGGTGGCCGATCATGACGGATAGAAAATACACCCTCGGTTCTTTGTTCGATGGAAGCGGGGGCTTCCCCCTCGGCGGATTGCTTACAGGCATAGAGCCTCTTTGGGCTTCGGAGGTTGAGCCGTTCCCGATCCGCGTTACTACCAAACGTCTGCCGCAGGTACAGCACTTCGGGGACATCAATAAAATCAACGGCGCGGCCGTGCTGCCGGTGGACATCATCACAGGCGGTTTTTGCTGCCAAGACCTTAGCGTTGCGGGAAAAAGAGTCGGGCTTCACGGCGAACGCTCCGGGCTGTTTTTTCAAATCATCCGCATTGTAAAAGAAATGCGCGCCGCCACCGAAAACGCCTACCCCTCGTTTGTCGTTTTAGAAAATGTGCCGGGTATGTACTCTTCGGCGGGCGGCGCCGATTTTTTGGAGGTGCTCAATGAGCTTATCAAAATCAAACAAGACGGTCTTGTGCCGGACGAAACCCTGTCAATACCTATGCCTGAAAGCGGTCGGTGGTCAACCTCCGGCGAAATTGTGGGAGACAGTTTCTCCCTCGGCTGGCGCACTTTTGACGCTCAATTTTGGGGAGTCGCCCAGCGCCGCCGCCGTTGTTACATTGTCCTCGATCTTGCAGGCGAACGTGCCGGAAAAATACTATTTGACGAAACGCGCCTGCGAGGGCATCCTCCGCAGGGCTGCGGCGCGGGGCAAGAAACTGCCGGAAATCCTGCGGCTGGCGCTGGAGGCTCAGTGCCGGTCTTGATGGATCAGGGCGGCTCGTGCATGGATATTTCGGAAAATGTAACGGGAACGCTCCGGGCGCAGGAACACGGCCACGCACCATGTGTGGTACAGGCGGCGGGCTTTTGTACCGAGCATTCGGCGAAGGCCCGCGGCGTGGGTTTCGAGGAAGAGAAAAGCCCCACCCTCCGCTCCAGCGTCGTCCCCGCCACCGTCCTGTCCTTTGAACCCGGCGCGGTTTCGAGGGTAGGAGGCCACACGGGGGACGATGTGAGCGGTACCCTCCGCGCCAACGCCGGGGACAATCAGCCCGCCGTGGTCTATGACGCGAGGGGCAACGGCGACGGCGTTATCGCCAATACCATCACAGGCGACCATGAGAACAGGGTGACGGATTATACCGCCCTTGCCGTTGAGCCTGTATTAATGCGTCAAAGGGAGGGCTGCCTTGGCGGAGGTAAAGGGCCGCTCCTGCAATGGGATAAATCCGGCACACTGGCTTGCTCCAACGACCAGACCTTATTCGCTCCAAAAGTTTACGGTATATCCTCATATGAAAGCAACGCCATGAAGTCGCCCTCGCCGACTGCCGGAATCTATGAAGCCGACACCGCCCGGACGCTGGACGCCAACGGCGGCAACCCCGGCTGCAATCAGGGCGGCATAGCCGTGGTGTTCGACGGCAAACAGGTCACGTCCAAAGAAAACCGCAGCAACCCAAAGCCCGGTGACCCCTGCCACACCCTTGCATCCGGCTCCGCCGACAGCGCGGTCGTCGCTATTGAGGGCAACGGCTCCCGCCCGTCCCACAAAGGCAGCGGCGTCAGCGAGGACGGGGTTTCTTTCACCCTTAACGCCACCGAGGTTCACGGTCTGGCTTACGGCATAGACCGCGCCGCTTTCAATATGGGCGGGAACGCGCAATATTCCCCGCAGTTTGATATAGAGAAATCCGCCACCGTTGTGGCGAGGGGGCCTAACGCGGTAGCCCATCCGAGCGATACCACCTACTCCATGACCACGGGGAGTTACACGCAGGTCTGCGAGGAGCAGTCGCCGACGCTGCAAGCGAGAGACTTCAAAGACCCGCCCGTGGTCAACCGTTCGCAGTACATCGTGAGAAGGCTGACCCCGACTGAGTGCGCCCTGCTCCAGGGCTTCCCCCCGGACTGGTGCGCCGGGCTTGAAACGCCCGAACCTACCGAAGAGGATATTGTTTTTTGGACAGAGGTTTTCGAGACGCACCGCCGCATCGCCGGGAAGTCATCCAAACCCAAAAGCCGGAATCAGATAATAAAGTGGCTGCAGAACCCACACAGCGATGCAAAAGAGTATTCTATGTGGGGTAACGGCGTCTCGCTTCCCGTGGTGGTTTTTGTCCTGTCGGGCATTGTGTACTATGCTTCGTAAAGCCCCTTTTTCCGCAGGAATGTTCTACATCAAGTGCCTCAGAAATGACTTGATATCCTGTGCTGATGACGGTAATATGACACACGACAAAGGAACACGACACGCGAAAACGTGCCTGCAACCCTTTGAAATCAAGGAAAAAGGAGCAAAAAGACCATGACAAAGACACACGAATTCAACCTGACCGGGGCGGCACGGAAGCCGCTCATCCACGCCATCGAGAGCTTCGCAAACGTAAAAGGCGTTTATCAGGGTGCGCCGAAATTCGGCTACGCCTTCTACGGTATCGGCGTCCTCGACAAAGAGGGCGCGCTCCATTTCGATTGCGACCTGCAGGTCATCATGGACTGCGTTACTTGGCTTGAGGAGCAGGGATTTACCTGCGACACCACCCCGGAAGAAACGGCCGAGCCTGAGATTCCCTGCTTCCCCGAACAGCCCCATGAGGATTGGGAAAACTGCGCCGGGGACTTTCGGGAGTTTGACGGCTTGCCGCCGAAGCGCAAGGGCATCATGGACATCATTGTTGATGAGCTTAACGAAAACGAAGCAGACGGCGGGCATTGGGAGCGGCTGCACAGCACCCCTCAGATGGAATGCGGGGACGGCAAATGGCGCAACCTTGACGGCACGTTCGCGGGCAGCGCCCCCACAGGCGGGAACGGTGCGCAAGAAAACGGCGGCTCCGAACATGACGCCCTTGCCATTGAAATGCCCCTTGACGGCTTCACGCCTGAAAAACTGGATAACCTCGCAAAGCTCATCGACAGCAAGCGGGAGCTTATCAAGGCCGCCATCGGCGCGGACGGAACCCTGCCGGTCAGTCAGACCGAAGAAGGCAACCTGCGCTTCGATTGGTTCCCTTATACCGAAAACGCCGACGAGGTCTCGGCTTACACCACCCTTGTTTCCAAGCTCTGCTCCATGGCAAAAGAACTGCAGCGCGTTACCTCAAAAGAGAAAACCGTATACAATCAACGCTTCGCCTTCCGGGTATTTCTCATAAGGCTGGGTTTTGTGGGGGACGACTACAAAACCGCGAGGAAAATACTGCTCCGCAATCTCAGCGGCAATTCGGCCTTTAAAAACGGCCCGCCGCCGAAGCCGGGCGAAAGCGAGGAGGTCAATGATAATGCCGAGTAAAGCGCAGCTTGAAGCCGCGAGAGCGAAATATCCAAAAGGAACAAGGGTTGAGCTTCCGAACGGCATGGACGACGAATACTCGCCCCTGCCGCCGGGAACACAGGGTACGGTCATCGGCGTGGACGATATGCTGAACCTCATGGTCAATTGGGACAACGGCTCAAAGTTGAACGCCATCATCGGCCACGACTGCATCGTGAAAGTTTCTCCGATTACCGACACCATTATCAACCAAATAATGGAAGTAAGAAAACAGCCAAACTGCCCGAATATGTTTGAAGTGAAAGCGGTCTTTGAGCTTGCCTTCTCACTGGGCTTCGATGAGCTCTGCGACCTTATCTTTGAAAACACGGGCGCGTATTCGGCTTTCATTATCAGCGGAAACAGGGACTGAACCGCAGTCATAATCTGCACAAATGACGCCCCGGATACGCCTTTACATTCTACCTTTTACAGTCTTGCTATTCCGTTTGGTTTACGGTAATATGTGATACAACGAAGGGCAATAACCCCTTTGAAATCAAGGAAAACGGAGGACAACACAATGTGGAGCGAAGGCATTATTTCTTCCCCGACGACGGGCGGCAAATTCAAATACTGGGTGAAGCATTTTGAGGAAGGCAGCGAATACGGCATCGAAAACAAAGGCCGCATTTCCAAGCTGACCATCCGCAAGCTCGGCGAAAGCCGCGACATCGTGAACTACGACAGGGGCTGGGATGTCCCGGTACCCGACAGCGACGAGATACGAGCGGTTTACGCAATTCTGCTTGAAAAGTACAACTGAGGAGGGCAACGACATGGCAAGATGGATTGAAAAGGTATCCTTCGACGGGCGTCACTTTTACGGCGGCATACCGATGGACGACCTCGCCAAGCTGAAGGAAGAATACCGCGCCAACGCATTGCGGGTTTTGGAAGCGGGCAAGGCAGACCACGTCGCCTACTGCCACATCGAATACGATGCGGAGGGCAACGCCGTATCAGCCGACTTCTACAGCGGTTTGGAAATGGACGACGCGACCTTTTATGAACGCACGTCCACCATCCCCGGCACCGACTTCATCGGAGCGGTTCATCGGATGAAATAAGACAGGAGGCACACCAAAATGACCTACAACGAGATTCAAAAGCAACTGCCCGAGGGGGCGAAAATCCTGCGGCAGTACACGGGCTTCGAGGACGGCACACACCGCGTTATCGTCAAACTGCCCGACCGGGAATTTGAAACCCGCTACATCGTCTGCAAAGACAAGGACACGGGGGCGGAAATCCTAATCGAAAAGCCTTAACCAAGAAAATAACCGAGGCCGCCCCGAAAGGGGCTGTGCCTTATATAAATATATATCATATTATAAGCACTGCCTCGGCGGTGTTTTTTTATTGGAGGAACTCAGAATGACCAACGAAAAACCAAAGCTCCACATAGTTTCGCTCTCGGGTGGGAAAGACTCCAGCGCCCTTCTGCTTATGATGGCCGAACGGGGTATGCCCATTGACCTCATCCTTTTTTGCGATACCGGGCTTGAATTCCCCGCCATGTACGGCCATCTTGACAGGCTTGAAAAATATATCGGCATCCCCATCACGCGCATTAAAGCCGATAAATCCTTTGAGTATTATATGTTTGAACATAAACCGAAGAGCAGATACAACACGGCTCTCAGCCGGGAATACGGCGCTGACCGGGTCGGCAACGGCTGGCCGGGGCCACGGATGCGCTGGTGTACCTCGCGGCTGAAGACCGACGTCATCGCCGCCTACCTCAAGCCCCTCAGAAAACAATACAACATTATCGAATATGTCGGCATAGCGGCGGACGAGGCTCACCGCATCAAGGATAAAAACTATCCTCTGGTGGATTGGGGCGTGGCCGAAAAGCAGGCGCTGGAATACTGCTACGCGAAGGGTTTTGACTTCGGCGGGCTGTATGAACTGTTCGACCGGGTTTCATGTTGGAACTGCCCGCTGCAGGGGCTCAAGGAGCTCCGAGCCCTACGGATAAATTTCCCCGAATTATGGGCGCAGCTTAAAACATGGGATGACCGCTCATGGCGCAAGTTCCGGGCGGATTATTCCGTGGAGGAACTGGAGCGGCGATTCGTCTTTGAGGAGGAGCGCCTCGCGGCGGGGCTGTCTATAACGAACCGGGATTTCTTTTATAATCTCAAGTTTTTATTGGGAAAATAGCTGTCCCGTGGAGCCGTCATATTATTTACAATATGGCGGCTCATGCGCCCTTAAAGCTTGGTACATATACATCTTGCTATAATTCTAAATGTGATTTATACTGTGTCTACAATAAGGAAACGGAGGCAAGCACGATGAAAAAGATGGAAAAAGAAACCGCCCGCATAGCAAATGAAATCCTCAGAATTGAAACCCTCGAAACCCGGCGCAGCGACGAACTGGACTTTTACGACCGCGCCGTGTGGAACATCAAAGCCGCCTTAGAGGAAGCGTACAAGGCGGGACAAAAAGACGGGAGGGCGCAGAAATGACGGATTTGACAATGAAGGAACTGAGACTCCACACCTTACGGGGCGACATACAGCAAATCGGAATGGAGAGCGATTACAACAAACGCGGCATTCGTAAAATTTTAGAACGGCGGTATGTACACGGCGCCGAAATCCCCGTCACCCAAGCCGAGTTCGACAGTGTGTTGGATGAGGAATATAAAAAGGTCGAGGCATGGCGCAAAAATCATATATAAACTTGAAAACAACCGGGGAGCCTTTCGGGGCTTTTCCTCGTACAAATAAATTCAACAACAATTACCGCGCCGTTATATTTAAAAAGTTTGTTTATAATATTGCTTGCAATTTAAAACGATTTAAGCAATATATAGTAGTGCTGCTGCGCGTGAGCGGCGGCATATATTTTTTTGAAGGGATGTTTATTGTGAATTGGACAAAAAGCGAACTGGTGAAACTGTGGACGAACAACGAGAAGCGAAGAGAGTTTTTTAAGAACTACAAGGAGTGGGGCGTTTGGCTGACCGTGCCTGAACTTGGATTGGTGTATTATAAATACACGCTCCCGGACGGCGGCAGGATAGTCGCAATGGAATACCAAAGCAAAAATCCATATCCGGCTTACGGCGGAGGGGAAATTCAAACTACCGCATCGTACTATTTATGGGACGGCGAATATTTTAGCCCCACATTCGCAAGCGACTATGAAATCGTGGATCGGTTGAAAAAGCTGAAAGTCACATTGCAGGCGGAGCTACGCTCCGAGCCGGTCGCAGACGCATAAAACAAACAAATGATAAGGGCTCCTTCGGGGGCTCTTATATATTACATTATAAAAGGAGCCTCTCGGGAGGTTCCTTTTCCTTATATATCAAGGAGGCGGCTATGCGCAAGCTAAAAAAATACAAGCCCACAACATTTAAAGCGGCGAATTCGGTCTACAACAAGACCGCCGCCGACTATGCCGTTAACTTCATAGAATCCCTCTGCCATACCAAAGGCACATGGGCCGGGAAGCCTTTTGACCTCATTGACTGGCAGGAGCAGATCATTCGGGACGTGTTCGGTACACTCAAGCCCAACGGATATCGGCAGTTTAACACCGCTTATGTTGAAATCCCGAAAAAAATGGGCAAGAGCGAGCTTGCCGCCGCTATCGCACTGCTCCTCACCTGCGGCGACGACGAAGAGCGCGCCGAGGTCTACGGCTGCGCCGCTGACCGCCAGCAGGCTTCCATAGTCTTTGAGGTGGCGGCGGATATGGTTCGTATGTGTCCGGCGCTTTCAAAACGGGTGAAGCTGCTTGCTTCCACCAAACGTCTTGTGTACCTTCCCACAAACAGTTTCTACCAAGTATTGTCGGCGGAGGCTTATAGTAAACACGGCTTTAATATACACGGTGTGGTGTTCGACGAGCTCCACACCCAGCCGAACCGCAAGCTATTTGACGTTATGACAAAGGGCTCCGGCGACGCCCGGAATCAGCCCCTTTACTTCCTCATAACCACAGCGGGTTCCGATACGCAATCAATATGCTACGAAACACATCAAAAGGCTGTGGATATTCTTGAAGGCCGCAAATCAGACCCTACCTTCTACCCGGTTATATACGGAGCGAAGGAAGAGGACGACTGGACTGACCCGAAGGTATGGAAAAAAGCAAACCCCTCCCTCGGCATAACCGTCCCCATCGAAAAGGTCAAGGCCGCTTGCGAATCGGCAAAACAAAATCCTGCCGAGGAGAACAGCTTCCGGCAGCTACGCCTTAATCAATGGGTGAAACAGGCTATCCGCTGGATGCCGATGGCGAAATGGGACGCGTGCGGGCAGTTGACAGTTGACAGTGGTCAGTGGACAGAATTTGCGGAACGGTTGGAGGGCAGGATCTGTTACGGCGGCTTGGATTTGTCAAGCTCCTCCGATATCACAGCCTTTGTCCTTGTATTTCCTCCCACCGATGATGATGACAAATTCTACATCCTGCCTTTCTTTTGGATGCCGGAAGACAATATCGACCTCCGCGTCCGGCGCGACCATGTTCAGTATGATCTGTGGGAGAAACAAAAACTCCTGCTGACCACCGAGGGAAACGTAGTGCATTACGGATTTATCGAAAAGTTTATTGAAAATCTCGGTGAAAAATACAACATCCGCGAAATCGCCTTTGACCGCTGGGGCGCGGTTCAGATGGTGCAAAACCTTGAGGGGCTTGGGTTTACCGTCGTCCCCTTCGGTCAAGGTTTTAAGGATATGTCCCCGCCCACAAAGGAACTTATGAAACTGACCCTTGAGCAGAAACTCGCCCACGGCGGCCACCCGGTTCTGCGATGGAATATGGATAATATCTTCATCAAAACCGACCCGGCGGGCAATATAAAGCCGGATAAAGAAAAGTCCTCGGAGAAAATCGACGGAGCGGTTGCCACCATTATGGCTCTTGACCGGGCTATCCGCTGCGGCAACGATAACAGCGAGAGCGTTTACAACGGGAGGGGGTTGATTATTTTATGAGCATCTTTTCAGGGCTGTTCAAATCAAGGGATCGACCTCAAAACAAGGTCGGCGGGGGCTGGAGTTTCCTCTTCGGCGGCACCACAAGCGGTAAGCAGGTGAACGAGCGCACGGCGCTTCAGACCACGGCTGTTTATGCCTGTGTTCGGATTTTAGCCGAAGCCGTGGCAAGCCTGCCGTTACATTTATATAGATACACCTCCGATGGAGGCAAGGAACGGGTGGCTGACCATCCGCTCTATTATCTGCTCCACGACGAGCCGAACACGGAAATGACCAGCTTCGTATTCAGGGAAACGATGATGGTGCACCTGCTCCTGTGGGGTAACGGCTATGCCCAAATCATCCGGGACGGAAACGGGCGCGTCATGGCTCTTTATCCTTTGCTCCCGAACAGGATGGATGTCAGCCGGTCGCCGAAGGGCGAACTGCTGTACACCTACCGCCGGGACAAAAACGACCCCTGGGAAAATCCCGGTGATGAAAAAATCACCCTCCGCCGTGACGAGGTGTTGCATATCCCCGGCCTCGGTTTCGACGGGCTGATCGGCTACAGTCCCATAGCCATGGCGAAAAACGCAATCGGCATGGCGCTGGCCACGGAGGAATACGGGGCTTCGTTCTTCGCCAACGGCGCGAACCCCGGCGGCGTCCTCGAACACCCCGGCGTTATCAAGGATATCCAGCGCGTCAAGGAAAGCTGGAACTCAGCCTATCAGGGTACGGGCAATGCCCATAAGGTCGCCGTGCTGGAAGAGGGCATGAAATTTCAGGCTATCGGCATACCCCCGGAAGCGGCGCAGTTTCTCCAGACCCGCAAGTTCCAAGTCAACGAAATCGCGAGGATATTCCGTGTGCCGCCCCATATGGTGGGCGACCTTGAGAAATCCAGCTTCTCCAACATCGAGCAGCAGAGTTTAGAATTTGTGAAATATTCCCTTGACCCCTGGGTGGTTCGCTGGGAACAGGCAATACAGCAGTCACTTATCCTGCCCTCCGAAAAAGGCTCCCTGTTCGTCAAGTTTAATGTGGACGGGTTGCTCAGAGGGGATTATAAATCCCGGATGGAGGGCTACTCCACCGCAAGGCAGAACGGCTGGATGTCGGCCAACGACATCCGCGCCCTTGAGGACATGAACCGTATATCCTCCGAAGAGGGCGGCGATTTTTATCTCATAAACGGAAATATGCGAAAACTTTCTGACCCGTGGTCGGGTACAAATAGAAATCAACAGGAGGCGACAGATACATGAATGTTCAAACGCGGGCGGACAGTCCGCAAACCACGCCGCGCCCGGAGCGCGAATTGCCGGCGGCGGCTCGCCGCTTCTGGAACTGGGTGCGGGATTCCGACAGCGGAGAGCGTACCCTTTATCTCGACGGGGTGATAGCGTCCGAATCATGGTGGGACGACGATATAACCCCGGCCATGTTTAAGTCGGAGCTTTTCGGCGGCGAGGGCGATATAACCATTTGGCTGAACTCACCCGGCGGCGACTGCGTGGCGGCAAGCCAGATTTATTCCATGCTCATGGAGTATAAAGGCAATGTCACCGTCAAAATTGACGGCATCGCGGCGAGCGCAGCTTCGGTCGTAGCTATGGCAGGCACTAAGGTGCTTATGGCTCCCACGGCGATTATGATGATTCATAATCCGCTGACCGTGGCCATCGGCGACACCGAGGAGATGAAAAAGGCAATTGATATGCTTTCAGAATTCAAAGAAAGTATCATTAATTCCTATGAAATCAAGACCGGGCAGTCCCGGACAAAAATCAGCCACTGGATGGACGCGGAAACCTGGATGAATGCCAATAAAGCGATTGAGCTTGGTTTTGCCGACGGCATCCTTGAGGATGAAAAGCGGCAAAACAGCGAGAGCACCTTCGCTTTCAGCCGCCGTGCCGTCACAAACTCCCTGTTATCCAAAGTAAAGCCCCCGGCAAAAGACCCCGAACCCCCGGCATCCGAAAAGCCTAAAGGCATCCCCGCCGAAAGCCTCTATAAAAGGCTTTCGCTTATTTCTCACTAACAAATATTGGAGGTAATTGAAAATGTCAAAAATTCTCGAACTGCGCGAAAAGCGCGCGAAAGTATGGGACGCCGCAAAGGCGTTCCTTGACAGCAAAACAGATTCCGACGG
>Ga0123353_10002247_pt1 | contig 23944 bp, 28 predicted proteins | sample TergutLab28metaG_3_FD_92763 | JGI IMG/M metagenome (GOLD analysis project Ga0123353, IMG submission 92763) | Labiotermes labralis P3 segment gut microbial communities from Petit-Saut dam, French Guiana - Lab288 P3 | ecosystem: Host-associated > Arthropoda: Insects > Digestive system > Gut ... | reverse complement strand
CGATGAATGGAAAGATTTGTACGAATATTGGCTTGCCCAGCTCGCTATTACAGAAGAAGATGATGAAGAATATGATAACATTTTACAGATGATTTCTTACTATAGTTCATTAAAAGATAATTACTTTAATTCAATTATTGTGACTGTAATGAATAATGAGAGGAATATTCCCCTCCAAGTATTGGAGGGGTGCCCGAAGGGCGGGGTGGTTGAACGGGGTAGTTTACTTGAAAACATCACCTTAGCTCCGAACCCCACCACGGGAGAATTGACAATCTCCCCCGCTGGCGGGGGCAAGGGGGTGGAACAATTGACAATTAATAATTAACAATTAAGAATTAAGAGATATTTAACTACATTAAACATTAATAAACTTTTAACCTTAAAATATAAAATGTTATGAACCAAGACAATTATGTATGCAACGTTTGCGGGTATGAATACGATCCCGCACAAGGTGACCCTGATAATGGGGTTGCTCCGGGAACTTCTTTTGAAGCGATTCCTGATGAATGGACTTGTCCGTTATGTGGAGTGGACAAAACCGATTTTTCAAAAGCGTAGAATGAAAAAGGGAATACTGCTCATACTCTCTCTCTTTTTCCTCTTTTCACTTTACGCGCAAGAGAGAGGCTTTGCTCCCACTCAACAGGAAGGGCTTAAAGAAGGAAAAAGCAATTTCAATGGGGGAGTCAGGCTTGGATTTACCGGATCTCAAATTACCAAAGATGGATTTCCTTTTCAAGGGTACAACAAATTTGGGGCATTTGCAGGTGCGTTTGTTAATTTTCCGGTTACAAAAAATGGAAGATGGCTCATCCAGCCTGAGTTAAACTTTATTATGAAAGGCTGCAAACACGTGCCCAAAACAGACGAAGATGGAAACGTCTTCGGCGATCAATATGTGTTGCAATTGATGTATGGCGAGATCCCGATATTGGTGAAATGGAAAATAGTAAGAGGACTTGAGTTGGAACTGGGTCCCGCTTTCGGATTCTTATTTAAAAATACGGAAGTAGAGAAAGTGAATGGTTATATTAACGTAGGCGCTCCTCCTTTCTTCCGTTTTGAATTTGCGGGAATTATCGGAATAGGATATCTCTTTTATAATCACTTAGGGATAAATCTCCGCTATGAAAATTCTCTGTTACCTGTGCGCAAAATTAGTAAAATAGACTGGTTATATCTTTTGGGTGGCCAGCATAATCAATCGTTTTGCTTTAGTGTGTATTATCAGTTTTAATTATGTTGGAATCCATTCACCATAAAATTAACCTCGGGTTGCACGTTATTAAAAAACTTCCTTCCGGCTTTCATGCAATAGAAACTGTTTTTTATCCTTGCCATAATTTTGAGGATACTCTTGAGATCAATGTTTCATCTCAATTTTCATTCACATTGAAAAATGCTGATTTTCATTGTAATGATGAAGACAATTTGTGTGTAAAGGGATATCGTTTGCTGCAAAACAGCTACCATTTTTCGCCTGTGGCGATCACACTCACCAAGCAAATTCCATCAGGGGCTGGCTTAGGGGGAGGGTCTGCCGATGCCGCATTAACACTGAAAATGCTTAACCAACTCTTTATGTTGGGGCTTGACACAGCGCAACTTCACGAATTTGCCACACAATTGGGCAGCGACACACCGTTTTTCTTGTACAACACCCCGATGTATGCTACCGGTAAAGGTGAAATACTAACACCCATTGCATTAGACCTATCCAACCATAAGATTGAGATTGTTTGCCCAAATATCTCTATCTCTACTGCACAAGCCTATAGTGCCATTACCCCCAAGCAACCCGAATGCTCTTTATATCAAACCATTCTTTCTCCGATTGAAACATGGAAAGAAAGCCTTGTTAATGATTTTGAAGAGATTATCTTCAAACAGCATCCGCAACTTAGAGAGATAAAGAACCATTTTTACGATAGAGGAGCGGTATATGCTGCCATGAGCGGAAGCGGAAGTGCGGTGTTTGGGATTTTTAAGACAAAAAGTCTTTCCAAAAAATGACACAACAGTACGAATCCATACCCTCTAACCACGAACTATCTTATCCGCAGTCTCTGTCCTTCTCGCAGGAAGTCACTTTTCATATTGTTGAGTTTCTTAATTTTATCTATAGTAGTTCTATATTTTTTGGCTAACGCGCCTAATGTATCTCCTTTTCGAACAGTAATATATACAGGAGATGATGAGTCAATGGGTTGCCCATCCTGGTCTGATTTAAGAACAGCATCTGTATTTGTTTTTATTACTTTTCCGCCGACAAAGAGTGTGTCGCAGGCAAGTTTGTAGTTTTGAAAATCAATAATGCGTGCAGGGTTAAAATGTTGTCCCAGATAGCGAGTTTCAAAATGCAGATGGTTTCCCCTTGATCGTCCTGTATTTCCTCCTAAGCCGATAGTATCTCCTGCTTTAACTATTTGCCCCGGATTTACTAAACGACGATACAAATGGGCGTAATACGTTTCCAACCGGTTGTTGTGGCGAATGATCACCAAGTTCCCGTATCCACCATTATTATAAGTAGATACACGCACAACACCATCAAATGTCGCTACTATGGGAGTCCCCTCAGGGAATGGAATATCAATCCCCCAATGTGTTCTGCCTCTGCGCCTCTTCACCCCATAAAAGGAGGTAGCTTTATATTTCACAGGATGCACGTACTCTCCTAAAACGATAGTGTCTGGATGAATTGTGCGGTCGTGCACATAGTGTACTCTTAAAATATCGAAATTTGAATAGATGCCATATCCTGCCATCCATTTAAAATAAATAAACATCATGGATTGATCGGCACTGAGGTCATCCTCATATTCATCAATATCTTCTTCTTCTTCTATTAAGGGTTCATGAAAGGATAGAGTATCACTTTCATTAAAAATGAGTTGATTATTCTTATTTTGAAATTCTTGCGCAATGCTTACAAACGGGGAAAGCAGCAATATTAAACAAAGCAAGTATGAAAATTTCGTTGTACAGGATAGCATTTTTTTGATTTTTAGTACTTTAGTCTTTTATTGATTATGGGCGCAAAAGTATTTTTTTTTTAATACTCTTCTTGTGTAACAAAAACCTTGGACTACCCTTTTTTCAAATGGCACCTTTTTGTTATTCAAAAAAACTATATTTGCGGCTCAAATCTAAAACGATATGCAGTACTATAATTCAAAAATAATTTCTCAAAAAAAAATTGCCTCCGAGATTTTTCATTTAACGGTTTCCAAGAATGATGAACCTGTTGCGCCCGGACAGTTTTATATGCTGAAAATCAATGACAATTCATTACCCTTGATGCGCCCGATAAGTGTGTATAATGTTGAAAATGAATTGCTGCATTTTTTGTATAAGGTGGTAGGTAAAGGAACGGAATTGCTTGCTAAACTCAAAAAAGGAGCGTCAATTGAATTATTAGGCCCTTTAGGAAATGGCTTCCCCTGCCAGGAAGTTTTTGGAAAAATTGCTTTGATTGGAGGCGGAATTGGAATCCCTCCTCTGTTTGAAACAGCTAAGAAACTTTCTAAAAAAGAGTGTAAAGTAGATGCGTTTTTAGGATATAAAGATGAACTTTTTGCCTTTGAACCTTTTGAAGAGGTGTGTGAAAATATTTTTATCGCCTCCGAAACAGGAAATGAAGGTTATAAAGGATTTATTACCAATATTTTTCTTCCACAAAACTATAATGCAGTCTTTACTTGCGGTCCGGAAATAATGATGAGAAAAGTGAAAGAATGTTGTGATTCACAAAAAGTTCCTGTTTGGCTCTCTATGGAAAACAGAATGGCTTGCGGTGTAGGCGCTTGCTTAGTGTGCACTTGCAAAACAATTGAGGGAATGAAGCGTTGTTGCATGGAGGGTCCTGTTTTTTCAGGAGATGTTCTCTCTTTTTAGTTCAATATTAAATCTTTGTTTTATGAGAATTGGAGTAAACACACGACTTTTTGTAAAAGGAAAAATGGACGGCATTGCGTGGTTTACTTATGAAATCTTTAAACGTATTGTTGTCCAACACCCTGAACATGAGTTTGTATTCTTCTTTGACAGACCTTATGACCCCTATTTTATTTTCGCAAAAAATGTGAAACCGGTCGTTGTTCATCCGCAAGCAAGACACCCGTTTTTATGGTTTCTTTTTTTTGAAATCGGTATAAAAAGGGCACTTCGTAAAGAAAAAATTGATCTTTTTATTTCACCTGATGGGTGGATATGTTTGGGAACTGACGTAAAAACAATCAATGTTATTCATGATCTGAATTTTGAACATTATCCCTCATTTATAGATCCTTTAAAACGAAAATACTACAAATGGTTTTTTCCTCGTTTTGCAAAAAAATCAAACAGATTGATTACTGTTTCTCAGTTTTCAAAAAAAGATATCATAAAACTATATAATATTGATGAAGAGAAAATTAGCATAGTTTACAATGCGGCTTCAGAAGACTTTTTTGAAATAGACGAAAATACGAAGAGAGAAACTGTGCTGAAACTTACAAACGGTACCCCTTATTTTGTTTTTGTTGGATCTGCGCATAAACGTAAGAATGTGGAGCGGATTATGCAGGCTTTTGATATATTTCGCCAAAAACATGCAGATTTTAAGTTTGTTTTTGCTGGATCTAACAAATATTGGGATAAAGATATTAAAACTACTTATGACAGGTTAAAGTATAAATCGGATATTGTTTTTACCGGATACCTTTCAACAGATGAAATGAATTGTATGGTTTCAAGTGCTTTAGCATTGGTTTACCCTTCTCTTTTTGAAGGATTCGGAGTTCCCATTGTAGAGGGCTTTGCCGCTCATGTACCGGTAATTACGTCAGAGATTACTTCGATGCCTGAGGTTGCAGGAGAGGCAGCGCTATTTGTCAATCCGCTCTCTATTAATGAAATAGCTGATAGTATGGAGAAAATAGCTTTTGATGAACAATTGCGAAATAAACTCATTCAACTTGGCACCGAAAGAAACCAACTTTTCTCATGGGATAAATCTGCACAACAATTTTGGAATCTTATTCTTGAAACTTTTTAATATACTTATGACTACTGCTGCTTTTTTTGATCTTTTTATCCACGAATTGGACGAAAACCCACAACTATTTCCATATTATAAACTGAATCGTGGCTCTTTTGAACAAAAAGAGTTTAGAAAAGCATATTTTCTGCAACGCTTACATTTTATTGAAAAACATGTAGAAAACAGAGAAAATATAGCTGTTTTAGACTGCGGTTGTGGATATGGTACAACTGCATTTTTTTTAAGTATGAACAATATTCACGTAACAGGAACAACACTCGAATTTTATTTCGACCAAATTGATAAAAGAAAAAAATATTGGAGTAATTTCGGAAATATTAAAAATGTTGTTTTTGAATATCAAAATATTCTGGAATCTACTTTTGAAGAAAACTGTTTTGATTATATCATCTTACAAGATACTTTACATCACATTGAACCGATAACAAAAGCATTGCAAATTTTCTACAAATTGCTGAAAAAAGATGGAAAATTGATATTGGTAGAAGAAAACGGAGCATGTTTTGTGAGACAGGCTATATTATTTGCAAAAAGAAGAAATAAAAAAATTATTGAATATTATGACCAGAAATTGCAAAAAAAACTCCTGCTTGGAAATGAAAATATCAGATCAGAAAAAGAATGGATTAAATTGTTTGAAAATGAAAAGTTTGTCAATATAGCGCAAGAAACAAATTATATTCGTTTTTATTACCCTTGTGTGTATAAAAGAAAAAAAATGGAAGAAGTCATTGAAAAAGAGCAAAAAATAGTTAATAAAAATAGTTGGCTTCGACACCATTTTTTCTTTGGAATTAATATGGTGTTTACTAAAAAATAGCATTTAATTGAAAAAAGAACAGTTTTTTATTTTAAGAAAAAAATATCCTCAGTTTCATTATTTGAACTTCGAATTTGAAGTGAAAGGAGATTGTATAATTATGCAGTTTTTCTTTCAAGCGAATGAACTTGTTTTTAGTCCAAAAATGAGTTTGAAGTTTGGGAGATATGCGCAACAGATGAATATTGATGAAATTGAGGGTATAATCTTTAATATTGGACTTATTGAATTAGTAAGCTATTGGAAAGCAACTTGTTCTCCCCAAATTGTAATTCATAATTATACACTTGATAAAGCACAGCAAAAATGGTGGAGAAAATTATACTACAAAGGATTGTCAGAGTTTTTCTACCAAAATGAGATTGATTGCAAGCGTAATAATTTTGTGCGCTTTTCTTTTGCAGCAGATGTAAAACCATATATTGATTTGAAATTCAGTAGTTTAAAAAAAGATATAAGAAAAATTGTTCCTATTGGAGGAGGAAAAGATTCTGTGGTAACATTGGAGGAGTTGCGTAAGAAAAGTGTGGTTATCCCATTCATTATCAATCCACGTGGAGCTACTTTGGATTGTGCGCGTGTTGCTGGTTTTAATAGCATAAATGATATTGTGATTTTAGAAAGAGAGATTGATGCTAAGCTATTATATTGCAATGAACAAGGATATTTAAACGGTCACACTCCTTTCTCTGCCATGTTGGCATTTTACACTTTATTAGTAAGTTATGGAACAGGTGTTAGAGATATTGCTTTGTCGAATGAAGCAAGTGCCAATGAGCCTACTGTGTTAGGAACGGAGGTGAATCACCAATATTCAAAGTCGGAAGAGTTTGAAAGGGATTTTCAGAAATATTTGCTGAAATACATGAACGATTGCGCATATTATTACAGTGCGCTTAGAAATTTATCTGAGTTGCAGATTGCTGAAAAATTTGCGCAACATCCTCAGTATTTTTCTGTTTTTAGGAGTTGTAATGTGGGAAGCAAAGAGAATAGATGGTGCTGTAATTGTCCTAAATGTTTATTTGCTTATATAATCTTAGCGCCATTTATAGATAAAAACAGGCGGTTGGAAATATTTGGCGAAGATTTGTTAAATAAAAAAGAGATGAAGCTCTATTTTTATCAACTTATTGGGAAACAAGTAACGAAGCCTTTTGAGTGTGTAGGAACAGTAGAAGAGGTAGTTACAGCGTTAAGAATGTTAGATATTGATAATGAAAGCAGTTTTTTACTAAACGAATTTCATCTTTTATAGCCGGCTCACTTTTCCATTCACAAGTTTATATTTTTGGTTAGATTCTGTGCAAACTGCAAATCCTTCTAAGTCAAAATACAAACGGTGTCCAAATTCGCTCATCCATCCTGTTTGGCGGGCGGGGTTTCCAACTACTAATGCATAATCGGGTACCTCTTTGGTGACCACTGCACCTGCACCTACAAATGCGTATTTTCCAATATTTCGACCGCAAATAATGGTAGCATTTGCACCTATGGTAGCCCCTTTTCCTACTTTTGTTTTCACATATTGCTCTCTTCTGCAGATAGCGGAACGTGGATTTGAAACATTAGTAAATACCATTGAAGGTCCTAAAAAAACATCATCTTCGCAGGTGACACCGGTATAAATCGAAACATTATTCTGCACTTTTACATTATTTTCTAACACAACTTCCGGAGAAATTACTACATTTTGCCCGATATTGCAGTTTTCTCCAACTTTGCAATTCGTCATAATATGCGAAAAATGCCAAATTTTTGTACCGTCGCCAATATGGCAACCCTCATCAATAATTGCGGTTTCGTGTTTGAAAAAATTCATAGATAATAAGATATGTGGTTATTGTAATTGCTGGATTAATAAGAATTTTCCATTTTTTTGCAGCTATGATAAGATGATTAAAGTTTAAAAAAAAATTCTGGCGAAAATATAAATTATTCTATTTATCAATAGATTTTTTTAAAGAAAAGATTTATCAAGTTCATGTTTTTGCAACCAAATTACCAAAAATGATGTACATTTGCCGCCCAAATAATTATTACATTAATATGAAAAGACAAAAAGTATTATTAATTTTTGCTGTTTTTTTGGCGATTTTATCAATTTTTGCCATTGCTTACAAAAGAGGCGCCTTTAATAAATCTATGAAAACCAATAATTTATCTAATATTTTTGCAATAAAGGATACAACTGATATTACCAAAATCTTTATGGCAAATATGTTTGAGGATAAAGTGCTGCTCACTAAAACTTCAAACGGTTGGATGGTAGATAATTTCAAACCTGCAGCCACGCATAAGATCAAAGATCTGCTTAACACTATGACCTCAATCAGGGTTGCACAGCCTATTGCAAAAAATGCACAAAATAGTATCATACAGATACTTACAGTAAGTTCTACCAAAGTGGAAATTTATGAAACGAAGCCTTTATTTAAACTGTTTGGACATCCTTTTTTTACAAAAGAACGATTATTAAAAACTTATTATTTAGGAGATGCCACCCAAAACAGTTTAGGTTCTTATGCTTCAATTGATGGTATGCCTGAACCTTACATCGTTTATAAGCCAGGTTTTAGAGGATATGTAACCCCTCTGTTTTCTCCAAGACCTATAGATTGGTATTCGCCGCTTGTTTTTTCTACAAAACTTACCCAAATTCAAAACGCTTCTTTCATAGATGATGAGAACCCTGAAAATTCATTCTTCGTTGACAAATCCGGACCCAGAACATTCACTTTGCTTGATGCTAATAAAAATATTGTAAATAACTATGATACAGTGCTGTTAATCAATATGCTATCCGAATTTAGAGAGAGATATTATGAACTGTTTCTTCATAAAATGAGAGAATCATTAAAAGATTCAATCATACAGGCTAACTACTTTAAAACGATATCGGTGACAGATATTAAGGATCAAACAACCACCTTAGATTTATATTTTTTCATTGATGAAGGAGAACTCTATGAAGATGATGAATTGATTGAAGATATCTATTATGATGTTCGCAAGGACCGCTATTACGCAGTAATAAATAAGAATACAGATGAACTTTATACTGTACAATTTCTTCAATATATTCGCCAGCTTCAACCGCTGTCATATTACTTAAGAAAATGATTGTAGATGAATTATGGATGACTCGTGCGCTTCAATTAGCCTCATTAGGGTTGGGAAGAGTATATCCTAATCCGTTAGTTGGGGCTGCAATTATCTATAATGATAAAATTATAGGTGAGGGTTTTCACCAACAGTATGGCGCCCCACATGCTGAGGTTAATGCGATCAATGCAGTTGAAAATCAAGAGTTGTTAGCAAAATCTACACTTTATGTTAATTTAGAGCCGTGCGCACATTTCGGAAAAACACCTCCCTGTACTTCTTTAATTATTGAAAAAAAAATACCAAAAGTGATAATCGGGATGCGAGACCCTAATGAAAAAGTGAATGGAAAAGGCATTAAATTATTGCAAAAAGCAGGAATTGAAGTAATTGAAAATGTTTTGCATAAAGAGTGTGTAAAGCTGAATAAAAGATTTGTTACTTTTCATACAAAAAAACGTCCTTATATTTTTCTTAAATGGGCGCAGACGAAAAATGGATATATAGATATTTTGCGTACTGACGCTGCGCGCCACACTTCATATTGGATTACAAACGAGTCTTTACGGGTTTGGGCTCACAAATTGCGAAACGAAGAACAAGCTATTCTTATAGGATACAACACTTTAAAAAATGACAATCCTCAACTAACCAACAGATTATATGGATCAAACCATCCTAAACGCTTTGTTCTTTGCGATGAACACAAGCCGGAAATTAGCAGGGAATCGTTTTCATTTTTAACAGGAAATATGAATGAACTATTAAATCAACTCTATGAACAAAATATACAATCGCTGATTGTTGAAGGTGGAAAAAAAACTTTACAAAGGTTCTTAGATGCAGATTTATGGGATGAGATTTTTATATTGATTGGAAACGTAGAATGGGGAGCGGGTGTTTCTGCGCCTAAAATACTATATCATTTTGATAATAGGATAATTATTGACGGAGAAGCGATTCATCATTACATTAAAAAAAGTTTATAATAATTTTTTTTTCTAAAATAATTTTTGTTTGAAAAAAAATCTATTTTTGCCGCCCCATTTAAGGGATAGTTGGAGTAGGGTATATCTTAGGTGAATGGGTTTGAAAATCAAGTTGTTTATAAAATATAAAACCAATAATACAATGGGATCAAGAAAAAGATTAGCGGCAGATGCACGAAAAGAAGCCAAAAAAGATGTGTATATGGCTCGTTTAATGGATAACCCATCCTCACCGCGTAAGACCAGAATCATGGCAGATGTTATTCGTGGAAAAGAGGTGGATTATGCCATGAATGTATTGAAATACAGCCGTAGAGAATCGGCAGAGAAATTATTGAAATTATTAAAATCTGCAATCGCTAACTGGCAGGTAAAAAACGAGGGACAACGTATTGAAGACGCACAACTATACATTAAGTATATTTGGGTTGACGGAGGACGTATGCTAAAGAGATTACGCACGGCACCCCAAGGACGCGCAAACCGAATCAGAAAGCGTTCCAATCATGTTACCATCATTTTGGCGGACAAATCAAAAAGTAATTTAGAAAATAATATTGAATAAGTATGGGTCAAAAAGTTAATCCGGTAGGTTTACGATTAGGAATCATCAGAGGTTGGGATTCAAATTGGTACGGCGGTAAAAGTTTCGCCGGAAAAATCGTTGAAGACGACAAGATCAGACGCTATTTGAATGCACGTCTATACAAAGCGGGTATCGCAAAAATTTACATTGAAAGAACCTTAAAACTCGTTACAGTAACCATCAATGCAGCCCGCCCCGGTTTGATTATCGGCAGAGGTGGTTTTGAAGTGGATAAACTTAAAGAGGAGTTAAAAAAAATTACCAATAAAGATATTCAAATCAATATTGCAGAGGTTAAGCGTCCTGATTTAGATGCCAACTTAGTAGCCCAAAATGTAGCCAAGCAGATAGAGGGCAGAGTAACCTATCGTAAAGCGGTAAAAACGGCTATTGCCGCAACCATCCGTGCCGGCGCCGAAGGGATTAAAATCTCCGTTTCGGGTCGTCTTGGTGGCGCAGAAATGGCACGTAGAGAACACTTCAAAGAAGGAAGAACCCCGCTCCATACCTTGCGCGCCGATATTGATTACGCAACTTCCGAAGCTCATACTACATACGGAAGAATCGGTGTGAAAATTTGGATTTGCAGAGGAATTATCTACGGAAAGCGCGACCTCTTTAGCGCAGCTATTGAACCCAAAGAACAAAAAACCGGCGCAATAAAACGTAGCGGACGTAGCGACAGAGGAGAAAGAGGAGAACGGGGAGAAAGAGGAGAACGCCGCGAAAGAAGAGAACGCAACTAATGTAAGGGCGAGGTTTACCCTCGCCCAAAATAAAAAAAAAATAAACAAAAAAATAGATATCAATGTTACAACCCAAAAAGACCAAATACAGAAGACCGCAGAAAGGTCGGATGAAAAAAATCACCAAACGCGGTGCGGAACTCAGCTTTGGTTCGTTTGCTATCAAGACCTTAGAAGAACATTGGATTACCGGACGCCAAATTGAGGCAGCACGTCAGGCAATTACACGTTATATGAAACGTGAGGGGCAGTTGTGGATTCGCATTTTTCCCGACAAACCTGTAACCAAAAAACCTGCCGAAGTACGTATGGGTAAAGGAAAAGGAGCGCCGGAATATTTCGTGGCGCGCGTAAGCCCCGGCAGAATCTTGTTCGAAGCTGAAGGCGTTCCATTCGATGTAGCTAAAGAAGCTCTTCGACTTGGCGCGCAGAAATTGCCTGTTTCTACTAAATTTGTAGTACGCAGAGATTATTCACCCGAAGTATAATAAGCACATCAAGACGCTAAATAATTTCACCAATAGAACATTATGAAACAACAAGTAGTATCAGAACTTTCTACTCCAGAATTGAAAGAAAGATTGATGGAAGAGAGATTGCAATTAAGCAAACTAACGCTAAATCACGCCGTTTCTCCTATCGAAAACCCTAATAAAATTAAAGAGCAACGCAAAACGGTTGCCCGTATTAAAACCGAATTACGTAAACGCGAATTAACCGCATAATTTAGAATTGTCATGGAAGAAAAAAGAAACAACAGAAAAGTACGCGAAGGGCTGGTTACCAGTAATAAGATGGAAAAATCTATTGTGGTAAGCGTAGAACGTAAACTCAAACACCCCAAATATGGAAAATTCTTGAAAAGAACAACCAAGTTAATGGCGCACGATGAAAAAAACGAGTGTAGCATTGGGGATAAAGTAAAAGTAATGGAAACACGCCCGTTGAGCAAAAACAAATGCTGGCGTTTAGTAGAAATCATTGAAAAAGCAAAATAGTTATGGTACAACAAGAATCAAGATTAGCAGTAGCCGACAATAGCGGTGCCAAAGAGGTTTTGGTAATCCGTGTATTGGGAGGAACAAAAAAACGCTATGCAGGCGTGGGTGACAAAGTGATTGTGACTATCAAAAGCGCGATCCCTTCCGGAAACGTTAAAAAAGGTTCCGTAACAAAAGCAGTGGTAGTACGTACAAAAAAACATATCCGCCGCCAAGACGGTTCTTACATCAAATTTGATGACAATGCAGTAGTTTTGCTTACCGCCTCTGAGGAGTTGCGCGGAACACGTATCTTTGGACCTGTTGCACGCGAATTGCGTGAAAAACAATATATGAAGATCGTTTCGTTGGCACCGGAGGTGCTATAACTCTCACCCCTTTTTAGTTCCAATTCCAGCACAGTTCTACTAGATCTTTCCAGGGAACTCCGGAAATCTGTGCAATGGCGCTGTTGCAAATCTCCCCATTGTAACAATAGACACTTTTTAATAGCAATGGATTTATCTGAATGTTGCGCTTTACTTTCTTTGAAGAAATTAACATTGAAACTAAATGGTTAACAGTATTTTGTATTTCAGAACTATCTATATTTAGAAAATTTACACCTACTGCTGTTATCTTTTTTTCGTGTAATAACTGAACCATTTCATGGGTAAATGATTCGGGTGGGGCGGTAGAAAGTATAATCCCTTTTTCTCTTAAAAAGAAAATCTGTTCAAATGTAAACGGCTCATATTTCAAAACAATGTTGGAAAGAGCGATAATAGGAAGTTCATCTTCCATAATATCAGCGCCATATTCGGTAAAATTGTAATCGGAGATCTCATGCCCAATACCTAATCCTCTTTGGATAAGAAGAGTCGTATGTTCTGCCACAAACTCCTCAATATGTTTTAGAGAAAGCATTAATGGCGAAGAAAGATCTATAGAAGATAACATACCGATAGTGGCTCTTATTTTATTAGTATCCACATCAATAGGAGAGAGTTGAGATTCAAGATCGTGGCTAATAAAGGGTTTCATTAGTAGGTAATTTTGCGTGTTTGGTCATCAATTCGTTCAATTGTAATGATGGCTCGTTCATCATCTAAAATATTTTCAATTTTTTCCGACCATTCCATGAAGCAATAATGCCCGCTCTCTAAATATTCAAAAAGTCCAATAGCAATTGCTTCCTCAGGGCGTTCTATTCGGTAAAAATCGAAATGATATACCGGTTTGTTTTCTTGCGTCCAATACTCATTTACTATTGAAAACGTAGGACTGGACGGAATATTTTGAACGCCCAAATATTTACATAATGCCTTGATTAAAGTAGTTTTACCAGCTCCCATTTCGCCATTAAAACAGAAGATAGTATGATGGTGGTGGAGGCTCAAAATTTTTTCTGCTAATTCTTCTAATTGTGCAAATGTTGCTGTTATTTCTTGGGTTTGCATTTGAAAAAAATAAATGAACAATTTATTTATAATGTTTTATAGTTTGATTTCATTCAAAAAAAACATCTGGCAAAAATAAAAAAATATGGTATCCAAAACACTACGTACATTAAAAGTCCAGGGCAAACGCATTAAAATATTTTTATCTTATAGTTAGCATTTTGGATATTTGAGAAGTTAAAAACCTCATTTTCAGCCTAATTATTAACGCAACAACTTCCTCATCACAATCCACTCGCCCGAACTGAACCCGGCTGAAAAAATGTGGGCAAGATTAAAGAAGAGTTGAAAAATGAAGGTTTTGAATTGTTACGAAAATATTTTAAATGCTTATCATGGTAAGTCATCTTTTTTCAGTTCATTATTTTGTTATTTTCGCGCTTTTTAAACAAAACCATTTTCTTAACGAAAAAACAGAACAAAACTATTGTATGCCAAATGCTTCCACACACCCTTTATTAGATACAGTACAATTTCCCAAAGATATAAGATCGTTACCTATAAATAGATTGCCACAATTGTGCGACGAATTGAGACATTTTATTATTACACAGTCGGCTAATAACCCCGGGCATCTCGGTGCCAGTTTAGGTGCCATTGAACTGACAGTAGCCGTTCACTACGTGTTTAATACGCCAAGCGACAAGTTAGTGTGGGATGTGGGGCATCAGGCATACGCCCATAAAATTATTACCGGAAGAAAAGAGCAGTTTGAAACCAACCGAAAATATAAGGGGATTAGCGGTTTTCCAAAAATGTGCGAAAGTGAGTATGACGCTTTTGGCACAGGACACGCATCTACTTCCATATCAGCTGTTCTTGGCATGGCAACTGCGGCAAGGTTGGCAGGAAATTTAGCACAACACCATGTCGCTATCATCGGCGATGGCGCAATGGGAGGAGGAATGGCATTTGAAGCCATGAACCAAGCAGGTGGAAGTCAGGAAAATATGCTCGTTATACTCAACGATAACCGCATCGCTATTGATGAAAATGTGGGTGCCATGAGCCAGTACCTGCTCCGCATTACCAGCTCTAAATCATACAACCGCTTTAAAAAAGGTGTTTGGAAATTTCTGAACTTTAGTACAGTTATTGTGCAGACAATTAGCCGTCTAGGAAATTCTGTAAAAGGACAGATTGTAAGCAAAAGCAATCTGTTTCAACAACTTGGATTTCGTTATTTTGGTCCGGCAGATGGGCACGATGTTGTAAAATTGGTGCGTATTTTGTCCAATTTAAAAGAGATACATGGACCAAAGCTATTACATGTTGTAACAAAAAAAGGAAAGGGGTTGCCCTTAGCAGAAGAAAACCAGGTGCTTTATCATTTTCCAGGGAATTATGACCCCGAAACAGGAGAGATCATACTGCCCGATATGCACAATATGCCTCCAAAATATCAGACTGTTTTTGGGGAAACCATTTTAGAATTAGCGCTTAAAGATGAAAAAATTGTAGGAATTACGCCGGCGATGGCTACAGGGTGTTCTTTAACAATTATGCGCGAAAAACTTCCACATCGTGTGTTTGATGTGGGGATTGCCGAGCCACACGCGGTTACTTTTGCGGCGGGGCTTGCGGCGGCGGGTTATATTCCGTTTAGTAATGTCTATTCCTCTTTCTTGCAACGCAGTTACGACCAAATAGTTCACGATGTAGTACTGCAACAATTGCCGGTTATTTTTTGCATTGATCGCGCCGGCTTGGTTGGTGAAGATGGACCGACCCACCACGGCATTTTCGATTTGGCGTTTTTACGTACAGTCCCCAAAATCATTATTGCCTCTCCCCTTAACGAAGCAGAACTGCGAAACCTGATGTTTACCGCTTATTCAGAAAGAACATTTCCGTTTGCGATTAGATACCCTCGCGGAACAGGTGTTTTGGTGGACTGGAAAACGCCCTTTGAAAGATTGGAAATAGGGAAATCGAAATTGCTTAAACAGGGTAAAGAGGTTGCCGTTTTGTCTTTGGGTCCTCTTGGAAACAATGTATCCCAAGCTATTTCTATTCTTGAAAAAGAGGGAAAAACGCCCACCCATATTGATGTTCGTTTTTTAAAACCGATAGACAAAAAGATGTTAGATGAAATTTGCACTACACACCATACTATAATTACTGTTGAGGACGGTACTGTTTCCGGTGGACTTTTTACCGCAGTTTCAGAATATCTTATTGAAAAACAATACGCTACTAAGGTTTCTCCCATCGCTATACCGGATACTTTCGTTGAACATGGGGATATTCCAAATTTATATAAATCAGTAGGTTTTGATGTGGAGAGTTTGGCACAGAAAACAGGACAACTCTTTTTAACCACTAATCTTAATATTTAATCAACTTAAAAACTTCTGTATTTATTTTAACAAAATAAACACCGGCAGGAAAGTGCTGAATTTCAATTGCATTAACTCCTTTAGAAAGCATTGTTTCGTGAAGCAACGTGCCTAAAACATTATAAATATAGGCATTGGTTGAATAATCATCGGGATAATTTATATTGATAACCTTACTTGCAGGATTAGGATAAATAGTTAATGGGTAAGTTTTTGCATCATTAATTCCTACAATAATATTAGCCAAAAGCGAGATTTCAATCTCCTGATTTAGTGGGTCATTACTTAACAGTTTAAAACTACCCGAATATTCTGTGTTTTTTAAAGAAGTAATATCATAAGTGAGTGTAAGTACTTGAGAATCGTCTGGAGCTACCGTTCCTTTCAAAGGTGCTACGATAAAATTAACAGGAAACTCAATATCGGCAATATCAAATTCAAGGTCTGCATTTCCCACATTAGAGATGGTAATTTGGTCTTCAGCTACGAGAATACAATCAAGTGTTACGGAAGAACTTATTTTGTCTATATTTAATATAGGGGTGTGGGGCGCTTCACCTTTTAATGTAAATTTGTGTGGGTCAGGAGCGCCGATATAAGGATGACACTCTCTTCTTCCGGATTCATCAGCAGCAAAAATGTAATATTCATACTCCCCGGAGGGCAATCCGGTGATTGCAACGTCCCAAGTATTTTCACCGTCATATTCCATATTAAATCCTGTAAAAACCCCGCCGTTAATTCTAAGATAGATGATTACAGAATCCTGATAGATAGTATTTTGACAATACGAAAAGAGTTCTGTGCTAAAAGTTAAAGTTCCGGCATTTTCAATTTCGCCGAAAAGAGGCTGATGTTTCACGTACAACATACATCTATCTGCAATTTCGTGGGTGCGACAGTGCAATGCGTCTGTATCTTCCCATTCGGAGGAGTTAATTCCAAAAACCTCATACCCCGGCATGGCATTTTTATAAGCCTGTATTGCTGCTGCATCGTTTGAATTTCCGGTTTGAGGAACAAAAACTTTCTTATTTAATATCAGCGAATTAGTATAAGGAGTTGCCGTTCCATACCAACCGGAAGCACCCGGTGTATAAACTCGGTAAACTTGCATGGGGGTTCCGTAAGGAGATGAGAGTGAGGCAAAATAGTTCGCAGCTGCTTCATATAAAGAATATCTTGGATCAGATGAGGGGACTTGCCCAATCATTACTTTATTAGGAGCAAGATATTTTCCCCAGCAATCTATGTGTTTTATATAATCTCCTAAAGGGTCGGTAAGAAAATGGTACTGTTCAATTCCCATATATTCAAGAAAATGTTGTTGAATTTGTTGCAATGTGTATCCGGAATTTTCTTCAAGAGTTATAGTAGTAGAGGCTGCCTGACTTGTTCCATCATTCATAAAATTACCTCCTGCATGCTGAATATTTGAGGCATATCTAACAATCTGTACGCCATCATTCGATAAGAAAGGTGCTAGTATTGAATTTATTTGATTATCAAGAGGTCGTGGTCTATTATAATTAAAATCGTACATTGCAATTTCTTGATTATCTATTGCCATAAACCAAGGACCGTAGTCGCGTGTCCAGTAGCTATTGGTATTTGCTATTAAAAAACTGCAATTAGCGGTATTCACGCCATTTGAGTTATATTGGCTGAGTACTGTATTTTGTTGCGATGTATTCGCTACGAGCGTGATCACCTTAATATCTTTTGCCATCTCTTTAATAACCGACATGGGAATGCCGAATGGGTATCGAATCAGCACAGCTTCAGATGGTTCATACTCTGCAACGGGGCGCAGTTCTCCTGTAGGTGGAAGGGTGGGCGCTGTAACTGCTTTAACATTATTTGCCTGTGCCCATTCTATCTCTTCCTGAGATGGGTAATGATACAACCGTATGCCGGCTTCGTTGTAGATTGGTTGTGAGAATAGCGTAAAAACGCCCGTAAAAAGTACAGATAAAAGTAATAGCGTTCTTTTCATACTTAATTAATAATGATAAAATTTCTCTGCAAAGACAGAAGAAAACAATGTTAGTTTAATTTCAACAGCAACTATTCTTGGCAAAACTCAGTAAGTACGCCTGCTGTAGATTTTGGGTGCAAGAAAGCGATATTAAGTCCTTCGGCACCTTTTCGTGGAGCTTTGTCAATGAGTTGCACGCCTTTGCTTTCACATTCTGCCAATGCTTCCACTATATTATCCACTCGGAATGCAATATGATGTACTCCTTCTCCTTTTTTCTCAATAAACTTGGCCACTGCGCTCTCTTCAGAGGTAGGCTCTAAAAGTTCAATTTTGGTTTCTCCAACTTTAAAGAAGGCGGTTTTTACCTTTTGTTCAGTAACCTCTTCAATATTATAGCATTTTAATCCCAACACCTCTTCATAATAAGGAATTGCTATTGTTAAATCTTTTACGGCGATGCCGATGTGTTCAATATGAGATATATTCATGATAAAAATATTTATAAAAAAAGCGGCGTTTGCCGCTTATCAAGTTATGCTTTGTTCATTCTACGCTCTTTAATACGTGCTTTTTTGCCGGTGAGTGCGCGAAGATAATAGATCCGTGCGCGACGTACAACACCTCTCTTATTTACAATAATTTCTGAGACAAAAGGAGATGCGAACGGGAATATTCTTTCCACTCCGATTCCGCCGGAAATTTTGCGCACAGTAAATGTTTTTGATTTTCCATGACCCCCTATTTGCAGTACTACGCCTTGAAATTGCTGAATACGTTCTTTCGTTCCTTCTACAATTCTATACGCAACTGTAACAGTATCGCCAGCCTTAAACTGAGGGAATTTTTTTACTTCTACAAATGTATCTTCCACATATTGAATTAAATCCTTTTTCATCTTCTTCTATTTTATTCGATTAATAACACTTATATTTGAGGGCGGCAAAAATATAATTTTTTTGATACTAAAAGTTTGAAGAAATATTTATTTTAAAAAAAATGGTTAATCTTTTAAACTTTAAATTTTATCTTCTCACTTCCATAGCATTTCTCAGTGCGCTTCCAATGAGCATGAAAGCCAAAACGAGCATCATGATGGCAATACCGGGGGCAATAGCCAAATATGCTTTATCTAATACGATATAGGCATAATTTTCTTTCATCATCATCCCCCATGAAGGGATTGGTGGCTGAACACCCATTCCTAAAAAACTCAATCCTGCTTCCATAAGGATAGCGGAAGAGAAATTAGCAGAAGAGAGCACTACCAACGTACCCAAGATGTTGGGCAATATGTGTTTGAAGATTATCCTGAGGTTTGAGAAGCCTAACGCTCTTCCGGATTCTATAAAATCTTGCTGTTTTAAGGCAAGGGTTTGTCCACGCACTACCCGCGCAATATCCACCCACATTGTCAATCCAATGGCAATAAAGATTTGCCAAAACCCATTTCCAAGCGCAAAGCTGATGGCAATCACCAGTAGAAGTGTTGGAATTGACCACACTACGTTGATGAGCCATGTGAGTGTGGCATCAATTTTTCCGCCATAAAAACCGGCAGTTGCGCCCACGAAAACACCTATCAATAAAGCGATAAATACCGCAATGGAGCCAACTGCCAAACTGATTCTTGCGCCTAACATCAATTGGCTGAGTACATCCCGACCATAACGGTCGGTACCTAACCAAAAGGTTTTTTTCTTTAATGAGGCATCTGGAATATCATTATCATTCACCGGCGCTGAGGTGTAAAGTATGGGTTGTCCAAACAACATTTTACGTAATAGAGATACATGAACCGTCTCTGCAGAGGTCTCTATTGGCGTATTTGAAAAATATACCGAAAATCCAGGTGGTTGCAAAGCAATTTCTAAATGCTGATCATTGCAAAAAGGAGTTTTGTCTGGCGTAAGCAAATATCCTAAGATAGCCATTAGAAAAACCAAACATAAAAAAACAAGAGAAGCAATCCCCAATTTTTCCTTTTTATATCGCTTCCAAGTAAGCGCGGAAAGTGAAAATATTTTTTGTTCTGAACGTTTTTTGCGGAAAAAAAGCATCGTTTTTTTGTTTGCACAAAAATATTATTTTTGCCGAAAGGTTATAATAAAATTTGATGACTAAACAAAAAAAAATTATTAAAGAGGCTATTGCCTTTCAAGGAAATATTGAAGAACTTATTATTCAATCTCTTATAGAGAAAAAAGGAGAACAAATTGTTTGCATAGATTTAAAGGCAATGCACCATGTTTTGTTCGATTATTTTATTATTTGCTCCGGAAATTCCAAACCACATGTAGAAACACTAAGCGATTTTGTACAAGAAACTACAAAAAAACAAGCAGGCATACGCCCTTCATATATTGAAGGACGCGCTAACGGAGAATGGATTTTATTGGACTATTTCAATGTTATTGTGCATATTTTTCAACCTGAAATACGCCGATTTTATAACATTGAATCTCTTTGGAGCGATGCCCCATGTCTAAATATATGACCTATTTCCAAAGTAAAAAATACCAATCATGTTTTTATGGGATAAAATAGCTTTCGGACCGATTCAAAGTCGCCGCTTAGGTAATTCGTTGGGTATAAATGTTTCTCCTCCAACTGTAAAAATCTGCTCTTTCGACTGTATTTACTGCGAATGTGGGTGGACTTTGGAGAAGAGTATCCCTCCTGCTCTTTTTTTTTCTATTGAAGAGATTATTGCTTCGGTTGAAACAAAACTTTCTCAGTGCCGTGCTTTCGGAACCTCCATTGACAGTATTACTTTTTCGGGAAACGGAGAGCCGACGCTGCATCCACATTTCGACAAAATTATTGATGCGGCCATTATTTTAAGGAATCAGTACTATCCAAAAACCGCCATCGCTTGCTTGTCAAATGCCACACAATTAGCCAATGAAAGTGTACTTGCAGCACTAAGAAAAATCGAAAATCCTATATTAAAATTAGATGCTGTTTCGGAACCGCTTTTTCAGCTAATTAATAAGCCCACTATTCCTGTTTCTGTCAAAGAAATATTGAGCCACTTACTACAACTGAATGGGGCTTTTGTTTTGCAGAGCCTGTTTTTAAAAGGAGAAATAGATGGGCAACTTTTTAACAATACTTTAGAGCCCCATCTTTCTCTATGGTTAAATGTAGTAAACCAGCTGCAACCAAAAAAAGTAATGATCTATTCGTTAGATAGAAGCACGCCCGCACAGAAATTAGAAAAGATCCCATTTGAAAAATTAGAGGAGATTGCGCGGCAGGTGCAATTATTGGAAATTTCATCAGATGCGTATTAAATTCATGTAATGAGTATATGCGAAAAAAATATAAATTTTCTTCAGACTTGTGCTGTGAGTTACTATCAGTCTTCGCTTTTCAGAATAAGAAAAAGAGGCTATTCGTAACATGAGACCTTTGCAAGACAAATATTGATATAAGTATTTTGGTATTAGTATTTTACTTTATTTTTTTAAGGTTTTTGATTTTTGTCTGTGCTTCATTTCTTGAAAAAAAAGTACCAAAAAATTCTCCTGTAAATTCTAAAAAAACTAAAAGAACGTAATAATATATCCAGTACGCCTTGGTGCGATTTTCTCCTACGATTTTGGTTAAATCAGGTCTGTGTCCTAGTATTAAAGAAACATTGAACTAATTCTTCTATCGCTTCTAATAATTTTCATTCGTCAGTGTGTTGTTTTACGAAAAAAACTTTATGTAATTTGGTCAAGCAAAAAGTAGATAAAAACAAATAGAGTATTGTTGCTTTTCAAGATGCTTCTTTTGGGTATCTGGTACGATTTGAGCGATGAAAAAGAAGAGTCGGTTAATGACAGTTTAGCCAAAACGCACACACAGCATTTATTAGAAGGTATCGCCTATAATTTATACAGAGCACCGAGGATTATTATGTCCACTGCTCAAAAATAGGCTGAAAGAAGCCTCTGAAAGCATTGAAATGGATTAAAAAAATGAAGAAAAACAAAACAAAATCAGAAAAAAATTAGAAAAATATTTTAAAGCGTATTTTGCAAAGGTCTCAATATTTGAAAATAAAAACAATCTTCCATCGTTTTTTAAACAGTTAACAATGTTTTACAATTAGTGTTTCTCTTATTTGTATTATTCAACCTATAATGATTTTGCCCAGTACTCCTAGTATCCTTGTTGCCGGCCCGTGTGCCGCTGAATCCAAAGAACAACTTTTGGAAACCGCGAAAGAAATTTTTGATATACAGAGAAATTTTCTTCATTGCTTTGAGTTTGCTTTTTTTAGATGCGGGATATGGAAAGCAAGAACAAATCATGGTGATTTTCAAGGCATTGGAAGCGTGTCGTTTCCATGGTTACATGAAATAAAAAAGCAGTTTGGATTTAAGATTTGTGTAGAGGTTGCCTCTGCCGAACACGTTGCACAGTGTTTGCAAAACAACATTGATGCAGTTTGGATTGGTGCAAGAACCACAGTTAACCCATTTTTAGTGCAGGAAATTGCAGATGCAGTACAAAACTCTTCAATCACTGTTCTTGTAAAGAATCCCGTAAATCCTGATCTTAACTTGTGGGCAGGTGCCATCCATCGTTTTCAAAATGTTGGCATAAAGAATGTGTTAGCAGTGCATCGCGGTTTCTCCATTGACAATGAAAATGTATATCGCAATGCGCCTTGCTGGGAGATTCCGGTGGCTTTAAAAATGAAACTCCCGGACATTTCATTATTATGCGATATTTCGCACATTTCCGGCAATGTTTCTTTGCAGCAGAGTGTAGCGCAAACAGCCCTCAATTTCGGATTCAACGGATTGATGGCAGAAGTACACCAAGCTCCGGAAAAGGCTTTATCAGATAGCAAACAGCAACTATTACCTGCACAGTTTGCTGCCATGTTACAAACATTAGCATTTCCAACTTCCGATAACCTTGTCGACAATGCCTTGTTTATTCAAAGAAATTTAATAAAAAGCATTGATATTCAAATTAGTAAACTGTTAAACAAGCGCATGGAAGCAGTAGATATAATTGCGGCTATTAAATCTAAACATTCGCTTTCTCCCCTACAACCCGACCAATGGAAGAAGGTTGTAGCAATTTACGAAAAAAATGGTTTAAAAGATGAGAATTATAAACAATTCTTGGAAGAATTTCTCTTGCTCTTGCACCGGAGCTCGCTGAAGCGGCAGGAGTAAGGAGTGGTTAAAGATTTGAAAAATTAAAAAAAACTTAACCAAAAAACACTAAGATATTTTTTGCATTATTTTTTTTATATTTTTGCCGCCCCAAAAAAAAAGGGGGAAAACTGAAAGTTTTGAACCTGTAAACATAAAAAAGAAACAATAAATACTGACAAATGAGTCACAGAATTAGAATCAAACTGAAATCGTTCGACCATACATTGGTGGACAAATCGGCAGAAAAAATTGTCAAAACAGTGCAGGCTGTGAAAGATGACAAGGTCGTATTAGTAGGACCTATCCCATTGCCGACACACAAAAAGATTTTTACCGTGAACAAAGCTACGTTTGTAAATAAAAAGTCGAGAGAACAATTTGAGCTCGCTACATACAAACGTTTGCTCGACATCTACGGCACTACTTCAAAAACCATTGACGCACTTATGAAGTTGGAACTACCGAGTGGAGTGGATGTCGAGATTAAAGTCTGATTTAATAATTTAATAATTTAAAAATTTAATAATTTAAAATCCCTATACACGCTTTAAATCTTTAAATTCTTAAATCTTAAATAAAAAAAACTATTGCGCAGGAAGCGCAGATAAATTATAACAAATTAATTATTAACAATGTCTGGATTAATAGGAAAAAAAATTGGAATGACTAGCATTTTCGATGCCTCTGGTAAGATCATACCATGCACTGTTCTCGAAGCTGGTCCTT
>Ga0123353_10002245_pt1 | contig 23955 bp, 18 predicted proteins | sample TergutLab28metaG_3_FD_92763 | JGI IMG/M metagenome (GOLD analysis project Ga0123353, IMG submission 92763) | Labiotermes labralis P3 segment gut microbial communities from Petit-Saut dam, French Guiana - Lab288 P3 | ecosystem: Host-associated > Arthropoda: Insects > Digestive system > Gut ... | reverse complement strand
TCCCAGCAATCACCCTTGCGACTCATACTCTGTTCAATGCCAACAAGGTTGACGACATCACGAAACATTTCCGACGAAAACTGCACCCCGCGATCACTGTGCAACCACAGATCGCCGCCGAGTTTGCGACCACGACTCTGCTCAAAGCACTGGAAGCAAGCATGGAAAATACCCAAAAAGTTTTGACGCACCCAACTTCTCCGAACAGCGGAATGCGCCCCCTTGTCAAAACAGGGGGATATGTTAGAATTCCCCCAAAATTCGGAAGGAGTATTACGATGGCACGTGTCTGTGAGGTTTGCGGAAAAGGACGCAGTCTCGGAAATCACATCGAAACAAGAGGCAAGGCAAAGTATCTCGGCGGAGTCGGTACGAAAGTTACCGGGATCACTCGACGAGCGTTCCTGCCAAACCTGCAAAATGTCCGAACGACAACTGCGAACGGAACGACCAAGACGGTCCGCGTTTGTACTCAGTGCGTCCGATCCGGTGCCGTCCGAAAACAAGTGCATAACGCCCCCTTCAAAGTTGCCCATGACGTTGAAGGCATGACCCCATCTGTTTCTAAACAGCAAGCCGTCAAGAAAACTACCGCCAAGCAACCCGCTGCGAAAACCAAAACATCTTCCAGCACCAAGAAGCAGCCAAGTAAGACTTCTGGCAAATAAAACTCAAACTGGGTCAAACAGGTAAACGTATGCTCCGTACCGGTGTTGCGTTCTCGGCGGAAGAATCGGTTTTGGGTCTATCTATGGACAGAAATGGTGTATAATGCCGGGCATGAATTTTCAAGGTCCGCAAAGCAAGGTACGTGTTTGTTTCGTCTTCGATTTTTGGCGGGGACGTGCCGGTGCCGAATTGCAACTGGCACTTCTCTTGCAGTACCTTGACCGCAGTCGGATCGAACCATTCGTCCTTACCCTTCATGGAAACAACGAATCAATCCCGGAATTGCCGGATTGTCCCGTGTATAATCTAAAAATGGATTGGCTACGGTCGTTTTCGACTTTTGCCAAAGCATGGGAACTACGGCGATTCTTCAAGCAGAACAACATCGATATTGTTCAGGCATTGGTCATTGACAACCCCTTGCTACTCTTTGTTGCTTCCGTCGGAAAATGGAGCGGCGTAAAAAAGATTTTCGGATTTCGGGTGGACATCGGCTTTTGGATGACACCGTGGCAGGTACGAACTGGAAGATTCGCTCACCGATTCCTTGTCGATAAGGTGATCGCGAATGCCGATGCCTGTAAAAGAGCCATCATCGAGCAGGAAAATGCTCGGACGGAAAACATCGTTGTCGTGCCGAATCTCATTGAAATCGAACGGTATGCGAACATTGCACCATGGACAGCGGTAAAAGCACCGAATCCCCGACGTGTCGGTATTGTCGGCAATTTGAAGCCTGTCAAAGGAACAGATGTTTTCATTGATGCGGCAAAAATTGTTCTCGAAACACATCCCGACGTACAATTTGAACTTGCCGGAACGGGTGAGATGGAACCGTACCAATCGCAGGTCGAACAACTCGGCATTGCCTCAAATGTTCGGTTTTTCGGCTCGCTTGCGGATGTACCGGCGTTTTTGTCCACACTGGACGTTGCGGTGCTGTCATCCCGGTCAGAAGGATTGCCGAACGCTATTATGGAATACATGGCGGCGGGCAGACCTTGTGTCGTTACGGCTGTCGGTGGTTGCGGCGAATTGATTCGACATGAGCAGAACGGCTTGCTGGTTCCGCCGGAGAATCCGTCCGCTCTTGCCGAAGGAATTGTTGATTTACTCAATCATCCTGACCGGGCAGAGCAGTTCGCAACGGCAGCGAAAAAGGACATTTCGGAAAAGTACGAAGTCTCCGTTTTGGCAAACCGCTGGTGCGAAATCTATGAAAACGTTTTGATGCTTCCTTCCGGAAAAGGATAAAACAACGTCCGAGAGCGTCCATTCTTCGGCGATTGAATAGGGCGTTCCATTCGGTTAGAATGACCACAGTGAATTGCACTCCCCATCTCCGATTTCTCATGCGGTCCTTCATCCTGTTGATATTCTGCCTGATCCCAGCACTTTCCACGCCACTCTTTGCCTACACGACACACCGCACGACTCTCGGTCCGCTGTCGATGCATTTCGGGACACCGGAGCGACTGGCAAATCAGGAAAAAATTACTAAACTCGATACACCGTTGGAACTGACGGCAACACTGATAAACAACGGCGGTACCGATTTGTCCGTCAAGGTAACGTTCCGTACCATCGAAACACTTGCCTTTACGGATGCTACCGGGAATGCAGATGCAGTCCGCGAACACACATTATCGGGAACCGTTGTGGCAAAAGGTACGGCGCAATTTGTCGTCAATGTCATTGCACGACCCGGTACTTACACGGCACATTATCCCGTGCGGTTGGATGCAGAGTTTGAACTCGACGGCGAAACCGTTACGGCACACATTATCCAAGTCATCGAAACGGAACTTCCCGGCAGTGCCACGCCAAAGAATCCGCTACGTGGTCAAACGCTGACCGATCCGAAACAACTACCGCTCAACACGTTGCCGGAATGCGGCGGATTAGCGTTGGCAACGCTGGACACCTATCGAGGCGTTTGGAATTACGATGGCAGACCGCAGCAAATTTTACCCGTCGGTTTTCAGGGGAGCGAACCTGTATCGCTGGCAAGCATTGCTCAACACCCGATGGTTCGCGGCGGTGGCAGTCGGCAATCCATTGGAATGCACCCGCCCTGGCGCGGCGGGGTCGGCAATGTCGGCGTGGAGTACCGGGTGCAATTACCCGACACGGTACCAATTTCGCTCTCCTTTTTCAGTGCGATGCGGGACACTCATCCGCCGGAACCCCCCAGCGATGGCGTTACCTATCGAATCAAAGTTGACGGCAAGACCGTGTATGAAAAGCACGATGCCGAAAGAACTTGGGTCGCTCATGAAGTTGACCTTTCCGAGTTTGCTGGTCAGGACATTTTGTTGACTCTCGAAAGCGATCCCGGTCCGAAAAGGGACACGACTTGCGACCAGTGCTTCTGGGGGGATGTCGTTCTCTTTGCCGGTGAGAAACCAGCGATACTTTCCGCCGAAGAAAAGCAAGCACTCTTTGCCGAAAATCTGCAAGCGATCAAAGTCGCAGCCCAAAGAGCGGGGAGCATAAGCCCTCCGGTTGCTACGCCAAACACTCACGTCTTCCACCTCGACGGCGGACTCATCGGTGCCGTTACCTTCGGCAAGCACGGCTTTATCGACGGCGTAATCGGTCTCGGCAACGCAGAAAAGCAAGTCCAATTCGATGGACTCCGGGTTTGGGTGCAAGGGCAACTGATCGGAGATGCGGCGAGTGCTGTTGGTAACGGGCAATGGTTGCCGTACAGCAACCTTGAACATCATGGGTGGTTTCAGGTAATTGAAGTTGGCGACCGCAAGGGAAGATTAGCCTTCCGCATGAGGAAACACAAATCAGCATTGCAGTTTGCGATAAACGCAGAAGAGGACATGATCACTCGCATCGAATTCGGACCGGCAACGCACCACGCTCCGCGAGTCTATTTCGGACATGGCTACTGCATTGTCGAACCGGAAGCCTTCACGGTGCATGCCGACGGACACACTTTGTCCACTTCTCACGTCGGCATGGATTTCGAGAATGGTCTCTCCGTCTTGCAGGCGACCAGCACCCCGATAGGCAGTTTTATTGTCGATCCAGAGGCGAAGCGATACACGCTTTCTGTGCACCCGGCAACGACGATGACGTTGCTGCCCGGCTTGGACGGGGCATTGGATTGTGCGATTCGATTCCGACCATTACACCATGCGAAGCCCGCACCGGGTGTTGCAACAAAAGCGGGGCGGCTCGTTTTCGATATTTGGGGAGGAAGATATAAGAATCACTTGGAAACGATCAAACACGCCGCAAAGTATGGATTGACCGATTCGCTGTTCATCGTGCATAATTGGCAGCATTACGGTTACGACAACCGGTTGCCCGACATTTATCCGCCGAATCCGGCACTCGGAACACTGGAAGAGATGCAGGAAGCATTGGAACTCTGCAACTCGCTCGGTATTTTGTACGGCGTTCACGATAATTACATCGACATCTATCCCGATGCCGACGGATACAATTTCGATATGACTACATTTCACGCCAATGGTCAGCCGCGTAAGGCGTGGAACAACTACGGCATTGAAGCGCAGGCTTATCAATTCCGACCAGATCGTATTCAGCCTTTCTTGGAGCGGAACCTCGATCTGCTCGTGCCGAAACTGCCGATGTCGGCGTACTTTGTCGATGTGTTTTCATCCATGTCACCGATGGATTATGGTGACCGGGACGGCAATTTTCATAGTCGTGCCGAGACGTTGCGGCACTGGCAGAAGGCGTTTGATACGATTCGCAATCGGCTTTCGGAAGCGAATCCCGTCATTCCCGCGAAGGCAGGAATCCAGACGGAAGACGTGAACCCTGTTTCTCTAGACCCCCGCCTACGCGGGGGTGACGGAAAGGAGGCTAACAAGAATTTTCCCAGTGCGGTAACGATTAGCGAGTCGGGACTGGATTCGCTCATCGGACATCTTGACGGGGCGGACAGCAATTTCTTGTTCATTTCGCCGGAACCGGGAGAGTTTCGGCTAGAAATCCGGTGTCAGGAATGGTCGCGGGTGCCGTGGTACAATGCGGTGCATCACACGAAGTTTTCGCTGCACGGTGCTGGTTACAGCAGCCGCTATGAGGCACAGCGCGGTCGGGACATTCACGGCATTGAGAGCGATGATTACATCGTCTCGGAAATCCTGACGGGACATGCGTTGATGGTCGATGATGGTTCCGCAAGACGTGGTGCCGTGCGTAAGTATTGGCTCGCACAGGATTTGATTCGACACCTTGCAGATAAGGAAATTGTTAGCGTCAGATTTTACGAGGGTAACATTCATCAACAGATCATCACTTGGTGCGACGGTACAACGGTCTATGTTAATCTCGACGAAAAAAATGATTTGCCGCTTAGAAATCCCGGTGGACCACATTTGTTGCCGCAGTACGGCTATCTTGCCGTGATGGCAGACGGAAAAGGTTATTCTTCCATTTTCAAACAGAACGGACGGGTTGTCGAAAAGTCAACGACGCACTTGCCCGACGGGACTTCACGCACTTATGTCAACGCCCGGCAAAAGACCGTTGACGGATTGTTGCCGATTATGCCGACGTTGAATTCGTTTCAACATCTCGGCGGAAATCAATTTACGGCATCGTTCAAGTGGGATGCGAAAGGACCCGCCGCGAAAGATTTATCTGTGTTTGTGCATTGCGTAGAGCGTCGGCAAACGTGGCATCACCGACCGAATGAGGCGGTACTCGGCGGCGGTTTTCCGGCAACGTCGACGAGTGAATGGAGCGGCGAACACGTTACGGACTATCACATGGCGATTCCCGATACGCTGCCAGCGGGTCGGTATTATCTTGTGGTGGGACTTTACGATGCGAATGGACGCGGAGAGCGGGCGAGGTTAATAGGTTTCCCTACCGATGGCAACCGCTATGTTGTCGGTTGGATCAATGTCGAACGCAGAGATGGTGCGGTGTCGAACATTACGTTGGAGCCTTTTGAATGGGACGAAACGGAACTGTACGAACGGTTGTTACCGCCGAAGGAACCGGTGCAATTTTGGAATTGTAGGACAAATGGAGCGTTTCAGATGCTGTTTGAGGGAGCGGGGAAACCCATTACGGTCATACCGCTTCCTGATGAACCTGCCACGGAAATCGTTATGTCGTTTGTCTCCAACATAAAAACCGTGAAGGCGGTCGATGACACCGGCAAGGTACTGCGTGATGTGCCGTTTACGTATGGTTTAGATGGCTATCCCGTTTTCACGACGCAGTCGGGAGAGTTTGCGTATAAGATTGTTTGGTGAGCGAGGGGGCAAAAAATGTCTTTTTTCACACGAAGACTGCCCAAAATACCCTTGACTTGTAGTAGCGTACAAAGTACGATACTCCTCCCTTCAATGCTCATACTTGGTGCCGGACCCGCTGGACTCGCTTGCGGACTTGCCGCCGCAATTTGCGGTGAACAGGTCGTCGTTCTCGAAAAGAATGACCGACCGGGAGTCAAACTGCGGCTCTCCGGTTCGGGACAGTGCAATCTCACACACGGCGGACCCATTGAACAATTTCTGAACCATTACGGCGGCACGGGAAAAAACAGATTCGTCAAACCGGCACTCTTTGCGTTCTCGAACGCCGACACCGTCCGCTTCTTTGAACAGCACGGCGTTCCTCTGTTTGAGCGGGAAGACGGCAAGGTTTTTCCCTGCTCCCTTCAAAGCAACGATGTTCTCCGTGCGTTGATCGATGCACTCCAAGCAAACGGCGGAAACCTCCGAACCGGCATTGCGATTCATGCCGTCCAGCGAACCGATGACGGATTTCTCGTCGCAACCAATCAGGGAGACTTTTCGTCCAAGCGATTGACGATTGCGACCGGCGGAATGTCTTATCCGAAGACCGGTTCGACAGGCGACGGATACCGCTTTGCCGAACAGTTTGGACACCGAATTGTTCCGCCGCATCCCGCCTTGACACCGGTCGTCGTCGAACGCTATCCCTTTGCCGACGCAGCAGGGATTGCCTTTGAGGAGGTACCGATTACCGCCTATCGCAACGGCAAGAAAACCCGGCAGGGACAGGGGGACGTGCTACTGACGCATCGCGGTCTTTCGGGACCGGGCATTTTGGATTTGAGCCGATTTCTCGAACCGAAGGACACGCTCCGCTTGCCGATTTGCCGACATGCTACTGAACTAAAAACGTTGTTGAGCGGCAAACGACTTTTGAAAAATGCCCTGACTCCGCTGGACATTCCTGATCGGCTCTTGTTGCGATTGCTTTCGGAACTCGGCGTTTCCCCGGAATCGGCGGCGGCGGAAGTTGATCGCCACACTCGGCAACGGCTTGAAGATTCGCTTTCTGGTTTTGCGTTTGTCATTGAACGTCTCGGCGGCTTTGACGAAGCGATGGCAACCTGCGGTGGGGTGGCGTTGGAAGAGATTAATCGGCAAACGATGGAGTCCCGACTTGTGCCCGGTCTTTTCTTTTGTGGCGAGGTTCTCGATGTAGATGGCGACACCGGCGGATACAATATCCAGTTTGCGCTTTCGTCGGGTTTTTTAGCGGGGCGAGGCAGCTAATCAATGGAAAACCGCCCTTGACGATTGTCCCAAAAATCGCTACCGTTCGTCGGATTGTTTTTCTCATTGTCCGTTTCTATGTCGAGTCCCCCGTCCGGTGGTATCGGAGCGCGATTTCTGCTCGCATCCGCAGCAATCATTGTCATTCTGGCAGGACTCAAAGCCGCCCAAAGTTTGGTCTCACCGTTCCTGTTGGCAGTCTTCTTCGCCCTGATCCTCACACCGCCGCTCCGTTGGCTCAAAAAGAAAGGACTGCCCGATGCACTGGCAATTCTCACCCTCTCAACATTCGTCTTTCTATTGGGACTCGGTGTTGTGCTTGTTTTCAGTAACTCACTCACGCACTTTGCCTCAAAATTGCCCGTCTATAAGGAAAAAGTTACTGCCGGTTACACCACCATTGATACATGGATCAACAACGTTGCCGATAAGTTAAACGCTCTTGGAGAGTCGCTCCCGCAATTAGGTCCCATTGAAATGGCAGACCCGATGGAAGCACCCGAAACCGAACCGACTCCTCCGCCGGAGGTGCCGCAGGTTCGGGAAAAATTATCATTGAGTAACGTTATTCAGGTCAGCACGCTCATCGCCTATGTACAAATCGGAGTCAACACGTTACTCAACATTGCAACGGTTTCATCGCTGGTAATCATTATGGTCGTCTTCATGCTGATCGAAGCCGCTCGATTGCCGGACAAAGTAAAAGAAGCGTTCGGTGGTCGGGATTTGTCCAATGAGTATTTCAAAAAAATTGCAGACGATACGTGGAACTACATGAAGATCAAAACGATTATCTGTTTTCTGACCGGATTGGCAACGTCCATCGGACTGTGGTTCCTCGGTGTCCAATATGCTCCTCTGTGGGGACTTTTGATGTTTTTCCTCAATTACATTCCGAACATCGGACAGGTCATTGCCTCTGTTCCGCCGATATTGCTGGCACTCATTGATGGCGGAGTGATTTCGGCAACACTCGTAACCGCTTGGTTGATCTTTGTGAACACGCTTTTTGGCATTGGTGTCGAACCCCGCTATTTGGAGCATGGACTCGGTATTTCGAGTTTGGTGGTCTTGCTCTCGTTGATTTTCTGGGGCTGGCTGCTCGGACCGGTCGGCATGTTCCTGTCGGCACCGCTGACGATGGTCATGAAAATCATATTACAGAACGATCCAAAAACGAAATGGATCGCTGTACTGTTGAGCAACCGGTAACGCCCCAATACGATGGCTCCCACAAAAATTTGACACACCCGGAACCTCCCCGCTGACTTTCGTTTTTTTCTGCTCCTTGTACAATAAGGGAATGGAAGAGCCGCTGTCTTGTCATTCTCCGCACAATGTTTGGTATGGACGAGGAACCGTTGAACTCAACGACCGCTTGACCGAAAATACTTGGCGGCTGGCACTCCGCACAGAGGAAAAGTTGCCTGCGGTGCGAGCGGGGCAATTCGTGATGCTTCGATTGCCCAACCGCACCGATCCGCTGCTGGGACGACCGTTTGCCATTTACCGGGCGGAATCGCACTGGATCGAAACTGTCTATCTGGCAGTCGGTAAAATGACGCACCGGCTTACCGATGTGAAGCCAGATGACGCACTCGAACTTTGGATGCCGCTCGGCAACGGCTTTCCCGACAACAAGGTACAGCACACGATTATTGTTGCCGGTGGGATAGGGCAGACTCCTTTCCTCACGTTTTGCCAAAATCGGCAGGAGCGTGTTTCACTGCTCTATGGGGCGAGAACTGCCTCCCGAATTGCCTGTATGGACGATTTTCGGCACTTGGGAATCGAGCCGATCATTGCCACCGACAATGGATCAGAAGGGTATCACGGTTTTGTAACCGACCTGATTGAGAAAGTCTATCAATCCGGCGAAACGACACAATTATTGTGTTGTGGTCCGTCGCCAATGCTCCGTTCGGCTTTTTTGGCCGCCCAAAAGCTGGGTGTACCCTGTTTTGTCTCATTGGAAACGCCGATGAGTTGCGGCTTGGGAATCTGTTTCGGTTGTGTCGTACCGTATCGAGAAAACGAGGATTCGGACTGGGATTATCGACGGACTTGCAAGGACGGTCCCGTTTTTGATGCCTATAAACTACGCTGGGAATAAATCGATAATTTTCCAAGTTTTCTGAAGTTTGGTAGGGAACATTACCGATAATTGTACTAGCGTGTTGTTTCGGGCAAATGTCTGGAATCTCATGGAGGAGTTCCATGTTGTATAGATTTTTACTTACAGTCCTTTTAGGTATCGCTTTATTGACATCGACAGGTTGTATCCATGCGATTTTTTCCGGCGATCCGGTGCGTCGAAACAATCAACTGCTCTACAAGTCGGAAGACTTGCGACTCATCCACGATGAGTGGGAGCGGTTCTGGATGCTCGACCAGCCGAGTCACATGACACCGTACCGGACGCACGGCGGTGTGATTTAGTAGCGTATCATCCCGGATAATCCGGGTGCCTCTTTTTGTACAGCGGTTTTCCGGTCTTTTGAGATCGGAGTACCACTGCCGTTGCCGTAACTATTGCTCCGCTTTGAGAATGATCGTTTTGAGCGAATCGAGCAACTGTGTCAGAATAAACGGCTTGAAGATCACTTTGGCAACTCCTGCCTGCGCTGCTCGTGTTGTAACGTGTCCACTGTCGTATCCGAAACTTCGCATGTAAATGAATGGTACAAATGAAACCACCGTCGAGGGACAGCAAGGGTCTTCTTCCGGTGGTTCACAAATCGTGTCGAGCGGACGATTTTGAAAACGCTTGCAATAGATACACCGAACACGTTTGAAAAACGTGAACGCCGACATGTCCGGCAGTTTGATGTCGCTCAGAAAAGCATCATAGTGCGTCGTTTCCAGCATTTTCAATGCGCCGAAACCTGTTGTCGAAGTTTCCACGGTGCAACCGTAGTAAAAAAGGAGCCGACTCAATTCTTTGCCGACGGATTCGTCGCCATCGACCATTAAAACTCGACGGTTTCGCAGCATCGGATAATTGTTACAGTCCGTTGAGGAAAGTTCCGGCGATAAATCCGGCGTCAACGTGGCAATATGTCCCTGAAATGCCGACTGAATTTGCCGGGCGTATTCCCGGACTCTCGTAAAGGAAGCAACAATATCGTCGATATTGATCAAATCGGGACGCTGTTGGAGTTCATCCAGCGGAAGACGTGTCGTTTCATTCAAAATCAGATTGAGCGGACCAATCGAATCGTTGAACACCATTTCGATACTACGGAACGCAGTTTCTTTTTGTTCAGCGGATAACAATTCAAGGGTATGAATCGCCTGCGCCACGTCATTCGCAAAAGTTTCAAATAACTGTAAGTCCGTATCGTCAAATGCATTGGGTTGCAGACTTTCGACGTTGAACGTGCCAATGACTTCGCCTCGACAGAGGAGCGGAGCAGTCAGCGAACTTCTTGCTCCCACGACTCCTTCGATGAAAAATGGGTCTTCATTGGAGTCGTCCATTTTGTAACTTTTGCCGTGATAGGCGACCCAGCCGGTAATTCCATTACCGTCCTGACTGACGTACAGCGTTCGTGATCGGGCTTCTTCGGCGATCCCCAAAGCAAAAAGCGGTTCCAAGAGAAGAGGGTTCTTTTCGGATTTGACTCGGACTTCGACGGCGGAAAATTGCAAAATTTCCTGAACATATTTGGCAATTTTAGTCCGCAAAAGGTTAGTCCGTTCTTTCGGCGAACGTTGTAAAATATCCTTTTTGGAAAGGTCGGCGAGTTCACTTCCGGCTTCCCGAAGACGAGCCCACTTTTCCTCGAGGCTGGTCTGTTCGGTTACATCGTGCAGATTGACGGCATAACGGATGACTTTCCCATCTTCCCCAAAAATGGGACCGACTCCCATTCGTAAGAATCGGGGGGCATCGGGTGTGTCCTCCATCTCCAAGACGGTTACGGAGGAGAGACCGGTACGCCTGACTTTGGAAAAGGGAAGAAAATCGGGTCCCCGCATAACGGGTCGCCGGAGTATGGAAAAGAATTTTTGCCCCACCGGATTCTCTTCGCGAGCCCAGCGGCAGAATTGTGGATTACACCACACAATGGTCTGCTCCAGATCGGTCAAAACGAGAGCGGCTGAAATATGTTCCAGAATACATTGTTCCGGGCTGCTCAATTCTTGTTTAACGATATTGGTCTCCCGTTGTTCGGACATAGATTCCCCTTTCCACTGGAACGATTATAGCATGAATATGATAAAAAGCAAAAACGAGGGAATGTTTTTTTGAGGATAGACACCGACCGCCGGACGGCAGTGTCGGCAACGGTACTCAAAATTGCTCTTGACGCAACGGAGAAAAATCCCGATGATTCCCCATTGATTCGTAGAGTCTCCGAATTGCACGAAATAATGCCGCAATCCGTTCAATCGTCCATCGGCGTGTTATTGTTTGTCCTTACTGTTTCCGGCTGTCATGCTCCCTTGGCAGTGAAACAGATGCAGGCGAAAAATCCCTGGGCGAAAAACACTGCTAAAACACCAGTTAAAGTGGTCGATATGTGGGAGTCCTATGCCCAGACGACAGGGGACGGAAAAGTAATGCGCGGCATGGCGGGACGAGTCCATTTTTACGACAATCACCAAGGGAACCGGGCAGTGAAAGTCGATGGCAATTTGACTGTTTATGTCTTTGATGGCAACGAAACCGATCCGACTCGCACGAAACCGTTCAAGGTTTTTCAATTTAAGGCAGAAACGCTTAACAAACATTATTCATACCAAAAGCCTCTTGGACATGGTTATAATTTTTTCTTGCCGATAGATGAAATCGGAGGTGAAGAAAAATCGCTCTGCATCATGGCACGTTTCGATGACAGATTGGAGGAGGACACGTTTGTGATGACACCATCGGTCAGCACTACCTTGGCGGGGCGCAAGCCGCAACAGCCGGTGGAGCCTACCATTCGGGAATTTTTGGAATCCCGGTCATTGCTCGCCGAAGTCAACCAGAGTATTACTGCACAATATGATTCGGCAATCCAACAAGTTGGGTACGTCATAGAAACAAAGAGCGTCGAACCGGAAAAATCCAGAGTTTCGACGATTCCTCTGAATAGCGATATGACCCGACGATTGATCGAAGTCAAGACTTCGGCATCCCACTGATGCGGGCATCCGGGTACATAAAAAAAGTTTTTGTGGAAATTGGTGTGAAGGAACCGCTAAAATTCGGATTTGAAAAATAAGTGATGAGTATTGAAGTCAAAAACATCACCAAACGTTTCGGGACGTTCACCGCTCTGAACAATGTCAGTTTGAAGATACCGGACGGCGAACTCGTTGCCCTGCTGGGTCCGTCCGGCTCCGGTAAAACAACACTCCTGCGAATCATTGCCGGTCTTGAAGAATTCGACCCGATAGACGGTGCAGATATTTTGTTCAAGGAAGTCAGCGTTATTGGAAATCGCATTGCCGAACGGAAAGTCGGCTTCGTTTTTCAGCATTACGCCCTCTTCCGTCATCAGCGGGTTTTTGACAACATTGCTTTCGGACTTCGGGTTCGACGGGGAGCCAATCGGCTCTCGCCGGCGGAAATCAAAAACAGAGTCATGGAACTCGTTCGTTTAATTCAACTGGAAGGACTGGAAAATCGGTATCCTGATCAACTTTCCGGCGGTCAGCGGCAGCGGGTTGCCCTTGCCCGCGCATTGGCAATCGAACCGAAATTTTTGCTTCTCGATGAGCCGTTCGGTGCGTTGGATGCCCGTGTGCGGCAGAACTTACGCCGCTGGCTACGCCGATTGCACGACGAAATCAAACTGACCAGCGTTTTCGTAACCCACGATCAGGAAGAGGCGTTGGAACTTGCCGACCGGGTGATTGTGATGAATCATGGTCGAATCGAACAAGACGGCACACCGGACGAGGTGTTCCATCATCCGAAAAATGCTTTTGTGATGGACTTTTTGGGAAGCGTCAATTTGTTTCAAGGACGAATGGATGCGGGAAACGTGGTGTTTGATCCGACGCAGATGGGACAACAGATACCATTTTTTGTGCGTCCGCATGAAATCGATCTTTTGCCGGACAATCCGAACAACATGGGGGTTTCCGCAACGGTACGTCGGGTTCAACTTGCCGGTGCAATCGCCAAAATTGAATTGGTGGACACCAACGAAAAGGAAATCTTCGTCGAAATGTCGCATGAAAAATATCAGGTTCACCGATTTACGATTGGCGATGCCGTTGTTGCCATCCCCAAAAAGACGGTTCGTTTCAGCGAAGATCGCTCGGATTACAGTATTTGACGCACGATCAAGGATTATTCATGCCGCAGTGCCTCGATGGGATCCATCATGGCGGCTCGGTAAGCGGGATAAAGACCGAAGACCACGCCAATCACCACCGAAATCAGAAACGCAAGCGGTATCGACATCGGTACAATGATCGGTTGAATGTCCTGCACAATCGGCGGCAATGCTTCAATGACCTCCGGCATCTGCGTTTTGATGGTTGCCATTGCAAACATCGTTACCGGCTTGCACGACAATCCCACCAAAACTCCGACTGCTCCACCAACCACCGACAGCACAATCGTTTCGACCAAAAACTGACGAATAATGTCCCCTTGCTTTGCCCCCAGCGCACGGCGAATTCCGATTTCCCGAGTACGTTCCGTAACCGTTGCTAACATAATGTTCATAATGCCGATACCGCCGACCAACAGCGAAATGGCGGCAATCAATCCCATAAAAACATTGAACATGATCCGTGTCGTTTCCGCTTGTTCCAAAAGTTCGAGCGGTACGACCACTGCAAAATCTTCTTTACCCCGATGGGTGCTTTCCAATGTTGTTTTGATAATTTCGGCGGTTTCTTTAACATATTGTCGACCAGCAACTTGCAGCGTCATTTGCGAGAGTTCAACGACTTCTCCCTCGAATGTTCCACTTTTTCGGATGACTACTGAATCTCTCATGCGATTCCAGAGCGTTGCAATCGGAATATAGACATCGTTTGTGAAATCCTGTCCCGCAAGAGAACCGCCAATGCCAGCGGTGGCTCCTCGCGGCTTGGTTACGCCGATTACCTTGTACACAAAACCCGTATCGCCGGAGTTTCCCTGAATTCGGATTGTTTGACCGATAGGGTCTTCCGATGGGAACAGTCTGTTGGCAATACCAGGTGATAGAACACAGTGCGTCAATGCTTCCCGATTGTCAATGTCCGAAATGAATGTTCCGCGATCCATTTCAAGATGCGTCATCGTTGCATAGATCGGTGTTGTCCCCACAAGCCTACCGTCAAATTCTCTGGCACCATGAGCAAACGTTCGGCGTATTTCCCGAACCGGCATGTGGGCGACGATACTGGGAATGGTTGCCGTAATCCGTTCATAATCTTCCCGCTTGAGCCCGAAAGCGGGAAGCCCCCGCCTGCTTGAGCCAGCCGAAACCAGATCAGGGTTGGCGGGCTTAATGGTACGGACAATGATATTGTTTGCCCCGAGACTTTCGATTTGCTCCTGGGCTTTGATACTGATTCCTTCGCCGATAGCCATGAGCCATATCACACTGGCAACGCCGATGAAAATACCGAGAACGGTCAGCATCGACCGCATCGGATGCAGCAACAAACTTTTTATACCGAGTTGCCAAGTACGAAACCACGCAATCATAATCGGATGTCCCTGAAGTGCGACACGGGCATTATATCACAATTTTCGCAATCGGCAGGCTTACGTTCGTCGCTCTTGGGGACAATTTTGCTCTTGCCGTTACCGGCGGAATTCTCTACTATTCCCTGCTGAATAGGTTTCTGAAAATTGAAGGAGATTCCATGCTCAAAATAATGGATGTCAGTACCAGTGGTCTGATTTCGCAGAGAATCCGGTTGACCGCCATTGCCAGTAATTTGGCGAACATTACTTCGACCCGAAACGAAAACGGAGAACTGAAACCTTACGATCCCCGATTCGTTAAATTTCAGGAAGACAATACCATCGGTCCCAACGGTTCTGCGGGAGTCTTCGTTCGGGAAATTGCCCGTGATGAACTGCCGCCGATCCGAAAGTACGTGCCGTTTCATCCCGATGCAGACGAACAAGGATTTATTAATCTGCCGAGAATCAATCTCGTTACCGAGTTTACCGATGCCATCGAGTCGGGACGTTCATACGAAGCCAACCTCGGAGCAATGGATATTACAAAGTCAATGGCGAATCAGTCGCTACGTATTATTACGTAATGGATGGAATTAGCGGAATATACAGTGGTGTCGGCACAGGCGTGAACAAGACAAAACTTGGCGTGCTCGAACCGCGACAGGGGATGGGAAAGTTGGGACATAAAATGGACAATCCCGACCGTCCGATGTCCGTCGATGAAATCAAGAAAACGACCTTTCGGGACTTGATTCTCGGTGGAGTCGGCGAAGTCAACATGTTACAGCAGCGTGCCGATGGTGCCGTCGAAAAGTTAATGTGCGGAGGTGAAATCGGAATGGCAGAAGTCCTCACTGCCGTCCAAAAAGCGGACATCGCCTTCAAAATGATGATGCAAATAAGAAACAAACTCGTCGCAGCGTATCAGGAAATACAGAATATGCGGGTATAAACCATGGAACACCTACAAAACTTCATCCAACAAAACTACGCCAAATTAAAGGATTTGTACCTGAGCATGACGCTCGGCAACCGAATCGTTGCCGCGTTGCTCATGGCAACGCTGCTCATTTCGCTCGGCTATCTCATCGTCGGAAGCATCAAGGCAACGGACCCGACCCGGAACACCGTTAAACTGCTCGACGGCTATCGGTTCAGTTCAAGTGAAAAAGGGGCAGCCGAGTTTGCTTTCGCAAAAGTTCGTTTGAACGGACACAATTGGCTCGGCGACCAACTACAAGTCCCGACCAATAGACAGGCTGATTACACTGCCGCCCTCGCTGAAAACAGCGTCCTCGAGTCAACCGGTCGGGATCGGTTTGATGCTTCACAAAAGTTATCCGCTTGGGATGCCGCCCGAACGATGGATAAGAGGATGCTCACCGCCAAAGAACGAGACTGTGCTGCCGCTATCAAAAAGGTAACAGGCATTGCCGATGCCGAAGTGGTCAGCAACAAGCGTCCCGCCTGGGAACGCAACGTTTGGGCACGAACTCAGATCACATCTGTCGGAGTTTTCGTCGAAGCCATCGAAAATAAGCCGCTCAAGCCAGATACCATCGGAGCCATCGGATTGATTGTTGCGCCCATGTTCGGAATTACCAACATGAAAGAAATCAGTATCGTCGATAGAAAGTACAGCCGGGCTTATGACGGCTCCGGCGAACAACAGGGCAGTGCCCAGAGTGCCTTTCTCCGGCACCAAAACACGTATCAGGATGAATGGGAAAACAGAATTTATGATCTGCTGCCAAACATCGTTGGCCTCAAAGTTAAAACCTCCGTGATGTTGACGACTCATCGAGAGCAACGCACGTTTGACGTTGATCACCGAAAACCGACCCCGCTGGTAACGCATGTGATGGGTTATGATTTCCTGAGAGAGGGATATGACCGATTTTTCCGTCCCGGTCAGATTGCTCAATTCAGCAGAACGCTCATTGATCCGATAGGAGATATTAGTCCAAGGGATCGAACGACCGAAAAGAAGCATGAGGCGGAAACAACAAACGCTCTGCCCGGCACGGAAACGACCACGGAGGAATTGCCATACATTCCTTTGCAAGTCAGAGTCTCGATTCAAATTCCACGAGAACATATTTTAGCAGTATGGCGGGAAAACAATCGGTTATTTGGCGACCCGGATGCGAAACCAACCCAAGAACAGTTAGATGCCGTAGAGACGGAAATCACCCTCACCAACAAGCGGAGTATTGCCAAATTGTTGGAATCTTATCGGGTATCCAATAAAATCGACCCGATGGAACTCGTCGAAATTGCCTACTATAGTCCGATTCGACCGGACGAGGTTACACTGACGGCGTGGGAACAGTTCGTACTGTTTTTACAGCAACATTGGCAGAGCCTCGGACTCATGAGTTTAGTTTTCGGCGGTTTGGTGGTGTTGTGGTCTATTTCCAAGCCGCAAAAGCCGGAGCCGATTGTAATTTACGAGGGTTTGGACACGCCACTCGAAGCGATTGATGCCCGAATCGCCGAAAAGAGGCGATTAGAAGAAGAAGCCGCCGCTGCCGCTGTCATCGCTGCCGAAGAAAAAGCACAAGCCGAATACGAAAATTCACTGGGAGAATTTGGATCAATCCGTTCGTTGCGGGAAGAAATTGCCGAGTTGATTGCCAAGAATCCTGAAGCCGCCGCCGCAGTCATCCGTCAGTGGATCGGAAATGCCGTGCTGGTGGAAGCGAAGAGTTAAGAGACAGGAGTCAGGAGGAAGATAGTATGCAACCAGCGAAGAGTTTTCGGGATTTAATTGTTTGGCAAAAATCGCACCAATTTGTGCTTGCCGTTTATAAAATTACCCGTTCGGGTTTTCCCCGTGAAGAGATGTACGGGTTAACATCACAATTTCGTCGAGCCGCCGTCTCTATTGCTGCGAATATCGCAGAGGGATTCAGGAAACAATCCAAGGCGGACAAGGCTCGAATGTTGAATATATCAGAAGGATCATTGGAAGAGTGTCGGTATTACCTGATTCTTGCCAAAGACCTCGGATACATGGACAATAACACTATCAACGAACTAGCGGACGAAATCAGTCGTTTACTCCATGTCTACCGAACTTCCCTCCTGACTCCTGACTCCTGACTCCTCAAAAACATGTTTGCTCGCAAGAAGCCCCCGAAAGAGCCGGACTACTCGAAAATGCCGGTGTTTCCAAACAAATTCGCTGAATTTGTACAGGCAAAGTACGGACTGACACCGGACGAACTCCACAAACTTTTTGAATCTCTCGGTCAAGTTGAAGCACGCATCAAAGTTAACCGAAGACAAAAAATCGAAGGAAAGGAACATTCCAAGGTCATCGGCAAATCGATGCCCATCGACGATGCGGTCAAATACGAAAAAGAACGTGCCGAAAGCCGACACCTGAAAGACCAAAAGATACGGGAGGAACTCCTTGAAGATATTGACTTCGACGAACTGATGGTTCGGCTGGAAGTGAATGACTCGTACTATCCGCAACGTCTTGCTCCATCAGATATTGTTCGGTATGTCGATTCGGCGGGAGAGAAAATGGATGCGTTGGATCATGAGCGGGCAAAACCGTCAAGAATCTATTCGCCGCGAGACGAGACGGTACTGGATGTCATTACGTTGATCAAGAAGCAAGAACCGATTCGGCTTGCAAGGTATATTGCGAATCGGCAACGTGCCTATATTCTCAGCAATCCGTCGGAGGTTCTTGAAGCCGAGTATGCCGAGTGGTTGCGGAATCTCAAAGGGGAACCGCCGCCGGAAACGGAAGAAGAGCGATTGGCGAGAGAAGAAGCCGAACGATTGGTAGCCGGTGCGGCGATGACCGAAGAGGAGCGAATTGCCGCCGAGGAGGCTGCCCGAAACTTCGATGACTTGGCGGATGTGCGAACATTGCTGGACGAAGCCGCTGAATTGATTCGTACCAATCCTGAAGCCGCCGCCGCAATCATTCGCCAATGGATCGGCAACGCCGTCCTTGTCGAGAAAAAGTAAGGGGAAAGGAATCAGACGTCAAGCGGAAGAAACGGAGAGCATTGTCATTGACGTTTTTTAATCGCAAGACTAGAATCACCCCATTGTGCCGAAGATCGTTGTTATTCCTCATCCCTACCGAAAACAGAAGCAATCCCGACAGGAGCGGAGGAACGTCTTTTCCGATGCGACGAACCTCTTTCTGCTGAGGCTTCTGCGGGGAAAGTCTGATCTGCCAGACACTTTGGACAATGTTTCGGCATTTCCGGGCGACCTGCAACTCGAACTTGCCGCCGCCATTCGGCAGCGGGTGTTGCCGTGGTTTTGGAGCATTGTACTCCATGTGGCGTTGCTGATTCCATTGGCTCTCAACTTCTTGCCGGGCATCCGTTCTGAATCCCTTGATGTTTTATTCAGTGCGGTAAACTTCATTCCTTTCCCACAGGAAGTGCTGATTAACGCTCCGCCCGGAATCGTCGGCGACGGTAATCCGAACATGGTTGAAAACGGTCCGCCCGGACAACAAACAGAGGACATTGAACCGACAGGCGGATCAACTCATTCGACTCCCGTACTCGGTTATTCCATGGTCGGCAGCGGGGGGAACGGAGGTGGCGGGGGCGGCGGAGGAGGAGGGGGGCAACCGGATGACGCCGTCCTTGCTGGTCTGCGCTGGCTCGTGAAAGTACAACAACCCGATGGAGCATGGCATTTTTCGGGAACAACATTTCCGCAGTCCGCCCCGAAACGGCTGGAAGACCCTCTTGCCGCCACCGCAATGGCACTGCTCGCATTTCATGGGTACGGAGTTACGTCTAATTCCCGACATCCGCTGCTGAACGAATTTGCCCGACCTGTTCGGCGAGGCTGGGAGTGGTTGCTCAAACAACAAAACCCGGACGGCAGTTTTTTCACACCATCGGCAAGTCCCAATAATCACCGATTTTACACGCACGGATTTTGCACCATTGCTCTTTGCGAACTGCTGGCAATGACCCGCGAGGAATCATTGCGGGAACCTGCCCAAAAGGCGATAGATTATTGTGTCCGGCATCAAAGTATTCGGCGCGGCGGCTGGCGGTATTTGCCGGATCGGTTCAGCGAACAATCGGACGTTTCGGTAACGGGCTGGATTGTACTGGCACTCAAAAGTGGTCAGGCTGCCGGTTTGACCGTTCCGCCGGAAACGTATGACAACGTGATGAAGTTTTTCGATTTGATGATGGTGTCGAATCAGTACCGGTATCGGGAAGAAGAGCCGGAGCCTCGCATTGCCATGACTGCCGAAGCATTGTTTTGTCGAATTCTGCTGGGATGGAAGAGGAACGACTGGCGGTTGGCGGCGGGAGTTCAGTTGATATTGGATACACCTCCTTCCTCTACGGATCATTACCAGCGTGACGTTTATTATTGGTTTTTTGCGACGCAGACCCTGTACCATTACGGCGGCAATGAATGGCAGACGTGGCACTCACAGATGCGAAAAGAATTATTACAGCATCAGGAAAAAGACGAGGACATGGTGATAGGTGGGATGGCATTGAGAGTGAAAGGCAGTTGGAATCCCCATCATCCAGTACGGGATCAGTGGGGAGCCCAGTATGGTCGCCTCTATACTACGTGCATGTCGCTGTACATTCTCGAAGTTCCCTACCGACATTTGCGGATTTTCCCATGAGGATTCTGGTGAGCCAATGCCTTTTGGAAAAGACAACCAAACATCAACTGCGCAAATTTCCCGCAAAAACCTTGACACGCCCCGCCTTCACTCCCCATGGAGAAATTATTCGGTACAATAAGAGTGCGTAACATGGTTTCTGCATCGCAATTTATCGAGATTTTACGGCGCAGCGGGTTGGTCGAATCGGCTAAACTCGACGAAATTTTAGCCGTCATTGAATCCGAAGCCTCTGCGGAGCAACTGGAGGATCCTGCGTTCCTTGCAGATCAGTTCGTGCGTCAGTGTCTTCTCTCCGCCTGGCAGTCGAAACAACTGCTCAAAGGACGATACAAAGGTTTTTTTCTCCGTCAGTATAAAATTTTGGGTCATCTCGGTTCCGGCGGAATGAGTTCCGTCTATCTTGCCGAACACACTCTGATGCAACGCCGCGTCGCTGTTAAAGTGCTCCCTCGCAAGCGGCTCGAAAAGGCGATTTATCTCGAACGATTCATTAGGGAAGCCCAGGCGATTGCCGCTCTGGATCATCCGAACATCATCAGGGCTTACGATTTTGACCACGAAGGGGACATCCATTACATCATCATGGAATACTTTCCCGGCGACAATCTTCAGGCGATTGTCGAACGGGATAAAAAAGTTCCGTTTCCCCGCATTGTCAACATTTTACGGCAAACGGCGGATGCGCTTGCCCATGCTCATGCCATTGGAGTCATTCATCGTGATGTGAAGCCGAGCAATGTTCTCGTCAATCAACAAGGGGAAGTCAAAGTCCTAGACCTCGGTCTGGCACTGCTTGACGAGCAGGTCTATGAGGGGCGGATCACCCACATTCAGGAAGACACCATTCTTGGTACTGCGGACTATCTTGCGCCTGAACAAGCATTGGACAGCCACAAAGTTGATGCACGGGCAGACATTTATGCTCTTGGCGGCGTGTTATACTTTTGTTTGACAGGACATCCGCCGTTTCCCGAAGGCTCCGTTTCCAAGCGGTTGCTCGATCACCAGCAAAGTGAGCCATCAAGCATTTTGATAGATCGTCCCGATGCTCCCGAAGACCTCGTTGCCCTTTGCAAAAAGATGATGTCGAAAAATCCCGACCATCGGCAACAGTCGGCGCGAGAGGTCGTTCACGATTTCGAGGACTGGCTCGTTCGGAATGGCTATGCCGAAGAAGAGGAGTTTGCCGAAGGCAGTTCATCGGGAACTGGCAAGTTTCGCGTTCGGGTGAATATGCAGAAAATTGCAAACTCGAATTCGCTCCAATTATTGCAACAAACGTCGGAACCATCCGATCAAATGGAGGAAGGGCTTGACACGTCGATTCTCGGAGTGACAGAAGATAATGTGAATCTTTTCGGTTCGGGTTCGGAAGCAGGATCGGCGTTGATTTCCCTGTCGGGTCTTTCAGCGCAGCGTCGGGACGATGCCGGAGTGGCACAGGATTCCACTTTTGCCAAGTTGAACGACATTGAGCGGGAACGAACCATGCGATTCCGCAGAGAGTCGGCACATCCCATTGCTGACCGGATTCCCTCGAAAAGACCATCGCTTACAGCAACACAACAGATGCCCTCTGTACCGGACACTCCACCGCAGGGAATAGATTGGTATCGGCACGTTCCCGTCTGGTTTTGGACGTTGTTCTTTTCCGGTTATGTTGCCGCCATCTTTTTTGCAGGAATTTTGGCAGCACTGTTAATGGTCTATTTCGGCGTTTCACCGGCAAGATAGTTTCGGCGTTCCTATTACGGGCAACCGGACTGGGGGAGTCGGCGGGGCGGTACACTAATTTTGAAATTATTCTAAAATGAACCGTCCCCTTTCCGTCGGATAGGAAGAAAAAACAATGACCAAAAAATATCACCTCGAAACGTTGGCAATTCATGCCGGTCAGGAAATCGAACCAACCACATTAGCATGTGCCGTTCCAGTCTATCGAACGACGGCGTTTAACTTCAAAAGCGTCGAGCACGCTGCCAATTTGTTTGCCCTCAAAGAATTCGGAAACCTCTATTCTCGATTGACCAATCCGACAAACGATGTCTTGGAAAAGCGACTCGCCGAACTCGATGGCGGGGCTGCCGCTCTGACATTGTCCAGCGGAACAGCGGCAATTTATTTCACGATCACGAACATCCTCAAAAATGGTGATGAATTCGTTACCGCTTCCAATTTATACGGCGGAACATTTACGCAGTTCGACGCAATTTTACCACAACAGGGAATCACCGCTCGTTTCACTCCCGTTAACGATTTTCACGCGGTCGAAGCCGCAGTCAATTCCAAAACAAGAGCAATTTTCATCGAAACGATTGGCAATCCCATGCTGGACGTTGCGGACATTGAAGGATACGCCAACATTGCCCGGAAACACAAGATTCCGCTGATTGTCGATGCAACCTTCACCCCACCGTCGTTGTTGCGTCCCATCGAACATGGAGCCAATATCGTGATTCACTCCCTTTCCAAGTGGATCGGCGGACTGGGAACAAGCATCGGCGGAATCGTTATCGACGACGGTAGGTTCGATTGGACGGATCCCAAGTTTACGCTTTACAACGAGCCGGACGGCGGCTATCACGGTTTGCGGTTTGCTCATGATTTAGGTCCCATGAACCCGCTTGCATTTATTTTGCGGCTTCGGCTGGTGGGACTTCGGAATCAAGGACCAACATTGGCTCCCGATGCGGCGTGGATGTTTTTACAGGGGGTCGAAACATTATCGCTTCGGATGGAGCGGCATAATGCCAACGCCCTGAAAACGGCACAATACTTAAAGGATCACCCCAAGGTTGACTGGATACGGTATCCCGGTTTGGAAGATGATCCGGCACACAGGTTGGCGAAGAAGTATTTACCCAACGGGTCGGGCGGGATGATCGTTTTGGGTCTCAAAGGGGGCAAAGAAGCGGGAGTCAAATTGGTGAACAATATCAAGTTATTCAGTCACGTAGCGAATGTCGGTGATGCGAAGAGTTTGATCATCTTGTCGGGCAGTACCACCCATTCGCAGTTGAGCGGGGCGGATGTAAAGGCGGCAGGATTGAGTCCCGATGCGATCCGATTGTCGATAGGACTGGAACATATTGACGACATTCTCGAAGCCCTCGACGAAGGTCTGAAATTGGCGTAGTGCAAGCCGGAATCGCAACAACATGGAGCGACCGGATTTAGTCGGTATTGGGGGCTATTGCAATCGGCAAAAAAAGTGTTACATTGTGCGACACAATCAGATACATCGTCCGGTAGCATACCGGACGGATTGAATTTTAGAGTTCGTCAGCAATTCAAAAGCCGCATTAGATTTTCTTGAAAGTCGAAATGCGGATTGGTTGACTTCGCAGACCAGCGGCTAGAGCGTATCAGGAATTGATCTGGACAGAAGTTTTGGAATTTTGTAATCTTTCATTATTGGATATTGAACGCCTTTTTCACGGAGGAATCTTATGGCGAAACCCTATTCCCTTGATCTA
>Ga0123353_10002244_pt1 | contig 23955 bp, 8 predicted proteins | sample TergutLab28metaG_3_FD_92763 | JGI IMG/M metagenome (GOLD analysis project Ga0123353, IMG submission 92763) | Labiotermes labralis P3 segment gut microbial communities from Petit-Saut dam, French Guiana - Lab288 P3 | ecosystem: Host-associated > Arthropoda: Insects > Digestive system > Gut ... | reverse complement strand
TTCAACAAAATGGAATTTATGATGAAATCTCTGTTGAGGGCTGCTCTTTTACAGAAGAAATTGGCAATCCGCAACTTCCTGTATTTTTCGAAACGTTTGTACTTCCGTACAATGCTGTTATTACTGATATTCAAATTACTACAACAAATTCTCAGCACATTTTCGGAAATTATTTTATCTATCCAACACAAACACCGCGCAAACTTGATGGCAGTGAAGCGCCCCCTTTTGTAGAGCCAAATTATGCTGTTTATAATTCAACTGTGCCTTATCCAAATAAATCAGTCGAAATTGTATCAGATGGCTATACACATGGTTATCATGTTGTTACTGTAAGTATTTATCCCATAGAATATATACCAACTAATGGTGAACTCTATTTGAAAAATTACAGTTATACAATAAATTACACGCTGTTCAATAGCACCAATTCTCAATCTGCAAAACAATCTGTAACAAGAGCAGAATTAACAGAACAATTTATTAAAGCTCAAGTAAAAAACAAAAGTGATGTCGAAACTTTTAAAAATCAAGATGTACAAATTATACCCTACACTAACGATTTGAATAGAATTGATACAGATACATCACCAAGAGCTACGTCGCTGACAAAAACAATTGAATTAGTACCTGATTACATCATCATCACAAGCGAGCAATTAAGACCCACATTTCAACAATTAGCCGATTGGAAAACAAAAAAAGGAATTCCTACAATAATAAAAACTGTAGAAGAAATAGAGCCTAACTATTTTGGTTCGGATCTTCAAGAAAAAATTAGAAACTATTTAAAAGAATGTTACAGTAAATGGGGTGCAGGCATGTTTGTTTTGCTTGGAGGAGATGTAAATGTTATTCCAGGTAGAATCTTTCAAAAATCCGGATTCGCAACAGACCTTTATTATGCAACAGTAAACGGCACATGGAATGCAAATAATAATAATATTTTTGGTGAAGGTGGTGATAATACAGATTATAATTATGCTTTTTTTCTTGGCAGGGCTACTGTAGAGAATCCTGCTAAAGCACAAATATTTGTAAATAAAATTATTAATTATGAAAAATTTACGAATATTACTAACGGAAGTTATGTTAATAATTTTCTTTATTTAATTGGTTTTTTAGATTATACTAATAGTACTGGGGTGTTCAGTAACTCATATTCAAATAGGCTACAGTGTTTGGCAATACAATATCTTTCAACATATAGCCATTGGTTTCTTCTCCAAAATCATGATTGCTCTGATATGATACATTATAATTATACGAGTCGTGATTGTAATGGAAGTTCGTTGTCCTGTGTTCAGGGAAATGATGAATTATCAAGTGGAAGTGCTATTAATTGTTTAAACACTGGTGGTTCATCTCCAAGCAAGCCATTTCATATTGTTTATCATCTTCAACATTCCGGCATAAAAGCCATGGGAACAATAAGATTCCCTTCTGACCCTGTAACAAATGATGATTTTGATAATCTTTTTAATGGAAATTATAGCCAAATATTTTTCACTAATGGTTGTGAGCCTGCAACTTTTAATAAAGATTGTATAGGCAAGCACTATATAAACAATCCAAATGGCGGCGGTGTTGCTTTTATTGGCAATTCAGATTATGGTTTGTATGGAGAAGACCCGCAATTTAATAGATTTTGTGTTGCTTTATATAGTAGTACAACTCCATATAATTTAGGTATAGCTTTTCAACAAGCTCCCAATAATAATATAAGTGAAAGGCGTCGTCTCCATCTTCTTGGTGACCCCGAAATGCCGGTATGGACAAATACTCCACAAACACTCTCCGTATCAAAAAGCAGTTCGGTAAATTCCAACGGGCAATATTCAATAACTGTAACCCTAAACACTTCGCTTCCGGCTGGTGAACAGGCACTTATATGTCTGGAAAAAGGAGATGAAGGTTATGCAACAAAAAAAGTTTTTTCGCTTGGAAGCGAAACATTTACATTTACGCCCAACACTTCGGGTAATGTAGATATAACCGTTACCGCACACAACTATAAGCCTTACGAAACAACCCAAGCTGTAACAGCAAACAAGAATATTTATATTTCTGACAAAACCTTTTATGATGGTAATAGCGCAAACAGTATTGGTAATAGTGATGGACAACTTGATGCCGGCGAAACCATAGAACTTGGGATCACTTTGAAAAACAACAATACAAACGCTGCTTCAAACGTTGTGGCAACATTAAGTTGCAGCCATAGTTCTATTTTGATTATTGCCAATCAAATAAATTACGGCACAATTAATGCCGGTGCTACAAGTACGCCGGCAACAAAATTTCGGTTTACTATTGATCCCTATATGCTTGAAACTTTATTAAACGAACTTAGTCCTGTAAGATTTACCTTAAATATAACATCAAGCACGGGAAATTACTCGGACGCTTTCAATGTTGAAGTTTTTGCTCCTGAACTCATCAGAGGCAACAGGTTTTATACAGGTAAAGGCATTCCGCCAGACCCGGGACTATCTGCCCAATTAAATATTCCTTTATTCAATAAAGGAAAAGCGCAGGCAACCGGACTTACTGCAATTTTATCTTCTAATAATCCAAATATCAATATTACAAGCAATTCAACAACTTATTCTGATATTGACAAATATGAAACCGAAACGAATATTTTACCATTTGCATATACGATACAATCATCTCTTTCGAGTTTTGATTTTATTCTGCAGGTTGAAAATCAATTTGGCAAAATATGGTCTTTCTCTTTCGATTTAATGAATACACCACCTAAAATTCAAATCAGTACCATAGACTTTACTGCCGACCGCACAGAAATTCATTTGTTTTGGACTCACTTGGCTAATCAAAATATAAGCGGTTATAATATTTATCGTAGTGATGCAGATGCCAACGGCAATGAGGTTGGTAATTACAGAAAATTGAATACTTTTACGTTCCCTGCTGCGTTTTACAAAGATTTAGGGTTGGCAGAACTTACCAAATATTATTATAAAATTTCTGCGGTGTCTCAGGACGGAAATGAAGGTCCTCTTTCAGATCCTTTTCTTGCATGGACATCTTATGGGCAAAAAGATGGTTTTCCTGTTGAAATGAATTCCAGCGGCAGCATTAAAGGCTCTGTAAATGTAGAAGATATGAATGGCGACGGTAAAAAAGAGATTTTTGCTTCGTTGAAAATTGATGACGAAAATGGATTATTAATAGGTTTAAAACATGATGGTACAGAATTGTTTAATTTAGACGGTAATACTACAACATTCACAGGACTTGCCAAACTAAATGCAGCTACTTGGTGCACGCCTGCTATTGGAGATGTTGATAATGATGGTGTTTATGAAGTAATTTCTAATACGCGGAACGAGGGTGTGGGGCAAAATTATGTTTATTGCCACAAAATGCAAGATAATGATGGAGACGGAGCGCCGGATTTGGCTTGGAGTTATCCTTCTTCTAATTCATCTCGCTGTTATAGATCCCCTCTCATAGCAGACTTAAATAATGATGGAACAATGGAGTCTGTTTTTTTTCAAGAATGGGGTGGAATAAGAATTTATAGTTCCACGGGACAATTATTGTATAATATTGCAACAAATGGTGGCACTTATGGTGCACTTGCTGTTGCTGATTTAAACGGTAACGGCAATAAAGAAATAATAGGTTGTTATCGTAATAGTACTACTAGTGCTTCCGGGATATATATTTGGAATTACAATGGAACTAATTATGGCAATAGCCAGCCTGTTTTCTCATTGCCAAGTTATGACCTTAAAAGCTCCGTTATTGTTTGCGATTTAAAAAATGACGGAAACAAAGCCATTTTGTCTGTTGCTATTGATAAAAACAACAATAGAGGGCGAGTTGTAGCCATAACTCCAAATGGACAAATACTTAGTGGTTGGAATAATCCTAATAATTCACAAACAATACCTGTTCCAACTACTTGCTATACAACAGAAATAGCTGTTGGAGATTTAAACAATGATGGAAAATTAGAGGTTGTCGTACTTGGGCAAAATGTAGTGAAAGTCTGGGATAATATGGGAAATGTAATAAGCGAAACATATATCAATGGTTTAGACCCCGGATATTCAACTCCAATTCTTGCTGATGTTGATAATGAACCCGATTTGGAAATTGTTTTCGGAGTAACAAGCAACGATGGTAAAGGCTTGATTTATGCTTTAAAAATGGACGGTTCAAAGGCTCTTGGGTTTCCGTTACAAACAGAAGAACCATTAGGAGGTTCTCCATGTGTTTCAGACATTGATAACAATGGTACAAATGAACTCATTGCCGCTTCTGGAAAAACAATTTACGTTTGGGAAACAGCAGGAGATGCCAATAAGATTGAGTGGGGTAGCGAAAGACATAATTGCAGAAACACTGGCGAATACACCAAACCTCCTTGTTTAGATATAATTATTAATTCAAATACTACTTGGTCAACAAATAATTCGCCTTGTAAAAATATCATTGTTGAAAATGGTGCAACTTTGACCATAAAAGGTACATTGAAAATGGCTGACAATTGTATAATCACTATTAAACCCGGTGCCAAATTAATTGTAGATGGTGGGAAAATTACAAATGCTACACCCAGTAAAATGTGGTACGGCATCTTTGTTGGTGGAAACGGAACACTGCCGCAAACCGCGCAAAACCAAGGCACATTAGAATTAAAGAACAATGCAGTTATTGAAAATGCTAAAAATGCTATTGCAACTTATGAACTTGATGTAAATGGTAATCATGATTGGAACTCACATGGTGGTATTATTAAAGCGGAAAACAGTACATTTAAGAATAATAGAAGATCGGTAGAGTATATGTCTTATCCGCCCTCAGGTAGTAGCCAAGTTATTCAAAATGTTGGCCGTTTTACTAACTGTGCTTTTATTGTTGATAACAACAATTTGTTTGCAACGAATAATGAGAACTTATGGAATCAATTTACTATGTGGGCGGTTTCAGGAATAAAGATATATGGATGTAAGTTTGAAAACAATATTACCACTATGACAGATAGAAAAAAAGCCATATATACTGAAAATGCTGGTTACACTGTAGATGAGTCTTGTAAATTGGCGGTAGTATCGGGAAGTAGTGATTGTGAGTGTAAAGACTCACCCAACCGATCTGTTTTCAAGGGGTTTAATAGAGCTATTGAATCTTTAAATTCTGATAAGCAATATTCTATTTCAATAGATCGCAGCGATTTCAGAAATAATACAATGGGAGTACGTCTTGAGGGGAAAAATAGTTTTCAAATATCTCGCTTAGATATATCTTATCCCATTCAAAATATGTCTCCTTCTGGTATCTATTTAGACAATTGCACAGGCTATAAAGTAGAAGAAAATACGATCAATTTACAGGATGTTCCCTACTCCTCCGGTGTTTTGGTCAACAACCCCGGAATGAATGAAAACAGGATATACCGAAACAAAATTGAAAATGCCTACTATGGAATTAGAGTAACCAATACCAAATCCAAACAAGTACTGCAACAAGTTCAAAGAGGTACTTTGCTCACAGGCTTACAGTTTGTATGTAATGTATTATCATATAATTACAATGACATATATGTTGGTGCTGGAGGTGAAATACGTTACCTACAGGGTGCTTTAAATAGCGGCGCTGATAATTTATATGGAGATATGCCACGCGCTGTTTACAATTTTTACTTGAATGCTCAGCATTTACCCATTATTTATTACTATGATTATTCGGATCCAAGTAAGGAACCGGTTAACAGAACTAATAATGTTGCTACACTTAATGCAGCTGCAAGTACTTGTGGAAAAACTTTATGCAATGATTATATTATTGTTGAACCAGAATTTTTGAGAGAGAGAGGAGAGAAAACCGGAGAATTCTCGTTAGAAAAATATAGAATGGCAAGTAGTCTTTACGATGAAATGGTGCTTTCTTTTTATGCTCAAGGCTATGATCATGTATTAGAGGGTTATTTTTCCGGTAATGTTTCAATCGAAGAATTATTAGAAACGGTGGTACCTTATTTAGAAGTATTATCGGCTATTTCTGAATATATGGCTGCACTGAGCAATGAGGCATTATTCGCTCTAAAAACGGATAGTATTATTGATTATACTCAAATTCGAGACTGGTATGATGCAATTAATACCTTGAGAGCAAAGTATTCGCTTGCAGAAACATACTGTCAACTTGGAAGTATTGAAGAAGGCTTTCGAACTTTATATTTAATTCCTGAAATGTTTAACCTGAGTGAAAAAGAAATGATGGAACACCAAAATTATGTTTCCTTATTTACATTTAAAAATATTATAAGGGAAAGTGGAAGAACAATAGCACAATTAAACGAAGAAGAGATAAATCAAATGCTATACATTGCTGATGCCTCTTCAGGATTATCGTCAGTGATGGCACGAGGCATCTTGTGTTTCTTCTATGATATTTGTATTGAAACTGAGTTTGATGAAGAAAATCCTGAATATAAAGGTTCAAGTGGTGAAAATGAAAATCAAGGTAGTTTGTCAAATCAAAATTTAAAAGACAAACTCGAATGTGTTACCCTTTATCCCAATCCAACCACTGGTGAATTGATTGTTTTAAGCGGCGGTTTGAAAGTTAATGAGATTGTTGTTTTTGATATTGTCGGAAAAAAATTGTCTCAAATCTCAAATCATAAATCTCAAATCTTAAATCGTATTGACATATCAAACCTTAATTCGGGTATCTATTTTGTCAAAGTAATTACAGAACAGGGCGAAATTGTTAGGAAAGTAGTAAAACAATAAAAAAAATAATTTTAAACATAAGTGCAATTTTTTATTGCACTTATGTTTATTAAAAATATTTACAATGAAAAAAAAATGTTATAAATTATTTTTTGCATTTCACCTTTTTTTATTGACTCTTAGTGGTATAGCCCAAGATACAATAAACTATGTTGCTCCTAAGTCCGCCGCTTCCGGTTATACCCTTACAGCCACTCAGGGAAAACAATTTACTATTAATTGGGGCAATGGAGATATTCAAACATATTTGGGAACAGGAGAAAGTCAATTTGTTTCTTATTCCTATCCTGTTTGGCCTCCTGAACCAAATGTTTTTTCGGTAACCATTACAAGCAGTGAACCAGATTGCAAATTTACACAAATCGCAATTTCCGGTGTTATTGATTTTGATGCAAGTAAAGCATCATTAGAATATATAAATTTAAATAGTGCTACAAATTATCTAAAACATATAAATCTAAGTAATTGTGCTACATTAAAGGAATTGAAGTGTAGTTTTATTGGTGGTTCTAATCTTAAAAATATTGATTTAAGTGATTGTATTTCTTTACGCTCCTTGAAAGCACTCGGCAATCCATTATCCACTTTAGATGTAAGTAATACGGTCTTAGAATGTATAGATATTAGCTACTGTAATTTTCTATTGTCTGATATTTACCCCATTTATTTAAAAGTGTTATATCCTGATTGCTCTTATTATACTAAGCAAAGTATAGTTACACAAACTATTTATGTTGGCGAATCGGTTGATTTTTCATCAGAAAAAGAGTTTGGGGGTATCGCTACTCTCTTTAGAGTATATATACGTCAAGGAGAGGGTATGATCCCTGCTTCTGAAAGTGCTTATTCAATTAATGATGGGATAATAACTTTTCATCAATCAGGAACTTCTTACATTGTATATATGACAGCTGACGATGCCATGCCTGCATATTACTCACCAGGAGTTTTTGCGCCGATTATTGTAAGAGAACCTGTACAGGAAATAATAAATGTTCCGACAACAGCAATAGCAGGTACACCACTTACACTTACCGGTACGGTTGTTCCCAATAATGCCACCTACAAAACCATTATTTGGAGTGTTAAAGATGCTGGCACAACATGCGCATCCATAACTGGGAGCAAACTTTATACCACAGATACTGGAACTGTAATAATTACCGCAACCATTAAAAATGGGAAAGGAACGGGTAAAGATTTTACCCAAGACTTTAGTATTAATGTAATTAATGTAGGTATTAATGAGCAAGCCCAAGAATTGTCAATGCTAAATATCCATCCGAACCCAACTTCAGGGGAGTTGATAGTTGAGAATGGGAACTTAAGAGTGGATAAAGTTGAAATTCATGATATTGCAGGAAAAATCGTATTATTTTATCATTTTAACTTCACATCAGATAATCTCAGAGTTGACATTTCACACCTCACTTCAGGGACTTATTTTGTTAAAATAATTACCGAGAAAGGTGAAATTACAAAAAAAATACTAAAAGAATAATCACAACTTTTACACAATCTGAAAGAGCCTTACATTACACTAAGGCTCTTTTTTTGTCCTATTCCCTCACATCCCATCCTCCTACCTTTGCCCATAAATTAAATCATTTATGGCAAAATCCAGCACTCGCCGCATCAATATTTACATCAACGGCAAAGAAGTAGAAGCCACCGTTAAGAGTATCCGCTCGGAGATGAACAAACTCATTAATGAGCAAAATAGAATGGTTGTCGGCTCAGACCAATATATTGCCCACGCCAAGAAAATACAGACACTTCGCGGCTACCTGCAAGAGCATAGCCAAAATATCGGAGCGGTGGCAAATTCATGGGATACCATGCAAAGAAAGATGATGCTCTTTGGCGCAGGTTTGGGCGGTTTTACGCAAGCGTTCAGCGCCCTTAATACCGTAGTGAGTACGCTCAAACAAACGGCTACCGATCTTGCGGCATTGGACGATGCCTACGCCGATGTGATGAAAACTACCACACTCACACACGAGCAGGTAGAAAACTTGAACGACAGTTTCAAGAAGATGGATACCCGCACAAGCCGGGAGCAACTTAACAACCTTGCCTACATTGCCGGTAAACTCGGCATCAGCGCAGAAGATTTGGTAAAACAATTTGTAGAAGCATCAGATGTTATCAATATTTCGATGGGCGACGTACTGGGCGATAACGCTACACTCTATATTGGTAAAATGGTGGACGTTTACCAACGCTCAACAGATGTTTTGCAGGGCTTAAATCTCAAGGACAAAATGCTTTCACTTGCTTCTGCCGTCAATGAGTTGGGAAAAACTTCTACCGCCAACGAAAAATACATGGTCAATTTTTCCGGTCGCTTGGGTGGTATTGCAGTACAGGCAAAACTCTCCGCAGACCAGATACTGGGCTACGCTTCCGCCCTTGACCAAGATATGCAAAAGGTGGAGATGAGCGCCACCGCCTTTCAAAAACTCATCCAAAAAATCATCTCCAAACCGGCAGAGTTTGCCAAGATTGCCGGCATGGAACTTAAGGAGTTTCAAAAACTCATTGAAACAGACATGAACGAAACCTTAAAACGCACCCTCAAAGGGTTTCAGGGTGCGGGTGGTTTCGATAAACTTGTGCCTGTTTTCAAAGAGTTAGGGTTGGACGGCGCACGCGCCGCCGCCGCCATCTCATCTATGGCAAACTCATTACACAAGGTAGAATCCGCCCAAGCGATTGCCAACAAAGCCATGAAAGAGGCTACCTCCTGTTTAAATGAGTATAACATAAAAAACAACAATTTGCAGGCAAACCTCGAAAAAGCCCGCAAACGTTTCAGAGATACGCGCCTCGAACTTGGCGAAAAGATGTATCCTCTTTTAATGAAACTTACCAAAACCACTACCGGCAGCCTCAAGTTGCTAGCACAACTCATAAGGTTTTGTCAGGAAAACAAGATAGCCGTTGCCGCTTTGATTGCGCCTTATGCACTCTATTTGTCCAAACTGCTGTTGGTTACTGCTGCGCAGAAAGCGCAGAACATATACAGCAAAGTTTCCATTGCCCTGCAAAATGCAGACCGCGCCATTACGCTACGTTTGGCAGCTTCCAAATTCGCTCTTGCCGGCAACACGCACAAAGCCACACAAGCCATGAAACTTTACCACGCAGCCGCTACAAAAGTGCCTTGGCTTGCCATTACTACCGCCATCACCGCCATCGTTATAGCAATCGGCAAATGGGTAAAGAGTGCCAGAGAGTTAAACCGTGAGTTTGATTTTCAAAAGGCTTATCAAGATGTGCTAAGAGAGGTAAAAAAAGAGTACGACCAACAAGCCTCAGTAGTGAAAGATTTGATTAAGATTATCCACAATGAAAATCTGAGTAACGCAGAGCGCATTAAAGCCATCAACAAACTGAAAGAGATTATGCCGGAGTATAACGCCCAACTTACCACAGAAGGTCGTCTGATTGAAGAAAATACCACCGCCATTGATAACTACCTAAAAATCCTTAATCTCAAAATTGAAGCCACCGTTATCAAGTCCAAACTGATGGAAGCACAGGCAAAATACGACGATTGGAACGCAAAGAACGGCAGGAAGATAGAGAAACAGGACAAAGCCATGAGAGACCGTTTGTTGAAAATGAAAGAGGGTTGGGAAAGTAAATGGTTTGAGTTTGGCAAGAAGTTACAGGGTTTCGGCGCAGAGTTTGTGTATAACTACAATCTAAAAAGCGCCGAGAGTGCCTACAATATGCTCCGCGAGCGCGGCGGCAAAATATACAGGGAGTTGGAACAGTGGGAGAGTGCCTACAACAAGAAGTTGGAAGAGATAGAAGCCGCCGGCGGCAGTCCCACCGATACAGTTACCGACAGTGAAGGAGGTTGCACCGGCAACTTTATGACTTGCGACTGCCCTGACTGCCAAGCCAAACGCAACAAACTTCTTGCAGAGGAAGAGTTAAGCAAGGAACTTATAAAGGAGTGGGAACGGTTTAAAAAAGAGATGGATAAGTTGAAAGAGGAAGATAGATTGGCAGGATTTAAAGAGACTCAAAGAGAGAAAGAAAAGGAGATTAAGAAGTTTGAAGAACAGATTGCCGTTGCCAAGAAGTTTATCAAGATAAAGGGCAAGGCTGCCATAGAAGCGGAAAAAGAGTTGCAGCAACTCAAAGAGAAAGCCATTGCCCGTATTGACGAAGAATCCCGCAAAAAAAAGATGGACAAGGTGGAAGATGACTATAAAAAACTTTGCGAGAAAGCCGTAGAAATCCAGAACAAACTCGGCGATGCGCTCAGCGACAAGTACGCCGTTGAGTTAAAGAAAGTGCAAAGAGAATGGACAGAGGTACTTACAGAGATAGACAAGAATATTGAGTTTTATCAAAAGAAATTGCTTGAACCCTACGACGCCAACAAAGGCACAGGTCTAAGCGAAAAAGAGATAGAGATACTGAACAAGTTGTTGGAGAAAAAACAGGAGGCAATTTCTCTTTGCGCACAGGAGGAGTTGGCAATAGTGAAACGCGCCGAAGAAGAGATTACGCAATGCCTGATGGAAGAGAGCGAGCAGCGCATCCATACCATTAAGAAAGAGTATGCAGAGCGTATTTCCATAGCACAGACGGCTATTGCCAAACTCAAGGAGTTGGACGACACACAAGAAAACCAACAGCGCATCGCAAAGTTAGAGCAGCAAATTGTTGAACTGAAAAGGAAACTCAAAAAAGAACTTGCCGACATAGAGAATCTCGGAAAGAGAAAAGGTATCGGCAAACTCTTTTACATGGATTGGAAAAACTTTAAAAAGGATTGGGAGAAGAATTTAGCGGAAATTGCCGATGTTATTGCTGATTTCGTTGCCACTGCGAACCAACTCTTTGACTCCATTAACCAAATTCAGCATAACCGCGAAGAAAAGAGCCTCAATGATTACCGCCGCAAGTATGATGAAAGGAGAGAGGTTTTAGACCATCAACTTAACGAAGGAATAATTTCACAGGAATACTACAACGCTCGTGTGGCAGAGTTAGACAAGGAGTTAGAGCAAAAGCAGAGAGAAATAGAGATAGAGCGTTTTAAACGCGAAAAGAAGTCAGCCACCATCAAGGCGATCATTTCGGGCATTGTGTCTGCCATTAAGAGTTTTGAGAATGGGGGTGGTTTTCCTTTTGGTCTCATCCCAATGGCTTTGTCTATTGCCACTACCGGCATTCAGATAGCAGCCATACAAAGCCAGCCTGAGCCCTACGCCACCGGCGGTTTTATTGAGGAGGAGCAAATCATCCGCGCCGGAGAAAAGGGCAGAGAGTGGGTCGCTTCCAACACGCTGCTCAACGACCCTAAAACTGCCCCTTTTATCGAGGCATTGGAACAGTACCAAAAGGGCAATAAATCCGCATGGCAAAACCTTGTTTTCACTTCCCCCGATGCTGCCAATTTGTCCCAAGCCGCAAGCGCCATTCACTCTAATTTCGCCTCAAATTCCTTACAACCGGTTATCAATAACTATCATACAAACACCACAAACCCAAAAGACAACGAAATTTTATCGCAAATGTTAGAACAAATTACCGAACTCAAAAAATTTATGAGCGACCCCAAGAACCGTCAGGCTGTGCTGAGCCGCGACAAGCAACTTGAGTTTGAAGCACAAGAAAATTTTTTACGCAACGCAGCATCACTTAAATAGTTATCACCATGCCCGCATCAATATCAGGATCGCCTTTTGTGTTCGACTTCGCCAATAACTCCATCAAGTTTACCCTGCTTGGAACACCGGTTGCCATTGCCGGACAAAAGGCGGTCAGCCGCTACAAAATAATTACCATGCCACGTGCTAACTATCATCTTTCCATAGCCTACGGAACAAAAAAATACTTTTTTTACTTCCGTAACACCGCCATCGCTCAAACAAACCCCTATGAAATCTATCTTTATTCCGCAGCACAGGACAAGAAAAACGAACTGATAAAGAAAATTGCTCAGAACTACTACATTGAAAAAGATTACGTTGTAACTGTTTCCGACACTTTGGAAATCGTATTTACCGCCCGACAGAACGGCGGGGAGAAAGTAACCCTGAATACCTCCGATGATGCGGCAAATATCCAACTTGTCAGCCAAACAACAGGAATAGCCAAGACGGAAAAAGAAGGCTACAAACTCTTTGCGAAATTGGAAGTAACGCGCTTTGCCATAAACAGCACGAAACTATATACCCCTGAAATCCTGCTGCATATAGACACCAATAACAGAGCATCATTGCCGCTTTCCATGCTGCGTTCCTACTTCCAAAGCGTGGATGCGCCGGGTTTGAGCCAGAAATTTGCCGCCTATTCCCTCAAAAACGCAATGTTCAGGTGTCGCCTCATCTTTTCCGATTACTTCGATGGGGTAGTGCAAATGCTAAAATACTCTGCCGACTACTATTTTGTAAACGGAAAAATCTCCGAAGCGCACAGGGTGCTTAATCTTCCCGACTGGAACTGTCCAATGGGTGATGACAAGAAATTGAACAACTTTGCCCGACCGCGCAGTTATGGCTCGCCATCGGGATTGACCCTGAAAAGTTACCATGAATTTCCACAATATGCTTACTTTATGTTTTTTAACGTCAATGCCGCAAGTAACGCCACGTCATCTCTTCAATTTCGTGTTAATATTCTGAATGAAAACGGAAGTGCAAAGAATAATATCAATCCGGGCACACTTACCTTTTCCAATTATTCTATAGTACGTGTTCCGCTCTCCGTCAATGCACTCTCCCTGCAAACCCATTCCACGCAAATTATCAGTTACACCGTTAGAGTTTACCACAGCGACGCGCCATCGGCAGTGTGGACACGTACTTTCGTTTTGCAACAAAAGCCTTTTCATGCAAAGGAGTTTCTACTGCAAAACAGATACGGCGTTTTGGAATCTTTTTTCATTGACCATGAAATGACAGAAAAAAGTATTGATGGAGAAAAAGTTACATGCGAGGGAAAAATTGAAATTGACGTTCACGACATTTCCACGACATTTACAGCACGAACAGGCAATAAGTCCGGTTTTGAAATGAACCTCTTGGCAGAATCCTTTGAAAACAGGCATCACTACAAAGTAGTAAACAATGCACTCATACCCATTACCATCCTGCCCGATTCGCTTACCGTTTTCGACGAAGGCGAAGACTTGCAATCGGCAGAGTTTCAATACAGTTTCAAAATCCCCGATAAAACAGTGCCGGCAACAGCAATCGTGTCTGTTATCGGGCATGATGTTTTTGCCGAAGTTGCTTTGGAATCAACTTGGAACGAAACAAAATACAGGGTTTGGAACGACAATTTATTTTTTGAAGAAGAAACCAATACAACATTAACATTAGAATCATGATAGCACTCATTGAAAACGGCATGGAACTTTCCAAAATAAGAGAGATCCTGAACGAAGTTATCCAGCAAATCAATCAGGGGCAAACCGCCCAAATCAGTTACAACGACCTTGCCAACCGACCCTGTATCAACGGCGTTGAACTCAATGAAGAAACCAAAGCGGGAGAACTGAATCTTACCCTGTCGCAACTTGCCAACAAAATGGAAATTGAAAGTCTGGTAACTCAAATCGGAGAGCAGAAAGCGGCAGCCGTTGCAGACAACGCTTTAGCCTCAAAGTTAGACTGCGACTTTGGCAAACTGCCGGAACTGCGCTATAACTTTAAAGATGATATGTTACTTACCGTCAGCGATGGAAGCAGCATCTTTAAAGCCACCGTAAACGATTTGATAATCTATTTGAAGTACCTCATTTTGAGAGATGCAACTTTTGAAAAATTGGCAACAGGAAAAGGGCACTCTGAATCCGGTGAAAATGGCGACTCTGAACACGGTTGCGATGACCCGGGTGGTGAAACGATAGATGACCCTAAACCGATAAAACCATGATAGAAATTAAAGTAGAGGGGCAACTGCTCTATATTGCCAAAAATACAGGGTTGCAGTTGGAAGTGCAAAACAGTGCATTTTCCGTAAACAAAATCGAGGGCGATATTGTTTTCACTTTCGATGTCCCCGCAGCGGAAAACGACCTTATTTTTGGGCAGGCTCGATTTGTTTATGTGCAACGGTGCAAAAAATACCTCTGCACCGTTTCCATTGGCGGAGTGGAAATAGCCTACGGAGATTTATATATCCAAAAATCATCTGCCACAAGTTATTCCTGTGGTTTGGTAATCAATCCGTTTCCATCAGATTTTGCTGAAAGAAAACTTTCGCAAAACGATTACGGAAATGATTATATCATTAGTTCCACCACATCAGGACTTCAAGCAGGGTGGCTCAATATGTTTTGCAAAGCCTTGTTGGAAAATGCGGTTTTCAAATTTCCGCTGTTTATTGACACCGTTTTTTATGGCAATGCAAACAAAGACTTTGGGTGGTTTCTGCTTTCAAGCGATCCTGCTCCACCCGGTACACAGGCAGGCTTTCAGGCATCCATCAACACCAACGACAATGTCGGCTTAGACCGCTGCTATATCAACCGCCTCTTTACCGCCGACAAGGTAAACGCAGTAAAAGAGGTGTCCGGCAATAGAGGGATCCGCGTTTTTAACAACAACGCTGTGGACAACCCCAACTCTTTTGCGTTTGCCCCTGCCATTCAACTGCTGTGGATACTTGAAAAGGTAATAAAAAACGGTGGCTATCAGATGATCGGAAATTTTAAAGATGAAAACTGCATTAAAAAAATCTATTCCCAAAGCCTGCGGGCTTTGGACGGATTGGATTCGCAAACAGAAACTTCAAACTCGGCTAAGGCAACTGCTACTTTTTCGCCATCCGGCACTTTCATTGATGAAGCCCTTGATGATCATATTATGCCCTTTGAAGTAAACGGAGAACAGCACTACTTCTTTAAAGCACCTGCCACACAGAACTATCAAATTACCGTTTCCATCAAAACCTATCTGCCGGCTAATCTGCTTGCCGCTACTTACATAAACCCCGAAGACTCAAATATCATCCACATGGAGGCCGCTCTGTTTCTGTTTATGGATACATCCGAACTCTTTCCGACACACTTTATGTGGGACCCATTACAAGACTGGAACAATGGAATAGGAAAAATGAAAAATGGGAACTTTATCTCTCTCGATACCTTTTACAAAGCCTACAATATAAATCAGTTTGCCTCACAAGTGGGCTACAATGGCGCAGGATTTTATACGCTAAATTTTTCATTTACCCAGAAACTACAGGCAAATAATTACTATTACTTCTTTTTTGGAAAACTAAAAATACTTACATCTACTTCCTTTTATATGGTTACTATGATAGATGATTTTAGACCTATTGAAATTACCGGCGAGATTGAAACTTTTTACAAGGTCTGCAATGTGTTTGCCAACAAAATCAAGTTTGCCCAACATGTACCCGCCCTGACAAACAGCGATTTTATCAGCAATATCTGCAATGCCTTTGGCTTGAGCATGTTCATTGACTCAGCCAAAGGGCAGATTGAACTCTCTTTTTTTAAAGACATCCTTAACCACGCACAAAGCATTGACCTAACACCCTATCTACTTGGTAAAAAAAGTTACATTGAAAAATATGAGCCTAAAAAATATCGCTATAAATTGGATACACTTACCAGCGAAGATATTGACGAAACAAAGATTTTGCCATCAGTAAAAACCTGCTCACAACTCCCTGATGCTTTTAAAAACTATGGCAAAGTCTGTTTCGTTGAAAATGAAAACCGCTACCGTATTGCCGTAAGAGTGGGCGATGCCATACAAAACTGGATTTTCAAATGGGATGCTTATTCCGGGAACAATCAAGTTTTAGAAATTGGAGAGGGCGACTGCGAGGAGATAACCCCTTTCAAAGTCCCCAATATGAAAATTGCCGACGAAAAGGCAACCAATAGTAATTTTCTGCTCAACATTGAAATGGAGGGTTGCAGTCCGCTGTTTGCCACCGGCAGCAAGGAGTTTGAAATGATACTCATAAATTGCCTTGGACTCAGAAAACTGAAATCTCACTCCTATTACTACGAACACGCTACTCCGGTTTGTTTCGACGCACAGGGAAACACAGAACAGGGCGGCGTAAGCCTTACCCCTACCGGCAGCAACTCCATCGGCGAGACTTACGCAGCACCTTGGTTACGTTTCCTTAGTTCCTATGAAAGAATCAGCCACACTTTTTTACTGCCCGTATCCGTTTTCATGGAAGTACTCCAACTGCTTAAACCGCAGGACGTGCCCATTAGCAACCAAACACGCTTTGTTGTCATTGAATCCGTCAAACTATTACCCATCAAAATGAACTTTCAGTTTACCGAAGGAAGCCAAAACATCATTGCAGAAATTGCTTTTGCAAAAGAGAAGATAGAATTATAATTAGAAATTAGGAGAGTTTTCATAAATAAGTTTCTGTAAATTTGGATCAACGTGATTAGTATAAATGGTGGTCATTTCAAGAGAGTGGTGGTCGGCAAGTTGTTTCACCGACAGCGGATCAATACCGTTTTTAATCATCTCAAACATGCCACTGTCTCTCAATGAATATTGCTGCATCTCTTTGGGTAAGTTAAGTTTAATACGCATTCTTGTCCAGAATTTGAGCATATATGTATCCGATACTTTCGCTTTTGCCGGTGTTTGACTTACTCCAAAAACATAATAAGTTGGTGAGTAATTTTGAAGATTAAGTTTTATTAAATCTTCTATAATATCTTGTGTCATTGGCACAATACGTTCTTTTCCATTCTTTGATATTTCTTTGCGTACTGTTATTTGACCCTTTGTAATAGATATATCCGAAATGAGCAAATTCCGTATTTCTTTTGGGCGAAGCAAACTGTTATACATAAGTTTGAGCATAATTAGGTAACTCGGATTCTTTGTCATCAAATATTGTGTAATTTTCTCACGTGTTTCTTCAGGTATCAAAATACGTTTCTTATCCTCTTTCTTTTTACGTTTTATTTTTGCAAAGTGGTTTTCCTTACAATAACATTTATCAATCATCCATGAGAAAAACGCGCTCCCATTTCTAATATAATTATTGTATGTTTTATTTGATATACTTTTTTCTCCCTGCCCTTTCCGTTCATTATAAATGTAATCCATGAACTTAATAATATGAGCATGAGAAACCATAGATGTAGAAATATTGGGAGACTGCTTTTCTATCCATTCGCCAAAAATACCCACAAACGAAGCGTAAGAGCGAATTGTATCAGGTCGCTTTTCTTTAATAATTTCTTCCATATATTTTTTACTTGCTTCTACAAATGGAGTTTGTAAGCGCAATTCCTCTTCCGTTGGCTGTTTTTCCTCTTTGGGAGCAATTACAATACATTCCCCTTGAGTAATACTTTCAGCCAACAGCGTAGTAATCGGAATGGTTTTTGTAACATTTACAGGCTCAAATACAGGAATTGGCTCTGTATTATCGCTTGCATATAGCAACGGATTCCAGCCTGAAGCAAGCCGGATATTTAATACCGCTACAATAGAATTTAAGTGCCGTATCCCTGCACTTTTCGTTGGGTAACGCGACATAATACGTGCTACTTTAATTTTTTTACGCTTTAGTTTTTGTGTACTTGGGTCTTCGACATAGTAGTCTATTAACCAACCCGAAGGGTATTTTTGAAGTACTGCCGGCAGGTAATGAGTAGCGTTTACTGCCGTAACAAGGGCTAAGTGAGATTGTAAATTTGACATTTTTTTTTTAGACTTGTGATAAATCTAAAAAGTTGTTTTGTCCCGTTTTTGACCCGATTTTAACCTGCTTTTAGCACAAAACCAACAATATACTATTGTAAACTGTTGGTTTTGATTGGTTTTCGAGAAATTTGTACCGCGTAGGGGATTCGAACCCCTGATCTTCAGGATGAAAACCTGATGTCCTGGGCCAGCTAGACGAACGCGGCGTTCTGCTGAATGAGGCGGCAAAAATATACTTTTTTTTGATTTCTAAAAAAGTGATACGTTTTTTTAGCGTTTTTTTTAAAAAATATAATTTATAACAAACTGCTAACTTGATGCTTATAAAAAAAAACACCTTTAAATCTTTAAATCTTAAATCTCAATTTCATACGCATGCATCTTGTTATACAGAGTTTTACGATCAATCTTGAGCCATTTTGCAGCAATCGTTTTATTTCCGCCACATGCTTTCAACGCATTAATGATACGCTGTTTTTCATCTTTTTCATCAAATAATGCAGAAACAGGAGCGGTTGGTTCCGCAGGAAAAACGGGTAAATGTTCAGGAAGAATGGTATTGCCTGTAACAAAAAGCACAGCCCGTCTTATAGCATTCTTCAATTCACGCAAATTTCCTTTCCATTGGTGTCTTCTTAAAATGGTGAGTGCATCGGGAGCGATAAAGTTTACCTCTTTAGAAATTTCACGATTGGCATGCTCTCTAAAAAAATCACAAAACAACTCAATATCTTCTATCCTTTTTCGCAATGCAGGAACTTCAATGAGGAATTCTTGCAGACGGTGGTATAAATCTTCTCGGAAACGTCCTTCTTGCACGGCTAAATTTAAGTCTTCATTAGTAGCGCAGATCAATCTTACATCCACCGCAATCTCTTTGGTGCCCCCCACTTTTCTTATTTTTCTTTCCTGCAGTGTGCGAAGCAATTGTACTTGAACTTCGTACTGTAAATTACCAATTTCATCAAAGAAGAGCGTGCCGCCGTTGGCTTCTTCAAATACGCCTGTTTTATCTGAAATTGCCGAAGTGAAAGACCCTTTTAAATGTCCGAAAAATTCGCTCGTCGCCAATTCTTTAGATAATGATCCACAGTCAACTGCCACAAACGGGGCTTTACTTCTTTTACTAAGTGCATGAATGGTTTTGGCAACATGTTCTTTTCCCGTTCCACTTTCTCCGCAAATCAATACTGAGAGTTCTGTTGGAGCAACTAATTGAATATGTGCATACATCTCTTTTGCAGCCGCCGAATTTCCAATTACCATACCATTGGGCGAAAAATTCTCTCCTTCTCCTTTCTCCTTTCTTCTTTCTCCCTTCTCCCTTCTCCCTTCTCCTTTCTCCTTTTTGTTCATAGCCCCATCTACTTTTTCTTTCAATATCAAATGATTGACAGGTTTTTCCATAAAATCTATAGCTCCTAATTTCATAGCAGCAACCGCCGTTTGAATATCAGCAAAATTAGTTAAAATAATTACCGGTGTCTCAATTTTCTGATCTTTGAGCCATGTTAATAGCATAATACCATCGCTATCAGGAAGTCGCAAATCGGATAAAATTAAGTCATAAGTATTAGTAGTTACTTCCTGCTGGGCTGCCTTAACAGAAAAAACTGCCTCAGGGTCATAATCATTCTTTTGGCACCACGTTTTCAAAAGCAAAGAAAATGTAGGGTCATCCTCAACAATAAGTATTTTCTTTTTTTCGATATTCATGCCGCAAAAATAGAAAAAAATGTAACCTTGAAGATGAAAAAATATAAAAAAGAAAGAGGCTGCGGTTGTTATCAGCCCCTTTCGAAAGAAATAATTTCAAGAATTATTCTTTTTTTTAAAAAAATGTTTTCATTTATGTGGTAAAGTTTTCTATTCTTCGGTTGTTAATTTATTCATTTTTAATTATGCTAAAAGTGTGCCAAACTTAAATAAATAATTAAAATTCAGATTTGCTGTATGTTAAAAAAAACAACAAAAATTGTCAGTGTGGAATTTTTGTAGAAATGTGGATTTTTTCCACAATGATTATTGTAAAAATATATTTTTGCGCCACATTTCATCGTTAAAAAAATATTCTAATGAAATCAAAAATTATTCAAATTTTTTGGAAAAACCTTAATGTTAAACTTGTATTTGTTTATCTTATCATTGCCGCCTTGTGTACAGGATTTGTTTTATTAGCAAACTATCTTTTTTCTGATTTCCGAAAACATAAGGAACAGTACAGACTTGAGACCCAAATTCTTCTAAAAACAGGCAATTTAGTGTCTCATTTTTATAGCCTTCAAGAATATGCCAATCTTTTTTTGGTGAACAAAGATGCCTCTTTTCTGAAAACTTATCAAACTGAAGTTAATTCTTTTCAGCAAGAGTTAGAGCAAATTCTTCAGTTTACTAACCATGAAGATGAGAATATTTTTTTGAATGAAATATTGGATCTACTTTATGAAAAGAAGATAATGTTGATGAGATTGCATGAACTGTTTGATGATAAAACCGATATTGATATATTATACAAAAAAATTATAGGGAAGATTGAAGGAGAAATAGATGATGTTATTATTAGCAGATTAGAGGCTAATAGTATGGCACAAAATGATACGGTGTGGAAAAAGCCGAAAAATTTCGGACAACGTTTAAAAGAGGCTTTCCGTCCAGCCGGTAAAAGAGGAAAAGAGATTGCCACTATTAATTCTGCTGTCTTTTCAGATACTACTAGCCAAACTACAGTTGTCATAACCCCTTTAATAGACAGTTTGTATATTCTTATTAAAGATTATCAATATCAATACGATAAAAAACTTGGAAGTATTGAAAATGAATTGCAAATATTACACTCAGCCGATCAACTTATTACGAGGGAAATAACGACATTATTACTGAAGCTCCACCAAACTATGTTGTTAAATGTAATCTCATTAGGTGAGGACTATGAAAAAAATGTGTATGATGTGCTTACATGGAGTACTGTTGGAGGTGGAATTGCACTATTGGTTATCACAACACTCATTATCTTTATTTTCATAAATTTAAAAACGATTCGCAAAACCCATGAAGCTTTAAGGGTGGAAAAACTAAAAACTGAAGAGCAAATGGAAAACAGACATCAATTGCTTTTGGCTATATCTCACGATATTAAGACACCTCTCAACGCGCTGTTAGGGTATTTAGAATTATGGGAAACACTTAAACTGCATCCTAAGCAACACAAGGAACTCCATACTATGAAATACTCGGGAAAATATATTTTGGCTTTATTGAACAATTTGCTAGAATTTACCCGCTTAGAACAACATAAGTCTCAAATAATTGTTGAAAATATTGAAATTAAGCCGTTTTTTATGGATATCTTAATGATGTTTCAACCTATGTGCATCGAAAAAACTAATAAACTAACATACAATATTAATGTTGATGACCATTTGCAGGTACTATTAGATTCACTTAAATTGAAACAAATTGTTGTAAATTTAATCTCTAATGCTGTGAAATATTGTTCTAAGGGAGAAGTTCAAGTGAATGTTGAAACTATTCAAGACCCTGATTTTCAACTAAAAATTACCATTTCCGATACAGGAAAAGGTATTCCTAAAGAAAAAATAGCGATGCTCTTTGAACCATTTACACGAATAGAACAAAACAGTGCCGGAATTGAAGGCAGTGGACTTGGACTCTATGTTGTGAAAGGGTTGGTTGATTTAATGAAAGGAACTATTGAAATAGAAACCGAAGAAAATCAAGGTACTTCCGTTACCTTTACCATTCCATGCGAAAATGTGCCGGAAAGTGCTCAATCGATGGTATCTCAAAAAGAATCTTTAAAAATATGGGTTGTTGAAGATGATGTCGTACAATTACAAGTCTTTGTTTCTATGTTGGAAAAATTAGGACATACCACTATTTCCAGTACAAACAAGGAAGAATTTGAAGAAACTGTTGAGATGTATATAAATAATACGATACCTATTGATTTCAACCTCGTTTTTTCCGATTTGGAAATTGGTAATTTGAGTGGCTACGATGTGTTAAAGAAACTTAAGTCTTTTACTGACATCCCTGTAATTTGTTTGTCAGGAAGTTTCGAAATCTCTAAAACCGAACTTCAAGAAATAGGATTCCATGACTTTTTAGAGAAACCATTTACACTAAACCAATTAGAAAAAATATTAGCCTCTATTCATAACCCAAAAGATGAAATTGCTCCCAGTCTCTTTTCTGTAAACACATTGAATAAAATGTTTAAGAATGATAAGGAAAAAATTATAGCCTTATTAGACACTTTTGCCTCATTTTTACCCAATGATATTAAAGAACTTGAGCAAGCGTTAGAAGAAGGAAATCTGTCTCTTGTTCAACAAATCGCCCACAGGATTTTGCCTTTTTGCAAACAAATAGAAGCAAGCGAAGTAACTCCAATTTTGATAAAAATTGAACGCTTCCGAAAGCAAAGAAATATCTGTTTTGAAGACCTAAAACCTAATATTATATTGTTAGTAGTAAATTTGAGGAAACTTCTAATCCAAATTTTACATCATCATTTAGAGTAAAATCTTTAGCTATTCTCCAAAGTACTTAAAGAACCATACAATTGTTTCAATTCCTTTGAAGAAGTGTTCTAATTTATAGCTTTCGTTTGGCGAGTGAATAGCATCGGATTCCAACCCAAAACCAAGAAGTAATGATTTAGTGTCCAATATTCTATCAAAACCGGCTATGATTGGGATACTGCCCCCGCTACGTGTGGGGATAGGCATTTTTCCATAAGTCTTTGCAAATGCTTTTTCAGCTGCTTTGTATGCCGGCATATCAATCGGCGAAACGTATGCATTGCCTCCGTGATGCGGTTTTACCTTAACTTTTACACACTTGGGCGCAATCCCTTCAAAATGCTTTTGGAAAAGTTCGCTAATTTTGTCAGGATCTTGATTGGGCACAATGCGCATAGATAGTTTGGCGAAGGCTTTGGAGGGCAAAACGGTTTTAGTGCCTTCTCCGGTGTAGCCGCCCCATATCCCGCACAAGTCGAAAGAAGGACGAATGCCACATGCTCCATCGGTGTAAATCCCTTTTCACCACACAGTTCCTCAACATCAATCGCTTCTTTGTATCCTTTTACATCAAAAGGAGCTTGTGCCATTAAGGCTCGCTCTTCATCGGAAACCGTTAAAACATCGTCGTAAAAATGAGGGATAGTAATTCTATTTTTTTCGTCGGTAATAGAAGCTACCATTTTGCACAGAATATTGATAGGGTTGGCAACAGCACCTCCGAAAAGCCCTGAATGTAAATCGCGGTTGGGACCGGTAACTTCCACTTCAAGATAGGTTAATCCTCTAAGTCCTACTGTAATAGAAGGAGTTTCCGAATCAATCATACTGGTATCGGAAACTACAATTATATCGGTTTTCAATTTTTCTTTGTTATCTTCGCAAAATTTATACAAATTTTTACTGCCCACTTCCTCTTCGCCTTCTATCATAAAT
>Ga0123353_10002243_pt1 | contig 23957 bp, 24 predicted proteins | sample TergutLab28metaG_3_FD_92763 | JGI IMG/M metagenome (GOLD analysis project Ga0123353, IMG submission 92763) | Labiotermes labralis P3 segment gut microbial communities from Petit-Saut dam, French Guiana - Lab288 P3 | ecosystem: Host-associated > Arthropoda: Insects > Digestive system > Gut ... | reverse complement strand
TGCGGGAGGGCTTCGAAAAATAAATAACCGCCCGTTGGGGCGGCATAATTAAACCTCAGCCATTGCTCCCTACGCTAGAATTAACTAACAGGTTCTAAGGGTCAGGTTTTAACCTTCTCAGCCATATGAGTCCGAAGGACTCGCACACAGCTCCCCTGCAATTGTCATGGAATTGTAACATGTGGGTGTTAACACGTCAAATGGGACAGAATTTTTACTATTTGGGACATGTTTTACACAAATACCTCGTGCGGAAGTAGAATAAACTGCAAGGAGTGTATAAGATATATGGATTTAGAAGCAAAAAATTTTTTGGGTCAGGTTGTATTCGTGATTTCGAGTATTATCCTCCTTTTTACCGTTTTATCCGGTGACGCACCTGTGGTGATTCGGGTCGCCGCTGCTGCGATTTTATTGGCGGCATTAGCGGTAATGCTTGTTATCCGTCATGTATTTATAAAGCGAGGTAATTATGGAAAATAGGCTGATTCACGCGGCGGCGCAAGGGATGGCGCATAAAATCAACGCTTACATAGGAAAAGAAGGCTTGGAGCTTCAAAAATTGGTGCTGGGTACGGAGATGCTAATAATCAACGTGTCGAAGCTGTTCATTTTATACCTCACGGCGGCGTTGATGGGGATACTCGTACATACGTTGATCCTTCACGCCGCCTATATACTGATCAAGCGATATTCCTTCGGCTTGCATGCCTTAAATGCCACGGTATGCACGGTGGTTACGTGTGTGATGTTTGCGATTATCCCGTGGTTTTTGCGGGGGATTGGGATTAACAATATGATTATTTCGGCTGCGTTCACATTTTTTATTGTTTGTTTGTATTTATACGCCCCCGCCGACACAAAAGCGCGTCCCCTAGTGGGGGTTGCGTTGCGGGTACGGTTAAAACGAAATGCCGTACTTTGCGGGATTGTATTAATGGGTGTCGCGTTGGCGATATCCGACCCTTATATCAAATTTTTACTGACCTTGGGAGCGGCGTACCAATGTGTTGCCATACTGCCGCTTACTTATAAATTATTCAAAAGGAGCGAGAAGAATTATGAAAACTACGAACGTTCGTGAAGAAAGCAGGGAATTGACTTTGAAGGAAAAGTTGATTCGGGTTATGGGGGAGCGGTTGTGTAAAATGGCGGTGGGTTTGAAAAGCTGTAGATTGGTGCCATTATATGAACCGGAAGTACCTTTAGAATTTTTTGATGAACCAATGAATTGACACAGAAAACTCCGGCAGTGTATATTTTGACCATCTTGTTTTTAAAGGTGTAGAAAATGATTACCTTACCGGATGGTCAATTTATTTTTTTACAGTTTGCGATAAATAGCTGTATTTATGTTTTATTTGTATTCATCCGGAAAGAATCGTTTCGCATCGTTGAAGCGCTGCTTATAATTTTATTAATTTCCTTAACAACAACTATTTTATTAACCATTACCGCATCAATCAACTTAACATCGATACTAAGCAATATTGCATCAATTTTTATCATAACCTTTATTGCAAATAAGAAAAGAAATCTTTTACCGTTAACTGCAGTATATGCCTTTTTTGCAATTATTATCATGTTGTTAACAGCAAGTATTACAAGTTTGCTGCTGGATGTCGCACATCATATTTTAATAATTCACATACCAACAACTGTCGAAGCACTTTCAGATGATTTGTTGTTTTCAATATTATATTTAATTATTTCGTTTGCAATAGGCTTTTTTATCGCTCGTCGGTTGGGGGTAGCCTTACAAAATAAAGTTTCCTTGCATAATGAATCAAACCAAATAAAATTATCCAAGGCTTTGTTATTCGTATCAATTATAACAATATTATTCTTTTTTACTTTCATGCACGTGCGTTATATATTCTACGACCCCGCTATTGTGACTTTAATATACACCGTGGTCATCGGCGTGGGTTTTGGCGGCATGGTGTTTACGTTATTTATATTTTCGGACAACATACATATCGCCGGTGAATTGCGGCATAAGGACGAACTTCTCCAAAGCATACAGGAATATACCGAACGTCAAGACATGGTAACAACGGAGTTAAAGCAATTCCGGCACGACCATATAAACCTGCTAACCGGGTTCCGCGGATTTATTAGTAAAAATAATATGGACGGTTTACAAGGTTATCTTGATAAATATTTAGCGGGTTTTATCCCCATTGCGCGTGCGGCGGATGCAATACACGATAAGCTAAGCAACATACAGGCCCTCCCGTTAAGAGGTTTGCTTCAAGCCAAGTGTATACAAGCGCAGAAAATGGGCGTAACGGTATGGATTGAGGTAAATGGTAAGCCCGTTTTATCAGACACATACATGTTTGACGTAAACCGAATTATCGGGATTTTTATGGACAATGCATTGGAGGCTTGCCGAAACGTGAAGGACGCCGAAGTACGAGTATTGGTAGCCCCAAAGGAAAACGGAACGTTTATTATAATCGAAAATACATGCCATAACCCTCCTTCATTAAATGACATGCTATCAGGTAATCCTTTTTCTACTAAAGGTGCGGGAAGGGGTCTTGGCCTTGTAAAGGTTTGGCAAATACTCGCCCAAAACAAAAACATAACATTAAAAACAAATATTAAAGATAATCTCTTCATACATGAACTGTATGTAGTTTAATAAAGAAGGGACTTGATGGAATGTTGGATATTTTTATATGCGAAGACGAAAACGTTTTTCGGCAGGATATCGAAAAAACAATCAATACATATTTGTTCGGGTGCAAGATGGAAATGCGCGTGGCGTGTTCCACCGCCGACCCACAGGACATATTATATTATTTAAATAAGTATCCTCAAACGGTGGGGGTATATTTTTTGGATTATGATTTGAAAAACGAGATAGACGGGATGGTATTGGCCGGTGAAATCCGCAAATTGGACGCTAGGGGTTTTATCATATTCGTCACTTCCGATGCGAAGTCGCACCGGCTCGTATTCGAATATATGCTGGAAGCGATGGATTATATCGTAAAGTCAAATCCACAATGGAAAACGCTGATACATAAATGTTTGGACAAAGCCGTCGAACGCTTGATGGCTCGTTCAAACCCATTGAAGAATAATATCATAATCAAGTCTGCGGACGGTAGCGGTCTTGTATCAGTGGATTGCAATACGATTCTTTATATAAGAACTAATCAAGGGATAAAACATCTTGTTACCATTCACACAACCGACGGAATCATAACGCAACGAAACAGTCTTATAGCAATGGAGGCATTATTGGAACCGAAACGTTTTTACCGTTGTCAAAACGATATGATTGTCAATATAAATAAAATCAACAATCTTAGCATTACCCGACGTAAATTAACACTAGATACAAGGGAAGAACTCGACATCCCATACCGGCAAATAAAAAAATTAAAGGAACGGATTATGGGACAAACACCTGACTAGCGCGGGTGTTTATCATTTGGTACGGATTTTTTGTTATTTGGGATAAAAGTAACACAGTCGAAATATACCGATATATGATGAATATATCAAATGTTGTCAACAATTAAATATTCGAATGTGCATTAAATATAAATTGGCTTTAACTAAATGCAATTAAATTTTTTGAATGATGCGGAATTTTTGATGCATTTGGCTTGGCACATATTAACTGTATTTAATTGAAGGTGGAATATCGTCAATATTAATTGAAATCACAGGTGCCGTTATTGGTGCCGGAGCTGCAGAATTATTATGGGAGAACTATATGATTGAAGGAATAATTAATAAAATAAAACCAAACACGAATGAAAAAATTATTTATTTTATTATTAGTGCATTATTTGTATTTAATTTATCACTTTTTATAATTTACAGAATAGGTATTATAGTAGGTGGGGTTATTGCGCATTTTTCAAACAAAATTTAAATTCATTTTAATTATTATTTAATAAATGGAAAAAACACAATTATCTACGTTACCTCCACCCAAAAATTATTGTAAGAGGTTGTTCAATATCGTTTTATTGTATCAAACAACACGACATAACCGACTTTTTAGCCAGCCGTCCGTATCGCCACTATTTTTAAGCATCACGGCCTGTCCCTGTCCCTCACCCAAATCCGTGAACTCGCCGGTACGGACATCCATGGTTCCTACACCTACGACATCGTTAAGATCGCTGGAAATTGGGTTTTTCACCAAAGCGATGTCTGCCTAACGTGTGTTTTGTCATTTGGGAAATGTTTTATGTTATTTAGGATATCCATTGCAACTATTGCAGTTACTGGGGGACTGATGGCTCCGGTTGCAGCTCCTATAGCAGGGATGGTTATATCAACATGGGCGGTTAGTTGTACGGCAATTGTTGTTGGTCTTGCTCTTTAAACAATAAAATGTTGCCGGGAACATTTTTCTTTACATAGTTAAACGTTCCCGGCGATATTTGTAAACAAGTGTATATAATTAGTTTATAAAATTATAAACAGAAAGAGCCTGATAAAATGAATAAATTTAACAAAGTATTATTTAGCTATCAAATGTTCATCATAGTACAATTTATTGGTATTTCAATAGCTGTTTTTGTAGGAATAAATATACGATATATTTTTTCATCTTTTGACCTGCCCAGCATAATATTTGTAATAATATTGAATACTTTAACATCGGCATATTTATTATTGAATTATTTAACATATGAAAATAAATTAAAAGGATTTAATTTTAAAAAACCAATAGAAAGGAATAAAATGGGATTATTTTTTGATTTATCAAAAATTATATCGTGGATAATGCTTTTTGTTTCATTTATATTTATATTCCAAAATACATTTGGAATTGATTCGAAGCATATAATATATCCGATTACATTAATTGTTTTATTATTAATAATTATTATTCATTCTATATTAGCATTTAAAAAATATAAATTTAATATAAATAATATTTAATTAACTTCTGATTAAAAAAGCAAGCAAAAATAAAAAATGTCCCCGTATAAAAGGAGTTGCAAGAGCTGCGGTTGGAGCAACCGTTGGTTTGGTTATTGGCATACAATGATTCGGTTTTATAGAATCCTTGTACATATTTCATCATCATTTAAATTTGGAGGTTCCATTATGAAAATAATCTGTACTTCAAGTATTTCAAATAAAAAAAATAATAAAATAGCAACACCTGACCATTTAAATCAATTTAATGATTTAAATAAAAGTCAATTATTAAATATTATAATTATTTATATATTTTTAAGTGGATTGTTAATTAGTTTTGCTTTTATCACATCATTTTTATTTCACGGCTTCCTAAATATTAATCTTTCCCCGTTTACATGGTTATTAATATTAATTTTACCATATCTATATGATTTTATTCAAGGATTTGCTTATGGTAAAAATGCTGAACCTATATTTTATTTTTCAATATCAAAATTTGATTCAATTTCATATAATAAAAAACCTATAACAAAAAAATGTTATTTATTTGCTTCATTATGTCCATATTTAATACTAGTTTTTATCCCACTCATTACATGGCTCATTCTTCCTCATGAGCATATATTAAGTTCACCAGCGATAACATTTTATATGATGTCTTTGATAGCTGGCTTTAGTTATTGGATAAAAATAAATATCGTATTAAAGCAAATGCCAAAACAAAGTTATTTTTTAATGGTAAATTTCGATGAATTTTGGTTTGTAAACAATTAAATGTTCAATGTTAAATAATAAATAGCAATTTTTTTGCAGGAGAAATTTTTATGATAATATATTAATTTTTTCGAATTGCGTATTGATTAATTTATTAGGCAGGAAGGGATTTTTATGTATTTAAGAATTTTTTATTGGGGAATGGGTTTATTTTGGATTTTATCTTCCTTTTTTTATAGTATTATAATATTTTATATATCATTAAATAATTATAATAATTATAATAAAAAACAAAAAAAACAAGTAGTTTTTATTTCCTTTTTTGGAATCAGCGTTTCATTTATTCCATTAACATTTACAATAATATCATTGATAAATAATGATTATCGTAATTTTTTTAGTAATGCGCTAATTACACTTGGGCCTATAATTATAACGTACGCAATAGTTAAAGGAAAAAATAAATTGCAAGCAAAAAAACTATTTAAAGAAGCAATAATTTTAATATATCACTTAGTTAAAATGAAAATTATTAAAACAAATAAATAGTACTATATAACGTTTTTATTTTAAGTTATATAAACGAGGGGAAATATGATGAAAGAAATAATAAAAATATTATTAAGTTATCAACTTTTTATAGTTATTCAATTAATCGGAATTTTTTTAGCAATTTTTATTGGAATTAATGTGCGATACTTATCGTCACCATTTGACTTGTTTTGTATTATATTTTCGATTTTAACCAGTTTTTTGGGGTCAATATATTTATTGTTACATTACTTAACATATGAAAATAAAATAAAATGGTTTGAATTTAAAAAACCAATTGAAAGAAAAAAATTAAGTTTGATTTTTGATTTAACAAAAATTTTATCTTGGATTATGCTATTTGTTTCATTTATATATTTATTTCAATGTTATTTAGGAATAAGTTCAAACCATATAATATATCCTGTAACGTTTACAATTTTATTTGTATTAATTATATTCCATTTTATATTAGCGATTAAAAAATACCAATCCGGTTTACATGATATTAATACCAAACAATAATGGGGTAATCCATGCGTTTCTTTTGCGTTAAACAACATGACATAACCGACTGCGGGGCTGCTTGCATTGCCACCATATCCAAGCAGCACGGCTTGTCCCTACCCATCGCCCAAATCCGTGAGATTGCCGGGACGGATACTAAGGGTACCAACGCCTACGGCATCGTCAAAGCCGCAGAGGAATTGGGGTTTTCCGCCAAAGCGGTAAAGGGGGATAAAGACGCCTTCTTCACTCCTTTCCCCCTGCCCTGCATTGCCCATGTAGTGGTAAACGGCAGTCTTTTACACTATGTTGTCATACATAAAATTACAAAGAAGCAAGTCATCATCGCTGACCCCGGCGTAGGTTTAGTTAAACTCACTCCGGCGGAATTTTTTGGCGATGTGAAAAATAACATACCTAAATACCAATGGAGCGGAGTGCTAATTTTTGTCGTACCCGGCACATCCTTCGTTAAGGGCGATAAGACCATAGGCATCTTCCGGCGATTCTTCCATTTGCTCCTACCCCAAAAAAAGTTGATCATCCATGTTTTTGTCGCGTCCATCATTGCGGTTTTGCTGGGTATATTGGGGGCGTTTTATTTCCGGTTATTATTAGACGAAATTCTACCCGCCGGATTGAACAACACCTTACATATCATATCCATCGGCGTGATTTTGTTAGCCGTGTTTCGGGTACTGCTGGACGCGTTCCGCTCGCACTTGCTTTTATATTTGAGCCAAAAACTGGATATATCGTTATTGCTTTCCTATTACCGCCATGTACTGTCCTTACCCATGAATTTTTTCGGTACGCGCAAAGTGGGGGAAATCGTCGCTCGCTTTCAGGATGCGGGTCATGTACGGGAGGCCATATCCGGGGCTACGCTCACGATTATGATCGACACTGTTATGGTCGCCGCCGGAGGCATTATCCTGTATAACCAAAATACTTACATGTTCGGCATCGCGGTCATAATCGTCGTCGTTTATTTTTTTATCGTGTTCTGCTTCAACGCGCTGTACCGCCGTTTAAATCGCAAGTTGATGGAGGATAACGCGCAATTGACGTCCTACCTCGTGGAATCCCTCAATGGTATCCAAACGATTAAAGCCTACAGCGCGGAAGGCGAAGCCAATATAAAAACGGAAAAGAAATTTATCACGTTATTGGGCAGTATCTTTAAATTAAGTTTGGTGTCCAACTTGCAAGGTTCGCTTAACGGATTGTTGGATGCCATTGGCGGCATCATCATTATTTGGGTGGGCGCGTTGAACGTGCTTAACGGTAATATCACCATTGGCCAGCTGATTACCTTCAATGCGCTTTTGGTCTACTTCCACGACCCGGTTAAGAACCTTATCAACCTCCAACCCATGATGCAAACCGCCGTAGTCGCGGCAGACCGATTGGGCGAAATCCTTGACCTTCCCCCCGAAAAACAAAGCAACGAAACCAACAAACTCACGCCGGAACGTTTAACGGGAAATATTGAAATGACGGATATTTCCTTCCGTTACGGCACACGGAAATTGGTGTTGGAGGATATTTCCATAAAAGCAAGGCAAGGTGAAAAGATTGCTTTTGTAGGAGAAAGCGGTTCAGGTAAAACCACCCTCGCCAAGTTGTTGCTTAACCTTTACGTCCCGGAAAAGGGTGAAATTTTAATCAACGAAAACAATATCAAAGACATTCGCATTGATGCCTTGCGGGAGCGCATCGCTTACGTACCTCAAGAAACCTTCCTGTTCAGCGGCACGATCATGGAAAACCTGATGTTGGGCTTGCACCTGATCGGCCCGGAAGCCGTAATCGAAGCGGCTAAAATGGCACAAGCCCATGATTTTATCAATGCCTTACCCCTACGATACGAAACGATGCTGGAGGAAAACGGAGCCAACCTGTCCGGCGGTCAACGGCAACGGTTGGCCATTACCCGGGCCATACTTAAAAAACCGGATATCTTGATACTGGACGAAGCCACCAGCAACCTCGATTCCATCACCGAACGAGCTATTGAAAAAACAATCAATGATTACAGCCAAGGCATCACCACGTTCATCATCGCCCACCGGTTAAGCACAATCAAGCGGTGCGATAGAATCTACCTGTTAGATAAAGGCCGCATAACGGAATCCGGTACCCACGAGGAACTGCTTGCCCTAAAAGAGCAATATTACGAATTGGTAAAAGCACAATCACTGGAGGATTAAAAAATGAAGCCGATTATTATGGATATGAAGGAGATGACTTTAAGTAAGGAAGTTTATGACAAAAAACCGGGGGGTTTTATTTCAATTTTTATATATGGTTTACTGGTTCTATTATCCGCGGCTTTGGCGTGGTCATATTTCGGCAAGATCGATATCGTAATCCGCGCACAAGGTATGATACGTCCCAACGCACAAACGGCTATGGTCATTAATGCCGTAAGCGGTGAAGTGCAGGAAGTATTTTTTTATGAAGGCCGTCGGGTCAACAAGGGGGACGTACTGTACATAATCTCCACTTTCCACTTGGAAAATGAAAAACGGCTGTTTACCGAAAGGATAAGCCATTTAAACTTTGAATTAAAAACCCTTGAATTGTTCCACGCTTCAATTGAATCCGGTGTCAACTTGATCAATCACTTCAACGAGGAATACAGTGCGCGAATCGATACCTTTTTATTAAACTTAAATACAACCCAACACAATGCGAATAACCGTTTGGACATTCTGCTGGAAAATGAACTCGGTTTGGAAATGGCAATCGAAAACGTTAAATTCGAATTGGAAATCCTCAGGGCTTTTGAAGGATCTATTCAACGGGGGCTTGACCGCTTTGGCGGGGCGGCCCATGAAAACAACACCAACCGCGAGGTACGCAATACCTACCGTAACCAATACCAACGCTTCGTATTGGAAACGGAGAACCTCTATTTTCAAATACAAGTCGCAAGCGAATCGTTGGCAGGATACCGTTTGTTACGGGATTCGGTTGATCAAGGCATTAATGTTTTTCCTGAGGACGGTTTCCGTATTTATCGGAATATGTATGACGAACATCTGCGTACCCAATCACAATTTATGGAAATGTATAACCAAGCGCAGGAGCATTTTACATCTTATACGGCATTACACGATATCGGTGTTTTATCCCGTGTAGAGTTACAAGAAGCGGAAATCCGCGTGGACAACGCCCGCGTCGCCTTGTCGGATTTGCGTTTTAATTTTATGTTGCACATCGACGACGCCATCCGCACGGCGGAAAACCGGATTACGCAATTGGAAAACCAAGTACACATGTTACGCGTGGGTACACTGGCAAGCATCAGCAGCCAATTGATGAACCTTGAAATCGAAATGATCAATATCAATCAGAGTTTGGCACAATCACGTTTACAACGGGATTCATTGTTCTTCGTAGGTGACGAAATCGGCGACGTCGTTATGCTGCGATTGAGTGAAACGAACCGTACACTGGAACAGCTGAACATCATCGAGCAAGAAATTATACGTCTCACGCTTGGCTTGGAAGGCATAGAAGCACAAATTAACGATTCTGTCGTCCGTACACCGATAACGGGTATCGTGTCCGTTCAAACAGAATTGACCGAAGGTGGGTTTATCCCCGGCGGGGTGCAGGTGTTATCGGTTATTCCCGCCCGCGAAAATATGATTGGCGCGAATATTATAATCGGTAACAATGACATCGGGCTTATTTCTGAGGGCATGTCCGTACGTTACGATATAACCGCCATGCCCCGCAGGGATTTTGGGGAAATCAACGGAACGATTACCCGTATTTCCAGCGATATCACCCCGGATGGCAGGATGGTCGGTTTTTTTCTCGTCGAATCCGAAATCGAGGATCGGATATATTATGACACTCGGGGAAACGGCGTCGAACTGCGCGTGGGTATGGCCTTCGAAGCGAGAATCGTGGTGGAGCGACAGCGGATTTTATTTTATTTGTTGGATAAATTGAATTTATTACTAAATTAATGGGGGAATCATCATGCGTAAACAAACATTCACTTTATATTCGCTATCGGTTTTAATCATTTTTTTTGCTTCAACCGTTTACGGTAACGATGAAGTGAATTCGGCGGATGCGGAACCGGCAAGGGTTGTGATTTCCTATGAACGGGCGTTATCGCTAACCTTGCGTGATTTACTTCCCCTGTTAGATGCCGACACACAAATTCGGGGGCTTAAAAATCAAATCGATGAATTAGCAAACGATATTAATGAATTGCAAACAGAACTGTGGAATGATTTTTTTATATTGAACATGCAACTGCATACCACCCGAGCCGCACAAGAACGGTTTGCCCAAAATACGGAAGAGGCTTTATTAAACATAATGATGGGATTCATGTTTATTACGGATGAAGATACGCCACTATTCCTTACCGAATCGTTGTACCAAGCCATGTCGAATATGATTATGATGCAGGAGGCAAGCAATGCCGTCGCCGTATTGGAAGCGCAGCACCGTATGGTGTTAAGTCATTTAGAGGATTTAAACAGTATAGATATCCGGAAAAGCACGACTTCGTTGGAACATCATATCGAAATCCTAAAGTTATACCAAACACAAGTTAAAATTGAACGCGAAAGCATTCTTCGCAACACAATCATTGCGGCATTGGAAATGGAACGTTTAATCGAAATATCGTACAAGGAAATCAAATTGCTTGAGGAAAACCTCCGCAGGGTTACGGCACGGTATGAATTTGGCTTTGCCGGCTTTCATGAAATTCGTACCGCCGAACACCTCCTTACACAAGCGCGGGCAGGGTATTCCTCGTTGCTGATTAACCAAATTAATATGCGACTAGGATTAAACCATTTGATAAACCAACCCCTTAACCAGAACACGACAATAATATTTACTAAGAACCCCATCGAATTTCTTTCTTACACACCCGCGCAAATTGATAGAATCATAGCAAACACGCCCACTATGCGCCGTCTTCAACTGGAAGTAAACCATACGCGAAAAACGAAGGAGGATTACAAAGGGGACGACCACAACTTTCAACGCGATTTACGTGAGGCGTACGAACGCGCGGTAATGGAACGCAACCAAAGGAGAACCGCATTGGAAGTAGCCTGGCAACGGGGGTACAACAATATAACAAACCTAATTAATCAACGTGTTTTATGGGTTTTGGAACTTGAAAATGTTCACTTTGCGCTTGATACTGCGCTGGCGCATTTATCGCTTGGGCGTACCACGGCATACGAAGCAGATTTGATCCGGTTCGATATCCTTACGATTGAGCAGTCCATCGCAGCGATCGATGACCAAATTTGGGTTTTATCATTTTTGTTGCAAAATCCGTTTTTATTGTAAGTTTAACCGATTTTACTGTTAATAATTTCATTCACCAACTGCGGGTTCGCTTTCCCTTTCGACGCCTTCATGCATTGGCCGACTAAAAAGGTGAAGGCGTTTTTCTTACCGTTTCGATAGTCCGATATCGATTGCCCGTTGGCGGCCAACACCTCGTCAACCAGCGCTTCAAGTACGGCTCCGTCGCTTACTTGCTCGAGGGATAAACGCTTGACGATTTGTTCGGGCGGCTTCGGCTCCGTTGATATGAACATTTCCTCCAATACGCGCTTTCCGGCGTCGATGCCGATACGCCCTTGTTTTATCATATCCAATACTTCGCACAGGATTTCCGGCGTTATCGGCGAGGTTTCATACGCCGAGCCGTGTTTTTTATGCAAGGCCGATATCACGCCGAAAAGCCAATGGGCGACATTACGCGGCTCCACGCCCCCGATTTTGTTGCACGCATCCAGGAACGCCGCTCGCTCCGGCTGCGCGGCCAGCATTTCCGCTTCGGTCGGCGCCACGCCCATACATATATAACGTTCGTACTTTGCCACGGGTAATTCCGGCAGGCTTTCCTTTATTTCGTTTATCCATGATTCGTCCAAAACGATCGGCGGAAGGTCGGGATCGGGGAACATGCGGTAATCGGCCGCGCTCCCTTTTGTGCGCATGGCTTGCGTTTCGCCTTTTTGTTCATCCCAGCGGCGCGTTTCAGGGGTAACGGTTTCGCCGCGTTTTAGCAATTCCGTTTGCCGCCGCACTTCGTACAATACCGCTTGCGCCGCACCCGTAAAGGTGTTTACGTTCTTCATTTCGACGCGCGGGTTAAAGTGTTCCTGTCCCGTCGGGCGAATGGATACGTTTACGTCGCAACGCATGACGCCCTCCTGCATACGCCCGCTTGAAATACCCAACGTAACCAGCAGCGTCCGCATCGCTTCGAGAAAATCCCTTACCTCTTCCGCGCCGCGCAGGTCGGGCCCGGTGACGATTTCCACCAGCGGCACACCGCAACGGTTAAAGTCAAGCAATATCCCTTTGAAGGCGTCGTCATGGAGCAATTTCGCCGTGTCTTCTTCCAAGTGGATGCGATGAATGCGTACCGCATGTTTTTTACCCTTGTGGATAAATTCCAACATACCGTCTTGGCAAATGGGGATGTCTCCTTGGGTAATTTGATAACCCTTGGGTAAATCGGGGTAAAAATAATGCTTACGGCAAAAGGTGCTGACCCGGTTGATTTTGCAACCGGCCGCCAAGCCCAGCCGTACCGCGTACGCCGCCGCGTTTTTATTTAACGTTGGCGGCGGCGCATCCGGCAACCCCAAGCAAATGGGGCAGCATTGGGTATTCACTTCCGCGCCGAAGCGGTAGCCGCACGCGCAAAACGCCTTCGTTTTGGTGGAAAGCTCGGCGTGTATTTCCAGCCCGATTACGGTTTCGTACGTCATTCCCGCACCTCCCGCTCAAAGATACGGGCGTATTCTTCGGGGGAACCGTCCTTTAATTTTTGACGGATGATCACCGCTTTTTTGTAATACATATCGATATAACCCTCCGAAAGTAAAAACGTACCCAAAAGGATACGTTTCTTTGTTTCGTCGTCAAACATTTCCGTGCGGCTGTTGACGTAAAGGCTTTCCAAATCACGGGCGTTTTCCGAACGATGGCCGAAAAGCACCCCGTCATAACGTGCAAGATTTGATGCTTCTTCAACCAACGTAATGGCGTGATAAGCGGGCAGCGCGTATTCCATATCCAAAATCCCCTAACCGACGTTTATTTTCGGGACGCTTACGCAACCCGCTTCAACGGCGGGCGCGTTCCTTAGGATTTGCTCCCGCGGCAAAGACGGGCGTACCGTGTCCTCGCGTAATATCCGGGATGCCGCCGTATCGATGGGGTAAGGCTCGTCCGTAATCGGCAGCTCCGCCAGCAAGTGTAATTGCATCGCGTCCATCATAACGTTGATATCGCGCAGGTATTCTTCCGCGCAAGCGGAAATATCCAGCTTGGCGGCGGCGGCGGCTTTTAATAATTCTTGCATATTCATCGGTTTAATTTATCCGACGCGCGGCGGATACGCGTCAGCGTTTCTTCTTTGCCGAGGATCAACGCGATTTCAATACCGCCGCCGGGGGTTTGCGCCTTACCCGACAACGCCACACGCAACGGCCACAATACCTGCCCGTTCTTGCACCCCAAGCATTCAACCAACGCCATCAACGCTTCGTGTATCGCTTCCTGCCGCCAATCGCTTACGTTTTCAAGCGCGGAAGCGATGCTCGGCATAACCGGGCGTACGCTTTCGGCGTCGGTTTTCATTTTTTTGTGGGTATACAGTTCCGAACTGTATTCCGGCAGCGTATCGATGAAGTCCAATTGCCCGGGGATTTCGGTCAGCCGTTCGATGCGGTCCTTCAGGAGCTTGGCAATCAACGCCGTATCTGTTTCGCGCTTTACGCCTTCCTTGATATAAGGCAACGCCCTCGCGTGGAATTCCGCGTCATCCATCGCGCGCAGGTATTCCCCGTTGAGCCAATCCAGCTTCTTGATATCGAAAATCGCGGGGGACTTCGAAATACCCGAAATATCGAACGCTTCGACCAATTCGGGCAGCGAAAACAATTCCTTCTCCCCGCCCGGGCTCCAACCCAAAAGCGCGATGTAGTTGATAATCGCTTCCTTTAGGTAACCCTTCGTGATGAAATCGCCGTAATACGCGTCCCCGTCGCGTTTGGAGAGTTTTTTATCGGCGGTACGCATAATGGGCGGTACGTGGATATACACGGGCGGCTCCCAACCGAAACCCTCGTAGAGCAATACATGCTTGGGTGTGGAGGAAAGGAACTCGTTGCCGCGTATTACGTGCGTGACGCCCATCAACCTGTCGTCCACCACGTTTGCGAAGTTGTAAGTGGGGAAGCCGTCAGACTTTAATATGATTTGGTCCTCGAGGGTGGAATTATCCACGTCGATACGTCCGTATACACAATCGTTAAAGAAGACCTTGCCCTCCTCCGAAACGTTTTGCCGAATGACATAGGACGTGCCTTCGGATAATTTTTTTGTGATTTCCTCCGGGGAAAGGTTAACGCAATGCTTGTTATACTTGTGTGAAACGCGGCTCGCCTGATGGATTAAACGTTGCTCGTCCAGCTCCTCCTTGCCGCAAAAACAATAATAGGCATGTCCGCGCTTGATCAACATCTCCGCGTGTTCCCTGTATATTCCGATGCGTTCGCTCTGCACGTACGGGCCGCAGGGACCGCCGACGTCGGGGCCTTCATCGTATATCAGCCCGACTTCCGTAAGGGTTTTGTATATAACCTCGGCCGTGCCTTCCACTTGGCGCTCTTGGTCGGTGTCTTCGATGCGCAGGATAAAAGCACCGTTGTTCCCCTTCGCGTAAAGGTAAGCGTACAAAGCCGTCCGAAGCCCGCCAAGGTGCATATATCCCGTAGGGCTGGGCGCAAATCGTGTCCTGTATTGCATATGATCCCCTTTCATGGCAGCACATTCCCCGCGGCACGGTACACGGCGTACCATTCCGGACGGGTCATTTGCACGGAATACGCACCGCATATACCCCTTAACCGCACTGCATTGGTCGTACCGGGGATGGCTTGCATGTTCGCCGGGTGCCGTAATATCCACGCGATGACGATCGCTTCGGGTGTCACGCCGTATTTTTCGGCCAGCGTATCGATTTCCTTGTTTAATTTAACGTATTTTTCGCTGCCGAGGAACACCCCTTCAAAGAAACCGTATTGGAACGGCGACCACGCTTGTATCGTAATATCATGCAATCGGCAGAATTCCAAGACCGAACCATCGCGGTCGATGGCGGGCGGGTTCTCCATGTTTACGTTAAGGCCGGAATTAACCATACCCGTGTTGGTGGGGGAGAATTGTAATTGGTTAATGATTATCTTTAGCCCATCGGGTAAGTATTTATTCAACAGAAGAATTTGCGCGGGGTTGTGGTTGCTTACGCCGAAGTGCCGCACCTTACCCGCTTTGTGCAGTTGGGTGAACGCTTCCGCCACTTCCTCGGGCTCCATCAACGTATCGGGGCGATGCAATAGGAAGAAATCCGTATATTCCATGCCCAGCCGTTCCAACGCTTTTTCCGCGGATGATATGATATGCCCCTTCGAAAAATCGAAAAAGCCTTGCCGAATGCCGCATTTGGTTTGCACGACCATCTTATCGCGCGGGATGCCCATTTCCTTCACGGCTTTACCGAACACGCGCTCGCATTCGCCGCCGCCGTAGATATCCGCGTGGTCGAAAAAATGCGCGCCGTTTTCCATGGCGGTGCCGATCAAATCATGCAATTGCTTGGTTTCGAGGCCGCCGATACGCATACAGCCGAGCGCGATGGCGGGCGCGTGGATCGTTCCGCCGATTTTTATCGTTTTCATGAGGTTATCCTTTCTTGTGGGGATTTTATGTATTATACTATATTTACCGGATTTGAAAGGTAATATTATGCGGGAAGCCGAAAATCAGGAGGATAAATAATGAAATTCCATTTTAAGAAAGAACAGGAAAAGCAATATATCAAAATCCCCTTTGACGTACCGCAGGGCATTGAAAGTATTGACATCGTTTATTTATACGACAGGCAAAGCGGCGCGGTCATCGACTTGGCGTTATTGGGGCCCGGCGACAAATTGTTGGGTGCGTCGGGTTCGACGCGGGAGCATATTTGGGTATCGGCCTTGGGCAGCTGCACGGGTTACGAAACCCTCGACCCGCCGCCGGGCGAATGGAATATATTAGCGGGACTGTACAAGCTGCCCCCCGATGGCGCGGAAGCGGAATACGGCATCAAGCTAAACCCCAAAAGCCGCCGTTTGTTTAAGGGTGACCCCCACATCCACACGACGGCTTCCGACGGAAAAGCGGATTTCAGCAGCATTATTTCGTTGGCATGGGAACAACGGCTGGACTTCATCTTCTTAACGGACCATAATAATACGGCGCAAAATAAATTAGCCGGCCCCTTCGAAAACCTAACCGTAATCCCCGGCGTGGAATGGACGCACTACAACGGCCACGCGTTGTTTTTGGGCGCGGAAAATCCGCTGGAGGACAACTACGGCATCACCGATTTCGAGGAAGGAAAAAAGCTCATAAAAAAAGCGAAAAACGCCGGCGCGTTTACGGCCATCGCCCATCCTTTGTGCCACTATCTTTCGTGGCAATGGGGACTGGACGAGGGAACGCTTTCGCTCTTCGACGGGTTTGAGGTTTGGAACGGCATCATGCACGAACGCAACGAACGCGCGATCGCCTTTTGGCATAAGCTCCTGTGCGAAGGCAAAAAAATCCCGGCGACCTGCGGCAGCGACTACCACGGGCCGGGCCTGTTCGGCAGTGTGGGGATGCCGTGCCTTAACGTATACGCCCTGTCGCGCAGCCCAAGCGATATCATGGCGGCGATACGTAAGGGGAACAGTTTCATCTCCTACACGCCCGACGGGCCGGAGGTGGATATCATATGCGAGGGCAACGGCGCAATCGGCGAAACCGTCGTACCCGGAGCGGCATTGACGTTCTACTTCGCCAACCTTTCCCACGGGGATGAAATTACACTTATCACCGACGCGGAATCGGAAAAAATCTCCGTAAACATCAACGGCCGCTTGATTTTGGAACGCGTTTACCGCGATAGCAAGTTCGTCCGCACGGAGGTATACCGCAGTTACGCTCCCGGCTTGCCGCCGATGAAGGCGATGCTCTCGAATCCGGTATATTTCAGCCCTTGACTTTAACGTAACGGAATACGCTACAATGCCTTCGGACGGTCCGAAGGCATTTTTTAACTTGATCCCTAGTAGGGGATAAGTTCGCATGAGGTGGGAAAATGGTAAACAACGGGCGGCGGTTGGGCATCACCGAGGTTTCCGCGATGTACGGCATTTCGCCGCGCACCTTGCGTTACTACGAGGAGGAAAACATCCTTTCCAGCCATCGGAAGGACGATTCCCGTTACCGCGAATACGACCGAACGCAATGCGAACGGCTGGAGGTCATACTCCTGCTGCGCCGTTTATCCTTCACCGTGAAGGAAATAACGGAACTGCTGCACGGCGGCGAGGCCCGCTTCCTAACCCTGCTCAATGAAAAAATCGCCGCCAGCGGCAAGCAACTGCTGGAAGCGAAGGAAACGAACAATTTACTCAAAGACCTGATGCGTACGCTCGCAACCAAACCCGTAACCGAGCTTAAGGTTGACGAATTGTTGAGCCGGTACATCTACCTCACCAACAAAACCGAAAGGATGGTAAAAATGAACGACGAAGCGAAATATTGGATTCTGATCAGTTATAAATTGATCCCCGTTGCGGGTACTACGGAAGATGATTCGAATACGTTGATCGGAAAGATCAGACGCTTGCGGGAGGAATTGGCTAAAAAATCGATCACCTTCCCCCTTGTACGCATCCGCGACGACGTTAACCTCAAACCCTACGAAGCCGTCATCCTATACGAAGGACAAGAGCTTTGGCGCGATTCGCACCAAGGTGGTGACGACGACCTCGAAAAATTCGCCGACGATATCGTTGAACGATTGAAACAAGATGTTCTAAGCAAATAAATACCTTCACGTAAAAACGCTCCGTGGATTTTTTTCTCCGCGGGGCGTTTCGTCATTAATAAACGTTTACGTCAACTCAAATATCTCTATCGCGCCCTTACCCTTCATCGTGATATCACCCAGCGACCGCGCGGCGATACGCCCTTCCAACGTTTCGTAGACTTCTTTGCTGATCAGCACTTGGGAGGGTTTGGCGTTCGATTCCAGACGGGCGGCGGTATTTACCGTGTCGCCGATGGCGGTATAGTCCTTGCGGAAATGCGGCCCGATGTTACCCACCACAGCGTATCCGCAATGCACACCCACGCCGAAGCCCACGGTAAAGCCGTGTTCGGCTAATATCTTTTCGTTAAGCGCGGCCGCGCCGTCCACGATATCCTGCGCCGCTTTTACGGCTTTGTACACGTAATCATCCAGCGGGGTAAAGCCGTTAAAGAGTGCCATCGTCGCGTCGCCGATGAATTTGTCCACGCTGCCGCCGTTATTAAAAACGCACGACGCTGTAAGTTCTAAATAGTCATTAAGGATATGAACAATGGTTTCGGGGCTGTCGGCTAATTTTTCCGACATGGGGGTAAAGCCGCGCACATCCACGAACATGACGGCGAAGTGCTTCTTACGCCCGATGCGCCCGTCGGCCATATCCGAGGAATCGATCATTTGGTCCACGAGCTTGGGATCGACGTATTTCTTGAACATGTCCTTGATCTTCGCCTTCTCGCGCCGTTCGGTGATGTAGTTGTACGCCACGCCGAAAACATACAGGACAATAACCGAAGCCGGCGGGTACAAAAGCGTCACGATATAACCGTTGTTGAATAATTGAAGGTTTAGGAAGACATATCCAACCGCGTATACCGCCAGCACCGCCGTGGTTATGCGCACATCAAACCGCATAAATACGAAGCCCGTAACCAACAGCGATATAATCAAAACCATCCAATTGACCCAATCAGCCGCATACGCCTTAAACGTACGGTCGATCATCATTTGCAAGACGTTCGCATGGATTTCCACGCCGTTCATCTTTTCCGACGTGCTTACGGGCGTGAAGTACATGTCCATCATACCCGCCGCGTACGGCCCGATGAAGATGATCGAATCGGCGTACCACGCCGGGTCGAAATCGGGGCTGAAAATATCGCGGAAGGACGTCCCCAACCCCATCGCGCCGTAAAAATCGCCGACATTCCCCGCGTAATTGATAAACATAGGCGACGTGATGTTCTTCGGTAGCTCGAACGGGGGCCTTCCCCAAAATTCCGCGTACATATCGTAAATAACGGCGGTGAACGACGGCTGCCAAGTACCGTCCACCATAATGCCCGTGACGGCGCGGCGCACCACGCCGTGGTCGGTGATCGCGTTAAGCGTGCCGTAGCGCGAAACGGCCCGAAGCGATTCGAAGGGACGCTCGAAGGCGATGATTTCGTCCGCCCAATTAAACGAGGCGGCCGCGCCGAAGACGACATTGCCCACTTCCGCCGCGGCTTCGACCAAGGCCGCGTCCGATTCGGGGCAATTGGAATAACCCGAATAAAGTACGTCCACCGCGATGACGGCGGGCTCCCACCCGGGTTCGGAATTTAATATACGGATCGCTTCCGCCATAATACTGCGCGGCCAAAATTGGAACGGCCCGAACTCGATCAGCGTTTCCTCATCGATGCCGAACACGAAAATATTCGGGTAAATAATATCGGGCTGCGTAAACAATCGATCCTTTAATTGCTGCTCGACGCGGTCAAACAAGTGAAGACCGAAGACCAAAAGCATTACGGCGGACAGTAACGCGGCGTAAATATATTTTTTAGACTTCATCGTTCCAAGCCCCGCTTTCCTTAAACAACGCAAGTAAGCCCGCGTCTATTTGCTCTTGCGCAGCCATGTCACCCAATATTTCAAACGCTTTTTCGTCGGGCAAGCCGCGTTTGTAGGGGCGGTCATGCGCCGTCAACGCGTCGTAGATATCCAAAATGGTTGCGATCCTTACTTCGGTGGGGATTTGCTCCGCCGTCAATTGGTTGGGATAACCTTTCCCGTTGAGGAATTCATGATGCGCCGCCGCCCATACGGGTACCATGCGGTAATTCTTGGGGAAACGCACTTCGGAAAGGATGCGACGCGTCATTTCGACGTGGCCCTCCATGACCGTCCGTTCCTCCTCGGTCAGCGTACCGCGCCTTACCATCAGGCAGCGTTGTTCCTCCGGTGTAAGGAAACCCTCTTTTTGGCACAGGGTTTTTAGCTTCTCCATCGTGTCATCGGGGATAAAACCGGATGCGTTTGCTTTTTTCACCAATTCACGCGCTTCGTCGATTTCCTTGATTTTCATTGCGTATACGTCGTCATCGATTTCGTTGCGCAGCCAATCGATTTCCGCCTGCATCCCGAGAACCGTAAAACGATCCAATACCGCGCCCAGCTTCGGGCCCAAGCGCGTCTCCTTATCCATCACCTCACGCGGGACCACCAGCTTGCCGATATCATGCAGCAGTAAGCTCATGAGGAATTTACGTTCCCGTTCGGGGTCGAAGTGTTCGCCGCCGTTTGTGTTCATCCACTCGATGAATCGTTTGCCGTACCTTGCCATATTACGTGAATGGTTGGCGTTGTAGGGGCTCCGTTCGTCGATGGCGGCGGACATGGCGATAACGAACGAATCCAGCAGGTTCATCACTTCGGTTGCGTATTTGCGGTTGGTCAGGCATATGGCTGCTTGCGACGCCACCGAGAGCAGGACCTTTTCATATTCATGGGCGAAGGGGATCGCATTGTTGCCTTCATCCAATGCGTTGATCAATTGCAATACGCCGATCACGTCGCCATGGTCGTCCTCCATAGGTACCGTCAGCATGGATCGTGTACGGTAGCCCATGTGTTCGTCCACTTTTTTGGATCCCGTAAAATTAAAATCCTTATTTTCATACACGTCGTCGATATTGATCAGCGTTTTATCCAACGCGGCGCGGGCGCACATGCTTTCCCGCGAGAGGGGCATCGGCGGCGGCATCCCTTCCGATTGGCCCACACTGCGCCGAAAACCCAACGATTTGGTAATCATAATCTTGAAGTGCAGCTCGTCATTTTCCAACAGGTACAGCGTGCCGCCGTCGCAGTTGACCAAACCCATCATGGAATCGATAACGATTTCGATGAGTTTGTCTATGTTCTTTTCCCTTGAAAACGCAATCCCGATATTGAGCAACGTATCGACCATATTGCCTCCCGTTAGATATGTAATTGCATCCCGTCCGTCGGGGCAAAAGCCCCCGGAAACGCCGCTTTCGCAACAGTTTCCATATCGTTTATATCATCGTCGGTATACGTGTGCCTATAGTGGAACAACGCGAGCCGCTTGGCGTTTGCTTCCTTCGCCAGCCGCGTGCATTCGGCTACCGATGAATGCCCCCAACCCTTTATGCATTCCCCCGCACCGAAGAACGTATCGGTGATCAGCAAATCCGTATCACGCGCGAAATCCGCCAGCGTGCCGTCCCTATGGTTTTCAAGCGCCATATCCGTAAAGTAGCATACCGATTTGCCTCCGTAATCCACGCGGTAACCCAACCCCCCGCTCGGATGGCAAAGTTCGGTCGCCCGAACGCTTACGCCGTCTTCCAATAAAATAGCCGCGCCGACGGCGGCGTCGGTAAATACCAACGCCGCTTTGGCTGCGGTCAGCCCCGCAGGGTAATAGGGATTCTTCAAATATCCGTCCAGCGTTTCACGCACGCCGCCGCATTCGGTCCGCATCCCCGTGATATAAATCGTTTTGCCTGCATCGAAAAACAAATCCCAAAACAATAACCCATGGATATGGTCAGAATGGTAATGCGTAAGGAACAGTCGGACATCGTCGCCGGTATATCCCGGCATCGCGCTTAAACTGCAAATCCCCGTACCCGCGTCAAACACAAGCGTATGCCGCGGGTTATCCCCCACCCGTACCGCGACGCAGGGGGTATTGGTACCGTACTTCGCACGGTTTTTATTATTGTAGCCGCAAGAACCGCTTGCACCCAAAAAGGTAAGTTCGAAGGGTTCATTCATGTGCCTATGCCCCTATATCCATTAAAGTGCTACCCACCGCCCGCCATTCGCTGTACTCCATGCAAACACCCTGTCATCAATAGGCATACCTATCGTAACTTCTGTCATTCCATCTGGTTCAAAGAAACCCGTACCGATAATAACATCCGTAAGTGCCAATGTTACACCTTCAACGCCCCGGAGGATTAAACCGGTTAGATCGATGACATCATTGTCTGCACCCAACCCTATTTCTTCCCCGTATTCACATCCAAGAAGCGTAATCGTACCGCCTTCTTCGATGGCATCCAAGATGGCATCCCATAAACGTTCGTAAGTGATCAATATTAAATTGAGGATATTGTTAACACCTATTTCATCATCGCCCCAATATGCACAAACCCATTCGGGTATGGATTGGTCAGCTATTTCATCACCAAAATGATCCCCGATATATATCCCACCGCCGGAATCCCTAAAGATCGCGCCATCTCCGGCAAATACGACCCGATTGTGATGGGGATGAAAACTTCCTTCACCGTTCCAAACCGCGCCGTTTGGATAAATCCGCAGTACGCCTTCGTCATCATGTATGGGATCATATTCTTCGATTTTCAACGTTCCCTCGTTTATTAACAGGATACCGGCGCTTACGTTAAGCGTTACCCCCCTTGCTATCGTCAACGTTCGGCCATTTACTAGGGTTAAATTTTGCGTGAGGGTAATATCGACCGTTATCGTCATGTCCCCTGTCATGTAATTATTCGCGTGGTGTAGTTGGTCTTCGGTGGTTATCGTTATATTGTTTAAATTTACCGTTACGATGTCGCTGGTTGCCGTAGCCGTTTGCGTTCCGTTAACCGCCGTATTGGTGTTGGTTACGATCACGCGGTAGCGGTTGACGTTTGCTTCGGTTGTGTCCGGGTTATATGTCACGCTTGTCGCTCCCAAAATGTTTTGGAACTCACCGCCCGTCGATCCGGGGGCGCGTTGCCATTGGTAGGATAATGATCCACTGTCCGGGGAAATCGCGGTTACGGTTAGCGTTACCGTGTCGCCAACCCACGCTTCGATGCTTTGCGGCTGTGCCGTGATGTTGGGGGTTGCGGCGTTAACCAACGGGACTACCGTTACCGTTATGATGTCGCTGGTGGCCGCAGCCGTTTGCGTTCCGTTAACCGCCGTGTTGGTGTTGGTTATGATTACGCGGTAGCGGTTAATGCCTGCTTCAGTTGTACTCGGGGTGTATGTCGCGTTTGTCGCCCCCGAAATATTTTCAAAATCCCCACCCGTTACTCCGGGGGCGCGTTGCCATTGGTAGGATAAT
>Ga0123353_10002242_pt1 | contig 23969 bp, 26 predicted proteins | sample TergutLab28metaG_3_FD_92763 | JGI IMG/M metagenome (GOLD analysis project Ga0123353, IMG submission 92763) | Labiotermes labralis P3 segment gut microbial communities from Petit-Saut dam, French Guiana - Lab288 P3 | ecosystem: Host-associated > Arthropoda: Insects > Digestive system > Gut ... | reverse complement strand
TCGGAGCGTAGCCCGCCATCGCGCCGGTAAACGTGTGCGTCCCGCCGCTTGCTATGGAGGGAGTGGTCACACCGATGCTATACGTCACGGCAACGGGGTTCAGATCCTGCCCGCAGTCGCTGCAGGTTCCGCCGCCGGTTCTGTCCTGGCAAGGCTCATAATGGATACTTTTCGGTACGTGTACGTCGCAAAAATGGTGCGGCGGCACGGGGCCAATAGAAAACACCCCGTGGTCGTGATCTCCGCTGCCGATACAGGGCTCCCAAGTATGAGGGTCGTCCCCGGAGCCATTGCAAAAAAGGCAGTCGCCGCCGAGACTATTCAAGCCAGTGCCGTTGCAATCTCTGCAAAACGCCGCGCTTGCCGGAATTGCCAACAGCCCCAGCGCCATTGCTAGGGTGAGAAGGATTGCCAGTAGTTTACTTGGGTGTTGTTTCATGGTGATTTCTCCTTAGAATAAAATTTGTTCCCCATGCACTCCATACCTGATACTGGCATTATAGCATATTTAAATATGAAAAAGGCGAAGGTCGCTAAATCGTTACCTTCGCCAAAATATTTTATTGCGCGGTTATTCCCGTTCCAGCAGATAGCCCGCGCCCCGTTTCGACGTGACCGTATACCCGGAACCGCCTAGCTTCTTTCGCAGCTTGGACACCGCGTTTTTTAAAGCGCAGTCGTCGTTAGTAAAGGGGGTTTTCCATATTTTTTCGTATAGATATTCCGCGCCGATACAACGCCCTTCGTTCTGGATAAAAACCAGCAGCAGAGCAAACTCTTTTTGCGTCAGCAGAAGGTCTCTGCCGTCGAGCAATGCCACGCCCGCCGCTACGTCAAGGGACAGACGGCCCTTGGCGATCATCTCCGGCACGCGCGCCGCCCGGCGAAGCAGGGCCTCGACCCGCGCCCGTAACACTTTGTTGTTATACGGCTTCGCCAAATAGTCGTCGCTGCCCGCGTCAAGCCCTGCGGTGGTGTCTTCCGGCGTACCCATCGCGGTCAGAAGCAATACCGGGATTTGTGAGGTCTGCCGCAGTTCCTTCAAGAAGTCAAGGCCGTTGCCGTCAGGCAGGGTGATGTCAAGCACGATGGCGTCGGGAAGCCCGCCAGCCAGTTCCTTCCGCGCCTGGGCTAAATCCATTGCAAGCCGGACAGTATAGCCGTTGCGCTCCAGCATGGATTTATTGTTTATCTGTATGCTCTCGTTGTCCTCCACAAGCAGGATTTTCAAGCTCATAACGCATCTTCCCTCTGTACCGGCAGGGCGAAAAACACCGCCGTTCCCTTGCCTGGTTTGCTCTCTATCCATATCTCGCCGTCGTGCATTTCCACGATTGCCTTGCAGATCGACAAGCCGTAGCCTGTCGTTCCGTCGCCAGAAACGCCCCGGTCAAACACGCGGGGCAGCAAATCGGGGGCAATGCCCTCGCCCGTGTCGGTAATTACCGCTGTCAATTGATCGCCGTCCCGTGTGAGTGACATGGTGATTTCGCCGCCCTTCGTATGCTTTGCCGCGTTGAAAAGCAGATTGCCCACCGCTTGTTTGAGCATATCCGCGCTGCCTGTGATTTTGGGAAACCCGTCCGGGATTTGCATGGTGAGCGTATTGCCGCCTTTTTTCAGCGTAGAGCGGAACATCTCTGCGACGGAACAGAGCAGAGAGGTAAGGTCAAGCGGTTCCATGCGACGTCCCGCTTCCTGCGCGACGGTAAGGGACAGCGAATACTCCATCATACGGGCCAAATCCTCTATTTGCCTTTGGGCTTGCGCCAGGCATTCCCGTACCTCGTCTTTTTCCACGCCGTGTTCCAGCATATCGTCCGCGTTGTTGATGAAGCTCTCAATCACGGTCAGCGGCGTCTTCATTTCGTGGTTCATGTTTTGGAAAAGCTCCGTTTTCAGCCGGTCAAGCCCCGTCAGCGCGTCGTTGGCCTGTTCCAACTCCTTTTGCTTGCGGTCATATACGACAATATGCTGGTAGATGGCGATAGCCAGCACAGCGGACGACGCCAGGCAGGCGACGATAATATCCCGCAGCATATCCGCTCCCGTGGGGAACGGAATGACGGTTTCCGGGTAAAAAAAGGCCGCGAGGAAGCATCCGGCATATAGGGCGATCTCTAAGATCGTAAACGCCGTCCTGCGTTTTCCTTCCAGCATAATGACCGTGAACACCACGGCAAAGACGAAAAAGCAAGGCATACCGCTTGCGATTCCGCCGCCCATGAAAAACAGGATCGGGAATATGGCAAAAAACACGACGATAACGGTGATCAAAAAACACAGCTTAAACCGCCCGGTTTTGTTGGCAAACAAAATTACGGCAGCAGCGATCACGGACGCGCTGAAATTGGAAATCACGTTTTCAGGCGCGGGATGAGTGAATAATGTGAATACACCGAAAACAAGACCGAGCGCAAAGCCGAGGAAGCCAAGCGTGTTAAATATCTGCACGCGGAAGTCCGGGTTTTCCTTGAAATACTTATTTGCGAACGCGGTCAATGCTTTTTTCATGGATCGAGAGCCTCCTTTTTCGGGCTACGGCGGTTTTGTTTATGCGCCCGTCGCTCGCCGCCGTCTCCAGTCGTTTGCGCATTCAAAACAAAACGACTGGGGGAACATCCATGTACAAAAATGCCCACGTTGACGCGGTGACCGTCAGTGATAAACTGCGGCACGTGGTTCGCGAGGTTTTCGCCCAGCACATTGGCAGGCCAGAAGTACGGGACATAGCAGACGCTTTCGCAGCCGGGCGGGTTTTCGTTGTGGAAGCTGCGCCCTGCTGCGGCCATTAACTGCGCCTGCGTCAGGGCGGCGGCCATGAGCACGGAATTCGCGGCCATGGGTGGATTGCCTTGCCCGGCCCGGAGAGCATTGAGGGCCTTGATTGCTTCCTCTTGATATTTTGCCTACCCCATGGTTTCGTAGTCGGATTTGGGCTGGGGCGCGCTAGTCGTGGTCGTGGTTGGCCGGGTGGTTTCGTTGTTGTCAGCCTGGCAGTCGTTGTGGCAGTGGTCGCTGGTGCTGCCGTCTGCGGGAGAACGTAGCGGGTCGTGGTGGTTGTCCGCTGCGTTGTTGCCGCTGACATAGCCACAGGCTTCGCGGCAGTAGATACAAACAGCCTGCCATAGGTCAGCCAGAGCTGTTTATTCGGCAATCGCTGATTTCTCCCCATGCCTTCTCTTGTTCAGCTCATCAATGATTTTATCGTGTTCCTGCGTGTCCAGTTCGTACTTCCACATGGGCAGGACAGTCAATAAATAGCCTATCGCGGCGGGAATGGTAATCAGGAAGAACATAATCATCATGTAAGGCTGGAACTCGGGGTTGGTGCGGGCGATGCCCCCGGCCGCTATGTAATCCTTCACTTTTTCTATCGCCGTGTCGGAAAACCCGACATAGTTGTAGCCTATGCCCATGATGAACGACGCCAGCGCGGTTTGCAGCTTTGCGACAAAGCACTGGCCGGCAAAGAAGATGCCGTCTGGCCGTTCGCCCGTCTCATATTCCTGGTAGTCCACGCAGTCGGCGATCATAATTGACATCAGAACAACGGGGACACCGATGCCGATGCCCACAAAGGTGAAGCAAATCGCAAGCAGGCCGATGTTGACGGGATGGATCAGGTTCATCGGGCTGATCTTGTAGAGCACGAAGGCGAGCAGGCTGGGCACCACCGCGAAGAGATTTGAATAAATGAACAGTTTCTTCTTCGAGAACCGCGCCAGTAGCTTCGGCGTCAGGGCCTGCGCGATGAACTGCCCGCCGAACAACCCCGCCAGCACCAGCCCCATGAGGAGCACGCCCTTGAAGGGATTCTCCTTGTCGCTGCTGAAATAGTAGGTCATCAGGGGCAGCGCCACCAGCGCGATGAGCATCTTAGGGCTGCCCAATACGCCGGAAATCACGATCCGCCTGAAAGGTTTATTTTCCCACATGACTTTGAAGGCGTGAAGGGGGCCTGTTTTCTCTCTCTTCGGGTTGATTTTTTCTTTCATGCCGAAGGGAACGGGCTGCATCATAGCAAAGCCAATGATCGAAAAAACGACTGCGGTAATCAAAAAGCCTCTTTGGTCGCTGTTCAATCTTACCCCAAGAAATTCGGCAATGGGCATAACAATAAAACCCATAGCCATGCCCAGCGCGGAAACAACGCGGGCGTTTGCCAGCAGCTTGTTGCGGTCATTGTGGTCTTCGGTGGCAAGGGAAGTGATGCCCCACAGCGGAATATCGCTGACTGTATACGCCAGGCTAAACAGCACATAGGCGGCGAAGGCCCATGCCGCGACAAGCATAGGCCACTGCGAACGGGTGTAGGTTCCGAAGGGGGACACAAAGCTCATTATCGTGGTGAGCAGCATGAGGGCGGGAGCGGCGAAGAGATACGGGCGGCATTTCCCCCATTTTGTATTGGTCCGGTCGACGAATACACCCATGATGGGGTCGTTGAACGCGTCGAAGGCCCTGGCCAGGAGCATCGCGGTGCCGACGGCCATCGTGGGAATCAGCAGAGTGAAACGAAGGAAGTAATCAAACGCGCTGGAAAAAATGCCGTAGAATACGTTTTGACCGACGATGGCCGTGAGGAAAAGCAGCTTTTCGTTTTTGGTGTAGGTCAATAATTTATGCCCCATAGCTATGTATCCTCCCCTACGCGCGAATATAAACTTATTATAAATCAGGATGAAAGAAAAAGCAAGGAAAAAAACTGCAAGTTTTTCTTGACCGGCATTCCCGGTTGTGATACAATAAACAAAATAAGAATTGGGAGGTACAGGCACATGGCGATCACCCTGGATACCAAGCTCAAGGACATCATGAAGAACCCCGCGGCGGTGGGGATACTTGAAAAACACTTCCCGGATTTCACGAAGAATCCCCAGCTGAAAATGGGCTACATGATGAGCTTCCGCACCATCTCGAAGTTTCCCCAGGCCAGGCAGTTCAGGCTGACCCCGGAGATCCTCGAGCAGGTCGTGGCGGAATGGGCCGCGCTGTAATGTAAAGCCACAACAAAAAAGAGAACCCTACGGGGTTCTTTTATTAGAAGGAGGACTGAGCATGGAACGCATAAAAATGGGGGTCATCGGCTGCGGGTTTCCGTTCTATTTCCACACAGACAGCGCGGAGAACTCACCCTATGTGGAGTACACCGCGGTGCACGATATCAATCACGAATTGGCCAGCGAGGTTGCGGAAGGCTACACCACCAACGAGATGACGGCTTACAAAACTCTGGACGAACTGCTCGCCGCGGATATAGACGCGGTCTTGGTTTCGGTGCCGCACGACATCCACGAGGAGATTGTGGAGAAATGCGCGAAGGCGGGCAAACATATCCTGTGCGAGAAGCCCATGGCGATGACGGTGGAGGGCTGCCGCAAGATGATCGCGGACGCGCAGAGCAACAACGTGCGCATGATGATTGCGGAAAACCATCGTTTTCTCCCGGTCCACAACACCATCCAAGAGGCCGTCGCAAAGGGCCTTGTGGGGAACGTCTGCCTTGTGCGCTCCTACGAGGGCTGCAACGAAATCGAGGGCAACGAGGACCCGGACAGCTGGAAGGGCGACATCGACCGTTGCGGCGGCGCCTGGCTGGATATGTCTGTGCACAAGTTCGGAGCGCTGGAATACATACTCGGCGAGCGGGTCGATTCGGTGATGATGCTTATGGCCAAGCAGGTCGCTAAGCTCCCCATGAAGGGCGACGACAACGCCATCAGCATCGCTACGTTCAAGAGCGGGGCGCTGGCCGAGGTCACCGTCAGCTCCACCCAGATTTCTCCCGCCAACAACAGCCTGGAAATCTTCGGCGACGAAGGTACCATTCTCGAGAGCCACGACGGTACTCCCCCGCTGCGCATCTATTCGCAGGCGGAGGCTGCCGGTGACATGCAGTATGACTGGGACGAGCCGGAGGTCCACCACGATGAGTTCCCCGGCTATTACTTCATTTCGGGCCGCAACACGGACGACCACTTTGCGCAGTGCCTGCTGGAAGACAAAGAGTTCGAGTATACCCTGGAGGATGCCATGAGCGCGGTGGAGTGCGCACTGATGGGTTATCTGTCCTTCCTGGAGCAGCGCCCTGTCAAGCGCGAAGAGCTGCTGTCCATGGCGGACACCAAGAGCATCTATGAGCGGCTGAAAGGCGCCATCCCAACGAAAAATGCGTAGAGGGGGAAAACAATGAAACCAACCAAAAGCATTCTCAGCTTTGCTCTGGCCGCGCTGTTCATAGCGGGCCTAGGCTTGGCGGCTTTCGCGTTCGAGGCCGAAGCGGACGAGCTTTCGGTGCAGGCCGGGCAGAGCCAGGCCTACGTCTCCGCACCCGGCGAAAATGTTACCAAGTACCCCGTCGTTTTCGGCGCGGGCGCCTGGCATTATCTCTATGAAAACGAGGAGCCCGTGCTGCCCGCTTCAATGGTGCCGGATACAAAGCAGAAAACGGTGTTTGATCCGGGCGCAATGCTGGGCAGCGGGGGCGAAGGCTTGGGCACCGCGTTGGACGCCATTCTTGCCCTGGATATGGACGCTTTCGGCGACAGTCTGATTCAGATGTGGAACAACGCCTATGGAAATGTCCCAATGGATAGCAGCGGCGAATGCATAGCGGGCAACATTTCCTCCTACACTCCTTTCCTGGCCTGGTTGGGAACGAAATATTTCATCCAACTCCCGGAGGAGCACGCGTTAAATGAAACCATGCGCGCTGTTAAGAAAGGCGGATATCTGGCTGAGAACCAGGCCTTCTGGAACTTCGACTGGCGGCTGGATTCCTGGGTAAATGCCGAGAAGCTGCATGATTTCATCGTGAGGATGATCGATACCTATGGACAGGGGAATTCGCATCCGGACGGAAACCACAATGGATACTACGGCGAGCCTTTCGACAAGGTTAACTTCAACGCCATCAGCGGCAGCGGCCCCATTGGCCTAGCTTACCTCAAGCGCTATGGGACGAAAAACCTAGCTAGCCTGGTTTTCAATATCTCCATGCACGGCGGCTCCTCGCTCTTTGGCAACATCGCTCTGGGTGGGTTTGGCTTTGACGCGGCCTCCCTGGCCAACGGCGGGCTCTCCATGTTTGGTCTGCAAGACGGAAAGGTCGATCAAAACCCATTTGGACTTTCCCCGATGACGATGTCCGTGCTATATCAATCCGGCTTTTTGGGCGGATTACTAAAGGGGTTCAACTACGCCGCGAGGGGAGCCTATACACGGTTTTACGAAGATGCTATTATTCCCTTATGGTTCCATGTGCCGACGTATTGGGCCATGGTTCCCCCTGACAAATACGAGGCCGCGAAAGCGTTTTTGCTTAAGGGCGATCCGAAGTACAATGGGCTGCTTGAAAAAACCGATCGCTATCAATACGAAATCCTGGCCTTTGAGGAGCAGCTGATCCTGGACGCCGCCTCCAAGATCAAGCTTTCCGTGCGCGTGGGCTATGGTCCGCCCCTTTCGCCCTATGCCATCGGCGCCAACGTTTCTTCTGACAAGCTTGTCGATACCTATTACGCCAGCCTGGGAGCAACCTGCGCGGAACCCGGTCGCCCCTTCCCCACGAGGTATAAGCAAGCCGTGCCCGGCAGCAGGAACTACGTTTCTGCCGACCGTCTCGTGGATGCCTCCACCTGCCTGCTGCCCGACGTGACCTGGTTCGCCAAGGATTTGCCCCACACGGCGCAGTGGGATTACAGCGGCTGGTACGGCTGGTGGCTGGCGGCAGAGAATTACACCGTCTGGGACAATGACGATTATCCGCAATATTCCCAGTGGTCACCCAAAGACGAGGACAAAGGCGAAATCAGCGACCATTTCACCCCTCTGGTCGTCGAACCCACCACCACGCTGGATATCCTGATGGAGTTCGCGCTGCGGTTGCTGGCTGCGTGGCGCTGGCTGCTGCTGCTGCCTCTGTTCTGGATGTAGCCAATACACAAAACAACAAAGCCGCAAAGTCCGGTTACGGCTTTGCGGCTTTCGCTTTTCTGTTGGCACTACCACTTGATCAGCAACGCGCCGCTGTCCGATTCCGTGTAGGAGACGGCGGCTTCCTTGTCCAGCGCGCTCTTCAACGCCGCCTTCATCGCGTCGTCGATAGGGAGGATTTCAGTCTCCAGCGTGAGCTTGTCGGGGGTGTAAATCTGCTTGCGTATGGCGAAGCCCGTTACCCACCAGTGGATGTGGCGGGGGATGCTGATTAACGTGATGTCCTCGCCGTTGTTGTCGCGGGCGGTGAGCAGGAAGGACATCTCCACCCGCTCCGCGTCCGAGACCGCGTCGTAGAACTCGATCAGGCGGCTCCGGGGCTTGTTGTAGAGCCCGATTTCCCCGCCGCTGGTGATGAAATACCGCCCCTTCCACAGCTGGAGCATCCAATCCTTGCCGGCATAGGGGAACTTCAGCCGTACGGTATGCGCATTGACCATGCCGGTCCCCTGCAACGCCAGGTCGTCGTAGAGCTTCATGTAGCCCAGGCCGCGCTGCCACGAATCGTCGGTGGTAGTGGTGTAGGCGCCATATTCGCCTTTGAAGTGTATGTTATAGCCCAGGCCTGCAATGCCGTTGTACTCGCCGAATTCTCCGGTGACCGCATCGTACCTGCTGTAGGTTGTGAACTCTTTCTTGCTGCCGTTCGCGTATGTCAACTCAAGGTTGATCAGATAATTTTCCGGTTCGTCCTCCCTGTCCTGCACGGCCACGAAGCGCGCCTTCACCGGCATGGCCACCAGGGAGCCGAGCGCGCGATAGAGCACCATGCGGGTCCCGTCGCCGTTTTCCCCTTCGTAGCTGTCAGCCTTTGCCATCCAGCTGTCCTGCAAATCATAGATGAAGCCGGGGAGCAGGTTCACCAGCCAGCGGTGGAGGGCGAAGACGTCCGGGACGGAGTTGGCGACCCCTATCATGTCGAGGCCGCTTTCGTCCTTCAGCCCCTCGAAGGCCTCCCGCAGCGGTTCATCGAACTCGACCTCGAAGCGGGGCAGGAAACGCATGGCAATGTGGTTGGCGATGTAGTACGCCTGATCCCAGGCGGGTATACCCGGCGCTTCCGCACGTGTCCCCATGGCGGAAAAGGCTGTGAGCAAGCTCATCACAGTGGAGAGAATGATGCCCAGCAAAGATGTAAGCATTCGTAGGCCTCCTCTAGTTCAGTTCTATTGGCAACCAAACATTTACTCTATTTGTTTTCCTGCAGCAACTGCCCTATTTTCCTTGGTGCAGCAACTGCCCTATTTTCCCGGGCGCAGTTCCGGGAAAAACGCGAAGTCCGTGATGAGGAACTGGCTGGGGTCGAACAACTGCTCCTCCAGCTTGCGGAAGTGGATTTTGCCCATAAGCGTGTAGGGCAGCTCCTCCACCACCTTGTAAGCGATGGCGCGGTCACGCTCTGGCAACAGTTTTAGGCAGTGGCGGTCGATATCCTGCAGCGCGGCGAGCTTCTGTTCCGGCGTATCGTAGCCCTCGCGCAGTATCACGAAGGCGCTGGGGATGGCTCCAGCGGTCTCGTCGCTCAAACGCAGGCCCACCACGGCGCACATCTCTACGGCCTCGTGCCCCATGATCACGTTTTCGATGGGGGAGGGGTGCACGGTGTGGCCGTCGGGCCGCATGAGGGAGCGCTTGTAGCGGTCCAGGAAGAAGAAGCAGCCGTTTTCGTCCAGGTGGCCCTTGTCGCCCATGCGGAAGTATTTCGTGCCGTCCGGGCCGATGTGTGTGATCTCCTGCGTCTCCTCCGGCAGGTTCAGGTAGCGCTCCATCTGGCTCAGGCTGTACACGCACAGTTCGCCGGCCTGCCCAATAGGCAATTCCTCGCCCGTATCCGGATCGATCACCATGGCCCTGCAGTGGGGCAGCAGGATGCCCACGTTGCCCTCGGTTTTCCAGGGGAAGGCTTCGTTTGCGTCGCCCGGCTCATAGTATGGCATCACCGCGATGGAGCCGCCCAGTTCCGTGGAGCCGTAGCCCACGCGTAACCCGCCGTTATAGCCATTGCGGGCAAAGGTCGCGTTGATCCGCTCCAGGGAGGCCATGGATATCTTGTCACCCCCGGAGATGGCGATCTTGATAAAGGAAAGGCGGTTGCTCTTTTTTTGTAGTTTTGGGTGTTCCGCGAGCTGCTCGTGGAAGCGGGGCACCCCGAGGAAGATGTTCGGCTTGATGCGCAGCAGCAGTTCGGCGAATTTGGTGGGATCAAAAATGGGCACCAGGAGGATCTCCAAGCCGCCGCAGAGGCTCGCGTGCATACCGCAGATTGCGCCGTAAGCGGCGAAGAAGGGGATGAACCCGCCGAAGGTGAAGCCCCGCTGGTATTCCTCCGGCCGCACGCTGTAGCGGAACGCGCACAGTGCGGCGTTAAAGGCCCGGTGCGTGACGACCGTCCCTTTCATGAGACCATCGGAGGTGGTGCCGCTGGTGTAGTGTATCACGGCGGGCAGGTCAGGGCTGTAGACCGCGCGGATATCCTCAAGGTCCGTCGAATAGCTGTTGATGAAATCGCGGTGCCACATGTATTTGCCGCCCTCGGCCCAGCGGCCCTCGGCGAATTTCTTCATCTTGACGCTATAAATCAGCCTGCCCAGCACGGGCTTGAGCTTCATGCTGCCCTGCAGGGAATCCGACGGGCTCACCACGATCACGGGAGGCAACTCGTCGAGGATATCGTCAATTTTCGGGTTGCAGATGTCCATTAATGTCACCAGCAACTTCGAATCCGTGCGCTGCGTCCGCTCCAGGATGCCCTGGCTGTTGGTGCGCGGGTCGATCAGGTTGGCGATGGCCCCGATGCGCCAGCATGCATAGATGTATTCTACGCACTGCGTCACGTTGGGCAGCACGATGGTAATATAGTCACCCTGCCGCACCCCATAGGCGAAAAGGGCGCGGGCCACCTGCTCAATTTTCGCGTCCAACTGGTCGTAGGTGATGCGTACGCCCATGAAGTTCGTGGCGTATTCCTGTCTCCGCTTGCCGTGGAGCAGGCCGAACAGAAAGTCGTCCGCGGTTTTGTCGATGCGCGAAAGCGCGCCGTCGAGCACCTCCCGGTCGTAATGCATCAGGTGCGGGTTCGCCTTGGAAGCCAATGGCATTCTCTTATTCTCCTTTTTTTGTGCAATTTCTGGTGTTTGGGAACAGACAAAGGGTTTGCTTGTCAGATTATATCAGAAAAATGTGCTTCTGTCAATTGACATTTTTGCTTGGCTATGATAGAATATGGTGACCACAAAAGCATTTTGAAAGGGGTTTAGACGAATGAGGGGACTAAAGCGGGTTCTTAGCCTGGTCCTGGCAATCCTGATGCTGAGCGCAATGCCGATGGCGGCGAAGGCGCAGGAGGGGGAGGGCCTCAGAACGAAGGACGTGAGTATCTATCCCACCGTCAGTGTCGGCGGCGGCTTCCACTGGCTGTATTTCGACGAGTTCGAAGTTGACGAGAACGGTGAGTCGATTAAGCAGTTGGCTTTCGACCCGGGGTCGATAGGGGAACTAGCTATGGGGGTGTTGGACAGAGCGCTGGATGCTCTCAAAAAGCTGGATCTCAACGGCGTGGTTGACATCGTGATAGAGGCGGCCCAGGAGTGGCTCGGTCCGATCCAGATGAACAATGACGGCGAGAGCATCGCAGACAACATCAGCTTTGAGGTCAGCAACCGGGATGAATGGCTGCTTTATGGGGAGCCGGACTGGTTCCAGTTCAATTTTGACTGGCGCCTGGATCCGGTAGAAAACGCGAGAAGGCTCAACGAGTTGTTAGAGAGGCTTGAGGAGACGCGCCCCCAGACAGAGAAATACAATTTCCTGGTTTGCAGCGGCAGCGGGCCGATCATCCTGTCCTACCTGAAGCACTTCGACCCGGAGTTGAAGCGCGTGGCCAGCCTCGTGTTGGATGTCTCCATGCACAACGGCACATCCATGTATGGGGAGATCGCCAAGCGCAAGTTGATGCTCGACACCGAGGCTCTGGGCAAGCTGAACCTGGAGGCGATTGTCTTCGGCGGAGGGACCCTCGATTTGGGCGGAATTCCGCCGCTGCAGCCCCTGCTGCGCATCATCTATGAGATCGGCCTGATGGAGATCCCCGAGCGTGTTGGGAAACTGCTGACAAGAAGCATCACCGACCGGGCATACGACGAGGTGATCGTTCCCTATCTTTTCACCATGCCGGCCTATTGGGCCTACGTGCCCCACGCGGACTACGCGGAGGCGAAAAGGGCCCTGCTCAGTGACCCGAAGTACGCGGGCCTGGTGGCCAAGCTTGATTACTATCGCAGCACCGTGATGGCCAACGCGGACGACATCATCCTTGCCGCCGCCGAGAAGATCAAGGTGGCCGTGCGCGCGGGCTACGGCTTCCCCATGTGGCCCCTTGGCAAGGGCACGGGCGCGCAGTCGGACGGCACGGTTGATACCGTCTACGCGAGCCTGGGCGCCACCTGCGCTCCCCTGGACCGGACCTTCGCCCCCTGGCATGAGCAGAAGGACTGCAAAGGCCACAACCATATCTCCCCCGATCGCATGATCGACGCCTCCACCTGCCTGCTGCCTGATCAGACCTGGTTCGCCAAGAACAAGCCCCACGGCACGGAGAACAGCTATTCCGGCTGGTACGAGTGGTTCAAGGCGGCCGAATTCCTGCCCACCGTCTTCAATGAAGATGGCTTTCCCCAGTTCGTCGAGACACTGGAGACGGCGATCCAGGAGATCAACGATCTCAAAGGGACATACGTGCCCCTGCTGGCGACGGAAGATGAGGCCGCATGGATCTGGGCGCTGAAGGCCGTCGGTCTGTGGATTCTGAAAATCTGGCGCTGGCTACTGCGCTTGCCATTGTTCTGGGTATAAATACACTGGTGGAGGTGTCCATCCGATGCCCGAATTGCCCGATTTGGAAGTGTTCAAGGAAAATATTTACAACCGGTTGACGTCCAAACGCCTTATGGACCTCGAGGTGTTCAATCTCCAAAAGGTGCGCGCCGCTAAAACTTCTATGATGGAAGAACTGGTGGGCAGGGAGTTGCTGCGCGTCGGCCGCGTCGGGAAAGAGCTGTGCTTCGATTTCGGCGACGGCAGGATCGTCGCGGCCCACTTGATGCTCAACGGGGAGACCTCAATCGTCCCGCATGAGAGGGTCAGCGCAATTCCATTCAAGGTTTTCGCCCTGCGCTTCGAGCGGGAGACCGTCGTATTTAGCGACAGAGGGGGCCTGTGCACCATACGCTATAGGCCCCCGCCCGACAGAGCGCCGGACGCCTTCGCCCCGGCGTTCACGCTGGAATATTTCCAGCGGGCCGCCAGCGCGAAATCCCGTACGAATATAAAGGCCTTCCTGATCGACCAGAAGGTGATCAAGGGAATCGGCAACGCGTATGCCGACGAAATCCTCTGGGCCGCACGCGTTTCGCCGCGCTCCCTGGTGGGGAAGATCCCGGAGGACAAGCTGGCGGACCTCTATCGGGCGATTGGGGCCGTCCTGCGCGGCGCCATCGATTCTATCAGGCGCGTCTATCCGGATATCATTACCGGGGAGGTGAGGAGCTTCCTCAAGGTCCACAACCCAAGGCTGAAAACGACCGAAACCGGCTATCCCATCATCGTCGAGTGGATCGCCTCGAAAAAAACCTACCACACCGAGGAGCAGGTCGTGTATATGTAGTATATAAACAATTGCGGCGGTTGTAACAGTGCTCCGCGCCACCCCCTCGACACCCTCCGGTCGTGTCAGCTACGCTGAGCCCCGTACCGGCCCCTCTTTGGCCGCCTCGCCCCCCCTTGTTCTATCAACGAAAAGGGCGAGAAAGACCGTCCGCTGACGGAAGAGAAAAAGGCAAACAACCGTGAAAATCCCGCGTACGGGTATGAATTGAGCACGTTTTGGCCCATGTCTGTCGCCATGGGCGGCATAGCGTTGCGCTGCATCGGCATCGCCCGCGCGGAAAGCCACATCGTGTTGCGCAATCTGGCCTATAATCTGTCGAGATATTCCACATCGCGCAGGCTCGACCGAGCGCCTTCTCTGGTATAGCTGCGTCGTGGCGTGGACAAAAGCGCCCACAAACGCCAACTTAAAACGGCTTTTGGCCGCTGTGCAGACCATTTTCCCTCGCTTGTGAATGAAATCTCCGAACCTGGGCCTTCTTGACTCTTACTTAATGCGTTTTTCGAGGTGGCCTTTGGTAACGAACTGCGGCAAACCGCCCCGAAGAAAAAACGCACTGCAAATGGCTTCCTAAAGATGGATTTGAGCTTGCCCACGCCCACAAAGCGGGGGCTTTTCCTATAGAAATGGGCCAGTAGGTTTCCCAACTGGCCCGGTTGAAAATTAGTCTCAATGGTGTTTATTGATCGGTCGTCATGGTTTCCTTGCCAAAGCTGTTCGGAACCACTGGGGTGTTGAAAATTCTCTGCATTGGGTGCTGGATGTTTGTTCCACGAGGACGCGAGCCGTACACGCAAAGACAACTCCGCCGAGAATTTTTCCGTAATCCGCCGCATCGCGCTCAATTTACTGCACGGTTTTCCGGCAAACATGAGTCTGGCCCGAAAACGCCGCCGTTGTGCCTACGATGCGACTTTATGGCCGATGTGCTGCTATCTGCGCTTTAGTTGTCAGCTTCATGCGTTTGTCGAGAAAATGACTGAAAAAAGAGCAACATATCGGGTGAAATACGCTATACTGTTTTGGTGGTTTAAGGACGCATGGTTAATGACCAAGCGAGGTTTTTCGGAAAAACCAAGCGAGGTGAACATTTTGGCGATAATGGTAGATGGACGAAACCCTTGCATATCATGTGTTTTTTGCGTTGCAACCTTATGTTTTTCGGGGTGTGGCGAAGTTTGGTATCGCGCTTGGTTCGGGACCAAGAGGCCTCGAGTTCGAATCTCGACACTCCGACCACTGGAAACCCGCTATCTACAAGGGATAGCGGGTTTCGTCTTGCTCTTGAAATGAGGGCGAAAATGCCTCGCGTGGGGGATTTGTGGGGGATTTATCTCTGTTTTTTGTTTATATCAGTGGGTTTCTGTAGGGTTCGCTCACCTGTCGTAACGTGTAGTTATTTGCCTGTGCTCAGGGCCAATCCCCCATGAATCAATCATTATCCCCCACGGGCTGGACCGTGCCCCGCGCCGCTTGTATCGCAGTGTCAATGACGCTAGAGGCTAGAGCGTCGGCGCGGTTGATCGCGTGGGCGTAAATTCTGCTGGTATTAGAAGAATCGGCATGACCTAAATGTTTGGCAACGGCGGTAAGATTTACATTAGCTTCAATGAGGAATGTTCTACCTGGAGTTAACCTCTGGCCTGCGCCGGGGAGAGTTGCTTGCACTGCTGTGGTCGGACATTGACGTAGCAAACCGAACGATTTCTGTGAGCAAACAAGTCATCCGGGTCAACGGAGAACTGAAGGTTCAGCCGCCGAAAACAAAGAACGCCGTGCGGAAAATTGTGCTGCCCAGGGAGACGATCGACCTGCTCATCGCAGAGCATGAGCGTCACCCGGACCACCCATTGCTGTTCCCTTCGCCTAAAAGCGGTACCTACCTCGACCCACCGGCGGTGGCGCGGAAGATTAAAACCCTGCTCAAGCGGGCAGGCATTGAGGAGATCAGGTTCCACGATCTCAGGCACACATTCGCCACGCTGTCACTGCAAAACGAAGTCGACGTGAAAACTTTGAGCCACACTCTCGGCCATTATTCGGCAGGATTTACACTGGACATCTATACCCACGTCACCACACAGATGCCGGAGGACTTCTGGCTCATGCCTATCGGTTTATTTTTGGTTTTATGGGCCTGTTACAAACAGTGGCACGGGCTGGAAAAGCCGGCACGGGAGCAGACGATTGACGATGTGGTGCCGTTACAGCCTACCCGATCGCCTGAATATATCCGCAATATATCGCGCTGGTGTTCGTTTCCGGGTTGTGAACCGCGTTGACAAAAATGGTCGCGCCCACCTCAAGCTTCAGGTTTTTGGGGTCGTCCAGGGAACCGCTCCAGGCGTACGACAACGATCCGCCGGTACGCAGTCCGAGCATCACGTCCTCATATTCCGCCTGCGGGCCTGACCAAAGCTCCTCCGTGCCCAAAGTAATGGTTCTTCCGTCCTCCAGCTTGCCCGTTGCCGAAGCGTTCGGCGTATCGCGTGAAAGGTCAAGATAGACATACACGCTTTCCGCGAAGCCGTCTTGCGCTTGCTGCTCCGCGTTTTCCCAGGCGACCTTTTGCCCAGCCAGCATCACCGGCAGCTCGCAACGCATTTCCTGTACGCCGTCTGGCGTCTTAGCGGTTGCGGAGGGGGGGGACGTTGTCACGTCGGGTACGGGTGTGCGAAGCTGCGGAATGATCACCGCGCCGGCGACGGCCAGCGCCAGGCAGGCCGCAATGGGGGCCAGCCGCTTCCAGTTGTAAGTTTTTTTCATAGAATATGCCTCTTTCTGTTTTGTTTTGCCCGGCTGATTGCGGGCTAGGATTGCCTCCAGCATCCGCGCGTCGGCGGCGCTGTCCGGCTCGAAATTGCTCCAGGAATCCATAATTTGTCTGTTTTTCACTGAAAATCACCGCCTAACTTTGATCGGAGGATGCCGCGCGCCTCAAGGAGATAATTGCGGATTGTCGATTGCGGTTTGCCAAGCGCTTTCGCGATCTCGACGCTGTCGTAGCCCTCGTAGTAGTACAGGTACACCACCGTTTTGTATTTATCGGGCAAGCCCAGGACCACGCTGAACACGTCGTTGACCGCATCGCTGCTCCCCTGGAGGTTCTCGCAATCTTCCAGGCGCTCCCGCTTGCGCCACCAGCCGCGCAGGGCGTTCTTGCATACATTCGCGGCGGTTCGAATCAGCCAGGCCTTTTCGTGTTCCTCGCTTTGGAAGGCGGGCCCGGCGTCGATCAGCCGCATGAACGTATCCTGCACGGCGTCCTCGGTATCAGCCGGGTTTTTCATGTAGGCGAAGCACACGCGGTAGACCGTCTTTTTGTGGCGCTGGTAGAGCTCCGCAATCTCATTGTCCGTACGCAACAATGATTTTGTCATCGAACTGCCCTCCTTTCACTGATAATACACTTGGAGACGCCGAAGTGTCGGATGATTGTCAAAATTATTTCTCGACTGCTTTTTTGGTGTAGATATTTCGCGGGCTTCGGTCTGACGGCTTCCTGACCACTATCTCTGCGCCGCTGCCATGAACCCGCCGATTTTTCGGGTGGCGTCCTCTTGCATTTGCGTGGTCACGTGGGTAGTCATGCCGCCGATGTCCACGATGAACAGGCAGGGCTGTTTCGCCAGCCGCTCGCCCTGCGGCACCACAGCGGCATAAGCCTGTGGGTAGACGAACACGTGGCGGATGGTCAGGTACAGCTCTGTATCGTTGTAGGTTAGATGCACCGGGTACTTCTCTTTGAAATAACGCTTGAACCCTTCGCGCAAATTTCCGAAGTGTTCCGGCGGAAGGCCCACGGCCAGATCTACCGTATTCAGGGGCTTTAGGGGGCCCTCGGCCGCAAGCTCTTTTACGATAGCGAACAGGCTTAGGATGAAGAAGCTGTTGTCCCGGGTCTTGTCGCGCTTGTATGCGATGCGGGTGTTGGAAAGCGTCCAAAACCTGCCCTCGTATTCAATAATTTCCTCGGCCAGGGGCGGCTTTGTCAGGTGCTCGGCCAGCCCGGAACAGAACTGGAAGCGCGGGGTTTTCACGGCGGAATTGCCGTGGTCGATTGCGATTAACATGGGTTTACCTCCGATTTCGTTGTATAGAGGCGGCGGGTTTGCAACAGGAATATGTTTTTTTCTTGCTGCATGTGAATGGATATGGTATAGTAAGAGAGCAATACATTTTTTTGCAGAGTTTGTTACGTCCTCGCTATTCGTGCGTATTACAGATGTAGGGTGAAAGGAGGCCGACGCGTGACTGAGTTCGAGGAAATATATGCGCGCTATCTTTCCAGCGTGTTCAACTACGCGCGGCGGCTGACCGGCAGCACGGAAACGGCAGAGGAGCTCACCGCCGAAACGTTTTGCAAGGCTCTGAAGAACTTATCGCGCTACGACAACTCCAAAGCGGACATGCGCATTTGGCTATGCCAGATCGCGAAAAACACTTGGATTTCCCAGTGCCGTAAGCGGGGCCGTGAAGTGCCCCTGCCGGAGGAAGCGGATGAAACGCCGGTGCCGGGCATTTCCATCGAAGGAGCGCTGGAGGACAAAGAAGCCGCCCGGCGACTGCACGCGCTGCTGCACAAGATGGACGAGCCCTACAAAGAGGTTTTTGCCCTGCGTGTACTCGGTGAGCTGCCCTTTGCCCAAATCGCGGAACTATTCGGCTGCACCGAAAGCTGGGCGCGCGTGACATTCATGCGGGCCAAACGAAAACTGCAACAGGAAATGGAGGATCATTTGTGAACGAAGAACAATTTGATTGCGAATTTGTGCGTGATCTGCTTCCGGCCTATGCCGGGCAATCCGCCAGCGCGAAAACCAATGCTATCGTAGAGGGTCACATACAGGACTGCACTCCCTGTCTTGAGGAGCTGGAAAGTTTGCGGGAAAGTGACGCCCACGCCCTACAAATAGGGCAGGGGGTACTAGAGAAATACAACAAAAGGCGGAGCAAGAAATACAGGCGCTCGCTACTACTGACGATACTGTTTTCGCTGGCAAGCGCGGCGGGCATCGCTGTGCTGTTGTTCAACGTGCGCGTGCCTGTCACGCTGACGCTCGACGATATGTGGTTGCGCAGCGGCTTTCATTTCGATTTCGACGACACTGAAAACCAAACTGTTGGTATGCTGGAATTTTCCATGGAATATATCCGCAGGCCTTGGGCGAGACAGGTTGAGGAGCTGACCAGCAGGCACTATGATGACGCCACCGGCACGCTGACGGAGGCCACCTTCTACAACGTTTCCCCCCGCCTGGTGGATGTCCTGCTCTCGCCCATCATCCCGCCCGGACGCAACCTGTGGGGCTACCCGCTCAGGGTTGATGCATATTCCCTCGATGTCCCCCTTGTGCAGGGTGAGGACGGCCAGATGCAGTCCAAATACCCCAACGTAATTTGGAAGGTCCACTACTACCAGCACCGCGACGAGGCCATCATGACGCGAACCCTCTTCCCCGATGGCCACAATGGTCCCCGTCAAAGCCTGCTGGACAGCGAGGGCAATTTGAAGCCCGAAATCGCGGAGATCGCCACGCTGCTGTGGGAAGGACCTGTTGAGAGTATTCCTATGAGTTAATGCAAGAAAAAACATCAATAACAAAAGCTCCTCCGACGCGCACACTTGTTAAGCCATTGGTCCGCTGTCATGTGCATAAATTATTCGATTTTGGGTGCGGGAAATGAAAAAAGCGCCACTCACCTAGAAATAGGCCAATGGCGCTGTGCATTCGTTGACTTTGAAATCGTTTACTTTACTACATCAGTATATCACAGAAAGGCGTGGAGGTCAAGGGATAATTTGCGTTTTTGTGTTAAGCCAAGTATGTATCCATGATCTTGTCAAGAATATCATCCTTACGGCCCGATAATCCAAGCGACTTCAAATCCACTTCCTCAGCTTGCATGGCGGTACAAAACGCAGTCAGATCTGCTATGATCGTAACGGAAGCCTCTACTTTGGCATTGGGAGATATAACGCCTGAGAGCCGGAACACATCGCTCTTGTGCTTGCGGATATGCCTGCTGTCAACCGGTTCGCCCGCTGCCTTTCTGGCGGACAAGTCCAGCCAGGCTTTCGCTTTGAGCGGGATCAGATGCGCCGCGTCGAGGATCGGGATGCCGTCAATCACAGTCTTCCCCGCGCGGAGGAAACTGTAGTAATCGTCGTCCATCAGGATGGCCGACAGGCTGGATAGGTCGTCATCCAGAGGGAGCGGCGTCAGCACGGCATTGGCAGGCAGTTCTATGGCATCGGCCCTTCTGGAAAACAACTCAATCATCACCGGGAAGCCGGGCTTTGCCGGATTTGTGAAGCGGTAAAACTGAGGCTGCCCACGGCTCTTGTTTTTATGCTGATAGCCGCCTTCCGTTACATACATCCAAAACCGCCTGCCGAAATCCGCCGTGAGCGATTCGACCAGCAGGACCATGTCAATGTCCTTGGTGCCCCGGAAGTCGGCGCCCACTTCGCTCATCATGATATCGCAGGCGGCGCCGCCTATGACGACGAACTGATCCTCATATCCTTGAAACCACTGCCTGAAGCCCTCATATCCTACAACCATTATCCCCACACCCCTTTCAGCATATCGTCAATCGACATCTCGACCCGTTCGTCACGGATGCGCGCAAGACTCATCGCCAGCGACAGCGGGTCGGCCCTGTTCTCGCCGCTTAGTATAGTCGGGTCGTAGCGCCATACTTCCAACTCGCATTGCTTTCCGCCGTCAATCAATTGCGTGGTCGCGGAAGCGGGCTTTATCGTTTTTTCTGTGCCATACACTTCGACATTCGGCGGGTTCAGCATGGATTTGTCTGCCAGAGCGGTTTCGCCCGCCGTGAAAAAACTTCCCTGTACGTCCGCCCTGTCAATATAGAACCGCCTGCGGACAGGGTCGAACAAAAACGGGCGCGCCTTTTCAAAGAGCTCTTTCGCCGGGAGCCGCGATGTCAGCACCTTCTGCACACCATCTTTGTGAACGTTAAGCAGGCCGGCATTGGTCAGTTGCGCCGCTGCCTTTGAAATGGTCATGGCAGAAAAGCCGAACTTATCAGGGAGTTGGCTTTGATACAGCGGAGCGCATTTTTGGTAGATAAACCAAAAGAGCAGCATCTGCGCGGAGGGCTGAAGCGTTTCAACCTGTGGGGCCTCGCTGTCGTATTTTTCTTGCAGCAGCACGCCCATGAACGGAAGGAACAGTTGCTTGCCCGGTACGACGAAGGGAATTTTCTCGGCAATCAACGTCTGCCTGCGCTGACGGCTGAGCGCCGGCAATTCGAGAAGCACCGGCATGTTCCTCGTCTGTTGAATCCGTGCGATGTGCTTTATAAGCGCGGGGGTGGGCCGCAACTGTTCTCTTGGCACAATGATCAGACAGCCTTGCGCCCCAATCATCGTGTCGAAGAATTCATATTCACCGATCAAGTAAAGGGGGAAGCAGCCTTTTGCGTCCCAAGGATGCCGGGTTACTTTCTCGCCAAGGATTTCCTCAATGTAGTCCAATTCTGCTCACCTCACAATATAACCTTAGCATATATATTATAACCCCAACAAAGTTAAATGTCAACAGAAAAGTTATATAATGTCGGAAGTATAAAAAGACGCCCTTCCCCGTGTGGGGAAAAGCGCCTTGATCCTGATACTATGTGTCAGCCGCCGCCGGAACAAAATCCAGCTGGAAGCGTTCCGCGAGATGGTGGATGTCCTGTTCGGTCAAACATCAGCACAACCACAACCGGCTCTCCATCTCTGGTAGCAATGGCTCCGTCATTTGCTCGGTCACAGGCTTCCAAAAAACCGTCACCAAGTGCTCTATCAAAGCAAACCTGCAGCAGTACAAAAATGGCAGTTGGGTAACCATTGCCACCTGGCAGCAAAGCTACAACGATTATTACGGTTTTCTGACAGGAACCAAGGCACTCACCAAGGGCTACGACTACCGCACCCAAGCGATCTATACGGCCACGTCGGCAAGCGGAACCGAAACCCTTAGGCTTTCACGCGGGCACCTCCGTTTCGTCAAACCGCTCTTTCAACTTGCGGTAGTAATTCGCCAAGCTCTTGTCGCCGCCGTTGTCGAGAAACAGGCAGAACGGTAGGCTGTCGGTTTCCTTGTGTTTGATCACGCAGGCGCAGCAGCGCCCGTTGTTGGGACAGGACTTTTTCGGGCAGGCACACTCGTTTACGCTGGAGCATGGCATAGCAACGACCTTCCTTTCACAACAGGGATTCCAGAATCTCGGCGGCATCCTGCACCATTTGAGGGCAGATGCACTTCACACGCTCCAAGGCCGTCTGCCGGTCGCCGCCGATCAGGTCAACGCCCAAAAGCTCACGACAATTCGTAGAGCTATTTTTTGCCTCGAAGCGCCGGGCGAACTCCTGCACCAGGGCATATGTTTTCTCCTTCGACGCCGCGTCGCCCTTCGCGCACTGCCCGTATTTCAGCCCGATGACCAGATAGGCCCCGGACACAGCCCCGCAGGTTTCTTGCAGCCTGCCCATCCCGCCGCCAAGCCCGCAGGCGACGCGCAGGGCGGTTTCCCTGTCCAGGCCGAACTGCTCACAATATATACTCAACACGGCCTGGGCGCAGTTGAATCCGTCATTGAAACAGGCCACCGCGTCTTTCGCTTTACTATTCACAACCACAATCACACGCTCCTTTATTGCATATGCAATCGCATTTTGCCGTCGTTACTGATTCCAAACAGTCCTTCAACTGCTGGACGATTTCGCCGTTCAGAGAGTAGTACATCCACCGCCCTTCCTTGCGCCACAGCACCAAGCCGCAGTCGCAGAGGGTTTTCATGTGATGGGAAAGCGTCGGCTGCGTGATGTGGAAACGCTCCAATATCCGGCAGGCGCAAAGCTCGCCGCAGGAAAGCATATCCACGATCATCAGCCGGTTCGGGTCTGAAAGAGCCTTGAACAGATTTGCGTTTGATATGTACTGGTTCATTGCATCACCTTTGCATTGATATTCGTCTATATTTCATTATATACCATAGATAGATATTTGTCAATGTTTTTTGGGAATTTAGTTCATTCCATTTGTTTGGCAATACTCTTCTCACTGTTCATTTTTTTCTCGCTTTTTTTGTGAGCCTGTGATATAATAAGCTATCATTGGTTTAGGAGGCGCACCATGCAAGTCACCGTGAAGAAACCCACCGAGGCTGAAAAGCAGTTCATGCAAAAGCAGCCTACCTGGTCCTGCGGCGTGTCTGAGTTCGACTGGTACTACGACAGCGAGGAGACCTGCCTACTCGTCGAGGGCGAGGTTGAAGTCAGCTATGAAGGCGGTAGCGTCCGATTTGGCGCGGGTGATTACGTCGTGTTCCCGCAGGGATTGGCCTGCGTGTGGAAGGTGACAAAGCCCGTGCACAAGCACTATATTTTCAGATGACCATGAAACTCCTCATTGACGCCGACGGCTGCCCTGTGGTGGACATCGCCGTGCGGCTTGCCCGGCAGCACAGCATAGAATGCCTGATCCTCTGCGATACCGCGCATGAGTTCAGCAAAGAGGGCGCGCGCACCATCACGGTCTCCAAGGGAGCGGACAGCGTGGATTTCGCGCTGGTTAATCTCGTGCAGAAGAGCGATGTCGTGGTAACGCAGGATTATGGCCTGGCCGCCATGTGCCTGGCCCGGGGCGCTGTGCCGCTGAACCAGAACGGTATGGTGTATGCGGACGGCAACATCGACGCCCTGCTGCACCAACGCCATGCCGCGCAGAAAATCCGCAGGGGTGGCGGGCGGCTGAAGGGATCGCCCAAGCGCGGTGCGGAGCAGGACCGGGCGTTTGAGGCCACACTGGAGAAGATATTGACCAAGGAGGATTGACGACCATGCCCTTTTATGATTTGCACTGCCCGAAATGCGGCAAGGAGTACAACATCTCCGCCACCATAGCGGAGAAAACCGAAAAGCGCATCCCTTGCCCGGACTGCGGCTCCTTCGAGCTTGAGACCGTGTTCAAAGGCTCCCCAGCCTACATCAAAAGTCGGGAGAACGGCGCTTGCCCCAACAGGCACATTTGTGGCTCGGGGTGCTGTCATGGGTGAGGCGGCTGATTTTACTAAGGAAGAGCTTGATGAGGCGCACCGCGCCTTGCTCTCGACGTTGCGAAAGTGCGAAAAGATGGACGCCGATAAGCTGGGAGCATCACAGCGTACCCTTCTTGAACGGCGTATCGCCGCGTTGAAAGTGGCGCTGGCGTTGATCGAAAAAGAATCGGGGAACTTAGCATGACCCGCCGGGAATTGATCGACCTCTGCCTGACCTTCCCCGGTGCCT
>Ga0123353_10002241_pt1 | contig 23973 bp, 20 predicted proteins | sample TergutLab28metaG_3_FD_92763 | JGI IMG/M metagenome (GOLD analysis project Ga0123353, IMG submission 92763) | Labiotermes labralis P3 segment gut microbial communities from Petit-Saut dam, French Guiana - Lab288 P3 | ecosystem: Host-associated > Arthropoda: Insects > Digestive system > Gut ... | reverse complement strand
TCCCGCCCGCAGTCGGGACATTTGCCGTCTTTGAGCTGGCTTTTTGTCCAAAAGCTCTCGCATGGCGTGCAGTACCACCCCTCGTAGTTGCCTTTATATATGTCGCCCCTGTCGAACAGCTTTCTGAAAATAATTTGAATTGCCTTCTTATGATAGTCCTCAGTCGTGCGTATAAACTTATCATTCGAGATGTTCATCAAATCCCACAGCTTATGGATGCCCTTGACGATTTCATCGACATATTCCCCGGGGGTGACCCCCTGCGCCTTGGCGGTTTGCTCGATTTTCTGGCCGTGCTCATCTGTCCCGGTCAAGAACATTACGTCGAAGCCCTGCGCGCGTTTGTACCGCGCGATCGTGTCGGCCATTACGGTGCAGTAGGCATGGCCGATATGAAGCCTTGCCGACGGGTAATAAATCGGCGTGGTGATGTAGAATGTTTTGCTGTTTTCTGACATGGTTATGCCCCTTTCAAATTTAATCACGTAACTTTTTCGGCTCAAAAATCGCCGGATAAACATACTTTGACATATAACAAAACCGCCTTTCGCATTTAAACATGAATCTGCAATGTGCGCTTATTCCGCCAGCCGTTCCTTCAACGCTTCCTGAAGAACCCCCGAAAAATTGATGTGCTCTTTTTCGGCGGCGGCATTCAGCCAATGAGGAATCGACAAGGTTTTTTTGACAAAGCGCGTCTGGCTTTTGATGTTCTCGACATCCGCGACGACCAGCATTACCTTGTCGCCCTGAAGAGTGTCGATATCCGACGGGCGGGGAAGCTTTTCGCCGTCCTCCAGAGCTATTTCGATTCGACCCTCCAAAGCGTCCTTTGCCATAAAAACGGCTTCTTCCAACGTCTCCCCCTGCGTATAACAGGGATGGATATCCGGAAATCTTACAAAATATCCGGTTTCTTCTTTTTGGAATATAGCCGGATAGGCGTATTTGGTTTTCATATATAACTCTCCTCTCTCGTTTGTTTCATTATTTCTGCCCCGCGTCAATCAATATCTGATTATATAATCCTATTCCCAGCTCTTTGTTATGGTGCGGAACAATAACCTTGCGGTCGTCTTTTATCATATGATAATGACTCCCCTTTATTTTCCTGACCGTAAAGCCTTCTTTTTTCAGCTTTTTTATCATCTCTATACCTGTCATTATTCCCACCTCTGATCAACAATATAACACGTAATTTACGTATTGTCAATCTTAAATCACATCTAATCGCCCCTACAATATGGGCGTTAACCTTTCTCAGTGCAAATAAAAGGTTAATAAAGTTAATATTGTTAATACATGCTCCCCGGCGATACAGGGCAGACACGGGGTCTGCCCCTACAAGAGATATTAACTTTATTAACTTTGTTAACGTGTTTTTGAGCAGAGAACATGTTAACCTGAAAAATCAAGTAATTAATCATTGATTTTACCCCGCGAAAATGTTAAAATTATTTTATTATGCATCAACATTGAAAGGCGGAACGCACATGTCCTCATCTGTAAGACGTATTTTTGTGGAGAAAAACCCCGGCTTCGACATAGAAGCCCGGCATTTATTAAGTGACCTGCGGGAAACGCTGGGGGTAACGGGCATCACCTCCCTGCGGCTGTTTAACCGTTATGATATCGAAGGGCTTTCCGGCGATGAGCTGAAGCGGGCGAGGTTCACCGTTTTCGCCGAGCCCAACGCGGACACCGTATACGAGGAGGAGCTGTGTCCCCTTGACGGGTACGCGGTTTTCGCCTGTGAATATTTGCCCGGGCAATACGACCAGCGGGCGGATTCCGCCGCGCAGTGCGTGCAGCTTCTCACAGGAGGCGAACGCCCCATGGTGCAAAGCGCAAAGGTTTTCGCCGTCGGCGGCGATCTCAGCGCATCCGACACGGACAAAATCAAAAACTACCTGATCAATCCGGTGGAATCGCGCATTGCGGCCATGGACAAGCCCGCCACTCTGTCGCTCCCGCTGAGCGAGCCCGAACCGGTTTGCGACGTTGAGGGCTTTATCTCCATGAGCGAAACGGAAATCTCTGATTATTATAAATCCACCGGGTTTGCGATGACTCTGGCCGATTTGTGCTTTTGCCGGGATTATTTCCGGGACACTGAACGGCGCGACCCCACGCTCACCGAGCTGAAGGTAATCGACACCTACTGGTCGGATCACTGCCGCCACACCACGTTTTTTACCAAAATTGACGACATCTCAATCGAACCCGGCACGCTGTCCGGAGAAATCCGGAATGCTCTGCAGGCGTATCACAATGCCCGCAGCGAGGTTTACGGCAAGCGGGATAAAGACGTCTCCCTGATGGACATGGCTACCATGGGTATGCGTTTGCTTAAAAAGCGCGGGCTGATTCCCGACCTGGACGAATCCCCCGAAATCAACGCCTGCAGCATTAATGTTAAAATTAATGTGGCTGATTCAGTAGAGGACACCGTCCCCGGTGTCCCGCAAATTACCCGCCCGGCTGATTCAGACTGCGCCGCAGGCGACTGCCCCACTGTCCGGGCGAACACAGTTCGCCCCTACTACGAGGCTGACTTAGACTGCGCCGCAGGCGACTGCCTGTCTGGCCAAGACCAGGAGTGGCTTGTGCAGTTCAAAAACGAAACGCATAACCATCCCACCGAAATTGAGCCTTTCGGAGGTGCGGCGACCTGTTTGGGCGGCGCGATCCGCGACCCGCTCTCGGGACGGGCTTATGTACATCAGGCCATGCGCGTAACCGGCTGCGGAAATCCGCTGACCCCGTTCAATGAGACGCTGCCGGGCAAGCTTCCCCAAAAGAGCATCACGACAAAAGCCGCGGCGGGCTACAGCTCCTACGGCAACCAGATAGGCATCCCGACCGGTCAGGTCACCGAGCTGTACGACGACGGCTATGTAGCCAAACGCATGGAGCTTGGCGCGGTCATCGGCGCGGGGCCTAAGAGCAACGTGCGCCGGGAGGTTCCCGCTCCCGGGGATGTGATCGTCCTGCTGGGCGGGCGCACCGGGCGCGACGGCTGCGGCGGGGCCACCGGCTCCTCAAAGGCTCATGATTCAACCTCAATCGAAACCTGCGGCGCGGAGGTGCAAAAAGGCAACCCGCCGACCGAACGCAATATCCTGCGGCTGTTCCGCAAACCCGAAGTCGCCCGGCTGATAAAACGCTGCAACGATTTCGGCGCGGGCGGCGTCAGCGTGGCCATCGGCGAGCTGGCCGACGGGCTGAGCATTGACCTTGGAGCGGTGCCGAAAAAATACGACGGGCTGGACGGAACCGAGCTGGCCATTTCCGAATCGCAGGAGCGCATGGCGGTGGTGCTTGACCCCGCCGACCTCCCGGCGTTTATAGCGGCGGCCGACGCGGAGAATCTCGAAGCCGTCCATGTGGCGACTGTTACGGAGCAGCCCCGGCTGAAAATGCACTGGCAGGGCAAAACAATAGTCGACATCAGCCGCGAATTCCTGAACACAAGCGGCGTTACAGGCCGCGCAAGCGCACATATTACCGCCCCCGACCCGGAGAAAAATTACCGCGAGGCGGTGCCCGTTGCTCTGCGGGGCTTAAGTTTGGCCGACGCATTTGCCGCCAATCTCGCCCGGCTGCCGGTCTGTTCCCAAAAGGGGTTGGCCGAGCGTTTCGACTCGCAGATCGGCGCGGGTACGGTGCTCATGCCGCTGGGCGGCCAATCTCAGCTCACCCCCGAGGAAGCCATGGTCGCCAAAATCCCGCTGGAGCGCGGGCAGACAGACGACGCCACGGCCATGAGCTATGGCTTCATCCCCGGCGTTTCGAAGTGGAGCCCCTTCCACGGCTCGGCTTTCGCGGTGGTGGAATCCCTGTCAAAGCTGCTGGCGGTGGGCGCGAATCCGCTGACCGCCCGGCTGACATTTCAGGAATATTTCGAGCGGCTGCATGACGATCCCACTCGCTGGGGCAAGCCCGCGGCGGCTCTGCTGGGCGCGCTGACGGCGCAGTTCGGGCTGGGTCTGCCGTCCATAGGCGGCAAGGACAGCATGTCCGGCTCGTTCAATGAGCTGGACGTCCCGCCGACACTGGTCAGCTTCGCGGTCACCATGACAAAGGCCTCAAAAACCATTTCGGCCACGTTGCCTAAAGGCGTTCATAAATTAGTGCTACTGCCGATTCCTCTGGACAAATCCGGGCAACTGCCGGACTACGAAAAGCTGCGCGAATATTACATCGAGTTATATAAGCAAATCACTGCGGGTAATATAACCTCCGCGTCTGTCGTCAAGGAAGGCGGCGCGGCGGCCTGCGTCGCGCGTATGTGCTTCGGCAACGGACTGGGCTTTATGTTTGAGAATGATCTTACTTATGAGCAGTTGTTCGCGCCGCTGGGCGGCTCGCTGGTGTTGGCTGCTGATGACAGGCTCGTTGCTAAGCTGGAAAATCTTTTCGGAGCGGACTCCGTTCTTTCGCTGGGCCAAACCAACCCAGAGGGCAATTTTATTTTCGATGACAAAACAATCCCTGTCAATGATCTGATCAACATCTGGAGCGGAACGCTGGAAAGCGTCTTCGCCACCAAAGCGCAGGACAGCGATAACATGCGGGACATCCCGCCCTGCACCGCGCGAAGCTCCGCCGCACCGGCCATAAAAACCGCGCGGCCACGGGTGTTTATCCCGGCATTCCCCGGCACCAACTGCGAAACCGATTCCGCCCGGGCTTTCGAGCGTGCGGGTGCTATCACGGAAATCCTGGTGGTCAAAAACCGCACCGCCGCCGATATCAACGAAACCATCGACCGCATGGCCAAAGCTATTGCCAACAGCCAGATAATCATGCTTCCCGGCGGCTTTTCCGGCGGGGACGAGCCGGACGGTTCGGGCAAGTTCATCGCCACCACCTTCCGCAACCCGAAAATAGCCGAGCAGGTCATGGAGCTGCTTAACAATCGCGGCGGGCTTATGCTGGGAATCTGCAACGGATTTCAGGCTCTCATCAAGCTGGGGTTGCTGCCGTACGGCGATATCCGCCAGCTTAAACCCACCGACCCGACCCTGACCTTCAACGCCATCGGCCGCCACGCGTCCCGCATGGTCTATACCCGCGTGGCGTCTACCCTTTCGCCCTGGCTGGCCGGGTGCAATACCGGAGACGTTCACGCCGTGCCGGTTTCTCACGGAGAGGGGCGGTTCGTGGCCGACAACGATACGCTCGACCGGCTTATCGCAGGCGGCCAGGTCGCGTTCCAATACACCGACCCCGACGGCAATCCCGCCGCGCAAACCGAATTTAACCCCAACGGCTCTGTCTGCGCCATTGAGGGGATTTGCAGCCCCGACGGGCGGGTGCTGGGCAAGATGGGGCATTCCGAGCGGGTTATCGGTAACGATATCTGTAAGAATGTGCCGGGGAATAAGGATCAGGGGATTTTCGAAGCGGGGGTTGGGTATTTCAGGTAGATGCTAAATAAGCGAACACAGTTCTATAAAGAACTTGTAACCAATAGTTGCAGGTGGTATAATAACGCCAAAGGATGTGACCTCATGAAAATTTATTTAGACAATTGCTGCTTCAACAGGCCTTTCGACGATCAGGCGTCACTCATCATATATCTGGAGACAGAAGCGAAACTGTTTGTACAGGAGCTGATACGGCAGGGTGAACTTTCTTTGCTTTGGTCTTTTGTCCTTGACTATGAAAATGACAAAAATCCGTTTGAGGAAGTGCGCGACCGAATTGCGCAGTGGAAGAACCTTGCGGTTGCTACCTGGAATCAACCAGACGAAGTCACAGATAAAGCGAATGAATTAATGAAGCTTGGATTAAAAGTAAAAGATGCATTCCACATTGCATGTGCAATACACCTTGGTGCGGAATGTTTTTTAACAACAGACAGAAAAATTCTCAACAAACCGATAACTGAAGTAAAATGTTTAAACCCCATTGATTTTGCAAGGAGGTATTTAAGTGCGGAATAATACTATGCTTAAAACTAACGGTATGCGTATTCTTGCCGAGCAACTTGGTCTTGTAGAAGCCGAACGGTTTATAGCCTTGTTGCGCCGTGAGCCATTTGACTATACAGAGTGGCAGCGGGAATTTTTCAAAGACGTCACGCTTGACGCGTTTTTGGGTGATACGCAAAAATATCGGTAACCTGTACTATTTAAAATAAAACCGTCAAAACAGGAGACAAAACAGTGACCACTCAAAAAATATTTACAAAAAACGCCGCGTATCAAAAATTCGAAGTCCTGAAAACAAACCGTAACAAGCGTTACAAGTACGGTGAATTTTTAGTTGAGGGCGTCCGCAACATCAACCAAGCCGTGAAAAACAACTGGCGAATCAATTCATTTGTATATTCCGGCGAGCGGAATTTATCTTCCTGGGCGAAAAGATTATTGCAAAACAGGGAAATTAAAACAAAAATAAACTATGAACTTACCGATTCCCTGATGGATGAATTGAGCGACAAGGAAGACAAGTCGGAGATAATCGCGGTAATGCAAATGCGGGAGTACGTCAGGGAAATCGGTCTATCAGAAAATCCCATACTCGCGTTGTTCGACAGGCCGTCAAACAAGGGGAACTTGGGGACGCTGCTGCGTTCCTGCGACGCTTTGGGTGTTGAGGGGCTGATAATAACCGGGCATTGCGTTGATATTTACGAACCGGAGGTTATCCGCTCGTCAATGGGTTCTTTTTTTAAAGTGCCATTTATCAGATTATCAGACAACAGCGATATCGACGACTATATAAAAGACTTGAAGCGTGAATACTCTCATATCAAAATAATCGGCACAACATCCCACAGGCAAAATGCTATCAGCGATATCGACATGACGTCGCCGGTTCTGTTTATGATAGGAAACGAGACAGCCGGATTGAATCAGCATCTGGCTGAGTTATGTGATGTAATGGCCACCATTCCGATGAGTCTAAATTCATCCGCGTCGTCTTTTAACGTAAGCTGCGCGGCGACCGTCATGTTTTACGAAGCGAACCGGCAACGCGGCGCAAACTGACGCGGCGCAAATTATACGGGTAATTATCGAATTAGTTTGACAGGGAAACAGTATTGCTGTATAATGTCTTTGTTTTCAAATGAAGAATCGGAGTGTGCCTTAATGGACGATTATATCAACTATCTGCTGGGCGAGTCAATCGCGTTTCATCTGCCGTTTGTCCGGAACGTGAAAAACCGAAACCTGAGAAGGCTGTGTCTTGCGGCCTTTTCATTTTTGGCCGTGCCGAATTTGCTGGCCGCGCGCAAACGACCGACCGTGCCTTATGTTGAGCTGGCGGTGACCGAACGGTGCTCGCTCAACTGCCGGGCCTGCGCCAACCTTATGCCGCTCTATGAAAGCCCGAGACATTACCCCCTGCGCGATGTGCTGGATCAGCTTGATACGCTTGAAAAGACGGTAAAATCAGTGCTGAGGTTACGGGTTCTTGGCGGCGAGCCGTTTGTTTACCCCGAGCTTGCCGGGCTGTTGGACGATTTGTGCGCACGTGCTTTTGTTCGCAGCATCGAAGTTGTCACAAACGGAACGGTGCTCCCCCGCCCTGAGATACGCAAACGTCTAAAGCACAAAAAAATCGTTGTTATCACCAGCGATTACGGCGAGATGTCCCGGCAGAAAACCGCGCTGGCTACGGTTTTTAAGCGGGAGAGAATCCGCCACCGGCTGCTGGAATATGAAAACTGGATGGACTACGGTTCGATTGAACCGCTGGGGCTGAGTCTGGAAGCTATGGAGCAGTCATACCGCATGTGCGGCGCGGCGGGGTGCAAAACCCTGCTCAAAGGCCGGTTGCATACCTGCCCCCGGGACGCCCATCTTTTCAATCTGGGAATTCTGAGCGACAAAAGCGAATCCTTTGATATCAACAGCTGCGACCCGGCGGCGTTGAGGGCATTTTACGGCCAAAAAACCGTCTCCGCCTGCGACCGGTGTCTGCCTCCGCCCATGCGCCGGGACATCCCGGCTGCCGAACAGGTCAAACGGGCGGGCGAATTATAAATAAAAAGTGTGAAATTTTAAAATAATCATAGTTTATTCCTTGACATTTTGATTTTATATGTTAAAATTAAACCAACAAATAAAGGGAGGACTATATTAATGGCTTATTGTAAAAATTGCGCGAATCCCATGGATCCCGGTGCGGTTGTCTGCTTGAAGTGCGGCGTGGCTGCCGGAGTCGGACAGAGCTTTTGCGGCAATTGCGGTGCTCAGGCGGCTCCCGGCGCGGTAGTTTGCACTAACTGCGGTGCTCCGACGGTGGATCCCGGTGCTCCGGGTGCTCCGGTTGCGGGCGTTCCTGCGGGTTATGAGCAGAAATCCAAAATGATGGCCGGCTTGTTGCAGCTTTTCCTGGGTAGCTTCGGTGTTGGCCGCTTTTACCTCGGCGACACCAAAACCGCTATTTTCCAGATTCTTGTAACATGGCTTACCTGCGGTTTGGGCGCACTCTGGCCCATCATCGACGGCATCATGATCCTGACCGGCTCGGTCAAGGTCGACGGCAAAGGCGTACCCCTGAAGGATTAGTTCCTGTTTTCACCAAGAAAAAACCCGCTCAGCGATGGGCGGGCTTTTTGTATGGGTTTTGAAGAATGCTTTTGCTGATTACTATCTCATCATAACATTGTAATACTGCACGCACTGCTGCACGTCAATCTCACCGTCGGACGCGATGATGGTCATGGTATCGGGGTCATAGTCCAAATTTACATCAAGCAGCTCCGCAACCGCTCTAAACGGCACAAAAGTCCTCCCGAAAGTCATGATCTGCACTGGAGCGTTGATCGGCGTTTGCACACCGTCGACAATCGCATACGGCATGTCGATAGGAAGCTGGATATGCTTGCCGTTGTGGTCGATGATGGCACTGCCCGATTCACCATCCCAGTCAACCTCCGCATCGAAAGCTGTCGCGATGAAGCGGAACGGCACCATTGTTCTGCCGCCGTCATTGAATATCGGAGCCAAATCCTGCGCGTCGTTGACCTTGACTTTCGCGCCGTTGACAGATGCGTAAAGCTTGTCGATGCGCATGATGGCGGTGGTTAACGATTGCGGAGGGTTGTCCAGTAAATACAAAAAACCTTCGCCGCCCGAGCCAAGCACCTGCACGGGATTGGGGCGGTTAACGGTCGTTCCGTCGCCTAATTGACCGTTGCCGTTGGAGCCCCACGCCCAGACTGATCCGTCTGATTTCACCGCGAATCTACAAGGATTTAAACAACTTGTTGCGATGGAGATTATTTTGCTAAGGTTTCCTGCGCCACCCTCTCCCACAACCTGCTCGGGGAACTCAGTCTTATATCTCCACGCCCAAACCGTGCCATCGGATTTTAGTACCGTGGAATTTTGACCCGCCGCGATGGCGATTATGTCGGTGAGGATTCCAACGCCGCCTTCGCCTGAAACCTGCCAGGGGGTAGTAGTGTAATTCCCCCACTCACAAACCGTACCGTCAGATTTCAGAGCCATTACATGCATCGCCCCTCCGGAAACGGCGGTTATTCCGGATAGGTTGCCCGCGCCTCCTAAACCTTTAACCTGCACGGGCGTTGCTTTATTGATGCTCGTTCCGTCGCCTAGTTGGCCGGTGCTGTTGTCTCCCCATGCCCAGACCGTGCCGTCGGATTTTAATGCTATCGTGCAAGACTGCCCGGCTGTGATATCAATTATGTCGGCGATAATACCCGCTCCACCCGCGCCTTTAACTTGCGCGGGTGTACTGCGTTGCGTACCCGTTCCGTCTCCCAACTGCCCTTTGCTGTTGTATCCCCACGCCCAGACCGTGCCATCAGATTTTAAAGCCAACATGTGATGATTTCCTGACTCGATTGCGACTATATCGCAGAGAAAATCCACGCCGCCCGCTCCTCTGACCTGCACGGGAGTGCTGCGGTTGGTTTTCGTTCCGTCCCCCAACTGTCCGTCGCTGTTATATCCCCACGTCCAGACCGTACCGTCGGATTTTAATGCCGCCGAATGGTTCATTCCCGCCGCAACGGAGATGACATCAGTAAGAATGCCAACGTTGCCGGCACCCTTAACTTGTACGGGTGTGTTTTTTTGATTACCTGTTCCGCTTGTTCCATCGCCCAACTGACCGTAGCCGTTGTATCCCCATGCCCAGACCGTACCGTCGTATTTTAACGCAAGCGTGTGGGTCATTCCCCCCGCGATCATGGGCGTCGTCTGAAACGGAGTTTCCGCCGACGCCGTTAGCGTCATGCCGAAAAAAATTCCGAGCAGCATGACCAATGATAAAATGACCGATAGAATTTTCCTTGTCTTCATTGTAATTTCCTCCAATTTTATTGAAATTTTATGATAATATTATACAGCACCCGGCAAAAAATCGCAAGAACTTTTTCTGTGAATAAAAAAGCACTTGAAAAAACAGCGCGGAGAAGCTATTATTAGATAAGACAGATTTAAATTACACATAATAGATAGAGAAAAAGCGAAAAGGTAGTGCGGGGTTGAAGAAGGGTAAAAGCAGGGAATTGAAAATCAAGCGGTTCAAAGAGCGCGGCTGGGGCGGCAAAGCGAAGAGAACCAACAAAATCCCGGAGAAAAATCCGGGGTTTCGGGGTGCTGTGATAAAAATAAAGCCCACGTATATTTTGGCGGCGGTCACGATAATCATCGTGGGGCTGAGTCTGGGTTTGTTTTTTTACGGCTCGGCGTTGATTTCGGGCGTAAAGCAGACAAACGACCAGCTTAGTCAGGAACTGTCCGATGCGCGGTCTCAGCTGAAAACCCGCAACGGGGAAATCAAACGGCTGGAGCGCGAGCTGAAAAGCGCGGAGGAAGAGGACGAGAAGCAAATCGACGAGCTGAACGGGCGCATCAACGAGCTTTCGGCGCAGGTTGAGGAACTGCGGCAGCAGCTGGATTTGAATGACAGCACCAAAAAGGTCTACCTGACTTTTGACGACGGCCCGTCGGAGAATACGCCGAAGATTCTTGATATTCTGGAAGCGCAGGACGTGAAGGCGACTTTTTTTGTGGTCAACACCATGCATAACAAATACATGAAAAAAATCGTGAACAGTGGCAACACCATAGCACTGCACAGCTACTCTCACGATTATTCTCACATATATTCGTCCGAAAAAGCTTTTTGGGAGGATTTTGATTCCATCCGCGCGCTTGTCAAGGAGCAAACCGGCGTGGAAACCAACGTGTTCCGCTTCCCCGGGGGCACCGCCAACCAGTCCTCCGCGGCATACAGCAAGGGGATCATGACCAAGCTGGCCGCGACCGCCAACAAAAAAGGCTACGCTTATTTTGACTGGAACGCGCTCAACGGCGACGCGGACGGCGGCACCCATACATATGCACAGATGATCGAAATGGCGACCGAGCCGATCGGCAGAGAATTGGACAGGGTTGTTTTGCTGATGCATGATTCGGCTCCCAAGACCGATACGCCGAAGGTTTTGCCCGCGATTATAGAGGCTTATAAGCAAAACGGGTATGTATTTGAGACGCTGAGCGAGGACACGCCGCCGTTGCGGCAGGAGGTCAAGAATTAATTGTCAAGGAGGATATTCATAATGGACTATCGTTTTCCGCAGGGGCTGAACATCAAAACCTCGCTGCTGGGTTTTGGCGGGATGCGCTTCCCCGAAATTGACGGCAAGATCGACCACGACAAGGCGGTCAAGCTGATTGATCTGGCAATGGCCAGCGGCATTAATTATTACGACACCGCTTATGTGTATCATAACGGCCAGTCGGAAACATGCTTTCGCGACACGCTTGTCAGGCGTTACCCGCGGGACAGCTTTTTTATCGCCGACAAACTGCCTGTCTGGTGCTGCAATACGCCGCAGGAAATGGACTCGATGTTTGACACTCAGCTGGAGCGGCTGGGTGTTGACTGCATTGACTTTTACCTGCTGCATTCCATGACGTTCATAGAATGGCAGCGCATGAAATCCCTTGGCGTGCAGGAATGGCTGCTGGACAAACGCGCGCGCGGGCAGATTAGATTTATCGGGTTTTCCAGCCACGACAATCCCGAAGGGTTCAGGTCTATCGTGGAGGACTGGGACGAATGGCAGTTCGCGCAGCTGCAGGTGAATTACTTTGACTGGGAAGCTCTGGAATCCGATAAAACATATAAAATGCTGGAGGAAAAAGGCCTTCCGCTGATTATTATGGAGCCTATCCGGGGCGGCAACCTCGCCAACCTCAAGCCGGAAATCGGCAGCATTTTTCAGCAGGCCAACCCCGGCCGTTCCAACGCTTCCTATGCGCTGCGCTGGGTCGGGGAGCTTGGCAACACGGCGGTGGTACTCAGCGGCATGGGGACACTGGAGCAGATCGAGGAAAACGCGCGTACATACTCACCGTTAGAGCCGCTGAGCGAGCGGGAACATGCGCTTATCGCCCGGGTGCTGGACGCGCTGAATAAGTTATCGCTGATCCCCTGCACAAACTGCGGGTATTGCGGCGACTGCCCGCAGGAGTTGAATATCCCGTTTTTGTTCAGCTGTATGAACAGCTATGTCAAATTCGACGACACCGGTTACCTCACCTGGCGGTATCTTTATGATTCGCCCAGCAAGAAGACCTTTGAGCATTGCGTGGAATGCGGTCAGTGCTCTGCGATTTGCCCGCAGCATATCGACATTCCGGCGGAGCTTAAAAAGATTCATGAGCTGACGCTCGATTTGGTCAATAAAAAGTAGGATCGGGGTTTTATCCGCGCGGTTTAAAACGTTTCCAACGCCGCGTAAATCGCCTGCCGCGCCACTGGTATCGCCGCCGAATAACCGTGATCCCCGTGCTCAACCACCACCACAAACGCCAGCGGATAATCCGGGTTATCCAAAAATCCGGTAAACCAGGCGTGGGCGTCGTCGCCCTCTATCTGAGCGGTTCCGGTCTTGCCGCACAGCTCAAGCCCCTCAAAGCTGTAGTCGTCATAGCCGTAAACGGCGTTGTTGCGCATGAGGGTTTTCAGGTCGTTCGCGGTTTGCGGCTCGAGCATCCTGGCTTGCTTTGACGGTATGTGGAAGTACCGGGGGATGCCGAAGGAGTTCTTCACGCTGCTGACATAATAAGGCGTCGTAGCTTTGCCGCCGTTGGCGATGGCACCCATGTAGATCATATACTGCATGGGGTTTACAAGGGTTGTGTACTGCCCGATCCCCGCCCAGCCAAGCTCCGGCTTTTTTGCGGCTGACGCGTCAAAACGCCCGGTTGATGTGTATGCCCGGTTGATTTTGAACTGTTTGCCGACACCGGCGGCTGAGGCGTATTCTTCAAGCGTCTGCGCTCCAAGCTCGTTGGCCAGCGTCGCGTAGGCCGCGTTGCAGGACACCGCCAGAGCCGTTTCGAAATCTATGTCACCGTGATACCCTGAGCAGTCCAGCCATTCGTCGCCGATCTGAATACCGCCCTCGCAGGTGAATTGGCGCGACCAGATATCCGGGATATTTTCAAGAGCCGCCGCCGTTGTTATGAGCTTGAAGACCGAGCCGGGGGTATATACCCCGCCGGTCAGCCGGTTGATGTATACCCCCTCGTACTCCGGCGAGCCCAGATCGGGCATGTCGTGCGGGTCAAACGTCGGTTTGCTGACCATGCAAAGAATCTCGCCGGTTTTGTAGTTATATATGCCGACCGTGCCGTTGTATTCCCCCAGCGCGTTGTAGGCGGTTATGCAGGTGTTGGCGTCAAGGGTGACACGCGCGGCGCCGCCTTTTTCACTCGGGTTGAAAACGCCGTTCAGCAGGTCATAACCTATAAGCGAGGTTTTGTATAAATCCAGCACGCCGGTGTCGATGTTCCCGCTCAGGTCGCCCACCGTGTGCAGCGTCGCCAAACGCAGCGTCCAGTCTTCGGCGTATGAACTGCCGCCGCTGTCGCTTTTGAACAGCAGCGTGCCGTCGGCTGAGTAAATCTCGCTGCCTTTTATCAGTTCGCCGTCGTAGTAGATGTTTTGGTTAGCCGGGTGAACCACCCATTGACCGGCACTTTTCGCGTACTGATATAAAAACACCGATGAGCATACTAAAAAATACACAACCACCAAAATCAAAATTTTGGCTCTGGCCGCGATTAATTTCATAATCTTCCGCCCCCCTTGCGCGTATAATTCGCAGCGGCGGTGATAAAGCTGAGCAGACCCCAGCAGGCCACCGTGCTCGAGCCGCCGTTGCTGACAAAGGGCAGCGTCACCCCGGTTATCGGCAGGATATCCACCGTGCCGAAAATGTTCAGCGACGCCTGAAACAAAAAGACCGACGCGGCGGCACAGGCGGCGATGACATAATAGGACGACCGGGTATTCACGCGCGAGCGGATCGATCCCAACAAAAGCAGGATATAGCACCCCACCGCCAAAACGCCGATGAGCAGCCCCCATTCCTCGCACAGCAACCCGAAAACCAGATCGGTGTCGGCGGCAAAAACCGATTTCAAAAATCCGTTGCCCGCGCCCAACCCCAGCAGCCCTCCGCTGGCGATGGCCATAAGCGAGCGGGTTTGCTGGAATCCGGTGTCGTTGACATGCTCCCAGACGTTACCCCAGACCGAAAAGCGGTCGGTTATGTAGGGTTTAAAGCTGATGACCAGAAGCCCCGCGAGCACCGCCGAAACGCAGGTCAGGACGATTGCGCGGATGTCGCCGCTGGTCATGAAAATCAGCACGATAAACGTAAAGAAAAAGATAAGCGCGGTGCCGAAATCGCCCATCAGTGCCAGCATTCCGATACAGCCCGCCGCGTATACGGTGAGCATCGTCAGGTTGCGGGAGGTCAGCAGCCACGCCAGCGTAGCCGAACCCGTGAACACGAACAGAACTTTTATAAATTCGGACGGCTGGACGGTTATCGAACCTATCCGCACCCAGTTGCGCTGGCCGTTTATTGTGCTGCCGAAAACCAGGTTCGCGCCCAACACCAGCAGCGAGATCGCCCCCGTGTAGTTCCGCAGCTTCATGACCAGGTCGAGATTTTTTAATACAAGACACAGAACGAAATATAGAACCAGCCCGAGCGCGGTCGCGCACAGCAGCTTGATGATTTCGCTCGGAACCGCGCTCAGCGTTGTGCAAAACCCCAACGTCGTGAGGAAAAACGCGGCTGTTTGAGCCAGCGTATTTTTTATGCCGATCAGCTTTGATATGCCCAGCGATGCCCACGGCGCACAAAACAAAAAGGCAAACGCTATGGCCAAGTTCAGCATATGCTCCTGCTCCAGCGACAGGCTCAGCTGCAGACAGGCAAGCAATTGAAACAAATTCAGAGCCAGCAGGGCGGTGGTCGTCGAGATTTCTTTTTTGCTTTTAAATTTATCGGAGAAAAAAGCTTTTGCTTTGTTTATAAATTTGTTGCTTCCCCGCTCGCTGTCCTTCGAAGCCTGCCGTTGATCAAACGCCGAGGGAGGCCGCAGTGCCATATTGACCCCCGCGAGAGAAATCTCATCGCCGACATCAAAAGACTCGCCGTCTTCGGATTCGCGGCCGTTGATCAGAATTCCTCCCCTGGATTTTGTGTCCCAGATGCGCCAGCGTCCTTTTTCGGTCATGCTGAGAACGGCGTGCTGGCGGGAGATAAACATCAGCGGGATGACCACGTCGCAGGATTTTGAGCGGCCGATTGTGGTTTCATAATGCATTACGGGCAGCCGGTTCGACCCGTTGGCGATATCCAAAACGGCCAGAATTCGGTTGGGTTGCTGCTCGCGCATAATCCCGCGCCTGATGTGAGTAAATATATACAAAGCAATCAGCGCGAACAAAAACCGGGCGGCTACAATATAATAGTTGCCGAGAAACGCGACCAGATTATCAATGAATTCGGTCATTTCAGTGCTGCTCCTTTCGCGTTTTGCGGCGAACCGTAGGGGCGATTACCAATCGCCCGTTAAGCCACATCCCAACCTGCGGGCGATTGGTAATCGCCCCTACAGATGGAATTATAACATAGAATTCCTCAAAAATCTACATGTTTTTACAGCTTTTGGTTGACTGCGAGCCGATGTTATACTACAATGATCTTGATTTATTTTGAAAGGACGATGAACAATGGCGCAAATCAAACCGTTTAAAGCCCTGCGGTACACAAAAAAAGCGGGGGCTATCGAAGCCCTCACCTGCCCGCCCTATGACATCATCAGCGAATCGCAGCGGCAGGGCTACCTCAAAACCAACCCCAACAATATGATCCGGCTGGAGCTTCCCCGGGAGGGCAGGGACTTCTACGCAACCGCGGGACAAACCCTGCGGGAATGGGAGCGCGGCGGAATATTGGCACAGGATTCGCGGGACTCGTTTTACATATACGAAATCGAATTCGCCGTCAAAGGCCAAAAAGACAGCGTCAAGGGATTAATTTGCCGCGTAAAGCTTGAGGAATTCAGCAAGGAAATCATCCTGCCGCATGAAGAGACCCTGTCCAAAGCAAAGACCGACCGCTTCAATCTGATGAAAGCGACCAACTGCAATTTCAGCCAGATATATTCCCTGTACATGGACGACGGCGGAGTGCGCAATCAGCTTCACGGGCTGTCGGCGGGCGTGCCCGAAATTGAGATGACCGATGAGCAGGGCTTGATTCACCGGCTGTGGACAATAACCGACCCGGAGCAAACGGCGCAAATCTCCGCCCGGTTCGAGCAAAAAAAGCTGTTCATCGCCGACGGGCATCACCGATACGAAACCGCGCTGAATTATCGCAATTGGCTGCGCGAGCAGGGCAAAGCCGCACCGGGCGACGCCGCCGACTGCGTTATGATGATGCTGGTGGATATGGAAAACCCCGGTCTGCATGTATTCGCCACCCACCGGATTGTCAAAAATCTGGCGCAATTCGACCCGGCGGTCATAACCGAAAAGTGTGGCAAATATTTTGACATAACCGACAAAAACGGCCTGTCGGGCATGGAAACCGAGCTGGAAGCGCAGTATAATAAGCATAAAAAAGCCTTTGCCTTTTATTGCGGCGGGCAGAGCTGGAAGCTGATGACGCTCAAAGCTCAGTTCGAGCAGGAACGGTTCCTGAGCGACAAAAGCCCCGCGACAAACGGGCTTGACGTGACCGTACTGCACACGCTGGTGCTGGAAAATCTCTTCGGCATCGACAGGGAAAACATGGCCAACGGGCTGAACCTGGCCTACACCCGCGATATCGCCGAAGCCTTGGCCGAAGTCGAAAACGGCGCCGCCGACTGCGCGTTTATCCTCAACCCCACCCGGGTGAGCGAAATCCGCGAGGTGTCGCTGGCCAATGAAAAAATGCCGCAGAAGTCGACGTATTTTTATCCCAAGCTGATCACCGGCTTGGCGATGAATAAAATAAGATAAATAAATTTTCATTTTATTTCGAAAAAGCGCTTAACAGAAAACCCCCGTTAAGCGCTTTGCTTTGGTTTCGCGAAAAATCAATAATTGACAATCTCAATAGATTCAATGGTAATTTCCCTGGACGGTGTGCTGTCTCCGCTGTCAAGTTTAGCGATTTTGTCTACCACTTTCATGCCCTCGAAAACCATGCCGAACACGGTGTGCGCCCCGTCCAGCCAGGGCGTACCGCCCACGGATTTGTAATTATCCCTGGTCTGTTGGTCGAACTCCGCCATCTGTGCGTAATACTGCTCCATTTGATCCCAGGTTTCAGCGTCAATAGCCTTGGCCTGAACGATAAAGAACTGGCTGCCGTTTGTGCCCGGTCCGGCGTTTGCCATTGAAAGCGCGCCGCGGTAGTTGTGCAACTCGTCGTCAAATTCGTCCTCAAAAGGCGCGCCCCAAATGCTCTCGCCGCCCATTCCGGTGCCATCCGGGTCGCCGCCCTGAATCATGAAATCGGTCATGACTCTGTGGAAAGTCAGGCCGTTGTAATAACCGTCCTGCGAATGAGTGACAAAGTTTTCAACCGCTTTGGGAGCCTGATCGGGGAACAGCCGCAGGCTGATATCGCCCTCGCTGGTGTGCATGATCGCAATCTGATCGCCCGGCTGGGGCTTGTCAAACTGATATCCGACGCCGACCGGGTCGCCGCACCCGACAAGTCCGAATGTTAAAACCGCGATAATCGCCAAAGAAAAAAGCCGTCTGATTTTCATAATTAATCTCCTTAATTTTTATTTACACATAGATTTTAATACATCCGCAACAAAAAATCAATCAAAAAATAGACAAACGCAAAAATATATGTTATATTAATATTTGCAATTTTTTGAAAATGTCCCAACGAGGTGTAACCATGCAAAAAACATCCCTTCGCGCGGCTCTGGCCGTATGTCTCGCGCTGACCGCGCTGTTTCTGTATACGGAATCCGCCCGCGTTTTTGACGCGGCTATGTCGATATATAACCCCAAGGACGCCGAAACCGCCGGGCAACAAAACCCCGCGCAGGTCATTTCCGGCGCGGGCGGCCTGGAAAGCGGCTATCAAGAGGTCATGAGCGACGGCGCGCTGTGCCTTTATTTTAATGCCAAAACCGCCGCCGTGGCCGTCGGGGACGTCAACAACGGCAAGGTATGGTATTCCGAACCCCGTGACAACCCGGAACTCGAGGGCAAAACCCTGACCTCCCCCTGCGATCAGGTGCTGATTACGCTGGAAAAGCAGGGGCGCAGTCTGACGCTCACAAGCGGGGGGGACGTCGTTTCAGACATACAAAAAAACAGTGTAACTGTAAAATATATCTTCACGTTTGAAGACGGCGATATCGCCGGTTCTTTGCCTCTTGAGGTGAAATATTACCTGAAAAACTCCAGTTTTTATGCCGAGGCGGACTGCGCGGGGATGGACAATACCGACGGCTATGTGGTAAAAAGCATCGAGCTGCTGAGCGGGCTGGGTCTTTGCGGCGGAGGGGACGAAAACTTCCTGCTGCTGCCGGACGGCTCCGGCGCGCTGCTCAGTCTGGCTGAGATGTATATGGACGGGCAGACGGTCGCGCTTCCGGTTTACGGCAAGGACAAGGCTCTGCGCGAGGATTTCACATCGGATTACCCATCGGAAAACCACACCCAGACGGTTTTGCCGGTGTTCGGGCTGAAGGATCAAAACAACGCCATGCTGTGCGTCATCGAATCAGGCGACGCGCTGGCCACGGTACACGCCGCGCGGGCGGCAAAAGAACATGAGCTGTCGTCGGTAAGCGCGAGCTTTTTGCTCACGCCCTGCGATAAATTTATAAACGCGGCGGGCACACGCGCGGTGGAGTATTTGCCGCCGGAACCTTATCGGGGTGTCGTCCGGCTGTGCTACCGGTTTTTGAGCGAATCCAGCGCGAACTATTCCAGCATGGCGGTCGCCTGCCGGGAGGAATTGATGCGGGCGGAATTTTTGCTGTCGATCCCGGCGATTGAAGACGGGCTTCCCGTTCCGATGAATATTGCGCTGGTCGGGCAATCCGGCAGAGCTTATGATTTTTTAGGCTCCAGGAAATTTTCAAACCGGCGAAAGACCTCTTTCCCGCAGGCGGAGGATATTGTCAAGCGCAGTCTGGCCAAAGGAATCTCCAACATCAACATCAGGTATGTCGGGTCGCTCAAGGGAGGAGTTTTCAATGGCCAGACCAACAAAATGATTTTTGACCGGGGTCTTGGAGGCCGCCCCGGATTTATGAATTTGCAAAATTATCTCACGCAACACAAGTCCGGTATATATGCCGACCTTAATCTGCTGAGCGTTTATGATACGTCCCCTCAGGCGATTTTTGACAAATCGGCCAAGGCCATCAGCGACACCGACGCGGTCATTTTCGCCCAAAATCCCGTCGATCCCGACAACGTGGTTCCCGGATACATGCTGGGTGCCGACGCCATGCAAAAGCGGGTTGAACAAATGCTGTACACCAACACCAGCAAAGAGACCTTCGGCATGTCCATCGCCGACGCGGGCAAATATCTCTATTCGGATTACAATTCAGCCGCGCCCATGAACCGCCAGCAAATGCGCGACAAGGTGGCCAAGCTATGCGAAACCGCCTCGGTCAACAACAAAATCATGATAGATACCGGCAACGCCTACTCATTAAAACGCGCCAGCGTAATCGTCAACCAGCCACTGAGCGCGTCGCGGAGCTTCGCGGGTTATGAGGATATCCCGTTTTTACAGATGGTTCTGCACGGGATAGCCGACTATTCCGGCGCGCCGATAAACATGCAGGAGGACTGGCAGACCGCCATGCTGCGCGCTGTGGAATACGGCGCGGCTCCGTCCTTTATGTGGGTCTACGCCCCGGAGGAGGATAAAAACATACAGGTCAAGGCGGGGCTGCTGTCCTATACCGCATGGCTGAGCATCGCCGCGGAATATTACAAAGACGCGTCGGAAGCGTTGAGCGGCGTGCGCAGCGAGCGGTTCATCCGCCACGAAAAGGTCGCGAGCGGGCTGTATTGCTCGCATTACGACAACGGCACCAGGATATATGTTAATTACAGCGGTGAGTCCCAGGAGGTCGAGGGATATACTGTCGACGCCCGGAGCTTTAGAATGATCAAGTATTGATCCGCGGCAAAAAAGAAAGCGGTTGATTATTGTTTAATTAAGTGATATACTTGCTGTTGCACAAACCTTTAAGGAATGGCTGATCAAAGCCTGTAGGGGACGCTGTCCCCGGCGTCCCGCGCGGAACGGCACAAAACTTTTCAGGGAGCGTATAACAACATATGAAAATTAACAAAGAAGAGCTTCAAAAAATAATCAAATTCGCCATGACCGGCGTGCTGAACACCGTGAACGATACTCTGGTGTTTATCGTGTGTTATTCTTTTTTGAGTTTGCCGGAGTGGCTGTCGCAGGGAATCGCCTTTTCGGTCGCGGTATTTATAAGCTACATCATCAACCGCAAGTGGACCTTCAAAACCCAGAACTCCTTTTTGGGCAATGAGTTTTATAAGTTTATGGCTCTGGGTATATTCACTACATTTATCAGCATGGGAGCCATTTACATTTTTTCGCAACATGTTTTTGCCGGAATCCGGTGGCCGGAGGCTATTGTGAGATTCCTCGAAACCGGGAATAAATCGGGAAACGAAATTGCCAACGGATACCTCAGCAAGGTTTTTGTCATCCCGGTGGTTATGACCGTCAACTTTTTAGGCAACCGCTTTTGGGTGTTTAAACCGAAAAAAGCTTAAGGGGCGATTACATTTTATGGGCGATAAAAGCACAAAAACCATAGCAACCAACCGCAAGGCTTTTTTTGATTATTTCGTCACCGAAAGCCTTGAGGCGGGCATTGAGCTTTGCGGAACCGAGGTCAAATCTCTGCGAAAAGGTAACCTTAGTTTTAAGGATTCCTGGTGCGAGATCGCCTCCGGCGAAATTTTTGTGCACAGTATGCACATCAGCCCCTATGAACAGGGCAACATCTTCAACCGCGATCCGGTTCGCAAACGCCGCCTGCTGCTGCACAAGCGGGAGATTTTGCGCCTGTTCGGCGTCGTGAAGCAGGGCGGGTTCACGCTGGTGCCGCTGTCGGTTTATTTTAAGGGGTCGCTGGTCAAGGTGCAGCTCGGGGTCTGCAAGGGCAAGAGGAATTTTGACAAGCGTCAGGCCATCGCGCAGAGATCCGCCAAACGCGAAATTGAGCAGAGGATGAAAACCCGCGAGTAATCGTTAATATTCCTCCGACCACTGTATTGAACCGTCTGCATCGTAGCAAGTATTGTAGCAAATCCTTTTTATTTTTTAACGCTCACAATCTTGACAAAGTTTCTGTTTTTAGTTATAATGATAAAATAGTTGGTCTGTATTTAAAAATATGCGCCAGTAGCTCAGTTGGATAGAGCACATGCCTTCTAAGCATGGGGTCGGGGGTTCGAGCCCCTCCTGGCGTGCCACAAACGCTGAAGATGGAAAAATTGATCTGATTGTCACAAATGCGGTTATCACGAAAGGACAGTTTTTATCCCAAGCAGCATAAAGCCCTCAAGTGCCGATAAACACGGCGTATGAGGACTTTTTTGTTTTAAGGTCGATAAAAAAATTTCGGATTTAAAAGCTATATTTGTTTAGCTTCAAGCGTTTGTCGTGTCGGTACATAAAATTATTCTTGTTTTTCAAGAGAATCCGTGGTATAATGTTTCAATAACAATTTTTATGAGCTAAAGGCGGTGCTCAATCATCAACCAGACAGATTCCACCGGAAAGCCGATAAGCCGCGGCTTTGTAACCATCGCTACAGGAGATGAAAAATATTATATTGTCGCGAGAAACTTATTGCGTTCTTACAGGTGCTTTTCAAACGAGCCTATGGAGTTTGCAATTATTTCAGACGCGGAAAACCAGTATACCGGTGAATTTGACCATGTGGTTATTCTGGAAAATGCCAGGCACTCATGTATGGATAAATTAAGCCTGTTGAAGCTGTGCCCGTTTGACGAAAATGTTTTTATTGACGCGGATTGCCTGGCTTATGGCGATTTAAATGAATATTGGGATTATTTTGAAAACGCCGATGATTTCACCTGCTTCGGCAAAACCTATCCGCTGGATGAGACGCAAAAAACCGGATGGTTTAAACCGGGGGATGTCGCGGAGTATAACGACTTGATTCATTTTATTCCCATTCTTCATACCGGTGTTTGTTTTATCCGCAAGGGCGGGCAAAACCATGAGCTTTATGATTTATGCACGCGTATCGCTCAGAACTACGGCAACTATAAATTTGCCACGTTTCAACATCAGACTGCTGACGAACCTGTGATCGCGCTGGCTATGTCCGTATTAAATATGCGCATCGTGCCTAGTGCGCGCCGACCGTACATATTTGTTCCCCATGCAAAAAAAATGAAGGTTGATATGTTATCCGGCCGGGCGGTCTACTCTTCGATTTGGGATGAATCGTTTGCGGACGCGCTGCTTGTCCATTGGACTGTCCGCAACATCGGATCCCCAAAATACCGTTTTGAATCGGATAAAATCAAGCTTTTGGAAAAAGGCCGTTCAGACAAATTAAGCTTACCCGATTTTGTTCTTTACAGGATGGGGCTGAAGCTGCTTCTTTATTGGCCTTCCAGAGCGTTATATTGGATCCGCAGGGCTCCGTCAATAATTAAAAGGGTTCTTCTGAGCAGACGCGGATCATAATTTTGCGCGACTATAAATCCGAACAGGAGGGAACCGTCATGACCGACATCACGCAATATCTGCCTTTTATCATCCCGCTGGGAATTCTTCAGGTGGGTCTCATGGCCGCCTCGCTGATCCACATTTTTACGCATAAAACCTATCGCGTCGGCAACCGGGTGCTTTGGGTCGTCGTCTGTTTATTGCTGAATACCATCGGCCCCGTGCTGTATTTCTGCATCGGCCGCGGCGACGAAGGGAAAGATGATTGATGGATATTCTGCGCATCGGGAATTTATCCAAGAGCTTCGGCGCGGTCAGGGTAATTGACGACATTTCGCTGGGAGTGCCGGAGGGTTCGATTTTCGGATTTATCGGAGAAAACGGCGCGGGCAAAACGACCACCATGAAGATGGTGCTGGGTCTGCTTAAACCGGACGGCGGCGAGGTCTTTATTGGCGGCGAAAAGGTGCGCTTCGGTATGACCGGCACCAACCGCCATGTGGGCTACCTGCCCGACGTGCCGGAGTTTTACGGCTACATGCGGCCGAAGGAATACCTGCGGCTGTGCGGCGAGGTCGCGGGGCTGCCGGATTCTGTAATCAAAAGCCGGAGCGGCGAGCTGCTGGAGCTTGTGGGACTGAGCAAGGTCAACAAAAAAATCGGCGGGTTTTCGCGGGGGATGAAGCAGCGGCTTGGGGTCGCGCAGGCCTTGATAAACCGGCCTCGTCTGCTGATATGCGACGAGCCGACCTCGGCACTTGACCCGATCGGGCGCAAGGAAATTCTGGATATACTGTGGCAAATAAAAGGGGAAACCACCGGCGTTTTCTCCACGCATATTCTGTCGGATGTGGAGCGGGTTCGCGACCGCGCGGCGGTGCTGCACGGGGGCAAAATCGTGCTAAACAGCACGCTGGCCGAGCTGAAAT
>Ga0123353_10002240_pt1 | contig 23975 bp, 22 predicted proteins | sample TergutLab28metaG_3_FD_92763 | JGI IMG/M metagenome (GOLD analysis project Ga0123353, IMG submission 92763) | Labiotermes labralis P3 segment gut microbial communities from Petit-Saut dam, French Guiana - Lab288 P3 | ecosystem: Host-associated > Arthropoda: Insects > Digestive system > Gut ... | reverse complement strand
CACCCAATACGATCGGCAGGCAGGCCGCGAAGAACGCGAAGGACGGTTATACGAAACTGCCCACGGAGCAAAAAAATAAAATCGAATCGAAGAATCCGGCGGACAAGCTAAAAAAAAAGAGCCGCTAACAAGATAACACGGGACGCGGCGCCCGGTGCAACGGGACGCGGCGCGGAGTCTTGTCCGGTTAAATGGGTGTGTCAATGAAAGTTGTTGTCGCCGAAACGGCGGGTTTTTGTTATGGGGTGCGAAGGGCCGTCGCTATTTGCGAAAAGGCGGTAGCCGAGCATAATAACTGCGTGACGCTCGGGCCGATAATCCATAACGAGCATGTTGTGCGCGAACTTGAGATGAAAGGGCTTCGCCCGGTTTCGGATATTTCCGGGATCGCGGCGAACAATACTGTCGTTATCCGCTCGCACGGCGCGGGCAAAAATGACAGCGAAACTCTTGCGGCGCTTGGCGTAAGAGTCATCGACGCCACTTGCCCGTATGTAAAGAAGATTCACGATATAGTACGAAAGGAGCATGCGGCGGGACGCCTGCCGGTAATAATAGGCGAGCGCAGCCACCCCGAGACAGTGGCGATATCGAGTTGGTGCGACAGTTACGAGCTGTTTGAAACAGCGGACGAGCTTTCACAATGGCTTCAAAACCCCGAAAATGCGCAAAAACCGATTTCAGTTGTATACCAAACTACAAATACTGAAACAATTTATGAAACATGCTCCAAATTAGTAAAAAAAGTGTGTACAAACAATAAAATATTTGATACAATATGCCGGGCTACGTACGAGCGCCAGCACGAGGCCGCCAAGTTGTCGGAAACTGTGGATCTGATGATCGTCATCGGCGGTAAAAACAGCGCAAACAGTCTCAGGCTTGCGGATATTTGCAAAGAGCACTGCTCAAGGGTCCATTTCGTCGAAGGCCCTGAGGACCTTGAGATTGCGGATATCAACACGTCTGACATCGTCGGAGTCACTGCAGGCGCATCGACGCCGGCATGGATTATTAAGGAGGTCACCCATAAGATGAGCGAAGAAGTTAATTTAGACGAGACTTGCGTAGAGCAGGAGTCAAAGAAACAAGTATCCCCTGAAGTTTCGGAGGACGCGGCGCAAGATGAGGCCCTGGCAATTGAGAATCCGAAATTCGGAGTTCAGGATTCGGAAATGGCTGCCAAGCCGCAGGCCGGCGCATTGGAAGCAGCGGATGAACCTGAAGCTGTGACTGTATCGGAGGAGTTGGCAATTGAGGGTTCGGAGTCCGATATTCCGGATTCGGAATCAATAACACAAGCGCAAGTGCCGGACGCCCTGCCGGAGGAAGCCCCTGAGGCGCCGGTTATCGGGAGTTCTGAATTGAGTGCGGGCGCCGGGGACGTCAAGGATGAACCGGCGGCAGCGGCAAAGATCGGAGCCGGACCTGAGGACGAGGTCGAACTCGTATCTGTCGTTGAAGAGCCGCAGAAGGAGGAACCGGTCATTCCGGAGCAATCGTCAGATATGCCCGAGGACGCCGAGTTCGCCGACACGGGTCCCGTATCCGAGAGTTTCGAGGAAATGCTTGAGAAATCAATTAAAACTTTACATACAGGCCAAAAGGTAACCGGCGTCGTCACATCGATCACCAGCACCGAGGTGTCGGTCGATTTGGGCACAAAGCAGTCAGGCTATATCCCGATCAGCGAGTTCACAGACGACGTCAACACCAGGATCGAGGATATCATTAAGATCGGCGACTCCATCGAGTCTTTCGTCATGCGCGTAAACGACGTCGAAGGCATGGTAATGCTGTCGAAAAAGCGCCTCGACGCGATCAAGAACTGGGACGTCATCGAAGCCGCGAAGGATAGCCGCGCCATTGTTGAGGGTTTCGTCACCGAGGAAAACAAAGGCGGCGTCGTAGTCAATGTCAAAGGCGTACGCGTGTTCGTGCCCGCGTCGCAGACAGGGCTACCGAAGTCCTCCCCGATGTCCGAGCTGGTCAGGAAGCCTGTAAAGCTCCGCATCACGGAGGTCAACCAGTCCAGAAGGCGGGTAGTTGGGTCGATCAGGGCCGTGCAGGCCGATGAGCGGCGCGAGAAGTCCGAGCGCGTCTGGAGCGATATCGAGAAGGGCAAACAGTACAAGGGCGTCGTTAAGTCGATGACTTCGTACGGGGTGTTTGTCGATATCGGAGGCGTCGACGGGATGATCCACATTTCAGAGCTGAGCTGGGCGCGCATTAAGCAGCCCTCCGACGTCATGTCGGTCGGGGACGAGGTTTCGGTCAGCGTCCTCTCGTTTGACAAGGAGAACAGGAAAATCTCCCTCGGCTTCAGGAAGAGCGAGGAGAACCCCTGGACTAAGTTCACGACGCAGCACTCGATAGGCGACATAGTGAACGTCAAGATAGTCAAGATGATGCCGTTTGGCGCATTTGCAGAGATATGCCCCGGAGTGGACGGCCTTATCCACATTTCTCAAATCACCGACCATAGGATCGGACTGCCGTCCGAAGTCCTGTCCGACGGGCAGACGGTGGACGTCAAGATCACGGAGATAGACTATGACCGGAAGAAAGTATCGCTGAGCATCAGGGCGCTGCTCGATCCCGCATCGCAGCCTGTAACCGATAAAGAGGCAATAGAAGCTGCACAGGCTGATAATTCGCCTGTCATCGTGTACGATACCGATTCCCCGGAGGATCTGCTGGAGGATTAAAGGTTCAGTATTAAGCGGATAAGACAGCCGGAGATGAGCAAATCGTTTCCGGCTGTAACATTTTTGTGTGAATTGGTGAAGGTTCACCAAATAAACGGTGAAGAAACAATGCATTATCGACTAATGTTAACCATATTTTTAGATTTTTTCTGGTCAAACAATAAAAAATTATGTAAACTCTTGCAATTAACAGGAAAATCGGTGTATAATAATAACAGCGGAAGTTAATAATTGTTTTATTGATGTGATAGATATTTTTCCGATAGATGTATTGTTGGCGGGATGCTTCATGAAAGCGGAAGATGCTTTCAGGGGTTTCCCAGGGACCGGATGGAGAGAGGACTGATTTATGTTTTGTGTTGGCGATATGATTGCCCATCCTATGCATGGAGCTGGAGTGATCGACAGTATTGAAGAGAAGAAGATGAATGGGAGTACACGCCAGTACTATATATTGAAGATGCCCGCCGGCGGAATGGTAGTTATGATCCCGACCGAGAGCTCAGAACAAATAGGAGTTAGGCCAATCGTAAATTCTTCGCAAGCGGACGAGTTGATGGACTCTATCCCGCAGATCAGCGCGGAGATGACGCCAAACTGGAACAGGCGGTATCGCGAGAACATGCAAAGGCTCAAGAGCGGCGATCTTCAGGAAGTCGCGCGCGTCGTAAAAGGCTTGATGACAAGGGACGTCGAAAAGGGGCTTTCCACCGGCGAGAGGAAAATGCTGCATTCGGCGAAGCAGATACTGATTTCCGAGATCGTCCTATCGAAGAAACTCACTTACGAGGAAGTCGAATCCCGGATAAACGCATCGCTCGCGCTTGCATAGCAACGCAGGGGCCCATTGGTAGTAAATACGTTTTTCATGGGCGGATGAAGGCATCCGCCCCTGTATTCGTTTGTTAAAGGGGGAATCGCATATTATGCCTTTTTTCAGAATATTCAAAAACAAACGTAAAAACAAGATCCCGTTCTGTTCCGTCGTCATTGCAGCGGCAGGTTCGTCGCAGAGGATGGAGGGTGAGAACAAGCTCTTCATTGAGATTTGCGGCATGCCCGTATTGGCGCACACGCTCCTGGCCTTCCAAAACAGCAGCGTCATCAGCGAGATCATTGTGGTCGTCCGCGATAGCGAGTTCAGGCGCATCAGCGAGATGTGCGCTCAGTACGGGATCGGGAAAGCAACGATGATAATGGCAGGAGGCATGACAAGGCTCGAGTCTGTTATGAACGGAGTCCTTGCCGTTTCAAAGAAGGCGCGGATCATAGCTATTCATGACGGCGCGAGGCCCTGCGTAGACGGCGCGGTTATCGAAGGGGCGGTCCTTGCCGCCGTGAACCATCACGCCGCAGCGCCCGCTGTTCCGGTAAACCCGACGCTCAAAAGGGCAAAGAACGGCATAGTCCTGGAGACCGTAGACAGGACGGACCTGTACGAGATCCAGACGCCGCAGGTTTTTACCGCCGAGATCATTAAGGCGGCGCTGACGAAGGCTGCAAATGATTCCGCAGAGATAACAGACGATTGTATGGCGGTGGAACTCATCGGCATTCCCGTCCATGTAACGGAAGGTTCCCGCAGCAACATCAAGCTGACGACGGGCGAGGACGTCATCATAGCCGAAACGATCCTCGGCAGGCGCGGCGCGGGCGCTGATACGAAGGCCGCAGGTACATCGGGATAAAGGAACTAAGTGTAATGCGTATAGGATTTGGTTATGACGCGCACCGGTTGATAAAAGGGCGCAAATGTATCTTGTGCGGCGTCGAGGTCCCTTGCGGCTTCGGGCCCGACGGGCACTCTGACGCAGATGCCCCTGTTCATGCGCTCATGGATGCGCTGCTGGGCGCCGCCGCACTGGGCGACCTGGGCAAGCATTTTCCCCCAACGGATCCAAAATGGCGCGGCGCTGACAGCGTCGAGCTGTTGAAAATAGTCTACAGCCTCGTACGAGACAGTTGCTATACCATTGGAAACGCCGATATAACAATAGTACTGGAGTCGCCGCGGTTGTCCGGGTTTATCGAGGCTATGAGGAGCCGTATTGCGGACGCTCTGTGTACGGAGGTCGGGAACATCAGCGTCAAGGCGACGACGGAAGAAAAAATGGGATTCACAGGCGATGGCACAGGGATAAGCGCAACGGCGGTCGTGATACTGCTCAGCAGCACGGATCGCTCATAATAAACAAGGAAAGTAATGAATTCCTTTATAGTATTCGAAAAACCGCATTAAACCTGAGGCTAAATAATGTTGTCAAGTTATAACATTTATTGTATAATACAAAGAGACTATACATAAACGAGGCTGCTTATGAGTGAAACTATTGATGGACTGATCGACCTGGTGCGAGGTTTACTGTCATCATTGAAACAGACGATGGTCATTTGGGATTTGGTAGATATACTGATCGTCACATATCTCGTCTACCGTGTCCTGACATTCCTGCGCAAAACCAGCGCGAGCAGCGTTATCAAAGGGATAGCCTTTATACTTATTGTGGCGTTGCTGTCCAACCTGTTTAAACTGAGCGTACTTTCTTATCTGCTGCGCCAGGTTTTGCAAATGGGGATCGTCGTGATCATCGTGCTGTTCCAGCCGGAGCTGCGCAAGATGTTCGAGCAGATGGGCACCAGCCGGCTCAATTTCTTATTCAGAAGGCGCGGCAGATACGAGAATATCGAAGCATGCATCCAGTGCGTCGTCTCGGCCGGCGAAGCGATGGCTAGAAACGAAACCGGCGCGCTGATCGTGTTCGAACGCAGCGTCGGTTTAAACGACTACGCGGTGACCGGGACAAGGGTCGATGCTTATATGACCTCGGAACTGCTGCAGAACATATTCTTCCACAATTCGCCGCTCCACGACGGCGCTGTCATAGTGCGCGACGGAAGGCTGCTTGCGGCCTCGTGCATGCTGCCGCTGTCCAACAACGTCAACCTGAGCCGCGATTTGGGGATGAGGCACAGGGCCGGCGTCGGGATCAGCGAACGTTCGGACGCCCTGGTGGTGATCGTCTCGGAAGAGTCGGGCACCATTTCCGTGGCGACCGACGGGATGCTCAAACGGCACCTGACGATGGACACGTTCATGGAACTGTTGAGAAACGAACTTGCCCTCAAGGAAGTCCCGGGCAAGAACCGTAAGAAAGGCAATACAAGCCGCGATAAAAAGCCCCGCGCCCAAAAAGAAACGCGGAAAGATTAGCGGCAAAGGAACGCGGCTGGCGGACGGCGGCGGGGAGACAAGGCGTTTCGCGGAATAATTCGCTTTTTTATCTGCGTTGTGGGGGATCAAATTGACAATGCTAAGAAAAATTTTAAGTAAGATATTCACCAGCAGGGTTTTCTTTCTGATTTTTTCCCTGTTTGTCGCCGTCGCGCTGTGGATGTATGTGGAGTACAGCGAGAACCGTGAGGATACGTACTCTGTTTCCAACGTTCCGGTCGTCTTTCGCGGCGAAGAAATACTTGCGGACAGGAGCTTGCTTATATCCTCATCTTATCCGAAGACAGTGACGCTGCAGTTTGATTGCCCGCGTTCTGTCGGGATGAGGCTCAACAACCAGACTCTGTCTGTGGAAGTCGATGTTACTAGTGTAACATCGACTGGTCCGACAGCGCTCCTGTTCGATATTATTTACCCGGACGACGTTAACATCGACTTAATAACCAGGGATTTCAGGTCCGTCAACAGGATAACGCTGATAATAGACAGGCAGACAAGTTGGACCGTTCCCGTCAGGGTGGATTACAGGGGCGGTACCGCCAATGAGGACCTTGTGGCCGATGCCGAGATATACGATCCGCAGACGATCATAGTATCAGGCCCCGAAGAAGTCGTATCGAGGATCAAGCAGGCATTTGTACCTATCCCCAAGGAGAACCTGGCCTCTACATACACCGGGGATTTGGGATTCATGCTCCTGGACGAAAATGGCGATCAGCTTGACGAAAGCTTGTTGTCATTAGTCACGCCCCTTCCGGAGACGATACACGTGATCATCCCGGTAAAACAGACCAAAAATGTGCCACTGAGCGTCGCCATTTTGCACGGCGCCGGCTCAACAGATCAAAACACGAGTGTTGTTTGTGACCCTGCGTATGTAACGCTCGCAGGCGAGCCGGCGGAAATCAGGGATTTTAATAGCATTACTTTGGGCACCATCGATACGACGCGTTTCCGTGAGAGAACGACCGAACCGTTCATGATAATCATCCCCAACAACCTGACAAATCTATCCGGCGAAACCGAAGCCAGCGTATCCGTCGAGATAATGGGGCTTGATCCGTACTTTTTCAGCACCTCGAACCTGCATGTTATGAACGCCCCGACCGACGACTACTACAGGATAGAAATCAAGACGCAGAGCCTTGACGTCTGGGTTCGCGGAAAGAAAGAAGACTTGGAGCTCATCTCCGAAGACCAAATCAGGGTCGTGGCCGATCTCACCGGCGCGAATACCGGCACGGCCCGTTATCCTGCAAAGGTCTTTATTGACGGCACCGACGCCGACGTCGGCGCTGTCGGCGATTACAGGATAACGGTCGCTATTATTAGAGAAGCGCCTTAATGTTCGGATATATCCGTCCCATGCAGGGGGAGTTGAAAGTAAGGGAGCTTGAGCGCTTTAAGGCGTGCTACTGCGGATTATGCCATGCGCTCGGGAAAAAGTATAGGGTCGCCGCGAGGTTCATCCTCAACTATGAACTTGTGTTCCTGTCCATGCTACTGTGGGAGCGGGAAGATGCGCCGGTGATAAAGCGCGCCCGCTGCATTGCCAGCCCGTGCAAAAAGAAAAGCTACTGCGCCTGCAACAGCGCACTGGAGACCTGCGCCGGGTACAGCGTGATTTTAACCTGGTGGAAACTGCGCGATACAATAACCGACGAGCCTTTTATCAAGGCATTGCCGCACAGGTTCGTTGCCTTTATTTTGAAGAGGGCATACAAAAAAGCCGCGCGGGAGTTCTCCGGTTTTGACGCCAAAGTGAAACAGGAAATCGCGGCATTACACGAATACGAACAGGGTGAGGATAAGTCGCTCGACGGCGCGGCGGATAAATTCGCGCAGATACTCTGTGCTGCGGCGCCGGAGGGGGACGACGAGGGGAAAACCCGCCCCGTGCTCCAACTCCTGTACCATCTGGGCCGCTGGATATACATAGTCGACGCTTGCGACGATTATAAGAGCGACGCAAAAGCGGGCCGTTACAACCCTGTCGCGCGCCTGTACCCGCCTGATACAGACAGCGGGACGCTCCCTGACAGCAGTACTGAAAGGCTAAAAACGACGCTTACACACTCAAACAATCTGCTTTGTTCCGCATTTGAGCTTCTGCCGGATAATCCATGGACAAAAACGGTTCAGAATATTATATATTTAGGTATGCCCGAAGTGCGCGACCGCGTTCTGAGCGGCAAAAGCCTCAGACGGAAAAGGAATGGAAACAGTATATGAACGATCCTTACAGCGTACTCGGTATTTCCTCAAGAGCGACCGACGAAGAGGTAAAGAAAGCTTATCGCGAGTTGGTGCGCAAGTATCACCCGGATAACTACCACAACAACCCGCTTTCCGATCTCGCGCAGGAAAAAATGAAGGAAATCAACGCGGCTTACAACGACATCATGCGTATACGCGAGGGCGGCAGCAGCTACCGCCCGGGCGCGGGGAGCGGCGGGACGTCCGCAAGCGCCGAGGGCGCAAGGGTCCGGGCAGCAATAAACTCAGGTGATATCGGCCTCGCGGAAGAGCTTCTCAAGGCATACCCCGTAAGGGACGCCGAGTGGAACTTCCTCATGGGCAGCGTTTGTTACCGCAAGGGTTGGCTCGACGACGCCCTCCGCTACTTCCAGACGGCTGTGAGCATGGAGCCGAACAACTCCGAATATAGGCAGGCTTACGCGTTTATGAGTCAGGGGGGCGGGCAGCCTTACAGGCCGTACGGGCAGGGCCCTGTTCAAAACCAGGGCTGCGACGCGTGCGATTGCTGCGCCGCCATGATGTGCATGAACATGTGCTGCCGCTGCGGTTAGGCAGAGCTTAGGAGCGGTTGATAAAAAAGTTGAGCAGGATTGCCGCCGGATGCAAGTTATTTATCAGCAGATCCTTAAGTTGGGAGTGAGTCGGTCTGGGTAAGAAAACACGTTCGTTGACGTTATCGTCCCTTTTTACGGCGCTAGCTGTGATTTCGCTATATATCGCATCGGTTTGGCCGACGGGAATACTCGGCCTCGTAGCCTTCGCCTCGCTGTTTGTCGCGGCGTCGGTCATTGAAGCGGGCATCGCATCCGGTCTGTACGTTTATGTGATAAGCTCGGCCCTGGGAATGTTGTTGCTTCCAAACCGGGCGGCGCCGCTTTTATTCATCTTGTTTTTCGGGTTTTATCCTGTAATTAAAAGCCTTATCGAGAAGCTTAAGCCGGCAGCGCTGCAATGGATCCTAAAGCTGCTGGCTCTCAACGTCTCGCTCACGGTAATATGGTTCTTGTTCAGAACGATTATATTTGACCTTGGAGACGAGCCTCCCGCCCTCATTATCCTATATGCGGGCGCAAACGTGGTTTTTGCCATGTTTGACTACGGATTTACTAAGCTGATCCGGTTTTATATGGGCCGGATATCGAAAGCGTCCTGATTATTACCCTGCTTACACCAATGTTTTAGGAGTGGCCAATTATATGATAAAAAGCATGACCGGGTTTGGCAGCGCCAAGGGCTCTTGTGAGAAACTGGAGATATCTGTTGAACTCAAAAGCGTCAACAACAGGTATCTCGACTGTACTATAAAGCTTCCTCGCGTTTTCGGCGCCCTTGAGGAACCGCTCAAAGCGATCATACAAAACAATATTTCACGGGGGAAGGTCGACGTTTATATAGCGATCGATTCATCGAAAGCCGACGACATTGAAATAAAGGTGAATCATTCGCTGGCAAAAGCCTATGTATCGGCGCTCAAAACAATGGCCGAAGAAAACGGTTTATCCGGAGCTGTAACCGTAACGGACCTAACACGGTTCCCGGATGTGTTGCAGGCCGAAAAACGCGAGACGGATCCCGAACAGCTTCGCGTAAGCATCAGCGAGATCCTATTGAGCGCGCTCTCCGGTTTTAACGAAATGCGTATCCGCGAAGGCGAGAAGTTAAGCCGCGACATTTCAGCCCGGCTCGACGAGATCGAAAGGCTCACTGCGATAGCCGAGGAGATCTCACCGAGGTGCGTCGCGGAGTACAGAAAAAAGCTCGAAACGAGGATGAACGAGATCCTGCAAACTGCCGAGATCGACGAAGCGCGCATATTGACCGAAGCGGCGATATTTGCCGACCGCATCGCCATAAACGAGGAAACGGTCAGGCTGCGCAGCCATGTCGAGCAGCTCAGGCAGTTGCTGGAAAGCCAGGAACCCGTTGGCAGAAAGATCGACTTTCTTGTTCAGGAGTTCAACAGGGAAGCCAATACTATCGGTTCAAAGGGAAATAACACCGAGATGTCAAGGACCGTAGTCGACTTGAAAGCGGAAATAGAAAAAATCCGGGAACAAGCGCAGAACATAGAATAAGCGGCCTTTTGCGTGCAGCGCTCAGGGTAGCGAGCATAGATCCGGATATAAGGATGTGGCCTTTATATGAAACTCATAAATATTGGTTTCGGGAATATGGTTTCGGCAAACAGGATCATAGCCGTCGTCAGTCCCGAGTCCGCGCCCATCAAGCGGATCATATCAGACGCGCGTGAAAAAAGCCTGCTGATCGACGCGACATACGGCCGGCGCACCAGGGCGGTCATCATTATGGACAACGGTTCGATCATCCTGTCGGCAATACAACCCGAGACAGTCGCCGGGCGATTGACCGCCAGGAGCGAACAGGAAACCGGCGAACAATAGTTTATAAATATTAACGCTACCGACGAAAGGATTGGATCAAAATGCTCTATCCATCACTCGCAAGTTTACTGAAACAAGTCAACAGCCGATATCTGCTCGTGAACATAATCGCGAGGCGTGCAAGGGACATTTCCGCCATCGCGAGCGAGCGCGGCGATTCTTCGGACATAAAGCCTGTTTCAAAAGCGATCGAGGAGATCGCCGCAGGCGAACTGCGGATCACGATACCCGAACAGTTATGACGCAGTCGACGAAGATTTTTTACTGGGAATAAGAAAATGGAACTAACAGTTGCGAGAATTGCCGTTTCCGCGGCAACGTACCCGATCGATAAACCATATGATTATTTGATTCCGGAGGATCTTGCAGGAAAAGCCGTACCCGGAATGAGGGCGCTCGTACCGTTCGGGCGCGGAAACAGGAAGAGCGAAGGGGTCGTCCTTTCGCTTGCGCTTGACACGGGTAATAAAGAACTTAAGAGCATAGACTCGCTGCTTGACGATTCACCGGTACTCACCGAGGAAAATATCAAACTGGCGCTGTGGATGAGCGACCGCTTCTTTTGCACAGTATTCGACGCCTTTCGGGTAATGCTTCCCGCAGGGATGTGGTTCAAGGAAGGCGTCAGGCGCGTAGGCGACAGAGCCGTAGGCGCCGCAGTTTTGGAAATCCAAAAAGAAGAAGCGCTCAGGATCGCAGGGGAAAAGCGGGCGCGCTCGCCGCGGCAGGCTGCGGTTCTTGAATTACTTACGGAAACCGGTCCCCTGCCTATAAAGGAGATAAGCTTCTTTACGGGCGCATCTCTCGAAACCGTCAAAGCCCTTGAAAAGCAAGGGATAGTCAGGATAGAGCAACGGGAAGTCTTCAGGAGGCCCTTTGTCAAGGCGTCCGGAGAGGCGGAACCGATAACCTTAAACGAGGAACAGCTCGCAGTATATAATGAGATCGCCCCGCAACTCGAAAGCGAAAAGGCGCAAGCCGCTCTGCTGTACGGGGTCACAGGCAGCGGCAAGACGCTCGTATATATAAAGCTGATTGAAAAGACCATATCTCTCGGTAAAACAGCTATCGTCCTCGTCCCCGAGATCGCCTTGACTCCGCAGACTGTAAGTATTTTTACTTCATATTTCGGCGACAGCGTCGCGGTGCTGCACAGCGCACTCGGAACCGGCGAGCGTTATGACGAGTGGAAGCGTATAAGAAGCGGCGCAGTGCGCGTTGTAGTCGGCACCCGCTCAGCCATATTTGCCCCGCTGGGGAACATCGGGCTGATAGTGATAGATGAAGAACAGGAGCATACGTATAAGTCGGAAAACGGCCCGCGATATCATGCCAGGGACGTCGCAAAATACCGTGTCGCGCGCGCGGGGGCGTTTTTGCTCCTCTCGTCCGCAACGCCGTCCGTGGAAAGCATGCACAGCGCGAAATCCGGTAACTATAAGCTGTATCGCATCAGGAACAGATTCAATGAAAAAGAACTCCCGCCGGTCATCGTTGCCGATATGCGGCCCGAGCTCAAACGCGGCAATGCCGGGTCCGTCAGTTCTGTGCTGCATCGCGAACTGGAATGCAACATCCAAAGCGGGGAACAAAGCATCCTGTTTATAAACCGCCGTGGCGCCAACCCGCTCGTCACGTGCGGGGAGTGCGGATTTACCTTTAAATGCCGTCACTGCAGCGTATCGATGGCGTTTCATTCCTCAAATAAACGCCTGTTGTGCCACTATTGCGGCCTGTCGCTGCCCGTACCCGCGCAATGTCCGGAGTGCGGCGGCAAACTGAAGTTCGTCGGGGCGGGAACGCAGAAGGTCGAGTCGGAGCTTCTCGAACTCTTTCCGGGTATCAATGTCATCCGCATGGACGCGGACACAGTGGCGCGCATGAACTCGCACGATAAGCTGCTTTCAAGGTTCCGGGATGAAAAAGCGCAGGTACTGCTGGGCACCCAGATGGTCACAAAAGGCCTTGACTTCGAAAACGTGACGCTCGTCGGGGTGCTCTCGGCGGATATGTCACTCTATATGAGCGATTACCGCGCATATGAAAAGACGTTTTCACTGATAACTCAGGTAGTCGGGCGTTCCGGCAGGGGAGAAAAGCCCGGGCGGGCGGTCATTCAGACCTTCACTCCGGGAAACGAGGTAGTTTTATTGGCGTCGCGTCAGGATTATGACGGGTTCTATGAACGCGAGATAATAATGCGCAGGGCCCTGGGCAGCCCGCCTGTCCGCGATCTTATGGCGCTGACGGCTACCGGCGCAGACGAGACGGCAGTGATGCATGCCTGTGCAAAACTGAAAAGCGCGCTCGGAGCTTATTTCCGGGGCATGGGCGGGATCAAACTGCTGGGGCCGGCGCCGGCGCCTGTGCTGAAAGTCCAGAACCGATACAGGTACAGGCTGCTTGTGAGCTGTGAAAATACAAAGCAGGTGAGGGACACGATAGCGCACACAATAAGGGAATTTTCCCGAGACAAGCAGAGCAGGGGAGTGTCGGTGTTCGCCGACGCATACCTTTATGACTAGGACGGAGAGTGGAGAATAAAGTGGTATTAAGAGGGGAGTTGAGGATGTTTTATGGCCATCAGAAATATACTGTTAGGTGACGATCCGACGCTCAAAAAGAAAAGCCGTGTTGTCGCGGACTTTAACAAAAGGCTCCATGTGCTTCTCGACGACATGCGCGAGACGCTGATAGAAGCCAACGGGCTTGGGCTTGCAGCGCCGCAGGTGGGCGTGCTGCGCAGAGCCGTGCTAATAGTAGATACCGGTGTTTTAGCGCAATCGCCGGACGAGCAGATAATTGAACTGATAAACCCGGAGGTCGTGGAGAGCAACGGAGAGCAAACAGGCAACGAGGGGTGCCTGAGCATACCCGGGGTCTACGGTATCGTCACGCGACCGGAATGCGTCACGGTCAGGGCCCTCGACAGGGACGGCGCCCCGTTTGAATTGCGCTGCGGCGGGCTCACGGCCCGGGCCGTTTGTCACGAGATCGATCACCTCAACGGCATTGTATTTACGACCCTTACCGATCGTTTCCTCACAGAAGAAGATATTGACAGACAAAGAGCCGTGAAAGAAGATGAAGAGGAATGAGAATCGTTTTCATGGGCACTCCGGATTTTGCGAGAGGGCCGCTTGAGCGTCTATACAACGACGGACATGATATTGCGGCCGTTTTCACGCAGCCCGATAAACCGCGCAACAGGGGGATGAAGGTGGCGCCTTGCCCCGTCGGTGAACTTGCGGCTGAGCGCGGTACACCGGTGTTCCAACCGGCGACCCTCAGGGACGGAACGGCTCTTAAGATACTGTCAGAACTACAGTGCGAACTCATCGCGGTAGTCGCCTACGGAAAATTACTGCCCCTCGATGTTCTCGAGCTTCCGCCGTTAGGGTGCGTCAACATACACGGTTCGCTTCTGCCGAAGTACCGGGGCGCGGCGCCGATCCAGCGGGCCGTTATCAACGGTGAAAGGGAGACCGGAGTGACTTCGATATATATGGCGGAGGAGATGGACGCAGGGGATATCCTGTATACAAGAAAAACTGCGATCGGCGACGACGAGACAGCCGGGGAGCTATTTGACAGGCTCGGCATCCTCGCGGCGGAACTCCTGAGCGAGACTGTAGACGCGATATCGCGGGGCAGCGCCGTCGGTATCCCTCAAAACCATGAGGAAGCGACATTCGCCCCGCCGCTAAGAAAAGAGGCGTCGGCAATCGATTGGCGTGATTGCGCTGAGGTAATCAGGAACAAAGTACGCGGGTTCAACCCCCGGCCTACAGCAACGGCTGAGTTTGGCGGGGTGACTTACAAGGTATTCTCCGCTGCTGCGGGCGAAAGAAAAGCCGGGACAGTTCCCGGCAGGATAATCGCCGCAGGCAACGAAGGGCTGGCGGTCGAATGCGGGGATGGTACGGTGATTATTAAGGAATTGCAAGCGCCCGGCGGAAAAAGGATGTCAGCGGCCGACTATCTCAGGGGGCATAAACTAATGCGCTCTGCGGAGCGCAAGGAGTCAGAAGTCAGGAGTCAGAAGTCAGAATAGGACGGGAGTTAGTTTTCGCGTTTTTTATTTGCTACTCTTGTCCATAAGGTACTAATATGAGGCGGAGCCCTGCGTTAGGTATTTTCATGAATGGAACTGGAGCGGCGAACGCCGGACGTAATACAGCAATGACGGCCAGGGAGGCTGCGCTAAAAGCGCTTGAGGCGTTTCGGCGCAAGCGCGCCTGGCCTGATCTTGCGCTTGGGGGCCTGACCGGAAAGCATGACATGCAAAAGAGGGAAGCGGCCTTGGCGGCCAGGATCCTCAACGGAATCTTGCAGAACATGGCCCTCTGCGATCACTACATATCGAGCTTTTCATCCGTCGACCTGAAAAAAATCGAACCGCGGATACTCGATATACTCAGGCTTTCGGTATATCAACTGGTTTTCATGGACAGGATCCCGCTCAGCGCGGCAGTGAACGAAGGCGTCATGCTCGCGAAGAAAAAATCAAACCCGCGAGCCGTGGGCTTCGTCAACGCCGTATTGCGCAAAGCCGCGCAAACAGTCAAAAACGGCGCCCTGCCCGAAGTCGCCGGGGATACGATACGGCGGCTGTCGGTCGGTTACAGCCATCCCGAATGGCTTGTCGGAGAACTTTGCGGTAACTATGGCGCAGACTTTGTAAGGGCGCTTCTCAAAGCAAACAATGACACTGATTTACCCGTTACCGCGCAAGTGAATACCCTCCTCACAGACACGGAAGGAGCGATATCCGCCCTTGCCGCAGACGGAGTCGAAGCAGTAAGGCATGCCTGGCTCGATGATTGTATCGAGTTACCCGATGCACAAGGCATAGCGCAGCTCGGAGCGTTTACAAACGGGCATATCTGGATACAGGACGCCGCCGCCCGACTGGCTGTCCTGGCTGCGGGACCCGCGCCGGGCGATCTCGTGATCGACGGCTGCGCGGCGCCGGGCGGGAAATCATTCGCCGCCGCGGTCGCGATGGGGAACAGGGGAAAAGTCTACGCCTTTGACATTAACGAGGCAAAGCTGCGGCGAGTCGCGGAAGGCGCGGACAGGCTTGGCTTCACAATAATCGACGCGATAAAAAGGGACGCCCTGGCGCCGGCAACAGAACTGACCGGAAAAGCAGACGTCGTTCTGGCGGACGTCCCGTGCTCGGGTTTTGGGGTCATACGCAAGAAACCGGAGATACGCTATAAATCACGCGAGGATATAGCCGGATTGCCGGATATCCAGGAACGCATACTCTCGTCTTTGGCAGCATATGTCAAGCAGGGAGGTGTTTTACTGTATTCGACGTGTACAGTGCTCAAAAGCGAGAACGAGAACGTTATCAAACGCTTTTTAGATCGTGACAAGCGCTTCGAAGCAGAAAATTTTTCACTCCCCGGCGCCGGAAATGCGCAAGACGGGGCAATCACCCTATGGCCGCACATCCACGGCGCCGACGGGTTTTTTATATGCAAACTCAGAAGAAGGAACTAATCCCAAGATGAATGATATGAAAAAACGGGATATAAAATCACTGCTGCCCGCACAGATCGGGGAGTACTTTGATTCGATCGGCGAACGTACTTTTCGTGCCGGGCAAGTGTTCAAATGGCTGCATTCCGGTATCACGAGTTTCTTTGAGATGACAAACCTCCCGGATGATCTTCGAAAAAGGCTGGACGAGGAGTTTTATATAACCGCGCCCGAACTCGCCAAAAAGCAAGTATCCGGCAGGGACGGTACGATAAAGTACCTGTGGAGCATGTCGGACGGCGCCGCCATCGAGAGCGTCGTAATGGAATATGAGCACGGCAACACCGTTTGCGTATCGACGCAGGTCGGATGCAGGATGGGCTGTGTTTTTTGCGCGTCGACGATCGGCGGGCTGGTCAGGGACCTGGCGGCGTCGGAGATACTGGATCAGGTGCTTTTCTCGCAATCCGAATCGGGAAAAAAGATATCGAACATCGTCCTTATGGGCATCGGGGAGCCGCTCGACAATTATGAAAATGTGGTACAGTTCCTCAAACTTATCACCCACCCGTCCGGGATGAACATAGGCGCGCGCCATATCTCGATTTCGACGTGCGGAATAACAGAAAATATTGACAAATTGGCCGGTCATGATATACAATTAACATTAACGTTATCGCTTCACGCCCCTGACGACGAAACCAGGACGCGCCTTATGCCGATAAACCGCGCTGTGGGAGTCGACAAACTGTTCGAAGTCTGCGGCGCATACTTCAAAAAGACAGGCAGGCGCGTATCATATGAGTACGCGATGATAGACGGGATCAACGACACCCTGCGCCACGCGGAGCTTCTTGCGCGGAAGCTGAAGAACACAGGAAGCCACCTGAACCTTATACTTCTCAGCAACGTCGCCGGGAGTCCGCTTCGCCCGAGTTCCCGCGAAACACTCAAAGCGTTTACAGGATCTCTCAGGCAAAAAGGCGTCAATTTCACTGTACGCCGCGCTCTTGGCGGAGATATAGACGCAGCATGCGGACAGCTTCGCCGACGCGCGCTTAATAACCGGTCCGGATAGCTCCCGCGCGGTTTGTGCGCGAAACAGCGGAGTCCCCGGGCGTTGCGATGGGGCACGCGCCCGGATCTCCCACCAGACAATAAGAGTAGTCCGGGCTGGGCGGATAAATACAATCCACCACTCAATGGAGAGCACCTATGGAGTTATGGGGAATAACTGACAGCGGAAAAATCAGGCGGCAGAACCAGGACTCTTTCAAGATCCTCTGTGAAGAGGACCGGGAAGTCGCTGTATTCGTAGTCTGTGACGGTATGGGCGGAGCAAGGGCCGGCAATGTCGCCAGCGCGCTTGCAACCGAAGCATTCGTCCGCTATATGAGTAAGGGCATCGGGGATATCGGCGCGCAAAACGACGTCGCGGCGAACATGTCTGACGCTGTACTTGCCGCGAATAAAGCGGTTTATGATAAAAGCGTACAGGAAGAGGAATTCGCCGGAATGGGAACGACACTGACCGCCGCAATATCGGCGCCGGACGGGGAAGTGGTAGTCAATGTCGGGGACAGCCGCGCCTATCATGTCACGCAAAGCGGGATCACGCAGATCACTAAAGACCATTCGGTCGTCGAAGATATGATCATGCGCGGCGACCTCACCCGCGCCGAAGCAAGGCGGCATCCGAACAAGCACCTCATAACGCGCGCGCTAGGCACCAACATCGACGAGGAGCCCGACGTGTTTTTCCTCAAACTCAAGCGGGGCGACTACATACTGCTTTGCTCGGACGGGCTTTCAAATGTTGTGCTGGACAGCGAGATACTATTTGAACTGCAGCGGGGCGGGAGCGCGAAAGATAGCTGCGAGAACCTCGTGGAAATGGCTCTTTCCCGGGGCGCCCCCGATAATGTGACCGCAGTCATATTCAGGAAATAACCAATAGTTCTCCGGGTAAGTACAAAGATATCCCGGCGTTCCGGTACCTTACAGACGGGAAACAATGATATGAAACGTGGAAAAGGGACTCGTCCCAACCCGAAAACCAACATATTGAATACAATATCCGGCTTACATTGCAGCCGGCTCGAACGATCCTCAACAGGGGGTATGTAAATGGACAGCAGCGATAAGTATATTGGCAGAATTCTGGACAATAGATATGAGATTTTGGAACTGATCGGGACAGGTGGGATGGCGCTCGTCTATAAGGCGCGCTGCCATCGCCTAAACAGGCTGGTCGCAATCAAAATACTGAAAGAAGACCTGGCAAACGACGAAGAGTTCCAGAGGCGTTTTTACACCGAATCCCAGGCTGTCGCGATGCTGTCGCATCCGAACATCGTAGCCGTATATGACGTCAGCCGCTCCGGCAACATAGAATATATCGTCATGGAGCTTATCGAAGGCATTACGTTGAAGCAGTATATCAACAGAAAAGGATTGCTCAACTGGAAAGAAGCCCTTCATTTTGCGACACAGATAACCAAAGCCCTGAGTCACGCTCATTCACGCGGTATAATACACCGTGATATCAAGCCGCACAACATCATGATTTTGAAAGACGGAAGCGTGAAAGTCGCCGACTTCGGCATTGCACGTCTGCTAACGGTACAAAACACTTTGACTCAGGAGGCGCTGGGTTCTGTACATTATATTTCACCGGAGCAGGCAAAAGGCGGGCATGTGGACGCAAGGTCGGATATCTACTCGGTCGGCGTCGTCATGTACGAGATGCTCACCAGCCGTTTGCCATTTGTCGGCGAATCTGCCGTGTCAGTTGCTATCCAGCACATCAGCGCGATACCGCTGATGCCCCGCGATATCAACCCGGATATACCCGTGGGCCTCGAAGATATTACGATGCACGCTATGGAACCGGATTTGAATTTACGCTTTACAACCGCCGACGAGATGTTAAACGACCTGGAAGATTTCCGTAAAAACCCTGCGATCCTGTTCAACTACACTATGTCTGACTCGCAAGCCAGGCATTCGTCCGACACCGGCGATTTGGACGAGACGAGGGTCATACCGCGCGGAATGACAGTCAAACCGGAAAGGCCGCTTCCAAAACCCGTCGAACGCCCCGCGCCGCCGATGAAACGCAAGGTGCCTGTCAAGACAGAGATGAACAGCGACGAGTACAGGGCGACAAGAAAAAGGGCAAACAACACATCTACGCTGGTCGGTATATTTACCGTTGTAATATTTATCATTATTGCGTGTGTATTTATATGGATCTATATTCTGGGACCACTTCTCATTAAAAGCGAAAGGGAAACGATAACAGTACCCAGGTTCATCAACAGGAAAATTGATGATGTACTTGAAAACGAGGAATACGCTGAACTGTTTAGTTTTAACATCAGCTATGAGACCAGCGATGAATATGGCGAAGGCATCATATTTTATCAGAATCCGTCGCCCGAAAGGCAGAAGACTCTTCTGACCCCGAGCGGGAGGGTAGCCGTCGAGCTCGTCGTCTCGAGCGGAGAGGAACCGCCGCATGTTATGCCGAATCTTATCGGCAAGCATTATGCGGACGCGAGGAACCAGCTTCTGGGCCTTAACCTCGACCTGGTCATAGTGGACGATACAGCCATCAGCGACGAGGAAAAAGGCTATATCGTGGAGACAAGGCCGGAGCCCAATGGCACGATCTCCAGGGGTAATACAGTTATCTTAGTCCGCAGCGCAGGTCCCGACCGAAGAATGGAGAAAGTCCCCGATATGGTAGGCAGCTCAAGGGAGACCTTGGAGGCAGCCTTCAGGGATCTGGACCTGATTCCTGATTTTCGCGAGATAGCGGGCGACGAACCAGCTGGTACGGTCATAATCATCTCGAAAGTAGGTCAGGAGGTAGAGGTCCCGGCAACAATAGTCGTGTGGATCTCAGTGGGGCCGCCGCAGCCCACCCCGACAGAAGAACCGGATCCTACCCCGACGGATGAGCCGGATCCTACTCCGACTGATGAACCGACCCCTACTCCGACGACCGAACCTGTTCCGACCGAAACGCCGGAGCCTACCGTCGAACCGCCCGCGGAGCCCTCGCCGACCGACACTCCAGCCGGCGGTTGACGGCGAATGGCTGAGGGGATAATTTTTAAAGCAATTAGCGGATTCTACTATGTGGAATCCTGCAACGGAACGGCTGAGTGCAGGGCGCGCGGCCGTTTCAGGCTGGAAGGGAGTACCCCGTTGGTCGGCGATCGTGTGGAGTACTCGCCTTCGGAGCCCGGCAAAGGTTATATCACATCAATTTTACCCAGAAAAAACTCGTTTGTCAGGCCGCCTATAGCGAACGTCGACAAGATGATAATCGTCGCTTCCGCAGCCACACCCGTAACAAATCCATATCTGATCGACAGGTTGACCGCAATAGCCCTGAAAAATGCCTGCGAGCCGATAATTTGTATCAATAAACGCGACCTCGACCCGGCAAAAGAGCTTTTTGCGATTTACAGTTCCGCGGGGTTTAGAACAATCAGGACAAGCGCGGAGACCGGCGAAGGAGCAGACGAGTTGAGTGACGCGGTCGGCGGATCCGTTTGTGTGTTCACCGGTAACTCCGGGGTAGGGAAGTCGAGTATTCTCAACATGCTCGATCCTGATTTCCGTATTTCGGTGGGCGACCTGAGCAAAAAACTCGGAAGGGGACGGCACACGACCAGGCATGTCGAGCTTTACAAGCTGCCGCATGACGCCCTGATTGCCGATACGCCCGGTTTTTCGGCGTTCGACACGCAGCGGCTGGCGCTGAAAGAAGAGCTGCAGTATCTGTTTGCTGATTTTGAGCCTTTTCTTGGGGGTTGCAGGTTTCTCGACTGCGCGCACATCAAAGAACCGGGTTGCAGCGTACTTGAGGCGCTTGCCGAAGGAAAACTGCAAAAAACACGCCATGACAGCTATGCCCGCCTATATGAGCTGGCGTGTGAACAGAAGGAATGGGAGAATAAACGTTAGGGCTGCGCAGCAGCCCGTGTGTGGAGAGTTGAACAAATGAAGAGATTTTATAAACCGATAATATTTATTATTACCGTAGTCGTTGCGCTGTCTGTTATTGCGCCGACACAAGCATCGGCCGCCTCAGTCGGGGGAGTCGAGATAACATCAAAAGGCGCGGTCGTCATTGATTTTGAAACCGGCATTACCCTGTACGGCTACAATGAGAATACCCAAAGGGCGCCTGCAAGTATGATCAAGGTTTTGGCGGCTTATGTTATCTACGACGCCGCAAAAGCGGGGGAGATAAGCCTCGATACTTCGGTGCGGATAAGCAAGAGCATAAGCGAGAATGTCGGTAAGCTGCAAAAACTGGGGTACGCCGATATGCCGCTTCCGGAAGGGTCGTCGTTTAAAATACGTCAGTTGATGGAGATCGTATTAGTTAGGTCGGCTTGCACGGCGACTATTGCGATGGGGGAGGCGCTGTGTAAAACGGAAAAGGCGTTTATTGCCCGTATGAAAGATAAGGCGTCTCAACTCGGGGTCGAGACGCGTTTGTCCGATTGTTGGGGCGGTTCGGCGGATAATCGCATATCGCCGCTTGGCATGGCTAAGGTGACAAGAGGTTTCATCTCGGAGCATCCGGAGGTTCTTGAAATCACGTCAAAAAAAAGTATTACTTTTAACGGCGTCAAGTACACCAGCACTAATGAACTGCTGGGCGATTACTCAGGCGCCGATGGGTTCAAGACGGGATACACGGACCCGGCGGGGAACTGTTTCACAGGCACCGCAAAACGGGGGGAACGCAGGATCATCTCCGTAACGATGGGTTCTTCGACAGGGAAGACGCGTTTCGCCGATTCAAGGGCGCTTCTCAATTATGGTTTTTCCGTAGCCGATAAGATGGTGGCTGATTATTATAAGACCATTTTCGCAAATCCGTCCAGTGCGAATCTCATACTCGACGGGGAGGGTATGCCGCTTTCCGCGTCTCTCATCAATTATTCTCATTATTTCAAGTTGCGCGATATTGCGTTTTTGCTCAGCGGGACCGATGTTCAGTATGATGTGATGTGGAACAGCGAGGACAATTCCGTTGTTCTGACGAGCGGTTTGCCGTATTCATCTATTGGCGGCGAACTAAGCCTTCCGTTCGAGGGCGCCCGCCCGTATAAGCCGACGTCTTCAAAAATCTTCTACGACGGCGAAGAATACGAGTTCGAAGCATATTTTATTGACGATTACAACTACTTCAAACTAAGGGATATAGGGGCCCTGATGGGTTTCGAAGTTGACTGGGAAAACGAGACGCGTACGGTCATCATAAACACCGTCCCGGCAGACGCAGGGCAAACAGTTGACGATCCGGGCGATATAGGCTCGGAAGACGCGATCCCCGAAATTGCAGACCCGGCAATCATAGACGACGATTCATTCCCCAAAGCCGCTTAGGCGTGCAGCTATCCTACGCAATGCACATACTCGAACAATATCACTTACGGGTTCTTTTTGTGGCTTGAGAGAGGGGAGCGGTTTGCCGCGTCGCGCAGGCTGCTGTTCTCTATGTGGGTGTATATCTGCGTCGTGTTCAGGTGCTCGTGTCCCAACAGCTCCTGCAGCGTCCTTACGTCTACGCCGCTCTTAAGCATCAGCGTGGCCGCAGTATGCCGCAGTTTGTGCGAGGAGTATTTTGAGCTGTCCAAACCTGCTGCCAGCAGGTGCTTTTTTACAAGGCTGTGTATTGTCGACGTGCTGATCCTCGTGCGGCGGCTTGATAGGAACATGGCGCGCTTGTCGACAGCCGCTATTTTTTTTCGTATGTCCAGATAATCGTTGATAGCCTCCGCGCAGGCGTCATTTATGTAAACTATACGTTCTTTATTGCCTTTGCCCAAAACCCTTATACAGTCGGCCCGCAGATCAGTCAGGTCGAGTCCCGCCAGTTCCGAGATTCGCAGCCCGCAATTCAGGAAGATCGTCAGGATACAATAATCGCGTTCGCGATATATACCGTCGACGCCGTCGAGCAGCTTAACGCTTTCGTCAAGACTGAGATAGCGGGGCAGCGACTTGCGCAGTTTCGGCGAGTCGAGGTCGGCTACCGGATTTTCGCTAAGTCTGTTAGCTTTTAATGTCAGGTATTTATAGTAAGAACGAATCACGGCGATTTTGCGGGCGCGGGAGTTGGCGTTGAGGCCATAGGCGGTGCTGCTGCTGTTTGCTTGTTTCGGCCTGTCGCGGGAGAGGAAGGCTAGATACTCGTAAACGTCAGTTATTGACACAGAACTTACAAGTTCCAAATCGACGTCCATAATTGAAATTTCCTCAAAAGGGGTATCGCGGGGCAGAAGCTTTTTATGGATTTTTAAAAATCTGAAAAAGGTTCGAAGATCGAGGAAATATTCGTCGATCGTTTTTCTTGAGTGGCCTTTGATTGTCTCATGGTAAAAAAGAAAGTCCCGGATAATTTCGGGGGAGTCTGTCCTGTAATCCATAACGATCATCCTAACACGATAGTGGTCTGGTTATTGTAAGCGAAGCGAGTGGGAGGGGGCTGGACGCGGGTTGGACGCGAGTTGGAAGCGTGGGATCATGCTAGTCCCAACGGTGCGGTAAACATTCACGAATTATTGAACAAAATAAAGATTTTGTTCAATGTAGTGGGGGTTGAAAGAAAAGGGAGCGAAATTTCACTCTCCAAACCCCTCTCCAGACCCCTCTCTCAAGTAACCAAGACGCCTTAAGCGTAAGCATACAACGCAGTATCTCTCGCTTGGCTTTATCGGTCCATAAGCTCCTGACTACTTCACGATCAGGTTGACTATCTTGTTCTTCACTACTATCGCCCGGACGATCTGTTTCCCTTCGATGCTGCGCGCTATCTTCTCATCCGCGACTGCAGCGCCGATCACGACGCTT
>Ga0123353_10002239_pt1 | contig 23977 bp, 36 predicted proteins | sample TergutLab28metaG_3_FD_92763 | JGI IMG/M metagenome (GOLD analysis project Ga0123353, IMG submission 92763) | Labiotermes labralis P3 segment gut microbial communities from Petit-Saut dam, French Guiana - Lab288 P3 | ecosystem: Host-associated > Arthropoda: Insects > Digestive system > Gut ... | reverse complement strand
CTGACAGATCGAAGCCGATATATGAGGTCTACAAAAACGGCCGCCTGGTCAATGCGCCGGCAGAGATACAGTGGATGGTCCGCGACCTTGCCCAAGAACAGGGATTTGAAGAAAAATTGATAATCGGGATGATGGTTGAGGAGTCCTCGCTCAAGCCCAAAACGGTCGGAGGAATAAGGTGCGTGGCCCACGATCCCGGCTGCGCGTATGGGTGCTACGGCGACGACGAATGCGGATGCCCCACACGATGCGAACTCGACCCCGAGGCCTGCGTGTTCCAAGGCAGATGGTACGGCCTTGCTCAACTGAGCAAGTACTGGCTTAGCTGCTCGAAAATTGCTCAGTACAGGCTGACCGACGATTACAGGCGGCGCGATTTGCTCGACCCATGGGACAACTTGCTCACATTAGCAGAAATCTGGAGCTATGCAAGGGATATTTATGAGCTCGACTTAGATATTGAACTCGGGCTGGTGAGGCTGCTCTACTGGCACAATACGGGCCAGGTCCCGACATGCGTGACGCGGTGGGCATACGCCTCCCGCATTTTCGGATACATGGACGAGCTGGTGCTCATAGACTACGCACAGCCAGAATTTAACGAGGAGGAACTCCAATGAACGAAGCGCAGGAAAAAGCCATCGAAATGATCGAGCAGCAGCAGAAGGGCATCAAGCTCACGGCGCCATGGGGCGTTGGTGAGCAACTGAAAGATATTTGCAGGCGGGAACCGCACAACGCGGAGCTTATTGCCCAGGACCTGTCTGTCGCCGACATGTCGATCGTGAATGCCGAGAAAAAAATCAGGGAATGGGCCGACAAGCAGAAGCGCAGCGGAAATGCCGTTTATGTCCCGATGGCGGTCGCCGAGGGCATACTCAGGGAGTTTTACGGACTCAAGGCCGCAGGGGAAGCGGCAGAGGGCGCGGGCGTGATCCTAGCCCTCGAAGACTTCTTATAGGCCATGGCTGAGAGGGATTACACGGGCGATATGCCCGTTGAAGCTCCGGAAGGGATCGTCCAGTGGCTGCGAAGCCGGGGCAAGCTGTCCACGGAGCTGCTGATTTACAAAATGGGCGCATATATCGACCCTCTGACAGAGCAGAAAGTCAGCGCGGTCAAGCTGACTTGCACGGCCTGCGGCGGAGAGGTTTTTACCGGCAAAATCGATGCGGGCGGATGCGGCGCAAGCTACGCGCCGGCGCGGTATGGGTTCGCACACCCCGGGACCGGGGAAAGCCTGATATCGGGAAACCACTGCCTGTGCCCGGAGTGCGGCAAACAAGTAAGGGTCATCCACACGGGCAATGTCGGCTACAGCTGCGACGGCATCGAAGTCGACGAATGCTATCCAATGACGGTCGGAAGGATCGACGACAAGCTCCTGCTCGTTGGGTGGCGCGTCACAAAGAACATTACGAAAGACGGCTGCACCACCTACGCAGCGCTTGGATACGAAGCGTATGTGATAGAGAACAACGTAGTTGTCCGGCTCAACGCTTTCCGCAGCAACTTTGGCGGCCCGGCGTACCACCTCGGGAAGTGGGAGCAGCGGAAGCGCTTTGACGACAGATGGGGCCTGACGGAGTTGGTTTATCCGTGGGATGCGGGCTTGCTGAATGGCTCGACCGCCGAAAACAGCAAGCTGGACGCGCTGATGAACGCGACGGCAAAAGCCGGGACATATCCCGTGTCGTATCTTAGGCTCTGGCAAATGCGGCCCCAGGCTGAGAACCTGGTGGTACAGGGCGCGTCGGAATTGCTCACGAGCATCATTGGAGAGAAACTGGAGCATGGAAGGAATGTGAGCAGGAACATGGATCCTATCGACTGGTCGCAAACAAGCCCGAGCAAGATGCTCGGGATGAATAAGGACCAGTTCCGCACATGCGTCCTGAGCAAGTGGTCACGGGAGGATTTGGCTTTCTGGATGCGCGAAAAGCAACGCGGCAGGGAGCTGACGCCCGCGGAGATGAGCCTCGCGGCAGACATCGGATACTTTGACTGCAGCAGGATGCGCGACATGGGTGCCGACTGGATGCAGGCGTCTCGTTACCTGCAGAAGCAAAAAGCGAAAGACAAGCGCGCCGACACAACCATCCTCTTCGACTACTGGAATATTGCCGGGCAGATCGGGGAGGATTTATCCGTCCCGTCGGTACGGTTCCCGCCGCGCCTCATGCCAGCGCACGACCGTGCGGTTGAGGGGCGCAAGTGGAAAGAGGAAGCGAAGCGAGCGGAAGAGCGTATGGCGCGCGAGGAGCTGTTTGAGGAACGTTATATGGCCTTGAAAAAACTCTATTGGCGTGACAGCGACATGTTTATCCGGCCCGTCCGCGACGAAAAGGAGCTCGTATCGGAAGGCGAAGCGCTGAGCCACTGCGTAGGGTCATATGCGAAAGCGCACGCCACCGGCGACAAGGCGCTGTTTGTGATCCGAAGGAACCAGTACCCGCTGATCCCGTGGTTCACGCTTGAGCTTGACGAGGAGAAGCTGTCGGTCAGGCAGAACCGCGGGCATAGGAACAGTGCGCCGCCTCCGGAGGTCGAAGCGTTTGTGCGGGGGTGGATCGCGCACTTGCGCGAGGAACGCGCAGCCATGAAGGGAAAACGTAAAAAAGCAACAAAAGTCGCATAATCTGCGGCAGTTTGAAAGGAGAAAGCCATGCCGAAAAAAACGGAAGTGCCGGCAAGCGGTACTGGCGCCGTAAATGAGAGGCGCGATATAGAGGTCATAACCGCAGAGATCCAATTCTACAAAAAGCAGGCCGGCGAGTCCATCCTCGAGATCGGCAAGCGGCTCAACGAGGCGAAGGAGCAGCTCGAGCACGGCGAGTGGCTGGGCTGGCTCGAAACCAAGGTCGAGTTTTCGGATGCGACCGCGCAGCGCTTCATGCGGCTGGCGCGGGAGTTCACAAACCCGTCACCGGTGACGGATTTCGGGTCGACAAAGGCCCTGATCCTGCTGGCGTTGCCGCCGGCCGAACGCGACGCCTTTGTGGAGGAAACGCACGTCGTTAACGGCGAGGAGAAGCCGGTCTTCGATATGAGCAAGCGGGAGCTGGAGAAAGCCGTCAGAGAGCGCGCTGAAGCCCTAAAGGCGAAGGAGGCGGCCGAAGCCGCGGAGGCCGAAGCGAGGAGGAGCGCGGAAGCTCACGCCAAACGGCTCGCAGAAGTGGACGAGCATGCGATCAAAATCGCGGACGAGCTGCGGCTCCTGAAAGCGGAAAAGGCGAAGATGGAAAACGAGCTGACGGTGCTCCGGAATGCCGAGATAACCCTGCCCCCAGAAGAAGGGCAGCAGACGATCGAGGCCATGCGCAAGGAGGTGGCCGCCGAAGCGAAAAAAGAGGCCGAGGAGAAGCTCAAAAAGAAAATCGACAAAGCCACCGAGTGCAAGGCAGATGCCGAGGGCAAGCTGGAGGCGGCAGTCGCCGAGCGCGACCGCATCAAACAGGAGAGCGCGCGAAAGGAGGCCGAAGCCGCGGAGAAGATCGAAAAGCTGCAGAAGAAGCTGGCGGTATCCGGGTCCGAGCATATGACCATATTCAAGACCCATTTCGAGAGCGCGCAGAGCTGCATCAACAGCATGATCGGCTGCCTTCTTAAGCTGAAGGGGGAGCCGGAGACCCGGGACAAGCTCGCCGCCGCACTGCGCGCGCTATGCGACAAGACCGTGCAGAGCCTTCCGGCAACGAAGAAGGAGGATATACCGGCATGAAAATAGTAGCAGTGCAATTCAAGGACCGGAAAGACCCCGACAACTTCGCGGGGCGGGAATACACGTACTTCACGAAGGTCGACCTGTCTGTGGGTGACGTCATCGTCGCCCCGGTGGGAAAGGGTAGCGGTACCGTGCGGGTCAGCCGGGTCAACGTGAGGGACTCCGAAATCGACGAGCGCATTATGCCGAAAATGCGGACGATCGAGAAGTTTATTAAACCGGAGGAAGTGCGGAAATGCCGCGTCTGCGGATGTACCGATATCCAGGCATGCCCGGGCGGCTGCTATTGGGTAGAGGATAACCTATGTAGCGCCTGCGCGGAGATGGCGCCGGAGAGGAGCGATTGAGTTGGGCGGCGACTTCTACCTACCGTCCGGCAGCCCAGTTCCGAGATCGGTCAGGGAGCCGATATACAACGTTCTGACCATACAGGGCTGTGTGTTTACCGAGAGCGACGTGAAGCGGCTTGAGGAGATATGTAAACCGTATGGCATATCAAAGATTGTCGAGATCTTCCTGGGAAAGCTGCTGAGTGGGGACCTGGTGATGCAGATAGGGGAAAGGGGCGACTGATGGGGTCGTTACAGAGTGTTCCTCTCGGCAACTATATGACCGCAGGGATAGAACTTGCAGTAGTGAACGCCAAGCCTTACGTCCGGAGGCTCGCAGAAATTGACTGCAGGTCGCTGATCGTAAACGACATGAACCACGCGAAGTGCGATGCGCTAACTGACGTCCTCTGCATGAGAAGGGACAAGCCCTGTAAATTCAGAGCGCCAGAAGGGAAGTGTTTGAGCTGGGACAACAGAGCGAGATTATGACGTTACCATGCTGCAAAACTCATGGTGTCCAAATGGAGCTTCGCTCACTTGCTTACCAGACTTATGAACAGCGATGGTGTGGAACGTGGTATGACTGCAGGGCACCAAAATGCAGCTACACAGTTTTGTTCCCGTCGGAGGAATTAGCAGCGGCTCTGAAAAAGACGGGAGTGGGCCATAAAGCGCGTTGAGCATAACTGTGGTTTTGACGGAGATCTCCGGAGCAAACGATTCTGCGGGAATAACAGCTGGAGACATCCTGTTGGCTGCCCCGACACGTGCGCCGAGTGTCCGTGCGATGTGTGTAAACACTGCAATTGTGAGAGGGATTATACAGATGGCGGCAATTCTTGACTGGATAATGATAAGCATGGCGGTGATTGGCTCTTTGATGACTGTCGTGCTATTTGTCGCGGCTGTGTACTCCCTTGTGAAAATACTGATCAAAATTCGAAGAGAAAAGGACGGAGACGACGATCAATGAAGCTAAAACCGATACTGTTTTCCACGTCGATGGTACAAGCCATTCTTGCGCTCAAAAAAACGCAAACTAGACGGGTAATCATTCCTCAGCCTGATGATAATGGGATGATTCATGCAGTCACGAACACTGGCGAGGCGGTGCTGTTTGATGTCAATAGCAAGGGTTTGTCGCGTTATCGAGTCGGAGATATCCTCTGGGTTCGGGAGACTTGGAAGTATTACGAAAAAGCTGCGGGCTATGCTGAGACGTTCAGGATTGAGAGACGCATCGCGTATAAAGCCGACGAAACAAGAGACGATGTCCAGAAATCCTGCGAATGGTACGATGGAGCGTGGAAGCCTTCAATCCACATGCCTTACATTGCAGCTCGGATATTCTTGCTCGTGACAGGTGTAAGGGCGGAGCGGGTGCAGGATATCAGCGACGCAGATGCAGAAGCCGAAGGCGTCGAACCTATGACCACACCACACATTCCGGGTGTGGGGAGGACTTACATACAAGGCTTTGGGGAGCTATGGAACGCTATCAACAAAAAGCGTGGATATGGATGGGATATGAACCCGTGGGTGGATGTAGTCACATTTGAGCCCTGTGACAAACCGGAGGAGTCTGTTGATGATTGAAAGTGCATACAATGCAGCTCCCATCCTTAAATACCCTGGCGCGAAGTGGCGGCTCGCACCTTGGATCCTTTCGCACATGCCCCCCCATGGGAGCTATGTCGAGCCTTATTTTGGCAGCGGTGCCGTGTTTTTCCTGAAAACGCCGGCACGGATTGAAACGATAAACGATGTCGACAGCGAAGTGGTCACCTTTTTCCGGGTATGCAGGGATCAGCCGGATGAGCTCGCAGAGGCACTACGACTCACTCCCTGGGCGCGTGATGAGCGCGACGCCGCGTACTCTGAACCTGCAGGGGACGAACTGGAACAGGCGCGGAGGTTTGCCGTTAAGTGCTGCCAGACTTTTGGGGCTTCCCGTAACAAGACTCAGGGATGGAGGAACTCAACCGGCAAGGGCAACAACGGTGGTCCGGACAACCCGAAGCTGTGGGCCCGCCTTCCACAAAGTGTTACGGAGGCATCCCGTAGGCTCTTGGAGGCGCAAATCGAAAACCGACCGGCGCTCGAGGTCATAGAGCGATACAATGGCGTGGGCGTTTTGATATACGCCGATCCGCCGTACATGAAGGAAACGCGGAGCATGCATGGCGATGCATTCGTCCATGAGATGACAGATGCTGATCACGAAGAACTGATAAAAGCTCTGCTTAGGCACGCCGGGCCTGTCATGTTATCAGGCTATGATTCCCCCTTTTACAACGACCGCCTCCGAGGGTGGCGAAAAGAGACGGTCGCAGCGCAGGCGAACTGCGGAGCGCGTAGGACTGAATGCCTCTGGATAAATCCGGCCGGAGCGGGCAAGGGGCAATTGTATATGTGAAACTGATAAGAGAAAGGTAGAGATGGCGATGCCTAAGACAAAAAAAGCGATACCAAAAAGCACCGGACCAAAGCCCAGGAACATGAAGAGCCGGGGTATCGACGTACCGGCGGATGCTCATTATCCAGACTGTGTGTCGTTTTCGTTTGATAAGGGAGGAAAGGCGCGATGCAGCGCCCTGAAGGAGCCGTACTGTTTAACTGAGCCGCAAAAGACGTGTTCCTTCAGAAAACCTGTAGCAAGGGGTGTGACCATTGGGTAAAAACAGCAAGATAGACTGGACCGAGCACTCGTTCAACCCGTGGGTAGGCTGCCAGAAGGTAAGCGAGGGGTGCGTGAACTGCTACGCTGAGACTTGGGGGAAGCGCACAGGCGAAGGCGGCCTGTGGGCTAGTGAGCTACCGCGGCTCACATCGAAAATCTGCTGGAACACTCCGCGAAAACTGAACCGGCTCGCCGAAGCGGCAGGGCAGCGGATGCGGATATTCTGCGCTTCGCTTGCGGACGTGTTCGATGACCGGGTGCCGTGGCAGTGGCGTGAGGATCTGTGGACTCTTATATCAGAAACGCCGTGGCTTGACTGGCTAGTCCTCACGAAGAGACCGGAGAACTTCAAGAACATGCTGCCGGGCAACTTCCCGAGCGGGATGGAGCATGTATGGCTCGGCGTCACCGTCGAGGACCGCGCCGCTGCTAACACACGAGTCCCGATCTTGCGTAAAACAAAGGCGGCTCACCGGTTCCTTTCCTGTGAGCCGTTGTTAGCGTCCGTCCCCATAAACCTGAAAGGGATCGACGTTGTGGTCGTAGGGGGAGAAACCGGAACAAACGCCCGGGAAATGGATCCGGGCTGGGCTCGCGACATCCTGCTTCAATGCCGCCAGTCGGGAGTCCCGTTCTTTATGAAGCAAATGAGCCAGAGAAAAGAGATCCCGCCGGATCTCATGGTCCGGGAGTTCCCCGGGTATTCGGAGGATTAATGAATGAACACGGCAACGATAAAAAACTGGAGCACTTGGGACAAAGGCGCGGGGTTTTCAACGCCGGAGACGGCCCTGTTCTGTCTTGTAGGCGATATCTACGGCGACACACTCAAGCGCTTCACAGACGGATCGAGGATTTCTACATCCGCGATACGCGATATCATCAACTGTGGTGATTACAAGGTCTTGGAGACAAAAAGCGGAGTGAAATACGCCGTGTACCCGGGTGATGTCGATCCTGAGTATGAGAGTCGATTTCCTGGCGCATATGAAAGGCTGCGGATGGATCGAGCGTTATAAACAATCTTGATAGGAGTTAGCCATGGCCAAAATGTACGGATGGATCGCCAGGTATAAAGGCACCGAGACAGGAGCGGTTGTCATAGAGACGACCGCCGCGAAAGCGAAGGAGCTGTTTCACGAGCGCCTTCCGGGCGGCGAGATCAAGGACGTGCGGCTCACCGACCAGGTAAAAGCGGACTGGCTGAATCCTGACGTCATCCTGTCAGTGCATGATGACCGGATCAAGCAGCTGGGGTATAAGGGCTCGGAGAAAGTGTAGGACCAACTAATGGACATCGTGCTTACTATACCGAAGCCCCGGTATGAGAAAAACAATCGGATGCTGCGGGAACACCTCGACCATGAGCATTTTAAGGAAAGCAGCAAAGGTGGCTTATGAAGGCGTTGAGCCTGTTTTCCGGCTGCGGAGGTTTTGACCTCGCGGCCGAAGCCGCCGGCATAGAAGTAGTCGGGCAGTGCGAGATAGAACCAGCGTGCATCCGGGTCCTTGAAAGATGGTGGCCTGACGTATGGAGATGGGAGGACATTCAAACTGTCACAGCAGATATCATCAAGGAAAAAATCGGACCTGTCGACCTTATCTTCGGCGGCCCGCCATGCCAGCCCGTCAGTGTTGCGGGACGCCGTCGCGCTGCTGGTGACAAGCGTAATATGTGGCCTGAGTTCATCAGAGTCATGCGCGACGTTAGACCAAGATGGGCTGTGGCAGAGAACCCTCCCGGAATCATCTCAGCGCAAAAGCTCAGAGGCGATGAAAACGAGTGGCCAAAGGGGGAGTTTTTCGGGGAGATCGTGCGTGAAACTGCCTCGTTGGGGTATAGCGTCGGCTGGGGTGTGTGGGGCGCCTGTGACGTGGGCGCGCCGCACAAGAGGGAAAGGCTCTTCATCGTGGCCTACCGCGAGGAGCAGTTCTTCAACGGGGCCGTGTCATCATGGGGAGGGCGGCCCGGATCTCCAGACGGCGGTTTTATGGTCGACGCCGGCGGCGCAGGACGCGAAGAATGCGACGCTACCGCCGTCGCAGGCGGAGCGCGATACCCTTCCGGGGAATGTGCTTGCGGAGAGGTGGGCTACCCCGATAGCGTCGGACCACAACAACAGCCGGTGCGGGTCCGGGCGCAGCCTGAGGACGGACGCCTACGAGAAGGGGAGCGTGCTCAACCCGGAGTGGGTGGAGCTGCTGATGGGGCTGCCGCCGGGGTGGACATCTACAACTGGGACTGGCCCGCCGGAAGAGGAGTAGGACAGCATCATTGGGAGCCTCCGCGAGTAGTACCCTCGGGCCAAGTCCGGGAGCGGACGTCACGGATAAAGATGCTGGGAAACGCGGTTGTACCGCAGCAAGCGGTCGTATTGTTCCGGGCTATTCGCGAGGCGGATGCCGCATATGCCGAATACATGAGGTGATTGAGCATGAAGGTCGTTTTTGTGGTTCCTGGCCCTCCGCAAGGCAAAGGGCGCCCGATTTTTTCCTCATACGGGGGCAGGGTCAGCGCCCGGACGCCCGAAAAGACGGTGGAGTACGAGAGGCTCGTCCGTACGATGTACCAGAAAGCCAGCCCAGGCCGCCGATTCCCGGACGGCGCGATGCTGGACCTTCGCGTAATTGCGTTTTACGCCATCCCGGCGAGCGTGAGCCAGAAGCGGCGCAGGGCCATGATCGCAGGGGAAGTCCGGCCGACGAAAACGCCCGACGCCGACAATATCCTCAAGGCTGTAGCAGACAGCCTCAACAAAATCGCGTATCACGACGACTCGCAGGTCGTCGATACGCAAATCAGAAAATTCTACTCCGGGCGTCCCCGGCTGGAAATCACAATTCAAGAAACAGGAGGCGGCGGTCATGAGCAGCTCACTCTATGAGCGAGATACCAGGAAAATACTGGAGGAGCTCCAGAAAATTGGCATCTCTCCGGAAAGGTGCAATATTGAGATAGTGCGCACGCAGACGGTGACGGTGGTAAACGTCACCCCGATCCCGAAGCCTGCGGCGCCCACGGTCAACATCAAGATATCCCAGGACCCGCGGGTCTGCCGGAATAACAAAAAGATGGAGGAGGAACCCTACTATGGAAAAGTCGAAATTTGAAGCGCAGAGGGAAAGGCTGGAGGGTATCTGCGACGAGAACCAGCTCGTCTATCGGTTTCGTGGCGATCAGTACCCTATCACCCTGACAATCAGGCCGAACAATGGCGTAGGCGTCCAGCTGAGCATGCTGGCAGCCGACGAAATGGGACACATAAGCCCGAATGCGTACATCCGGTTCTCGTATGAGGACGGAAGCCTTGCGTATGACATATTCGGGAAGTTCCCCATCGGCGACGCGCTTTTCACGAAACTGAGGATCGTTTTCGTGAGGATGCACATGTACTACCAGCAGTACTTCTTCCGCGACATAATCTCCCGCGGGCTGCTGGCGCATAACGTGATGCCGTATGTCAAGGACGGCGGCGAGTACAAAGGGAAGCCGCTGGACGGTGAAGAATCCGAGAACCCGGACGACTCTGACGATTCTGATAACTTCGACGATTCTGACGATTCTAATAATTCCGAAGATTCCGAAGATTCTGAAGATTTTGAAGCCGCAGACAACGCTCTTGCGGAGGCCACGGGCGGCGCGTACGACTATGAGCCGGTGAGGCAGGAGGCGGTGTAGAAGTGGGTAGACTCAAATCGAAGAGGAAAGGAGGTGGGTCCATTGGAAGAGGTTGAATGCAGAAAATGCGCGAGGGGGGAGATCTTATACGTCCTCCAGCGGCAGAAGGACGGCGCGAACACCACGCAGAGCTATGTATCATCCGGGCTGGTCAGGTGCGACCGGACCGGCCGCGGGAAACGCGTATCCAGGCACTCGAAAGATGAATGCATGCACTATGAGCCACGGCGCCAGTAGAAGCAGAAAATCCGTTCCATTTGGGGAACAACCCGTCCGGGCAAAGCAGGGTTTGCATAAAGAGAGGCGGTGCGTCTAGATGATCAATTATGAGCAACTTATAAAGGATGCCGGCGAGGCTGCAGCAAAAGAAGCGGCCAAAGTTGCGTCCAGGGTCGCTATAGAGACGTGGGAAAAGGAAAGGAAAAAGGAAGCGAGGCAGCGCGTAGACCGCCGGCTGCGGAACACAAAGCTGTTGCTGGACAATTACCGGAGCTTTGCCGCCCACATCCGCTGCGCCGTTTTCGAGGCGTCCTTGCTGGACGATGAAAGCGCCATCCACATACTCGACATGATGGACGCTTACGATGTCGAATATGTCGCTATCGAGTCCATAAAGCGCAGCACCGTGCGGACTGCCGTTATCGTCGCTCACATCGAAGAAATGCTGGGCGTTTATAGGGCGATGTGCGAGAGGTCGAGCAAATCGGAGGACATCCGGCGGTACCGGATCATAAAAACGCTGTACATCGAGGAGTGCCAAATGTCAATTTTAGACATTGCGGAGCAGGAAAAGGTGGATCAGCGGACGGTTTACCGCGACCGCGATGTTGCCTTCGAGCGGCTTGCCGCCTTGTTTTTCGGCATAGACGGGATGCAAAAGCGGCGCTGAGCCGCATGATGTCAAAAACGTGTCATTGACATGTCAAAACGGCCTGTGTTATCATTCAGGCTGTAATGTTGCCAGATAAACACAGCCGCCCTCACATGGGGCGGCTGATTCTTTTGTGGGGAGGGGTTGACGAACGATATAGCAATCATCCTATTCTTGTCCCATCGGGGAATTCAAACGTTGATGAATATGAAGCGCCAAGAATAAAGGCTATTCTCTCAAGTTCCTCTGCGGTGAACTTGTCTGTTTTCATACGTTGGCCAAATGCCTGCGGTGACGTTCCAAACTCCCGAGCAAGTTGCGCCTCGCTTAAATTCTTATACGCTAGAGCCATTCTGATTTTCTGTGCATTTGGCAATAGTATCGCCTCCTTTACACCCAATTATACATGATATCCTTTGTTAATTCAATAGTAAGTTGATAATTTATAGAATAATCTTTATGAACATTTTGTAAATAACCAAGGAAACTGTTGACATTATAAAGAATAACCTTTATAATAACGATATCAGTAACAAAGGAGGACAATACAATGCCAGACAACATCAAAGTCACCACAGCAATCGGGATACTGAAAACCAAGCTGCCTGAACTGCGCGGCAGATTCCGCGGGTGCGTATCTGAGCGCAACGCTAACGCGGTGGACATCTTTTCCATAGAGGAAGGCTACTACTGCACCGTCAACATCCGCAGCGGGGCTATCCTCGGGATCTAGGGGGGTGTCAGCATGGCGAGCATGACGCCGCTCAAGGCAATACGCGCTAAGTGCATGGATTGCATGTGCGAGCAGCCAAAAGAAATAAAGCTATGTCCTATAACTGATTGTTCTTTATACCCCTTCCGCTTTGGGAAAAATCCAAACATAAAGCGTGAGTACACCGACGAGCAACGTAATGCAGTGCGTGACCGATTTCATAAAAAATTCCCTGAAACAAAGGAAAGTATTTCAGCTTCAGCACAAGAGTACACAGATATGTTCGGCATACTTGGTGATGAAGATCCCTTTGTTAATTACGGTGAAAACGCTTGAAAGACATTATAAGTGAAACGCTCGTGTTCCGGCGAAGAACACAACGAGCGTTTCAAGAACCAGAGCTAGTCATGGCAGAATCATAATATCAGACTGCCTCTGGGATTTCAATACAATTCAGGAGGCAATTAATATGTCAAAAAATGGTTCATACGAGATGGCGAAGGATTTTGTAAAAAACCCGGAAAAGCTGATGAAGTGGTATAGCGACAAATATCAGAAAACCATACCCGAAGACCTGCGGGACCTCTGCGAAAGGGTGAACAACTTGATAATCCGAGCCTACGAAAACGGTTTTAAAGACAGTGCCAATGCCGTTTAATAAGAAGCAAATCCACACTCGAGCCAAGGCTCATGGGGCGCGGCTAACAGGCTGCGCCCCCTATTATGTCGAACCCATTTGAAGGGCGGGGCGGTGAGAAAAAGGGTTTTCGAAAGCCGGGGAGCGTCCGGCGGTAGTAGCCGGAGAAACGTCCGGCGACGGTCTCAAGCAAAGCCGCACCCGCCCGCGCATAGCTCTTATCGCGGAGGTGGTGATATGTAGATGGACCCGCGAGAACTCGCTTATGCCGATTGGCTGCAGGGCGTAAAATACCGAGTCATAGCTGAGAAACATGGGGTGTCGCTGAGCGCGGTGAAGTCCTGGGCGGTGCGCGACTGGAAATCCCGTGCGGTTGCGGCCAAAGGCATGAAAAAGTCGCAACCGGCCGGCAGGAAGTCGCAACCAAAAGGAAAAACTGCACCGGTGACGGATTCCATCGACAAGAAGCTGGCCGAAGCGGTGGAGGAAAACGGGGAGCTGACTGCGAAGCAGAAGGAATTCTGCCTCCGCTTCGTCCGGACATGCAACGCGGCGCAGTCCTATGTGAGGGTTTACGGCTGCACTTACGCGTCGGCGCTGAGGGCGGCGTCGCGGCTGTTGACAAAAGTTGACGTCCAAGCTGAAATCAAGGCGCTCCGGATAATCAAGAACTCTGCCATCGGCGGCGTCAGCGGCGACGACATTGTCGAGCTCCACATGCGGATCGCGTTCGCGGATATAAACGACTATGTTGAGTTCGAAACTAAGCGCGTACCGGTCATGTCGAAGGGCGAAGTCGTGATGATGGAGCACCCGAAAACAAAAGAGCGGATTCCGGTGACACAGGCGGTCAACACCGTTAAGCTCCGGAGCAACGCGAAGGTCGACGGGCAGATCATTTCCGAGGTATCCGAAGGGCGCGAGGGCGCGAGGCTAAAGCTGGCCGACAAGACGCGGTCACTCGCCTTCCTGGAAAGGTACTTCGAGCTCAACCCGATGGACCGCCACCGGAAGGAGTATGACGACAAGCGGTATGAGCTGGAGCTTATCAGGGTAGAGGCTGACCAGCAGTTGCTTCATGACGGGGATAACGGATCCTCGTCGAACTTCCTCGAGGCGATGATGGGCGTCGTCGACGACGTATGGCGTGATGAAGCTGAACCCGGCAGCGAGGAAGATGAAAACACAAATAGCGGGAAGGATGAATGATTATGGCGGTATGGCTGGAAGACACGAAGACCCTTCCGGGCGGCGCGACTCAGGCGTCATGGGGGATGGACGAACTTGCCGACATCCCGAAGTTGCCGAAAATGGGCGACAAATGCGCGCCCGGCAGCGACGCGTTCGCGGCGCTTGAAAAGCGGCTCGTTATTCTCAACTCCAAAGGAGAATGGGTGTAAAGGAGGGTTTTTAATGGCTATAAGTGCAAAAAAGGCGCTGGCTGCGTCGATGGCTTACACAGACAGCGTCGCGCTCGGGCAGGGCGCGGTGCAGATTCCGGGCCCAGCGGGGAACCAAATCGTGCTTGCTTAGGAACAGAGAAGTGCCGCTAAATGGCGGTGACCTACACGGACAACCAGAATGCGGGGGATCAAGTATGGCGACCGCAAGCGCAACACAGCTTCATCACGGCGACCGCATCGAAAGGCTGAGGGCGCAGATCGCAAGGCAACGAGCCAGGGGCCGGGATTCCCGGCCTTTTGTATATAAGCCCTTCAGCCTGAAGCAGAAAAGGATACTGACCTGGTGGCTGCCCAATTCGCCGGTATGCGATAAGGAAGGCATCATTGCCGACGGAGCTATCCGTTCCGGCAAAACGACCGCCATGTCGCTCGGGTTCGGCCTGTGGGCGATGCAGACGTTTGACCTTCAAAACTTCCTGATCTGCGGAAAGACGATCGGCTCGCTGCGCAGGAATGTCGTGAACGACTGGAAGCGCCAGATGATGGTGCACGGGTACCGGATAAAGGACCTGCGCAACGAGAACATGCTCGTCGTAACAAAAGGCGAGGCCACGAACTACTTCTACCTGTTCGGCGGCAATACCGAAGGCAGCCAGGACCTTGTACAGGGCATCACGGCAGCCGGCGCCCTCTTCGACGAGGTCGCGCTTATGCCGCGTTCATTTGTCGACCAGGCCGTCGGGCGCTGCTCGGTGGACGGCTCGAAATTCTGGTTCAACTGCAACCCGGACCACCCGAAGCACTGGTTCAAAGTCGAATGGCTTGACAGGCTCATGTGCAACAAGCCGGAGGGCGCTGACGTGCTCGACGAGAGCGGGGATCCCGCGTGGAAAGACCTGATCCACATCCACTTCACGATGGACGACAATCCGTCGCTCACCGACAGGATAAAAGCGAGGTACCGGGCGCTGCACTCCGGGGTGTTCTTCCGGCGGTTCGTGCTCGGCTTGTGGTGCGCTGCGGAAGGCCTTATATACGACATGTTCGACGAGGACACCCATACATACGACGCGTCTAAACGCGCGGCGCCGCTGACCGGGCGCCGCTACATCGCCGTGGACTACGGGACGTCAAACCCTATGGCGTTTCTTGAGGTCATAGACGACGGCCGCATAGCCAGGGTAGACCGCGAGTATTACTATTCGTCGAAGGAAAAGGGCAGGCAAAAGACCGACACCGAGTACGCAGACGACTTCGCGGAGTTCGCGGGGCCGCCCTCAGACGTCATTTATGTAGTCCTGGACCCCTCGGCCGCCAGCTTCAAACAGGAGCTCCGGAACCGCGGGTATCGCGTGAGGGACGCCGACAACGAGGTAAGGGACGGCTTGAGCAAGGTCGCGTCCATGTTCAACATGAGGGCGCTGCTCATAAGCAAAGCCTGCGTCCGGCTCATCGGCGAGATCATGGCGTACATATGGGACGAAAAGGCCGGCGAGCGCGGGAAGGAGCAGCCCGTCAAAGCAAATGATCACGCCTGCGATGCCCTCAGATATTGCATCGCAACCGTTATTTACACAAAAAGGAGGTTCATGGCGGCGTGAGAACAGAAAGACGAAACCGGGGCGGCAGGAACCCGCCGCCGAGGGTGCGCCAGCCTTCCGCAAGCGCGGCGCGCGATTCCGGCAACAAAAACCCGGTTTTTAGCACCGCGAAGCCTGTCCCGGGTGCTGGCAAGGCGGTACCCGCGGACGGCGGCGCCCCCGGCTTGTTGTCCGGGCTTCCTGTGGGGCTGCAGCTCGGGGGCCTGGACAAAATGACGCTTGACGCCTTTTCAAACCCCCTCGCGAGGATCGGCGCCGACTCGGTAAACATGCTCGAGGCGACACAGTACGTCAGGAGCAACATCACCGCAAACTTCATGAAGCTCAATAACCTTTATCGAGAAAACTGGGTCGTCAAGCGCCTGGTCGACGTCGTGCCGGAGGATATGACCAAGAACTGGTACAAGGTCGTGTCGCAGCTCTCCCCTGACGCGAAGAAGCAGCTCTCCCGGCTCGAGCGGCGGACGAAGGTGCGCTCGAAGATACTCGAGGGTATGAAGTGGGGGAGGCTCTACGGAGGGGCGGCGGCGGTCATTATCATCGATGGCCATGACGAGATACTTGAAGAGCCGCTTGACCTCGATGCGATAATGCCCGGCAGCTTCAAGGGGCTCGTTATCCTCGACCGCTGGTGCGGGATATCCCCGGGAATGGGGGTCGTGCGGGATATTAGCGACCCGGATTTCGGCATGCCGGAATACTACAACATCACCGCGAGCGCGATCGGAGCCGGCATCAGGATCCACCACTCGCGGATCATCCGGTTTATAGGCCGCCCTCTTCCGTATATCGAGCAGGTCATGGAAATGTACTGGGGCTCTTCCGAGATCGAGCATATTCTCAGCGAGCTCGAGAAGTACGACAACACGAGCTACAATATCGCCGCGCTCGTGTTCGCCGCCAACCTCAAGGTATACAAGATGGAGGGCTTCGACCAGTTCGCCACGATGCCGACCGAGGTGCAGCGCGACCTTTACAACACCCTCACGATGATGAACTGGATGATGTGCAACCAGGGCATGCAGATAATCGGCGCGACTGATGAATTTACGACACATCAATACACATTCTCAGGCCTGTCGGATATTTATGAGATGTTCATGCTGGACGTGTCGGGCGCTTCGGGGATTCCCGTCACGAAGCTATACGGCAGGTCGCCGGCTGGGCTGAACGCCACCGGCGAGAGCGATATGCAGAACTACAACGACAGCATCGAAGAGAAAAACGAGAGCGAACTCCGGCCGGTCATCGACAAGCTGCTCCCAATCATGTGCATGTCGGAATTCGGCGCGGTGCCGGACGACCTCGACTTTGCCTTCAACCCATGCCGCCGGCCTACAGAGGAGGAGAAAAAGAACATCGTCCAGCACACTTCGGGCGCGGTGGTGGAGACTTTCAACGCCGGGATCATCAGCCACAAGACCGCGCTTACGGAACTCCGGGAGTCGAGCGACGCCACCGGTATGTGGAACTCCATCAGCGACGAGGACATCGAAAAAGCCGACAGCGAATACCAGCAACCCGGGGAGTTGCCGATGCCGCCAATGCCTTACATGTCAAACGCAAATTTTAGCGAGCCGTCTGCAGAGAACACGCCAACCGCAGACGGCGACTGGAACGAGGCGAATGTAAACCGCGGTCCGGACGGCAAGTTCGGCAGCGGGGGCGGCGCAATCGGCGGTGACGGCAGCGAGGCCGAGAACCTCGAGCCTGCCGGTGAGCTTGAAGCGGGCGGAAGCAGTACCGAAGCTTTTAATAACCTCATGGGCACCGAATACGCCGGAGTCAAGGGGGATGCAGCTGTTGATAAGTTATTGACGGAAAAGCAGGGCCATGTCAAGGAAGCATTCTATCGCGAAGACGTAGGGGGAGTAGACCTGTTCTGGGGCGACGAGACTGCGGGGCTTTGCCACATCATGAAGGAGCGGGAGAGCAGGGGCAGTAGCGGCAGGAAGTTCGCTGAGAGCCTTTCTGACGTTGTGGAGAAAGGTGTTGCTTTTTCAGGCAAGGATTCGAACAGGCTGAATATTGCCTATAAGGGGAGTGTCGCTGTCATTGCCTTCGAGTTGCGCGGTACGGAGACAACAGCGTTGCTAACCGCATTTCGGACAAAAAAATAAAGACCAAAGTCCCGGAGAAGGTTAGGATACTAATCCCCGTGTTCAGGCTGACAGACACCATTCCTCAGCCAACTTCAGTCATTGTCCACACCTTACCATAAATCCGGCATTTTGTCAATGCCCATGGAGGTCAGCCCGGAGGTCAGACCCAGGGAGGTCGGGAGGTCATCGTATGAAGTCATGGCAGATTCCGAACCGTTATTTTCACATGTATCTCCGTGCGCTACGAGCGATGAACAGAGTGATAATATCTATGCTTTCCCTTATTCCAAACCCACAGTCAGCAGTTAGGGCGCTTCGGAGATATGCAGAGCGCGCACCATTCCGCGCGTACTGCGACGCTCTGGCAAGGAACATGGTTGTCAATATTAATAAGCGGGTCTACGCTTCATGGCGCGAAGCCGCACGGAATGCCGGCCGTGGCAAAGCTGGCATTATATATGCAGGTATCATGCAGGAGCTAGAGACTGGTAGTTACAGCGATGCGTTTTACAACATCATTGCCGAGAACGCCCATTACATAAAATCGCTTCCGCTGGACTTGGCGCAAGATCTCACTGATTTCATTCAGGGGAAGACACTTGAGGGCCGCCGGGCATCTTCACTAACCGAGGAACTCATGCAAAAGTACAAGGAGCTGTCCGAATCCCGCATAAACCTCATAGCCAGGACAGAGGTCAGCAAGACGCAGACCGCGCTCACGCGAGCCAGAGCCGAAAACCTCGGGCTTGAGTGGTATGTGTGGAGAACTTCCGAGGACCAGCGCGTCCGGAGTTCGCATGAGCATATGTCCGACGTCCTTATCCGGTGGGGAGACCCACCGAACCCTGAAGCCCTCGCGCCGGCGGCGCCGGACAACCGCGAGAGCCACGGGAGCTATCACGCAGGAGAGATATTCAACTGCAGGTGTTATCCCGAACCGGTGGTATCGGCCGATTTCCTGTCGTTCCCAATGAAGGTCTACCAGAATGGGGGCATTCGGAGCATGACCAAGGCGCAGTTTGAGAGGGTCGCCGAACGATCCTAAAACGAGAGGTACAAACTTAGGCCCTTGCACAAGTAATTTCGTTAAAGAGCCCGACCTGCAGGGCTTTTTATATTTGCCCGCGAAAGGGGGTGAGCAGCTTGCCAGTACGGATGTATTTTGCGAGCAAGCTATCAGAAAACATATCGCAGACGCCGGAGGGGTATCTGATATGCCGGAACGTGCCAATCTCCAGGACAGGGACACAGGAGTATTTGGCGTCGGAGCTCGGCATTGAAGACGTACCCGGCGACAAGATGGTGGAAGTCCACAGGTCGGAATCAGAGGTGTTCTCTCCGGCGGCCCTGGCAAGTTTCGAGGGGAAGCCGCTGACCGACGAGCACCCGCCGGAGAACGTGAGCCCCGACAACGTCAGCCGTCTGCTCAAGGGCGTCTGCAACAACGTGAGGCGCGGGGAGGGCGACGACAGCGACAAGGTCATATCCGAGGTCATCGCCTACGACCCGATCCTTATAAGCGAGATATTGCGCGGCAAGCGCGGCATCTCGTGCGGCTACGACTGCGATTACGAGTTCGACGAGTCAGGGAGGATCCACCAGAGGAACATCCGCGGAAACCATGTCGCCGTCGTGACCGCAGGCAGGGCCGGGAGCGACGTCGCGATCCATGATAAAGCCCCAGAAGCACCGGAGGTGCTCAATCCGCCCGAAGCACCGGACATCCCCATCAAAAAAACCACAACACAAAGGAGGAAACCCCACATGAGCAAACCCAATAATAAAGGGCCCGTCAGCAGGGCCGGCCTCATCGGCAGGCTTTTCCCGATGGTCGCAAAGGACGCGGACCCCGAAGCGGTAGCCGAGGTCATGGAGGAACTCGCGGAAGCTCTGGCGCCGGCCCCGGAGGACGAAGCGCCCGCCCCGGCCCCCGCAGAGTCGAAAACGGCTGAAAGCCCTGCCGACCCTCCCGGTGAGCAGATGCCCGGCTGGGCCAAGTCAATCAGCGACCGGCTCGACGCTATCGACGAGTGCCTCAAAGGGATGAACAAACCCGAAGACGCCGACCCGCTCGAAGAGCTCGAGCGCGAGCTCTCCGGCGGCGACAACGAGGAATCCGTGACAGTTAAAGCTGAAGAGCTGGGGGGCGAAGTTGAGGCTGGCCCGGCCGACGAGGACCCCAAAGGCGCCGGCACACACCAGCAGGATTCCCGAGCGGAAGTCCTCGCGGCGCTCCGCCAGGCCAAGCCGGCGATCGCGGCGATCAAAGACCCCGCGCAGCGCAAGACTGTCAGCGATAGCCTTGCGAAGGTGCTCCGCGCGAGCATGGGCATAAAGCCCGGCGGCGGCGCGTCGTACTCCGCAATCATCGACGCCAAGCAGGACACCGCCAAGGAGCACAAGACGCGCGATAAGGCAGTCGCGGAAAAGACCGAGCGCACGGCGAATCTCGGTCAGGACCTGGCCAAGAAATTCAATCCCCACTACCGGGACAAAAAGTAAGGAGGAAAAAACATGCCTGGAACTACCATTGGAATGACGATGAACTACGGATACCCCGGCACTTTCAGCCGCAACCCCGACGACATCACCCAAAACCGTCCCGCGAAGGGCGATATCCCGTTCGGCGCGCCCCTCGTCCTGAATCCCGACAGCACATTCTCAAAATTCGGCGCCGACAACGCCGCGCCTGATTTCGTCGGGATCGCGGCGCGGATCGTCAAGCAGCAGACGGACTACTACTCGGCAGGGGTCAGTTACAAGGACAAAGAGCCGGTGGACTGCATCATGCGCGGGTCTGTCACGGTACAGGTGACCGGCGGGACCCCGAAAGCCGGCAGCCCGGTATACCTCCGCATAGAGGAGAACACGGACTTCCCCGATTCGAAAGTGGGCGACATCGTGGCGTCTGCCGACGGAAGCAAGACGGTAAAGCTCGACAACGCCGTTTTCCACAGCGGCAAGGTAGACAGCAACGGAGTCGCAGAGATCACCGTGCTGACGCGTAAAGCTTAAGGAGGTTCAAACATGAATGATCTTTTAAACGCAGCCCCTGTCCATGCGGTACAGTTGCCGAGTTCGATGCGTACGATGGACGTCGCGAACGCGGGAGGCATGGCTTTCCTGGTCGGGGAGCTTGAGAAGCGCGACCCTAAGCTCTACGAACCTCTCACAAGCACCACATGGCCGCGCGACATCGTCGCTGAGACCGGCGGCGGGTGGGTGGACTACACGACCACCTACAACGTCAGCTATGCGACCACCGGTTCCAACGAGGACGGCATCATAGGCGGCCAGACCAACAACATACCGGTCATGCAGGCCGATATCGGCCGCGACGTTAACCGGGTGTTCACCTGGAGCAACATCCTGAAGGTCCCGTTCGTGGACCAGCAGAAGCTCCGCACGATCGGCCGCAGCCTTGACGACATCCTCGACAAGGGCATCCGGCTCAACCACGACAAGACCCTCGACATGAGCTGCTACCTCGGGTTCCCGGGCGTCGGCTCATATGGGCTTCTCAACAATCCCCGGGTCGTCGCGGCAATGGCTCCCGCCGGCGCCAGCGGCTCCACAAAGTGGGAGGATAAGACCCCGCAGGAGATACTCAACGACGTCAACACGATCCAGGGCGACACATGGGCGGCGTCCGAATACGACTTGTCGGGCATGGCGAACCACATCCTCGTGCCGCCGGAAAGGTACCGCTGGCTCGTACAGACGATCATTTCCGTCAACGGCACCGCGGGCGGCATGTCGATCCTCAACTTCTTGCTGGAGAACAACATCGGCAGGAACCAGGGCGTCGACCTCCACATTGCCCCGTGCCGCCAGTGCATCGGCGCGGGCGAAGGCGGCCTCGACCGCATGGGCTCATACGCGAACAACAGGGAGCGCGTCCGCTTCGACATGACCGTCCCGCTGGAGCGCAGCATGACCCAGCCGGTAGTGACCCAGCTCGCGTACCTCACCGCCTATGTCACGCAGTTCGGCGAGGTCGTATTCGTTTACACCGTCCACGCCAAGTACTACGACGGAATATAGGAGGATGCCATCATGAAGATTTACACTAAGCGCGCTTTCGAGTTCCGCAACCACACGACACAGGAGACCGTCCAGACCGCCTTTATGGGGTTCACCGTCGTTCCCGACTGGGTCCGGAACGACCTCATGTTCAGGCAGGGGGTAAGCACGGGCAGCATCAGCGTCATCGAGACTGCCGCACAGCAGAAAGCCCTCGAAAACGGCGTCGAGGACACTGAGCTCACCGACCTCCGCGCCAGGGGCAAGGAACTCGGCATAAAGAACGCCTCGCAGATGGGCAAGGAAAAGCTCAAGGCTGCCGTTACCGCGGCGGAGGAGGCTTTGAAAGCGGCCAGTGGAGCTTCGGAAGCAGTTAAGGAGGGCTGATGAGCCATGGTCTTCAGGCCGCAAGTCGACTCCATCGCAGCGGGCGCTTCGAACATAAGGGGCGGGGACAACCCGCCCTTTACCGTTGAGGACTTCCGCGCAATGTACCCTCTGTTCTGGGTCAAGGAAACGGTCTCCGTGCCGGCCCAGCCTCCGAAACGCGGCAAAAAAGCAGAGCCGCAGGCAGCCTATACCCCCCGTATCCCGCTGGAGGTCATAGAACTGTATGTCGAGCTCGCGCATGCCTGCGTGAAGCAAAGCCGGTTCCGAGGTGCGTGGAAGGTTTGCATGGGCTACTTTGTCGCGCATTTCGTGACGCTGTATCTGCAGACCGTCATCGACCCCGAGTTCGCCACCCCGCAGGCTGTCGCGGCCGCAGGGCAGACAAAGGGGCTCATGGCGTCAAAGAGCGTCGACGGCGTTTCCGCGTCCTACGACTTCTCGTATGTCATGCAGGACCTCGACGGATGGGCCGCATGGAAGCTGACGACGTATGGCACGCAGTTCGCGACATTCGCCAAAGCATATGGCATGGGCGGCATGCGCGTGACGTAGAGGAGGCGTAATGTGGCCGGAACATTAGTTTTCACTGCCGATGTCGATCATGAGGATCACCAAGTAAAAGCGGTCAAGGAGGCTATGGACGAGCTCTTGCGCCACGACGTGCTCGTCGGGATCACGCAGGAAAGCAACGGACGCGCCGCGGAGGGCTCCGTTGCCGCGACCAACGCCGAGCTGCTGTTCATCCACACGAACGGCTCGCCGATAAACGGCATTCCAGCGCGACCGGTCATCGAGGCCGCGATCGAGCACGAAAAGGAGCAGATATCCTCGCTGATTAAGGCTGCGGCTGACGCCGCCACGTCCGGGGACAAAGCGGGGGTAAAGGCCGCGCTCGAGAGAGCGGGGACGCAGGGCGCCAATATCGCCCGCGGTTGGTTCACAAACCCGGCGAACCACTGGAAGGCGCTAAAACCCAAGACGGTCAAGCGCAAAGGCAGCAGCCGGCCGCTTATCGACACCGGCGAGATGCGGAAGTCCATAACCTACAAGATAACCCGCATTTAAGCAAATCCGTCACCGGTGACGGATTTCTACAGAGTTTTATACAAGAAAGGGCGTGTTGCGGATGATCGATGTGACCGAGCTTATGACCGACCCCGATTTCGCAAGCCCGTATACAGTGATGCGGACCACCGGCAAATGGATCAGGGGCCGTTTTTTGTCTAACGCGGTCGCCACGCTGAAGTTCTACGGCCCGGTGCAGCCGGCGACTGTGAAAGAGATCGAGCACTTGTCGTCCGGCGACCAGGTGAAGGGCGTTATGAAGTTCTTTTGCAAAAGCCCGAAAGAGCTGTTTCTGACCCGCGACTTGTCGGAAGTGGAGTCTGCGGACGATGGCGCAGCGTCTGACCTGATCTTTTTCCACGGCGGCGTTTACGAGGTGATCCAGGTCATGCCGTGGGGGCATTTCGGCTGGTATCGTGCTTTTGCCACTCTGAAGGGAGGGGTCGTATGGCGACCGGCGTGATGAGCTTCGAGGATATCGAGGACCTTTTTCGAAAGGTCACGCTGACGATCCTCAAGCTACCCGAATCTGATAAAAAAACGGTTCGGTTCCCCTATGGCGGCTCCGCTGAAGCAGGATCCGCGCCGGGCATAACCCGCGAGGAGAACGTGTGCTTCATTTATGTCACCCCCGCCGACGACGGGTACGGCCAGCAGCACCATATCAGCTATGAGCCGTCAAGCAGCGAGGGGGATGACGGCGGCATGCTCACCCGGGTGGACAAACACACGGACATATTCGACGTCCGTTTCGTCTG